>Ga0302196_10001281_pt1 | contig 23920 bp, 26 predicted proteins | sample II_Bog_N1_3_FD_198794 | JGI IMG/M metagenome (GOLD analysis project Ga0302196, IMG submission 198794) | Peat permafrost microbial communities from Stordalen Mire near Abisko, Sweden - II_Bog_N1_3 | ecosystem: Environmental > Terrestrial > Soil > Wetlands > Peat | place: Sweden: Abisko...
GCGCGGGACCACGTCGCCGCCGGAGGAGCGCGCTTCAGCGGATCTCGATCAGGGGAGGTGGGTCAGTAGGACGCACGTGACCGGGATACCGCTCACGAGGCCCGATCGGCGAAGGCTGCCGAGTCCCGCATCCACGTCGAGACCACCGACGTGCGGTCCATGACCGTGCGACCTTTCGGCAGCCGTGCCCCTGAAGCGATGTGGCGCGCTGGCGCGATCAGCTTCACCTCCACGAACCGACGACCCAGTTCCGTCCGTTGCCGAGCGGACAACTTGGTGGCCAGGAGGGGGAGCACCTGGGCATCCTCCTTGTCCAGGTGACCGAGTACCTCGAGACCGAGCCGCGCCGCCACGACCTCGAATTCGTGGGTGTCGAATTCTTCCCGGTCCAGGGCGATCAGCAGGCGTTCGACTTCGGCCTGGTCGTCGAGTCGGGAGTCGGCCACCGCGCCACCACCGCGGAGGGAGAGGAGTGCGGGATAGACGACGAGTTCCTCGGCCACCTCATGACGGATCACCAGGTCGGTCAGCGCGCTGAAGGTCGCCCAGCGGTCCAGCACCGACCCGGCGGCGATCCTGGTCAACGTCGATCGCACGTCTTCGTGGTCCCGTCGAAGGAGTTCCACGATGTCCAGTTCGACCGGTCGTACCACGTCGTTCCTCCTGCTTCCTGGTCCCTGGGCTCCCTGGTCGGTGAACCCACACCACATCGGGCGTCCCCGTCGCACTACCCCGCATCGACGGTCGCGAAACAGGCCACCGTGCTGCCCTCGGTAGCGCTGCAGGGCGGCCCGGTAGTCGCTGCGGTTCGCGCCGTCGGGCGGTCCATCGATACGGGCGGTCACCACCACGAAGGAGCGGGTTGCGAGGGAGAGCCCCGACGCTCGTGGGAGCGCCGGGGGCGGGTCGGACCCGGCCCGGGATGCGGTGGCGGATCCCGCGGGGCCCCGGGCCGGTCCTTCCCGTCGGGTGGTGCTGTACCCGGCACCCCCGTCCTCAATCCAGAACTTCCGTCGGTCCGGGAAATCGTGGCCTGCGGACAGCCGGGAGCGCTATCTGTTGGAGGGTCGCATCCGAAGGGGCGCCACCAACGGTCACTGCCGGGCGCACCGTCACGTCCACGGCAACCGGCGTGTTCCCGCGACATGGTTTCGCCGCGGCACATCGGGGTACCACGGTGACGCGGAGGAAGAGAGCACCATGCATCGACCGTGGCGGCACCCTCATGGAGGAGCACCCAGCCATCGGCCATCTCCCCGTCTCATCGGATCGAGCGCGTTGATCGGATCCGATTCGCGGACCGGCTCGCACTCGGCCACGGCGCTCGTCGGCCCCGACCGTCAGTGCGAGCTACTGGTCGGCACCTCGTTGGCCTCGGTCGGCGAGGCCCGCTCGGTGATCCGACACACTCTGTCCGACGTGTCCGCCGAGTGCGTCGACCGAGCGGCGATCTGTGGTTCCGAGCTCGTGGCCAACGCGCTGCGCCATGCCACACCGCCGATCGTCCTGTCCGTGGTGGTGGATCACGACCATGTGGTCGTCGCCGTCGAGGACGCCAGTCGCCAGCCACCGGTCCCCAGGGTCCCGGGGGCCGATGACACGGGTGGCCGGGGCACACTCATGGTCGGGAGGTTCTCCGATCGCTGGGGCGTCGAGTTCCTCCCGCACGGAAAGCGGGTCTGGTGCACGATCATGACCGCACCCGACTGAACCGGCTCGAACACCCCCGGCGGGGATTCGATCCTCCCGGGTCGGATGGACCTACCCACATCCTCTGTCAGTGGTCCTGACGTTTGCGCGGTCGGGTGCCGGGTAGAGCGGCGTGCGCCGGTCGCTTCAGCCGGTCCCGTCCCGATGGCGAGGTCCACGTGCACGTCCCGTCTCCAAGGAGCCCACTCGACACCTCACATCGCCGGCGATCACGCGTCGCCGCCATGACGGGGGTCGCCGGGCCGCTGGTGTCCCCGCCGATCGGCGGTGGCCACCGGTACAGTGGTCGCCGACCATGAGCCACACCGCGGCAACCGTCCCGATCGTGTCCTCCCCGGGCGTACGTGGCTTGCGCCACGAGCTTCTGGCCTACGACGATCTCGTCGGCTACGTGTCCGCCACGTCCGCGTTCGTGCGCGAGGGCCTGGAGGCCGGCGAGTCGGTCCTGGTCGTCGTGCCCGCTCCCCATCTCGAGGCACTCGCGGTGGCGCTCCTCGGCCAGACCGGCGATCTCCGATTCATCGACGTGGCGACCGTGGGCGCCAACCCCGGACGCATCATCGACCTGTGGCGCACCTTTCTCGACAGCTGCGACGGCAGACCGGCGCGTGGTGTCGGCGAGCCGGTGGGATCAGGGGGCGACAGCGACCAATTGGCCGAATGGGGCCGCCACGAACGCCTGCTGAACCTGGCACTGGCGGACCGTCCGTTCCGCCTGCTCTGCCCCTACGACGGCTCCGCAGTGGAGCCAGCAGTCATCGCAGACGCCGAAACCGCCCACCCGTTCACGCACGGGGCCGACCACCCCAACCAGGTCTACGGAGCAGACGGCCTGCTGTCGGGACTGTTCGACGAACCGCTGACGGCACCTCCCGACGACCATGCATCCCTGGCGTTCGGGCGACACGACCTGGCCCGGCTCCGACGGTTCGTCTCCGAGCAGGCCGCGTCGGCCGGTCTCGATGAGGCGGCGGCCGGTGATCTGGTGCTCGCGGCCGACGAGATCGGTGCCAACTGCGTGATCCATGGCGGCGGTGGGGGCACCGTGCGGTGCTGGCCCGAGGATGGTCGGGTGATCTGCCAGCTCGAGAGTGGCGGGACCTTCACCGATCCACTGGCCGGTCGGGTATGCCCCAGACCCGAGGCCCCCGGCGGTCGAGGCCTGTGGCTGGCCAACCAACTCTGCGACCTGGTGCAGCTCCGCAACACCAGCGAGGGCAACGTGGTACGCCTGCGCTCCCGGCGGAACCCCGGCTGATTCCGGTCTGCCCCACCCGCTGACCCCCCCCGGGCCGGGCCGACCCGTTCCTGGTCACGGGCACCCGCTCGGATCCGACCGGGCGGTCGTTACGTTTATTGGACAGTCAAGTGGGCAGATCCACCAGTACCCACGCGGAGAGGAACCCCCCATGACCATCGACCACGGACCGGCTGGCGCACCCGCCACCACCGACGACGCAGGACACCGGGCGCCGAGCGACGAGTTCTCCCTGTCAGCGGGACCCGAGGGCCCGCTGCTGCTCCAGGACAACTACCTGCTCCAGAAGATGGCCCACTTCAACCGGGAGCGGGTCCCTGAACACGTGGTGCACGCCAAGGGTCACGGCGCATTCGGCTTCTTCGAGGCCACCGAGGATGTCAGCGACCTGTGCATGGCCGACTTCCTCCGCAAGGGCACCCGGACACCCCTCCTGGCCCGGTTCTCCACCGTGGCGGGTGAGCAGGGCTTCGCCGACACGGTGCGCGATCCCCGTGGCTTCGCACTGAAGTTCTACACGCAGGAGGGCAACTACGACCTGGTGGGCAACAACACCCCGGTCTTCTTCATCCGCGACCCGTCGAAGTTCTCCGATTTCATCCACTCCCAGAAGCGCAGGGCGGACACCGGACGGACCGATCACAACGGCCAGTGGGATTTCTGGACCCTGTCGCCGGAGAGCGCCCACCAGGTGGTGATCCTCATGTCCGACCGGGGCACGCCGCGCACCCTGCGGCACATGCACGGCTTCGGCTCACACACCTTCCTGTGGGTCAATGCCGCCGGTGCCATGCACTGGGTCAAGTTCCACTTCAAGACCGAGCAGGGCATCGAGAACTTCACCGAGTCCGAGGCCAAGGCCATGACCGCGGAGGATCCCGACTTCCATCGTGCCGATCTGTGGGACTCGATCGCCCGGGGCGACGCGCCGGAGTGGCGCCTGGAGGTCCAGGTGATGCCGTACGAGGACGCGGCCGACTACCGGTTCAATCCCTTCGACGTCACCAAGATCTGGCCGCATCAGGACTACCCCCCGGTCACCGTCGGCCGGATGGTGCTGGATCGCAATCCGGACAGCTACTTCGCCCAGATCGAACAGGCTGCGTTCGAGCCCTCCAACTTCGTGCCGGGAATCGGCCCGAGCCCCGACAAGATGCTCCAGGGCCGCCTGTTCAGCTATCCGGATGCGCACCGCTACCGGATCGGGCCCAACTACCTGCACCTTCCGGTCAATCAGCCCGCCGTTCCGGTCCACAGCTACAACCAGGACGGTCCGATGGCCTACGCCTTCGGGAGTGACCCCGTGTACGCCCCGAACAGCGCCGGAGGTCCGGTGGCCGCCCCAGCTCCGCATGCCGATCCCAACTGGACGATGGATGGTGAGGTGATCCGCGCCGCCTACCAGGCCCATCGCGAGGACGACGACTTCGGCCAGGCCGGCGCGCTGGTCCGCAACGTCATGACCGACACCGACCGGGCGCATCTGGTCCACAACGTGGTCGCCCACGCCCTCAACGGTCCCGGACTCGAGCCACAGGTGGCCGAGCGGGTGGGCGAGTACTGGCGCAGCATCGATCCGGACGTGGGTGCCTCGGTGGCCAAGGAGCTCGGATCCGGCACCCCCCACTGAACACCGGCCGGCGCCGACCTCGCTGCGTTCGGGTGCCAACCGTTTGATCCTCCTCTCCCCGGGTACCGGGGTGGGAAGGAGGAGGGCACCCGCCAACGCCCCGCCACAGACATGTTGATCCTGCTGCTCGTCATGACCCTCGTCGTGCTCGCCATCGCCATCGCGGTGGTGCCTCCCCTGGTCGCGGCGTCCCGCGACCGGGCTCATCAGGACGGGAGCGGCAGCCAGCAATCCCCTGGACGTCGCGACGTCCCGACCCGTCGACGGCGCGGGTGAGGCGGGCGGTGCACGTCACCGGCGCGCTGCTGGTGACGGTCCTCCTGTTGTTGGTGGGTCTCACCCTGGGCAAACAGGTGGACGACTCCCAGCAGACCACCCTCACCGTGGTCCGTCCATCGGTCTCCACCACCAGTACTCCTGTCGTGGTCACCGCCCCGTCGACCGTCCCTCCGCCCACCTCGTTGGCCGTCCCGCCGCAGGCGACGGGGACCGGGACGACATCCCCACCGGGCACCGGGTCCCGGACCGGATCGACGATCGCCGGCGCGCCGGTCGCGGGACATGGCCCATCGCCCTGCCACGGGCACGTCAGATCGTGTGGGCGCGAGCCGGCCGGCCATCACCTCTGAACCGGTGGCTCCCTGCTGAACGTTGACTCACTGCTGAACCGTTGACTCACTGCTGACCCGGTCCGCGCCCGACTACGAGCTCCAGTCCTCCACCAGCTCACGAGCGTCTGCAAAGACACCGACCGCACCGGCCGCAGCCAACGACCGTCGCGTCGAACCGCCTGACCGCAGACCCACACACGCGATCCCCGCGGCCGACGCTGCGGCGATGTCACACGGAGCACCACCCACCGCGAGAGCCTCGGAAGCCGGGACGCCGGCACGGTCGAGGGCAACCTCGAACAGGTCCGGGTGCGGCATGGACCGCGCGGCCATCCCTGAGTGGACGACGTCATCGACGGCGTCGCTCCCACCCAGCGGCGCCAGCAGTCCGTCGAGCACGTCGTCGTTGGAGGACGTGACGATGCACATCCGCAGACCTGCCGCCGATCCTTGGTCGAGCAGGTCCTTCGCCCCAGGGAGCGCCCGTACCGACGGCAGGTAGTCGGCGAATCGACGATCGTGCGAGGCCGTGACATCCTCCGACGGACCGCCGAGCAGCTCGGTCACCAGGTCGTCCCCACCCGTACCGACTAGGGGGTGGATCGCCCGCATCGGTTGACGGTGGCCGGCCTCGTCGAACGCGAGGAACCAGGCGACGGTATGGAGGTACGACGTCTCCACCAGTGCGCCGTCCAGGCCCACCAGCAAGGTCGATACCCGTTCCGGAAGTTCCGGCGCCGGTCCGATCGTTCCGGGCAGCGCGGTCACCCCTGTCATGCAGCCCTCCCGGTGTCCTCGGGCCACCTCTCGTGCGGCGCCGAGCCGGACACGGTCAGGCGCAGGCGGCGCAGGTGCGGACGGCGCCAACGCCGGTCACCCAGACCCCACTGCAGCACGATGGCGGGCACGGCCATGAAGGAGACCGTCACCAGTCCAGCCAGCCAAAGAGCGCCAGGACGCTGACCCGACGCCTCGAACTCGTCGGGGACGGGTCCATCCAGGAACGCATCGAAGCAGTCCGACGAGCCCACATCCTCGGAGCGGCGATTCATCAGCAGGGCCATGCGACGGTCCTACCCCAACGTGACATCGGCACACATCGGGGGACATGGCGACCGCTCCGGCCAGGCTCCGAGAGACAGCGCCCCGGGACGCCGTGGACGGCCCTCAGGCCTCCCGCAAGGTGATCGGGCCACGGGTTCCGGCGCGCGGTCCCCAGCGCCGGTGTCCTGGGTCATCGGTGGCGGTCCCGTCCGATCTCACCGGACCACGCCGCAGTGGGACCGCCGGGGACGTCCCGATGCTGTCCACCAGGAGCTGCGCCAGACCGTCCACATCGGCCACCGTCACGGTGAGGTGCGGGTGACGCAGTGACCGTGTCGGTTCGAGCCCGGTGACCGGCTCGTGGAACGCGATACGCACACCCTGCGCACCGTTGGTGGCGAAGGTGATCCCGTGGTCGGGGAGCGAGAACCGGGCCATGCCGGCTGTCCGGACGAAGCGATAGGGCCCGGTGACCGATGTGCTGGCGACGTTGGCGAGGGGGGTCCTGACCCGCCACGGACCGAACCGGCAGTCGAGACCATCACCCGAGAGGGTCACCTGCGCGGTGTCCGGGCCGATGCCGAACGGCGCCCCCAGCCATTGGTAGGCCGGGGCGAAACGGAATCCGAAGGCGGCAGCGCCGCACGAGGTGATCCGACACTGGCGCAGTGGCTCCAGGAGGTCGGTCATCTCGTCGTCTCCCCACTCGTCGGGCACGACGAGCGCTCAGTCACCGGGGGCGAACGACGCCGAGAACTGGTTGCCGGGTCCGGGGATCACCAGGTTCAACGCCGGTGTCAACAACCCACAGTCCGACAGCGGCGGAATGGTGTAGCTACCGGCGAAGGTGGACGGTCCGGTGAACGAGAACACCCCCGAGAACGCGACCGTGACCGGAGTGGACGTGCCGCAGGAGTCGCCTACCAGATTCACCGGTAGACCCAGGGGGTCCACCGAGGTGATCAGCACGTTGAACGTCGCCGTCGCGGTGACCGCGAGCGTCGACAGGTCGACCGTGCCGACCACCGGCTTGACCGGCGCCAGATCGAACGTCGCGGTTGCCAGTCCCACGCCGGCCATGGCGACGGTGGTGGTGGCGGGCGGCAGCACCAGGTTCCCCTGGAGTCCGTCGGTGCCGAGGTCGACGGTCCCGTCGAACGTGCCAGGCGGCACCGTGACCGTCTGGTGCAGCTTGGCCAGGGTGGTCGTGGCCCGGACCGTCTCATGGATCGGTACGGCCGGTGCGGCGGTCGGTGAAGCCGAGGCCGGGCCAGCCGAGCCCGCCACCAGCCCGACCGTGCCTACGGTCAGCGCGCCGGCTGCCAGCGCGGCACCCAGGACGCCGGAGCGCCACCTACCGGTTCGGGTCGACGGGATCTGGATCGACGTATGCATGTTGCCCTTCTCGACGCGCATCTGCGCGTGACGACCTGCAGGCCTGCCGTACCCTCAGCCCACGGGTCCAAACCACGTCAAGTGGTTACAACGTCACAGAACGCGGCGAATACAGGCCAGTTCAGGCAGGGTCACTGCAATCGCTACGCTGGGGGATGTGCGACGCCGCATGCTCAAGTCCAAGATCCACCGTGCCACCGTGACGGCGGCCGACCTCAACTACATCGGGTCGATCAGCATCGACCCCGTGCTGCTCGAGGAGGCCGACATCCTCGAGCACGAGCAGGTCACCGTGCTCGATGTCGACAACGGCGCCCGTTTCGAGACCTACGCCATCGTCGGAGGACCGGGCGAGATCTGCCTGAACGGCGCGGCTGCCCGACTGGTCCATGTCGGCGACACGGTGATCCTCCTCACCTACGGCGACTACGAGGAGGACGAGCTCGGTGCCCATCACCCCCGCGTGGTCCACGTCGACGAAAAGAACGCGTCCGTCAATCTGGACTGATCCCCGGCCCCGGCCACGCCTGGTGCGGTGACCGCACTCCGGCCCGCCGTCGGAGGCGGCACCGTGTCCTGCGGACCCGTGCCGGGCGTGCTCGTCCATCACCGGTCCACGTGCTCACGTGGAGCCACCAGGCCATGAGGCCTACCTACCTCCGCCGCCGGGCCGCCGTGATGGGGGTCCTCCTGGTAGTGGTGGTGACCGCGGTGCTGCTGTCCCGGAGCGGTCCGGCGGCCCACCCGGGGGCACACGCCGCCGCGCCATCCCCGGTACCGGACACGCACCCGTCCAGCACGTCGGGGACGGCCACCTCGACCACCACGACCCTCCCGGGACTGCGGGGGTTGACGGTCACCCAGTCGGTACTCCCCCTGGTGGACGCCAGTCGGCCCGTGACGAGCGACGGCGTCGTCCTTTCCGCCGTCCGGCACCTGACCACCCAGGTATGGGCACCCGTGGGACCGGGCCCCTTCCCGCTGGTGGTCTTCGCCGCCGGCTACGACAAGGGCCCGCTCGACTACGCCCGGTTCTGTGCGACCCTGGCGTCGTCGGGCTACGTGGTGGCGGCTCCCTCCTTCCCCCTGGAGGATCCCGCCCAGGGATACGCCCTGAACCGCGGCGAGCTGCCTGCGGAAGCCGGTGACGTCGCGTTCGTGGCCTCCCGACTCGAGCAGGACGCCGCCACCTTCCATCTCCTGGCCGGCCGTGTCGGTGTGGTCGGCCACTCCGACGGTGCCGACGTGGCGCTGCTCATCGGGTACGCATCCGGCACCCAGGACAGTCAGGTGACCTCGGTGGTGGCGGACGCGCCGGACCCGATGTCGGGACCCACGGCGACGTCGTCCGTCCCGTTGCTTCTCGTCCAGGGCACGAGTGACTCGGTGGTGCCCTATGCAGCCAGCCAGACGGTATTCACCCAGGTCGACGCTCCGGTCATCTACCTGTCGCTCATCGGGGCCGACCACTTCCCCCCCATCGCCGGCGGTACCGCCTGGACCCCGGTGCTCGACGAGGCGGTCGCCGGGTTCCTCGATGCCACCCTGGCCGACCGGGGTCCGGGACTCACCGCCCTCACCGCGCAGCTGTCCACCTCTCCTCTGGCCCGGGTGCTCACCAAGGCCTGACCCGAGGAGGTCAGGACGTTCGGCCCTGCCTCGAACCGAGCCACCGTCGTACCATCGGGCACGGGCTCCACGTCATGTCGGGCCCACGTGACACGGCCCGTCGGATCCGGCCCGTGGCAGCGACCCATCGAGCGGAGGAGAAGGCCGTGCAGCCAGAGCGACCCGCGTCATGGGGACACGACCGGAGTGCGGGTTGACGCCCGCGGTGCGATCGATGCGCGCGTGGGCGGTCGGGCACCCCGGACCCATCGACAGCTCGCCACTCGAAGCGGTGGAGCGCCCGGTTCCGGATCCGGGGCCCGGCCAGGTCCGGGTGCGGGTAGCCGTGTGCGGGGTGTGCCGCACCGACCTCCACCTCGCCGAAGGTGATCTGGTGCCCCGTCGGCCCGGCGTGGTGCCCGGCCACGAGGTGGTCGGTCGGGTGGACCGCACCGGTCCCGGTGCCGACCGGTTCGACGAGGGGGACCGTGTGGGCATCCCGTGGTTGGCCCATACGTGTGGCATCTGCCGGTTCTGTCGATCTGGGGCGGAGAACCTGTGCACCGACCCCCGGTTCACCGGGTGGGACGTCGACGGCGGCTACGCCGAGTACGCGGTGGTCGAAGAGGCGTTCGCCTATGCACTTCCCGACGGGTTGTCCGATGTCGACGTGGCCCCGTTGCTGTGCGCCGGCATCATCGGGTACCGGTCGCTACGCCGGACCGAGCTGCCCCGGGGTGGCCGACTCGGCATCTACGGGTTCGGCGGCTCGGCCCACCTGACCGCCCAGGTGGCACTGTCCGAGGGAGCGACGGTCCACGTGATGACCCGATCGGCCGATGCCCGGGCACTGGCCCTCGAGTTGGGAGCGGCCAGCGTCGGGGATGCGGCCGATCCCCCGCCGGAACCACTCGATGCCGCCATCCTGTTCGCCCCGGTGGGCACACTCGTCCTCCCCGCGCTCGAAGCCCTCGACCGGGGCGGCACCCTCGCCATCGCCGGTATCCACCTGTCGGACATCCCGGTCCTCGACTACCAACGTCACCTGTTCAACGAGCGCACCTTGCGCAGCGTGACGGCCAACACCCGGGCGGACGGCATCGAATTCCTCGAGATCGCTGCCACGATCGGGATCCGGGTGTCAGCCACCCCGTACGCCTTCGACCTGGCTGACCAGGCGCTGGCCGACCTGGCCCACGACGATGTCACCGGGGCGGCCGTACTGGTGCTGCCTGACGACCAGTGACGCAGGGCCGGATGGGGCCGGACGTCCCGCCACGTCCGACCCCGTCCCGCCCCACCCGCCCGGTCATGCGGGCACGGGGAACACAGCGAGGTGCACGAGGTGCTCGTCGAGGGCCAGGCCGATGCCGGCCACGGATCCCGACAGCAGGAGCTCATCACCGAGTCCCACCCCGCGGCCGCCACCCCGCTCGGCCATGTCGACCTCGACCAGGAAGTGCTGGATGGCCCGGAACCCGTCCACGTAGGTGACCGGCGCCGGGGCGTCGAGCGCATGGGCGGCCACGATGGAGCGCAGATAGCACCCGAGAGCCGAGGGACGGTCGAACAGGTCGAGACCGACGACCTGATTGCCGACCGTGCACACCACGCCGATCTGGCCCTCCACCGGGCGGACACGGTCGAGCTCATCGGCGATCTGGCCCTCCAGCACCGACTGCACGTCGTCGAGGGCCGAGGTCTCCGTCGGGACGCCATGGTTGGACGACTGGCGGTCGACCTCGTCCCACACCCTGCCCTGGTCGGAACGCCGCGACGCGACGTCGCCCGACCGGGGCTCCAGGCCGGCGATCTTGGCCGCACGCAGCGACCCCGGTGCCAGCCGTGCCGACGCCGACATCTGTCGCCGGGCACCCCAGCGACCCGCCTCCACGCAGGACACGGGGACCACCAGTTCGGAACGGGGAGGGCACAGGACGGTGACGTTCATCGTCCGGTTCTGGTCCCCGCCGATGAGCATCTCGCCCTCGACCAGCAGGACCGGTACATCGGCGGAATTGGACACCACCAGGAACGGGACCTGCGGGGGGTCGAGCTCGTGGACGGTCAGCACCCCCTGCTCGGCGGCCTCGGGACCGGTGAGGTACGGGGGGGCGTCGGTCATGGTCCCGGTCAACGGGAACACGCTCAGTCCCCCGACCTCGATCCGCTCACCGATCGCCACCTCTACGTCGAACAGCTTCATGCACTGGCTCCTTCCGCCATCGTCTTGTTGACGCGACCAGGGTGCGGCAGGGGTGTGACAGTTACACCGGTGTGATTCACGCCGGCCGACGCGACCCGTCGCCGTGCGACGGATTCCCCGGTGCGGGGTGGTCCATGGGACATTTGGGGCGACCCGGACCAGGAGGAACCACCGCTCATGCCCAACATCGCCCTTCAGGACCTGAACGACATGCGGGACGCCGTCTTCTTCGAGGGACCCCAGGTAGGTCGTCGGCTGACCCGGTTCTGGATGCTGATGGTCCTGTCGGCCGTCATCGCCGGGGCCGGCATCGTCAGCGATTCGACCGCCACCGTGATCGGAGCGATGATCGTCGCCCCCCTGATGGTGCCGATCCAGGGCACCATGCTGGCCGCCGTCCTCGGCGACCGGGCCAACCTGTTGCGGTCGGTGGGTCTGGTGGTGGCCGGCGCGCTCTCGGCCATCGCCATCGGCTGGCTCCTGGGTGAGGTCACGGCCGGACCCGTCGATGCCGCCACCAACGCACAGGTCGCCGCCCGGGTGGCCCCGTCGCTCATCGACCTCCTGGCCGCACTGGCCACCGGAGCCGTCGGCTCGGTGGCCCTGGTGCGCCGGGACATCTCGGACACCCTGCCGGGAGTGGCCATCGCCATCTCGCTCGTCCCGCCGCTGGCCGTGGTCGGCCTGACCCTGCAGGCCCACCAGTGGGGTGAGGCCGGCGGCGCCATGCTCCTGTTCGTCACCAACGTCGCCGCCATCCTCGGCATCGGCACCATCGTGATGTCCCTCTACCGGGTGCACCGGATGACCCCGCAGTACGGCACGCCCGAGGGCCGGGCCCTGAACCGGCGGAACGCGGTCATGGTGATCGCCGCACTGGTGGTGATCGTCGCCGTCCCCCTCACGTCGGCCTCCGTCACGATCGCCCACCAGACCAACAGCGAGATCGCGGTCGAAGCGGCGGCGACCGCATGGGTGTCGGGCACCGGTTGGGAACTGGTGTCGGTCACCACCAACGACAGCGGACGGACGGTCGCCCAATTCGAGGGCCCACCTCCGTATCCGGCCACATCGGGGCTCAGTGCACAGCTGGTGCGCCACGGTGTCCGACCCCAGAGCGTGCAGGTCCAGTTCACCCCGAGGGTGACCGTCGACCTCCAGCCGGTGGCCTCGCCGTAGCGCCAGCGCCGGAAGGGGACGTCCCGGGGAGGAGTGCCGGCGTGGACGGGACCGTCGGCCGCACCCGGATCCTCGACCGATCCATCACCGGGACCTCATCGAGGGATCACGGATTCCTCACAACTACCGTCCACGATGGCCCCGACCTGCACACCGGTCAGAGACGAACCCGATCCGAGACGGCAACCGTCCGAGAGGCGCACCCCACGATGACATCCAGGAAGATCAAGTTGGCCGCCGTGATCTTGGTGACGATCGTGGCGGTGGGTGGAGCGGCGTCGGTCGCCCACGCGGCCAAGGCCCCGAGTGGGCCGGTGATCACCACCCAGCCGACGGATGCCACCGCCAAGATCGGAACGTCTGCCCACTTCACCGTCACGACCTCGGGAAATCCCAAGCCGGCCTACCAGTGGGAGGTCTCGACCGATGGCGTCTCCTGGTCCGACATCGGTACCTCCTCGCACCGGCTCACCGTCACCGCCACCACCGCCAACGACGGCAGTACCTACCGGGTGACGGTGTCCAACCCGTCGGGTTCGGTCACCTCATCCACCGCCACCCTCACCATCGAGGTGGCGTCCGACGTGGCCAGAGTCAAGCCCAGGATCGCCGGCCTGATCGACAAGGGATCCCAGGCCCCCTATGACCTGGGGACCGCGTTCCCGGTGACCTCGACGACCGAACTCGCCGGTTACGGCACGGCCTTCTCCGGCATCGTGGTCAATGTGGCCTGGTCGCAGCTGGAGCCGGCCGAAGGGCAGTTCGACCTGACCCCACTCGCCCAGTCCCTGGCCGCCGTCACCGCGTACGACACCCAGAACCCGTCTGATCCGCTCGGGGTGAAACTGCGGATCTGGGCAGGCTTTGCCGCACCGGACTGGGCCAAGTCGCTCGACGGGACACCGATCACCGTGGCCCCGGGCACCTCGGGGGCGAGCGGGACCCTCGGCCGGTTCTGGGCGGCCGACTACGAGCAGCAGTGGACCGATCTGCAGGACGCGTTGGCCAAGGCCTACGACAAGGACCCGTTGGTGCACGAGATCGCAGTGACCTCCTGCAGCACGGCCACCGGTGAGCCCTTCGTCCTCACCTCCAACGTCATCGATGCCCTGCTGGCCGCCGGCTGGACCACCGCCGACCAACAGCAGTGCCTGTCGTCGGCACTGGCGGACTATGCGGCGTGGCACGACACGACCGTGGACTACACGTTCAACGTCCTGAGCGACGTGTCCTCCAGCGGAACCCGATCGCCCGACATCGCCTTCACCGACAGCGTGATGTCCGCGTGCGCGTCCTCGGAGCTCACCGGCACCGCCCCGCTGTGCAGCCTGGACAACCATGGGCTGACCGACACCATCACCCCTCAGCAACAGCCCGTCTACGGGGAGATCGACACGTTGTGGCAACAGTTCGGCGGCCACGTACCCGTCGAGTTCCAGACCATCGCCCCCGGGGGATTCGACCTGTGCGAGGCCGTCGGTGAGGCCATCGGCGAGCACGCCGCATCGGTCGAGATCTGGCCGGCCGGGACCGGATTCCCCGGCTTCAGCGCGTACTCACCGAGCCAGCTGACGACGTGGAACACGGCGCTGGTCGACCAGGCACCGCCGGCCTGCTGAGCCGGTGGGTACGGGTCGGTCGAGCGTGCCGGCCCGTCGCCGTAGGCCGGTTCCCCGAGGCGCGAGCCGGATGACCTCACTCCCCCGCGCTCCCAGAGTCGACGCACCGGTGTGCTGCGATCCCTGTCGGCCACTCGCCCACCACCGGGGCCGCCGACGCGATGGAATCCGGCAGTCCGTCGGTTCCGAATAGCTGACGCAGCTCCGCACGGCGCGTCCCGCATCGATCCCCACGAAAGGATCCGTCACCGTGGTCTTCTCCCCTCCGGCCGAGCTCTTCGGCGAGCAGGGCATCATCGTCCTCATCGTCATCGCCGTCGTCCTCTTCGGATCCACCCAAATCCCGAAGCTGGCCCGTTCGCTCGGCTCGGCCCAGCGTGAGTTCAGGAGGGGCGTCGTCGGAGGTGACCCCGAGTACGTGGAGGACGGTCGCTCGGCCGGTACCCGCCCTGCGGTCGACGCCACGCCGCGGAACTGACCCGTGCCGTTCCTGAGTCCGGCGAAGCTTCTCGTCGTCGTGGTGGTGGCCGTCGTCGTCCTCGGGCCGGACGAGCTGCCGAAGGTGGCGCACCAGTTCGGTTCGCTGTGGAGCGACCTACGTCGACTGCGGGCGCGCCTCGAGACAGACGTGCGGGGAAGCTTTCCTGATCTCCCATCGACCGAGAAGCTGCAGCAGGCCGTGCGGTCCCCGCTCAGCTTCCTGGACGATCTGGCCGACGCGAATGCTCCGGATGAGGGCGTACATCCTCCGGCCCTCATCCTGGCTGTCGCTGGAGGGCTCGGGGCGCTCCACCGGCAACCGTCCGTAGCTGCCGCGCCCGACGACATCCTCGCCGTCGCCGACCGACTCGGGACGCTGCACCGCACAGTTGCCGAACGGCAGACCTATGCGGAGCACACGCTCCGCTCCACGATCCCTGCCGGCGCCGACGTGGCGAGCCTGAATTGATCGGGCCGCTCCGACGAGCGCCGGTCGACGTGCCATGACCATCGCGCTCGGAGGGAGCCACGCCCCTGCGGCACCCGACGCCATGACCCTGGTCGAGCACCTCGGTGAACTCCACCGCCGGGTCCTGATCTGCATGGGCACGGTGGCCGTCATGGGAACGGTCGCCTTCGTGCTCTACGGACCGATCCTGTCCGTACTGCAGGCGCCGTACGGACACGTGTCGCCGTCGCATTGCAATCGCTACGTGACCGGTCCACCGGACGGACAGACACGGTGGGTGAAAATGGCCGCCTACGGCGGCCTCGTGCTCGCGTCGCCCGTCCTGCTGTGGGAGCTGTGGCGGTTCATCACCCCGGGACTGCGCGCCAAGGGGAAGCGGTACGCCGTGCTGTCCGTGATCGCCTCGGTCGTGCTCTTCGGGTCGGGCGGAACAGTGGCCATCATCACGTTCCCGCATGCACTGGCATGGCTCGGGAGCATCGGCGGCCCGAGCCTCTCCCAGATCCTGGACCCGACCAACTACCTCAGCCTGATCATCCTGTTGATGGTGGCCTTCGGCGCCACCTTCGAGTTCCCGGTGCTCCTGGTCTCCCTCGAGGGGCCGGGATCGTCCGGCCCCAGCAGCTGGCTTCGTGGCGACGATGGGCGATCGTCGCCATCATGGTGGTGGCCGGTGTGGTGACGCCGATTTCGGATCCCTTCTCCATGTCGGCCATGGCCGTCCCGCTCTACGTCTTCTACGAGCTGTCGATCCTGGTCGGCCGCCTGGTCCAGCGTCGTTCTAAGGTTGGTCGGACGGCCGTGTGCGCAACACGGCACCGACCGATCAGGCTCCCCGTCGACGAGGTCACGGAGCGCCGGTCGGACGCGCCACCGCAGGGGTAGCTGTCGCCGGCACCAGGGTCGAGGGGGTGGGAACGGTCGTCGTGGTGGTGGACCCTGTCGTGGAGGGTCCTGTCGTGGTGGTGGTCGTGGTGGTGGAGGGCGGTGGAACGACCGGCACGGTCGAGCAGCCCGGCCCCGACGTGCCCGCACCCTGGTCGGACGGCACCGCACCGGTGGTGCCGTCCTGTTCGATCCCGATCACCGAGGTGGCCGCCAGGGCGGTCGAACCGACGGCTGCGAGCACGGCCACCCCCGACGCCGGTGCCATGGCGTCGAGTACCGACCCGGTCGAGGTCACCAGGTGGACGGAGGTGACCGAACTTCCCACCAGCACGGCGACCCACGCGGCGGGGGCACCCTCGGCCTCACCGAACGACCCGCTCCCGAGGATCTCGACTTCCGACGCGGTGAGCGCACCCTGTGTCGGTGCCGCCAGAGTGGTCGACGAGACAGCCTGGTCCGTCGAGAACTCCACGGTCAGCTGCTGGCACCCACTCCCGGTCGACGGGGGTGTGGTGGTGACGGTGCCGGAGCTGGCGGATCCCCCTCCGGCCGACTCTCCGGTGGAGGTGCCGGCCGACGCGCCGGTAGCCGCACCCAGAGTGGAGGTCGCCTGCTCGACCGGTTGCGCGCACGTCGCCCCGGTGGGGCACGGAACCGGAGTCGGCACCGGTGCGGGACTCGGCAGCGTGCCGGTCGGCGGACACGACATCATCGACGAGCAGGATCCATCGGTGCTGGACCGGTAGGCGCGGATCGTCACACCGGTCCCGGTGGTGCGGGTGAAGAGGGACATGAGCGGCGGCCCGTCACCGGCGGTCCCGCCAACGTCCGCGTTGGGGAGCCCGGAGGCGCCCGCGGCGGGCGCCAAGGCTCCGGCCGCCGGTGCCGCCCTCACCGGACTCGATCCGGCGACGGCCCTGCCGGTGAGGAACCCGCCGCCGGTGAGGACGACCACCAGGGCCACCAGGCCGGCCACCAGAGGTGTACCCACCCGAGGTCGGGCCGCAGCACGGTCTGCCAGCGCGGCGGCATCGGGCTCGACCGTCACCTGGGCCGCCCGCGCAGTCAGGTGACTGCGGAGTCGTTCTTCGATCGGATCGCTCATGGGTGGATCACCTTTCTCAGATCGGCCAGTGCACGGCTGATGAGCGAACGGACGGTCCCCTCACGGCAGCGCAGCGCGCGAGCGATCTCGGCATCGGGCAGGTCGGCGTAGTAGCGGAGCACGACGGCGGCCCGCTGCCGGGCGGGCAGTGCGGCGAGCGCATCGTCCAACTCGTCGGCGCCCAGCTCGGACGGACGGGGCGACGGGAGCGGGTTCCGGCGCACCACCGCGTTGCGGCGATGGTGCGAGGCACAGGCATGGACCACACTGCGCCGCACGTAGGGCAACGGGTCCCGAACCGAGGTCCATCGGGCATGGAGCCGGACGAAGCAGTCCTGGACCAGATCGGGCGCCACATCCGCGGACCCGCTCATCAGGGTGGCCAGTCGCACGAGGTCGCCGAAGTGGTCGGCGTAGAAGTCGGCGAAGGTGGCCGGCGGGACCTCCGGCGCGGCTTCCGGCTGGGCCCCCTCCACCTCGTCCACGATGCTCCCCAGCTCACCCATCACCAATTACGACGCCTGAACAGGCCAGGACGTTGCACGACAATTCGACGATCCCGACCAGACCTCGGAGTGGCCAGCCCGGAGTCGGTGGGTTCCGACTGCTAGGCGGAACCCACCGGCGTGGGCGCAGGGGTGGGATCGCCGCCGAGGGGATCGACCTGACCGCCCGTGGCGGGCAGACCGGGGACGGGGGCTGTCACGGCGCCTGAGGCCGATCCCCGGATCACGTCGGGGTACTGCTGGGCGTCGAAGCCGGTGACGAAGCCCCGCACGGCCTTGGGGAGCTGCACGGTCAGGGTGCCACCCGGACGGCCACCGTCCGGGTGGGCCAGGGTGAGGACCAGGGTGCACGGGCCCACGGCGACCGAGCGGATCCTCGGGTCGGTGCGCATCAGCGCGGCGGTGTACACCGCAATGGCGCACGAGGAGTTCGAGCGGGGATCGCCCCGGACGCCCGCAGCGTGCAGCGAGGCTGCGACTTCGTCAGGATCGTGGCCGAGTTCGTCCAGGAGTGCGCCGGCCCGCTTCTTGATCTGTCGCAGATCACCCATGGACGCTCCTGACCGGGTGCCACCCGAGGTCGGGGCGGCGGTCCCTGTCGCCCAAGCATACGCGGGTGCACCACCCGACCGCGGCCCCGCCCACCGGGGACGCCGGGCCGACGGTTACTGGTTGGTGGCCTGGCCCGTGCGCTGCTGCTCGGTGAAGGTGTAGGTCAGGGTGGTCGACAGCCCCTGGACCGTCGCAGCCGGAGCGACGCCGTTGGTCGAGGTCTCGTTGGCGACCAGTCCCAGGCTCACCTGGACATGGGCCACCTTGCCGGTGGCGGCGGCGAGCGCCGGGATGTTCGACAGGGCGGCCGGCGAAGCCAGTCCACTCACCTGGGTGGTGGCCAGGATCGGTGTGGTCACGCCCGGGCAGACCCCGGTGGCGAGCGTCCAGGCGACGGAACACTCGGTGGCGGCCACGGTCAGTCCCTCGCCGGCGACCGACCCGTTGGTCAGGGCATTCGACGGGGTTCCGGCCACGGCCAGGGTCATGCCGGCCGCCGAGGCCAGTGTCCCGGTGTTGTTCAGGTTGACGTAGACGTTGTCGGTGTCACCCGGGGCCATCTTGTTCGTGAAGTTCGAGAACCCGACACCGACGTCTGGGCTGAGGGTCAGGTTGAGCGAGCCGGAGCTGATGCTCTCCGCCCCCGTGGCCGTGGCGGAGAGACCGGCATAGACGCCGGCCGCCGCCAGGAGACCGACCGACGTGGTCAGCAGTCCGGCCACCGCGATCTTGCCGTAGTGGCGGCGCTTCGGGGCGGCGTGGCGGTGGGCGACAGGGGGGAGTTCTCCGTGCTGACGGTGCTTCGGGGCAGAGTGGCGATGCGTGGACACGGCAGTCACTTTCGGTGGCAGGGGCAGGTCGTCGAACTCCGGATGCCGTCGGCACTGGACCGCTGCACCCGGGGTTGCACCCAACTACCGTCGGCCCGGTCGCGCCGAATCTTTAGTCGTACGTCAAGGTTTCTTCCCCGGCGACGCGGTGGGCCCCTGGTACTCGACGCGATGCCCGACTCCCTCCGAGGGCAAGGGCTGAGCCACAGGCGCAGCCCTACAGTTGGGCCCGCCACCGGCCGATCAAGCCGGTGAGGGGCATCACAGGAAGGCGGACCGTGATGACCATCGGGCCATTCGGGCGTTGGGAGGACGGCGACGGTGAGGCCGCTGGATCACCTGATGAACTCTCCCTGCCGGCGACAGCCAGGCTGCGTCGGTGCAGTGCGCTGCACGACGTCGGCACGGGTCCGTGGATCGGGACCATGGCGTGCTGCACGCGTCCCGTCGGTCACGACGGCGACCACACCATGTCGCTCGGGGACCCCGGGTCGCCGAGCCATTGGGAGGAGACCTGGCCGTAGACGTCCCGCGGGAGCGGGATGGATCTCCCTACGTCGCCGGTCCGGCGTCGGGCACCGGCTCCAGGAACTGATGGACCAGCCCTTCGAAGCCGACCGCGAACAATGACCACTCCTGGTCCGCCCCGTCGGGACCGGTCGGTCGGACCACCCACTCGACCCCGCCCTGAGTGCGCTGGTTCAGCGAACACCCTTCCGAATAGGCGGTGACCGCCCGGACGAACTGACCCATGGTGTAGGGCTCACGCAACCGGAGGCCGAACAGAGGGAACAGTGCGCTGAGGGTCTCACTCCAGAACCCGTGGACGGCCTCGTAGCCGCTGGCCAGCGCTCGCTGCATGCGCTTCTCCTGACCCGGGTCCGATGTCGTCGTCGCCATGGCGATCACACTGATCCACAAGGGGAAGTTGGTCGACTCGGCCAGATCGGCGCTGTGAGCACTGCCCCCGATCCGGCAGATCTCGCGCAGCGCGACGGCCCGGGACTCGGGCGTCGAGAAGTCCAATTTCCCGACAGCCTCCGCGATGGCCTCCACCCCGTTGGCCGTCTCCGGGCGCGATTCGTCATGGGCGATGGCGACGAGGACGTCGGTCTGGAAGTCGGCCTGGTTCTCCCAGATCCGCTTGATGACCGAGGCGTTGGTGACCCGCTCACCGGTCCGCTGCTCGAGACGGTCGAAGACCCGTTTGAAGGTGAGGTTGCTCGACAGGGTCTCGAGTCCCTCGGTGTAGAGGATGTCACGCCCCTCGTCCAGGAGCATGCTGCGCAGTTCCTCTCGGGTCCGTCGTCCCTTGGGCATCCTGGAAGCATTGTGCACCACGTGTCCCCCGTTGGGAAGTCTGGCCCGGGGCGGACCCCCCGGGCCACCCGACGACGGGGCCCCGTCGGGACGGTCGGTTGGCACGTCCCGGGCGATGTGCGGCAACCACTGGTGCGGCAACAGGGGTAGCGGAACTAAAGATCCGGCCATCGACTGACGAAAAGCCAAGGATGAGGCGGACAGAATGGAACCGGCGACGCCGGCAGGGACCTTACGCAGAGGCGCCGGTGACCCGCACGGAGATCGCGGTCTGGGTCGTCCTCGGTCTGTCGGCCGCCGTCATCGCTGTGTACTTCCTGGCCCTCCTCGTCCGGGGGCCCTCCACCTACTGGACCTGGCTGGACGGGTGGGTGATCTGCGCCGTCGAGCTCACCGTGGGATCGCTCTGCGTCGCCCGTGGACTGGTCCGTCGGCCCGGCCGCATGGCCGCGGTGATCCTCGGGGTCAGCCTGTTGTGCTGGGCGCTCGGGGACGTCGTCCTCACCATCCAGTCGATCGGAGGCGCCACCCCGCCGTCTCCCTCGTCGGCCGACATCTTCTACATCGCCTTCTACCCGCTTGCCTACGTCGCCGTCGTCCTGTTCATGCGCGACCAGTCCCGCAAGCTCACCGTCACCAACTGGCTCGACGGGGCGATCGCCGGCCTCGGCGCCGCCGCCATCTGCGCCGCCTTCATCTTCAACGGGACGTTCCACGCCGACGGTGCCAGCACACTCACCACCGCGACCAATCTCGCGCTTCCGATCGGCGACGCCCTGTTGCTCGGCCTGATCGTGGGTGGATTCGCCGTCTTGGCCGGCCGGAGCAAGGCTCCCTGGGTCCTGCTCGCCTGTGGCATGGCGCTCAACGTCTTCGGCGACTCGTCGAACCTGCTCCAACACTCGTTCGGTGCCACCACGGTGGGCATCGTCCTCAACGCCATCGCCTGGCCCACGGCGATCGTGCTGCTGACGATGGCCGTCTGGCTCCGGCCCCGACCGGTCAATCCCCTGGTACTCGACCGACCCACCGGATTCCTGCTCCCCACGTTCGCGGCCAGTGCGGCCCTGATCATCCTGTTCCTCGGGACCCTCCTGCCCATCGGGCGGTTCTCACTCGCACTGGCGGCCGCCACCCTGCTGGTGGTCTGCATCCGCCTGGTGCTCTCGGTACGGAGCATCGAGACCATCAGCCAGGAGCGGCACCGCCAGTCGGTCACCGACGAGCTGACCGGCCTGTGGAACCGCCGTTACCTGTTCGGCGTCCTCGACGCGTTCTTCGCCGAGCGGGACGTCAACGGTGACGAGTCGAGCCTGGCGTTCCTCTTCGTCGACCTCGACCGGTTCAAGGAGATCAACGACTCGTTCGGACACCCGGCCGGCGACGAGCTGCTCCGACAGCTGGGTGGTCGCCTCGAGGGGTCGTTGCGCGATGGGGACCTACTGGTGCGACTCGGCGGCGACGAATTCGCCGTGGTGCTGTCGGGTGGCGACGCCGCCTACGCCACGGCCGTGGCCGAGCGCCTGACCGTCAGCCTGCGCGAGCCGTTCGCCCTCCACTCGGTCAGCGCCACCATCGGCGCCAGCATCGGCATCGCCGTCGCCCCGGTCGACGCCACCGACAGCGCCCGGCTGGTGTGGTGCGCGGACGTGGCCATGTACCGGGCCAAGTTGGGCGGTGTCCCCTACGCCAGCTTCGTCCACAACCTGGACGAGGAACACAACCAGATGCGCCTCATGGAGGAGCTCCACGAGGCGATCGACGACGGGCAGCTGGTCCTCCACTACCAGCCGCAACTCGACCTGAAGACCCGGGAGGTGCTCGCGGTCGAGGCCCTGATCCGGTGGGTGCACCCGAGACTCGGCCTCATCCCCCCGGACCAGTTCCTGCCGTTGGCCCACGAGGTCGGACTGATGCAGCGGATCACCGCTTGGGTGCTCGCCACGGCAGTCGAACAGTGCGCCGCCTGGCGGGCGTCGGGGCGACCGTTCACCGTGGCGGTCAACATCGCCCCCTCCAACCTCCTGGAACCAGGCTTCGTCGACACGGTGCGCCACCAGCTCGACCTCCATGCGCTCCCGTCCGACGGCCTCGTCCTGGAGATCACCGAATCCAGCGTCATCGGTGATTTCGAGACCGCCCGACGGGTCATCGAGGAGCTGCGCGACCTGGGGATCGTGGTCTCCATCGATGACTTCGGCGCCGGTGTCACCTCGCTCGCCTATCTGAGCGACCTGGCCGTCCGTGAGCTCAAACTGGACCGCTCGTTCATCACCCGGATGACCGACGGTTCCGGACACCGGGACATCGACCTGGTCCGGTCGACCATCGAACTCGGTCACTCCATGGGCCTGCGCATCGTGGCCGAGGGGATCGAGGACCCCGAGACACTCGAGATGTTGGCCGAGTTCGGCTGCGACATCGCCCAGGGCTACTGCATCAGCAAGCCGAAACCGGCCGACGAACTCGCCTTCCGGACCGGCACCGCGGTCGAGTTGGGCGCCGGCGCCTCCGCCACCGCTCCGTGACGGACTGGCCGGCGGGGTGGCAGGATGCCCCCGTCAACCTGCACCAGCCAGTCGACATGCACCAGGAGTCCGGACCGGAGGTCTTCCCATGAGCCGTCGAGTGACGCGCTGCGTCGCCCACCCCACCGGCGGCACCGTGTCCGCCCTGCCGGCCGCGTCGGCCGTGTCCGAGTTCCCGGGACCCCGGTGATCCTCGACCGGTTCGACGTCTCGGGTCGGGTCGCCGTGGTCACGGGCGCCGGACTCGGCATCGGACGCGGCATCGCGCTCGGCCTGGCCGAAGCAGGCGCCGACGTTGTCCTGGCAGCACGTACCGAGTCGGACCTGGACGAGGTGGCGGCACAGGTCCACGCCCGCGGACGCCGCGCCGTGGTGGTCCCGACCGACGTGACCGTGCTCGCCGAGTGCGAGCGCCTGATCGACCGCGCCGTCGACGCGTTCGGACGACTCGACATCCTGGTCAACAATGCCGGAGGGGCCATGCCACGGGCGGCCATGGACACCAGCGAGGGGTTCATGGCCCGTACCTTCGCCTTCAACGTGACCGCACCCCTGACCCTGACCAAGTTGGCGGCCCGACGCATGGTCGACACCTCAGGGACGGGCTCGGTGGTCAACATCTCGTCGCGCTCGGCGAGCATGACCCAACCGATGTTCGTCGCCTACGGCGCGGCCAAGGCGGCCCTCGACCGTATGACCCGGAACGTGGCGTCCGAGCTGGCCCCGAGGGTGCGGGTCAACGCCCTGGACGTGGGCGGTGTCGCCACCCGGTCGCTCGAGATCGTGTTGACCGACGACACGCTGCGCCAGCAGTTCCTCGACGGAACGCCGATGGGACGACCAGGTGAGCCCGAGGACATCGCCTGTGCCGTGCTGTTCCTCGCCTCGGACGCCGCGTCCTGGGTCACCGGCAAGGTGTTCGAGATCGACGGTGGGACCGAGGCACCGGCCATCGTGGTGCCTGTCCCTCCCCTCGAGCCAG
>Ga0302196_10001290_pt1 | contig 23874 bp, 20 predicted proteins | sample II_Bog_N1_3_FD_198794 | JGI IMG/M metagenome (GOLD analysis project Ga0302196, IMG submission 198794) | Peat permafrost microbial communities from Stordalen Mire near Abisko, Sweden - II_Bog_N1_3 | ecosystem: Environmental > Terrestrial > Soil > Wetlands > Peat | place: Sweden: Abisko...
CTTCCGCGACACCCGCGCGCTGCTGATGCCGTTTGGTCCGGTCGAGGGCGTGGCGCCCGGGGCCGAGATCCGCATCGCGCCCGACGCGGCCTCGGTGCGGCCGACCCTGGCCTGGCGCGGCCGCATCGTCGACGCCTTCGGCGAGCCGATCGACGGCAAGGGTCCGCTGCCCCAGGGGCCGGCCGCCTATGCGCTGCGTAGCCCGCCGCCGCCCGCCCATGCGCGCGGCCGGGTCGGCGAGCGACTGGACCTGGGCGTGCGCTCGATGAACGCCTTCACCACCTGCTGCCGCGGTCAGCGTCTGGGCGTGTTCGCCGGCTCCGGCGTCGGCAAGTCGGTGCTGCTGTCGATGCTGGCCCGCCAGGCGGCCTGCGACGCCGTCGTGGTCGGGCTGATCGGCGAACGCGGTCGCGAGGTGCGCGAATTCGTCGAGGAGACCCTGGGGCCGGAGGGGCTGAAGCGCGCGGTGGTGGTGGTCGCCACCTCCGACGAGCCGGCGCTGAAGCGGCGGCAGGCGGCCTACATGACGATGGCCATCGCCGAATATATGCGCGACCAGGACCAGGAGGTGCTGTGCCTGATGGACAGCGTCACCCGCTTCGCCATGGCCCAGCGCGAGATCGGCCTGGCGGCGGGCGAGCCGCCGACCACCAAGGGCTATACGCCCACGGTGTTCACCGAGCTGCCCAAGCTGTTGGAGCGCGCCGGACCCGGTCCGATCCGCCCCGACGGCACCCAGGCGGGGTCGATCACCGGCCTGTTCACGGTGCTGGTCGATGGCGATGATCACAATGAGCCGATCGCCGACGCGGTGCGCGGGATCCTCGACGGTCACATCGTCATGGAGCGGGCGATCGCCGAGCGGGGCCGGTTTCCGGCGATCAATGTGCTCAAGTCGATCAGCCGCACCCTGCCGGCCTGCCAGCTGCCGCATGAGCGCGAGATCGTCACCAACGCCCGCCAGACCCTGGCCGCCTACGCCAATATGGAGGAGCTGATCAAGATCGGCGCCTACCGCACCGGCTCGGATCCGCAAATCGACCGAGCCATTCGACTGAATCCGGCTCTGGAAGCGTTCCTAGGTCAGGACAAGAACGAGGTCAGCAGCCTCGACGAGGGTTTCGCCCGGCTTGGGGCGATTTTGAGAGGTGAAGTGTGATGACTTGGCGTGAGTCTCTGATCAAGATTGCGAACCACGAGGTCGATACGCTGCAGAAGCGGGTGGCCGAGATCGTCGAACGACGCGAGGCGGCGCAGATGCGGCTGGTGATGCTGGAGGCCCAGGCCGAGGCCGAGATGGCCCAGCTGAGCGCCGACCCGGCCATGGGCTTCAGCCGCGTCGGCTATCTGGCGGGGGTGCAGCATCGGCGCGAAGGGATCACCGCCGAGATCGACACCATCGCCCTGGAGGAATCCGGCGCGCGAGACGCCCTGGCCCAGGCCTTCGAGTCGCAGAAAAAGTTCGAACACGTGGCCGAGTTGGCCAAGCTGGCTCGGATCAAGGAAGCGGATCGTCGCGAGACGGCCGAACTGGACGAGATGGCGCGGCAGGCGGGTCGTCGCTGATCATGCGGGGCGGCGCACAGGCTCTGGTCCTGCGTCGCCGCGCCCTGATCGCGGCCCTCGCCGCGCTGCCGGTGGCGGCCTGCGGGCGCAAGTCTCACAGTGAGCCGCAGAACCAGGCCTTGCCGCCGGTCGCCCCGCCTGATCGTTCGCTGAAATCGTTCGCCGCCTTCCCGGTCGGCTGCGCCGTGCAATCCCAGCAGCTGAACGATCCCGACGACGCGATCCTGATCGCCCAGACCTTCTCCCAGCTGACACCGGAGTGGGAGATGAAGATGGAGTACATCCTCCAGGACGACGGGCGTTTCCGTTTTGACGGCCCGGACGCCATCGCCGCCTTCGCCCGCGCCCGAGGTCTGAGCCTGTTTGGCCACACCCTGGTCTGGTACGCTGAAAACCCGGCCGCCTTCCATCCGCTCGACGGCCAGCCCCAGGCCTTCGCCAGCGGCCTTCGCAACTACATTCTCGCCGTGGTCGGCCGCTATCGCGGCCAGGCGGTGGGGTGGGACGTGGTCAATGAGGCGGTCAATGAGGACGGCTCGGGCCTGCGCGAGCATATCTGGAGCCGCAATCTGGGTCCCATCGACTATATGCGCCGCGCCTTCGACGACGCGCGCGAAGCCGATCCTGACGCCGTGCTGCTGATCAATGACTACAATCTGGAAAGTCGGCCGCAGAAACGGGCGACGTTCATGCGGCTGGTCGAGCAGCTGCTCAAGGTGGGGGCCCCGGTGGGCGGGATCGGCAGCCAAAGCCATCTGAACGCCGACTGGGCGCCCTCGGCCGTGCGCGACTCGGTGCGCGACCTGGCGAGTCTGGGCCTGCCGATCCACATTTCGGAGTTGGATATTTCGCTCAACCGGGCGCGAGGCGGCTTCAGCTCAGATGAGGATCTGATCGGCGCCCAGACTCGGTTGGCCGAGGCCACGGCCGAGGCCTTCGCCCAGTTGCCGCAGGCGCAGCGGTTCGGCTTCACGCTCTGGGGCCTGAAGGGGCGAGAGTCGTGGTTGCGGCTGCCGAAGGAAAACAGCGCGCCGCCCTGGGATCAGCCCCTGGCCTTCGACGACGACGGCGCCCGTCGGGGGATGTTCGACGGCTTGGCGGCGGGTTTTGCGAGGACGCGGTAGACCTGCGATGCGGTCAGGCGTTTGGCCCGCAGGGACGGCGGTCCGTTGGACCAAGGACGCATTCGCAAGCCCGGTCAGCAGGCGTCACCGTCGGCCCAGGCGACCTGGGCGCGGTGTTTTGTCGTCATGCTCTAAGCCCCTCAATTATCTGAACGAAATAATTATCCGTCCGACCTTGACAGGTCCTGGATCCATGCTGCGACGCAACATGGGTTGCGACTCGCTCCGTTCGCTGCCATAAACCGCCCCAGAAGAGAGCCATCTCAGCCATCCGTGTACGGCTGAGCTCCCGTTTCAGGCATGCCGAAGGGGCGTGTGTGAACGTCAATGTCGGGGGGCGTAAACGCCCTCGCCGAATAGGACACGTAAGGTTTGACTATTGGATTTTGGGCGCGTGCGAACGCGCATCGGCTAACCGTTGGCCTGATCATGGGCGGGACGGTCGGCCTCAGTCTGGGCGCCTGCTACATCGCTGGCGCTACGGCGCGGACGGTTGATAGCCAACCGCGCAGCGCTCGCCTGGCGCAGGCGGCCGCGCAAGGCTTTTCGGACCGCGCCCTGCGGGCCGAGGTCGCTGGCATGGAGCCGGGCGCCTTGGCCTTGGCCGAGCAGCATGACCCCTTGGGCATGGTCCTGACCGGGCTGCGCCTGTCGCCCGAAGCCGCCGATGCGCCGACCGCCGATGGGCGTCCGGCCTTGACCCGCGCCATTGACGTAACGGGTCCAGCGGCGCGTCCGTTCCATTTCGCTGACGCCGGGGCCCTGCAGTCGGCCCGCGACCTCGAATGCCTGACCGACGCCGTCTATTATGAATCGCGAGGCGAGACCCCCGCGGGTCAGGCCGCGGTGGCCCAGGTGGTGCTCAACCGCGTGCGCCATCCGATGTTTCCCAAGTCGGTCTGCGGCGTGGTGTTCCAGGGCGTGGCCGGCGACGGTTGCCAGTTCAGCTTCGCCTGCGACGGCTCGATGCGCCGCACCCGCGACGCGGCGGCGTGGGACCGCGCCGAACATGTCGCAGCCCGCGCCCTGGCCGGCTTCGTCATGCCGGCGGTGGGCAACGCCACCCACTTCCACGTGGTGGGCCTGGATCCCGGCTGGGGTCCGCGCCTGTTGCAGGTGGCCCGGATCGGGCTGCACGTCTTCTATCGCTTCGGCGGTTACGCGGGCGCGCCCTCGACCTTCAATGGCGCGGCGCATCCGTCTGAGGACAGCGCGCCCACGCCGACGCAGGTGGCTGACGGCGGCGTCAGCGCCGACGGCCATCCCGGCGGACAGATCATCCTGGCCAGCACCGCGGTGGTCACGCCGGGCCCGGGCGCCGTGTCCGCCGCCGCGACGACCGCTCCGGCCGCGCCGGCGGCCAAGCCAGCCGATGCTGCGCCCACCGCCAAGCCGGACGCGACCCTGGCCAAACCCGCGGGCGCGGCGGGCTTGTAGCCGCTGGCGGCGGTCGGTCACCAAGGCTGAATTGGGCGTCGGGTTGAACCCGATTGTTTCAAAGCCGTTACATGATTTCGCCGGCTGAGACGCCAGGCGCACGCCCTGTAGCGAAATCAAAGAGGTATTGACGATGAACCGGACCCGCACCCTGCTGGCCCTGGCCGCCTGCGCCGTGATCACTGCGCCCGCCCTGGCGCAGACCTACCCGCAAGCCCAAGGCCAGCCTCAAGCCCAGCCCCCAGCCGGCTGGCAGGGCGGCGGCCAACAGGGTCAGCCCGGCCCGTGGCAGGGGGGCGGACCTGGCGGCGATCACGGGGGCGACGATCACGGGGGCGGCGATCACGGGGGTGACCATGGCGGCGGCGGTTGGGACCTCGACCACCGCATCGACTGGCTGTCCGATCGTATCGACCATGCTCACGACAGCGGCGCGCTGAGCCGCCGTCAATATCGCCACCTTGAAGGTGAGCTGAGCCGGGTTCGCTTCCAGGAGCGCCGGATGCGCTATCACCATCACGACGAGGATATGGGCGGGCCGGACTTTGGCGACCTGCGCGATCAGGTCGATCATATTTCCGATGAACTGCACGGCTTGCACGATGACGGCGATCGCCATCCCTGGTGATCGCCTAGGCGATTGAGCTAACCCGCCGCGGCGCCCTCCACCGCCCTTGGTTGTCCCAGCCCGGATAAGGTTGGCTCTTCGCCTCCCCTGCGAAGCGCGCATGGGAGGAGAAAAGCCTTCCAGCATGGTCTAGCCGATCAGGTCGCGGTGCTCGGCGCTGCGGCGCAGCCAGGCGGCGGCGTAGCCGCAGATCGGGGTGATCTTGACGCCCTCGGCGCGCGCCTGGGCGGCGACGGCGGCCATCAGCCGGCCCGCCGCGCCGCTTCCGCGCAGGGCCGGGGGCGCCTCGACATAGGTGATGATCAGCCGGCCAGGCTCGCGGCGATAGTCGGCGAACACGGTCAGGCCCTGTTCAATGAGCTCAAAGCGATGGCGGGCGGCGTTGTCAACGACCGCGTCGGCGACCTCGCTCATGGCGCGGCGCGTCGGGTCGAGGCGATGAAGCCGCCGCCCAGCACCCGGGAGGGGTCAGCCGGATCGTAGAGCACGCAGGCCTGGCCGGGCGCCACGCCCTCTTCGGCGGCGTCGAACCGCACGCACGCGGCGCCGTCTTCGATGGCCAGTCGTCCCGCCGCCGGCTCGCGGGTCGAGCGCACGCGGGCGAGCACGGCCTGGCCCTCGGCGGCGGCCGCGGCCAGGCTGCGCTGGTCGCCCAGCCAATTGGCTTCCTTCAGCGTCAAGGCGCAGGTCAGCAGCGCCTCGCGCGGGCCGACCACCACCTGGCGGGCGTCCGCGTCGATGCGGACCACGAACAGCGGATCGCCGACCGCGACATTGAGCCCGCGCCGCTGGCCGACGGTGTAGCGCGTCACCCCCTCGTGCCGGCCCAGCACCCGGCCGTCGAGATGGACGATGTCGCCGGGCTCGGCGCCGTGCGGACGCAGCCGGTCGATCACCGTGGTGTACTTGCCTTCTGGGACGAAGCAGATGTCCTGGCTGTCGGGCTTGTCGGCGACCTTCAGCCCCAGCTCGGCGGCGACGCGGCGCACGGCCGGCTTCTCCAGCCCGCCCAGGGGAAAGCGCAGGAAATCCAGCTGCTCGGCGGTGGTGGCGAACAGGAAGTAGGACTGGTCGCGCGCCGGGTCGATGGCGCGGCGCAGCTGGGCGCCGCGGGGGCCGCGCGTGCGCCGCACATAGTGGCCGGTGGCCATGGCCTCGGCGCCCAGGTCGCGGGCGGTCTGCAACAGGTCGTGGAACTTGACCGTCTGATTGCAACGCACGCAGGGGATCGGGGTCTCGCCGCGCAGATAGGCGTCGGCGAACTCCTCGATCACCGCCTCACGAAAGCGGCTCTCATAGTCGAGCACATAGTGCGGCATGCCGATGGCCTGCGCGGCCATGCGTGCGTCGTGGATGTCCTGACCGGCGCAGCAGGCGCCCTTCTTCTGGATCGCCGCGCCATGGTCGTAGAGCTGCAGGGTCACGCCGACCACGTCATAGCCGGCGCGCTTGAGCAGGGCGGCGGTGACGGTGGAATCGACGCCGCCTGACATCGCGACCACCACCCGCGCGCCGAGGGGCAGGCCGACCGCGTCGGCGGCCGCCTGCACGGCGTCGGGCTCTGCGATGTCCAGCGGCATGGGATGGGCCTTGGCGAGTGAGGGCGTTACTTAGCGCGCCTGCGCCTGATTTGCGAGGCGCCCGCTACCCGACCAGCGCTCGGAAGTCAGGCTCGTGGTGTGAAAAATACATCGTCGTCCCGGTCGAAAGCCCGCGCTGGCGGGTTGCAGCGCAGGGACCCAGGGGTGGTGCCCCCGGCCCCTGGGCCTGGTTCTTCGCTACGCTTCGGCCGGGATGACGTTCCAAGGCAAGTATTTCAAGCGTTTATGAGCCCGACTTCCCCGCGTCCGCCTAGCCCACCGGCAGCAGGTTGACCAGCGAGCTGCTCTTCAAGGTCGCCAGGATCTGGGCCGAGGCCTGCACTGACAGCTGCGCCTGCTGCAGGTTGACCGAGGCCTGCGCCATGTTGGCGTCGGTGATATTGCCGATCAGGGTGGTCAGGCTGGTCTGTTGATTGGTCATGTCGGTGGTGGCGTCAGTGACCTGACTCTGCAGCTGGCCGTTCTGGGCCTGGACATTGGTCGCGGCGGTGGAGGCGGCGTTCAGGCCGGCGATTTGACCTTGAAGAAAGGTGGTCTGGGCGGCGGTCAGGGTCCCGCTCAGCGGCCCGTTGGGACCGGCGTTATAGGCGGCGATGTTCTGCAACACGGTGAACAGCGGCGTGCCCACCGAGCTGGCCAGGAAGCCGGTCTTGATCGAGGTGGTCGGGCTGATCTGGGCGCTTGAGACATAGGTTCCGTTCTGGAACACGCCGGCCACGGTCGGCGCATTGGCCAGGGCGGTCAGCGAGGTGGCGGAGACGGGCGGGGTGCTGGTCTGGCCGCCGGAGAACAGATACTCACCGTTGAAGGTGGCGTTCAGGCCGCCGGCGGCGTTCTGATAGGCGACGTTCAGGGTCTGCATCAGCGATGAGGCGTCGCCGTTGCCGATGGCCGAGGTGATCGCCGTGCTGGCGCTGCTGGCGGCGCTGGCCACCTGCCCGAGGGCGGTGTCCTGCGAGGTCAGCTTGGTCGCCACCACCTTCGACTGGTCCAGATAGCTGGTCACCTGGCTCTGCACGGTCTGCATCGCGGTCAGGGTCGCGGCGCCGGCGCCATAGCCCTGCAGGTCGGTGGCCACCTTTTGGGTGGAGACCTGATTGCTGGCGTTGAGCTGATTGGTCTCGGCGGTCATCAGATTGCTGAGCACCGAGTTGTAGAGGCCGGAGGTCGAGATGCGATCCATGGCTTAGGCTCCTCACATGTTCATCAAGGCGGTGAACATGTCGTTGGTCGCGGTGATCAGGCGGGACGACGCGCTATAGGCCTGCTGATAGGTGGTCAGATTGACCAGCTCCTGGTCGAGATTGACCCCTTCGACCGACTGCTGGCGCGACTGGGCTTCGGTCTGCACCGCTTGGGCGTTGGTCACCGAGGTGTTGGCGGCCGAGGTCTGCGAGCCGAGCAGGCCGGCGAGGTTGGCGCCATACTGGCTGACGCTGCTGGACTGGGCGCCGAGCCCGCCGGCGGCGTCGAAGGACTGGGTCGAGGCGCCGGCGTTGGCGAAGGCCTGGGCGCCGCTGCCGTCGCCGGGAGACAGGGCCGATTGGGTCGCCGACACCGAAAGATTGAGCTGGGCGAAGGGGACCAGGCTCGGATTGGCGCTGATCGCCGTATTGACTGAAAAATCGTTGATCCGGCCGGCCCGGCCGACGTCGCCGATGCCGAACAGCGCGCTCAGCGAGTTTCCCGACGTGCCCCACTGGGTGTTGTCGCTGACCACCGAGGCCGACACCGCGCCGGGCGTGTTGGGGGAAAAGCTCAGTTCGCCGCTGCTGTTCAGGCTGAACTGGCCATAGAGCCCGACCCCGCCGGAATTGGCGTTGAGGGCGTTGAGCACGTCGCTCATCGTCCCGCCGGTGGGAATGGAGACCGGCACGTCAGCGATCGGATCGCCGGCGCTGTTCGACAGCCGCAGGGTCACCGTCCCGGCGCTGAAACCGTTGGCCGAGCTGGTGGTCAGGCCAGTCTGATAGTTGGTCACGCCGGTGGTGGTGATCAGGTTGTTCATGCCGAAATATTGGCTGAAGCCTTCGCCGTTCTTGCTGGACGGGCCGGTTGCGCTATCGGCGAAGGCCACGCCATTGCCGGTGGTGGCCTTGATGCTGAGCGCGCCGCTGGTGGTCTGCGACACCGTCGCCGCGCCGCCGAGGGCCGCATTCAGGCTGGAGATGAAGGTCGACGGGTCAAAGCCGGTCACCGCCCCGCCGGGGCCGCCGGTGGTCATGGTTCCGGCGGTGAAGTTGATCGCCACCTGTTGCTGCACCACGCCGCTCGAATTGACGATGGCGACATTGGTCGTGCCGGAAAAGCCGGTCAGGGCCGTGGTCAGGTCGGTCGACACCGGCTGGCCGGTCAGGCTGTTGGGCGCCGGCACGGTGGACGAGGCGTTGCTGGCCTGATTCAGGGCGTTGACCGCCTGGGTGACATATTCGCTCAGCTGGTCCTGAACGCCTGGCAGCACGGTGTTGCGTAGGTTCAACAGGCCCTGCAGCTCGCCGCTCTGCAATTGCAGGGGGCTGGCCTGACTGGTTCCCGGCGTGGCGATGGTCACCTGGCTGGCGGCCGTGGACGAGGGGCTGTAGGCCAGGGTCGCCGCGCCATATTGGCCTACAAGGGTCTGGCCCGACGTCGTGCTCAGCGCCACGCCGCCGTTCTGGGTGGTGGCGACCTTGACGTCGATCAGCGAGGACAGCTGGGTGACCAGGGCGTTCTGCGCGTTCTGGGCGTCGGTGACGTCGCCGCCGCCCACCGAGGCGTTGGTGATCGAGGCATTGAGGCTGCTGATCTGGCTGAGCAGCTGATTGATTTGGGTGACATCGGAGCTGATGTTGGCGTCGGCCTGGCCGCTGAGCTGGCCGATGGAACTGGCGGCGGCCTGCGACTGGCTGATGAACTGGCTGACCGCATTGACCGCGTCCGAGGCCGACAGGCTGGAGGTCGGATCATTGGCCGCGGCCGAGAAGGCGCTGAGCACGGTGGAGAACTGGTTGAAATAGCCGGTGCTGGAGCTTGGATCGCCGAGCAGCGACTGCGCCTGACCGAGCAGGTTCGAGATCGCCTGGGCCTGGCCGACGGTCGCCGAGGCCGCATAGCTGGTGTTCTCCAAGAACCGGTTGATCGCCAGCGAGACGCCCGAGACCGTGACCCCGCTCGCCGTGCCCTGGGTGTTGGACGGGCTCTGGTTGACGACCTGACGCACATAGCCGGTGGTATTGACGTTGGTGACGTTGTCCGAGGTCGCGGTGATGCCGGTCTGGGCGGCGAACAGGCCCGAGGTGGCGATCGAGACGATATTGTTCAGTGTCGTCATGGCCTAACCCTCCAGGCCGGCAACAGGGGCCGCACGGCCCGGCAGGAATTGCCCAGAAAATCGCGACGGACTCGCCGCGCCTCTCTGTAACCAATTGTTTTTGAATATGTTCATCTAGGAGCGTCCAGGCGTCGCCCACTGTAACCGCAAGAGCCGCGCCAAGACGGCGGGGGAGGCGAGGCGGCCGCGCCGTCAAGACTCCCGATCAGCCCCAGCGCCTTACCCGAACGCGGGAGAGCCTGACTCTTCCGTGCGGGCGCAACCAAGGTCGATCAGGATGATTGGGCGGTCCGGGGTGAAAAGCGCGCCCTGTCGGTCGGCAAGTTTGACCGCCCACGGCGCGATCGGGTCGGATCGCCCGAAAATTTAACTTAAAAAAATCAACATACTAGGTGGCCATTTACCATGTGGCGCGGGCCTTGCTTGGCTAGGTCTGACCGATCCTGCGCGCAGCATGCGCTTCCTCCATCAAGGCCGCCCACCGGACATGTCCTCCGCCCCGTTCATCGCCCAGCTCAGCGCCGCCAATGCGCCGCCGCCCGCGAAGGCGTCGACTGCGTCCGACGGCGGCTCCGGCGGTGACTTCACCCAGACCTTGTCGGCGGTGAACGATGGCCCAGGCGGCGCGACGCCGCCGGCCGAAGCGTCCCAAGCCCAAGCGCCGCCCGCCTCCGATCCGCCGACCACGAGCTCGGCCGCCGCCAACGGCGCGCCGGTGACGGTCGCCGCGACCATCCTGGCCTCGCATAACCCTGCCGCCCAGCCGAGCGGCGCTCAGACAAGCGCCGTCCAGACCAGCGCCGGGGCGAGCGCATCCACCGCCGCCGCCGCTGCGACGGATGTCAGCCTGATCGTTCCCGCGCTGGTCGCGCCGGCGGCCAAGCCGGTCGCCAAGGCCGGCGTCGGCGAACCGGGTGACGCCCAGACCGCCAGCGGCGCGGCGACAACGGCGACGACCGCCAGCGCCGACATCGGCCTCGCCAGCCTGGCGGGGGCGCAGGCGATCATTGCGCCGCTGATCACGCCGACGACGCCCACGTCCTCGACGGCGGCGACAGGCGCAACCGCGGCCACAGGCGGCGGCGAGCTTGCGACCGGCGCCACGCCGACCTCGCCCCTGGCCGTGGCGACCGCGGCCGCCGGCCTGGCGCTGATCTCCGGCGCCGCCGACCAGACAAACGGAAACAGCGCTTCCGACGCCGGGGCGGCCGCCGCCAGCCAGTCCGCCGGCGCAATCAGCTTGGCGGCGCCCTCGCTCTCAACCGCGCCTGCGCCTCTGACGACCGCCAAGGCCGCGCCGCCGCTCCCTGCGACCTCGACCGCGGTCGCCGCCGCCGCGATCAGCGCGGGCTCCGGCGCCTTGACCAGCCTGCTGGCCCAGAGCGTCCCGGCCGCCCCGGCACGGGCGGGCGGTGTCGCGGCGCCGAGCGCCAATGACAGCGGCGCCGTCGCCCCAGACGGCGCGGACAGCGCCGATCCGTTGGTCGCCAATCTCAGCTCGGCGCTGCAGGCCCAGACCGCGACCGTCGGCGGCGCGGCCCAGAGCGTGGGGGCGAGCGCGATCAAGGCCGCCTCGACGTCCGCCAACACGGCGGTCAGTGTCGCTTCCTCAGCCGCCGTGACCAGCGCAAGCCCTGCCGTCACCGCCGGCCTGCTGGCCGCTGCGACCAGCGCGAGCCACGCGGCCGCCTCCAGCAGCAGCGGGGGAAGCGGTGGCGACACCACGGCGCCTGGCCTGCCCTCGGCGTCCAGCGGCCTGACGGCGACCGGAGCGGCCGTCGATCCCAACAATCCTTTCGCCATCGTCGCTCCTCAGGCGGCTGGCGCCGCGGCGGCGTCCGCCTCGGCCTCGGCCAGCGGCGCGCCCAGCTCGATCACCAGCCAACTGGCCGATCAGATCGTCAGCAACGCCGGCGCCAAGTCGACCCGGTTCGACATCGCCCTCGACCCGGCCGGTCTCGGCCATGTCAATGTCAAGCTGGAGATCGGCGCCGACGGTCAGCTGACCGCCTCGATGACCTTCGCCAACCCCCACGCCGCCGCCGAGGCCCAGAGCCGGGCCGGCGATCTGCAGTCGGCGCTGGAGCAGGCCGGATTCAACCTGTCCCAGGGCGGCCTCAGCTTCGGGGTCGGCGGCCAGGGCGCCGGGCTCGCCGGCCAGTTCGCCCAATCCCAATCGGGCCAATCGTCGTCCGGCCAAGCCGCCGCGGCCTCGATCGGCGCGCTCGACCTCGACGACGACACCCTCGCCTCGGTGGCCGCCTACCCAGCGCTTTCAAGCGCGGCCTCCGGCCTCGACATCAGGATCTGACCGATGACCACACAAGTCGCCGCCTCGACCACCACCCCCGCCGCCAGCTCAAGCGTCGCGGGTTCGAGCACGATCAATTCCGGTCTCGCCGGCCTGGCCAACAACTACCAGACCTTCCTGACCCTGCTCACCACCCAGCTGAAGAACCAGGACCCGCTGTCGCCGATGGACACCGATCAGTTCACCTCGCAGCTGACCCAGATGACCGGCGTGGAACAGCAGCTGTTGTCCAATCAGCTGCTGCAGCAATTGGTCAGCGCCAACCAGGGCGACAGCCTGCAAAGCGGGGTCGGCCTGATCGGCAAGACGGTCACCTCGGGCAACTCGACCTCGACCCTGACCAGCGGCGCGGCCAGCTGGCCCTACACCCTGCCGGCCGGGGTGGCGAGCGGCACGGTCAATGTGCTGGATCCCGGCGGAAACGTGGTGTTCACCGGTCCGTTGACCAACACCGCCGCCGGCAGCGACACCTATAGCTGGAACGGCAAGACCACCGCCGGGACCCAGCTCAACAACGGCGGAACCTATACCCTGCAGGTCAGCGCCAAGGACAGCTCAGGCGCCCCCATCTCGGTCAACACGGGGGTCACCGGCGCGGTCACCTCGGCCCAGCAGGTCAATGGCGTGACCATGATCACGGTCAATGGCGTGCAGGTGCCGGTCAGCTCGGTGAACGCGGTCCAATGACGTCGCCCGCTCGCATGCTCAACCCCAACTTGACCCGGCGGCGCGCCAGACGTCGCCGGGTCCTTCCCATGAACCCCGTCTAGGAGCCCGATCATGAGCCTGAACAGCGCCATATTGGCCGGCGTCGCCGGCCTTGAGGCCAACACCTCAGCCCTGTCCTCGATTTCGCAGAACATCGCCAACGTCAACACCGTCGGCTATAAGGACGCGGACACCAGCTTCAACGATCTGGTCACCGCCGCCAACGCCACCGGAACCTACTCCGCCGGCGGTGTGGCGTCCGTCACCAACCAGTCCGTCAGTCAGCAGGGCACCACCACCCAGACCAGTTCGCCCACCGACCTGGCGATCAGCGGCCAGGGCATGTTCGTCACCACCAGCGGCCCCACCGCGATCACCGCCACCACGCCGGTGCTGTTCACCCGCGCCGGATCGTTCACCCCGGACGCCAACGGCTTTTTGAAAAATTCCGGGGGTCTGTATCTGCAGGCGTGGCCCGCCGACTCCAACGGCGTCATCCAGAAGACCGGCAACGCCTTAAGCGGCCTCGCGCCGGTCAATGTGAGCAGCATCGGGGGCGCGGTTTCGCCGACCACCCAGGCCGCCCTCGGCGGGATTCTCGCGTCCGGCCAGACGGTCAACGCCGCGGTCACCGCTGGAACCTATTCGCCCGCCACCGCGGCTGACAGCATGACCGGCTACAACTCCAGCACCGGGGTCGGCGTCAAGCCGGACGCGACCATGTCGCTGCAGGTCTCCGACTCGCAGGGCGGCTCGCACACCATCCAGTACGACTTCCTCAAGAGCACGACGGCCAACCAGTGGTATGTCGAGGTCCAGGCGGTGCCTGCCAGCGACGTGGCGGTCGCCGGCTCCGTGCCGGGCCAGATCGCGTCCGGCGTCGTCGCCTTCAACACCGATGGCAGTCTCGATCTCGGCGACACCAGCCTGCCGCTCAACCTGGCCATCGGATCGTCGGCGTCGGCCGCGACCCCCGGGACGGCCACCACGGTGACGGCGCCGGGCGTGACCGTCGGCGGCGTCAACACGCCCTCGACCAACACCGTCACCGGCTCGCTCAACGCGCCGGCCTGGGCCACCAACTTTGGCGTCGGCGCCCAGACCATCGCCGTCAGCCTGGGACCCGTCTCGGGCTCCAGCGGCCTGTCGGAAGCCAACATCGCCAACTCGGTGCAGACCCCCGGACCGATCAACGGCACGCCCTATGGCGCGCTGAGCAATGTGGCGATCGCCACCGACGGCACCATCACCGCGACTTTCTCCAATGGCGACAGCCGCACGATCGGCCAGATTCCATTGGCGACCTTCCCGGACGTGGACGGACTGACCCCGGTCAATGGCGACGCCTATGCGACCTCGACGTCCAGCGGCGCCTATACGCTGCAGGCGGCCGGGCCGAACGGCGCGAAGATCAGCTCGTCTTCGCTTGAGTCATCGACGGTGGACCTGTCCAGCGAGTTCGCCAACCTGATCGTGACCCAGCGCGCCTACACCGCGTCGTCCAAAATCATCACCACGGCGGACTCAATGGTCCAGGATCTGCTCAACGTCATTCGTTAGATGTTTATTCAGTCTCTGGCGTTAGCTAGTTAATCTCGTGAGAACCATAAAATGATTAAGAGGGCAGAGCATCTTAGTCGATTCTTTACTATTGCGATTAAGCCGCTGTTATCGCGCACCTGCTATCTTCCAAACCATCGGTGATGGTGAGAAAGGCGTAAAGCCATGTTGCAACAGCAACGACTGAATAGCAGAGGCGAACGATACGTGATCGGCCCGACCGGAGCGCCCTTGACGCTTTCGGATCTGCCGCCGCGTGAGACCCAGCGCTGGGTGATCCGGCGCAAGGCCGAAGTGGTGGCCGCCGTTCACGGCGGGCTGCTGACGCTTGACGAAGCCTGCGACCGTTATTCCTTGACCAACGAGGAATTTCTCGGCTGGCAAAAATCGATCGAACAACACGGTCTGGCGGGTCTTCGGACCACGCGGATCCAACAATACCGCTAGATCAACGCTCCGATCATCGGGCGCAGCGGCCGCATCCCAAGGGGTGCGGCCGTTTGTGCTTTTGGCGCCCGGCAGGCCGGGTCTTAAAGCCCCGTTTACCATGCACTGGGTAAATCCTGCCTAGCCGTCGGCGCTTCGTGCTTCGGGGCCGGGGAAGGATGTGGGCGTGGATCAATTTCTGGGCTTCCTGCAAAGGTTCGGAATCGGCCGGATGGTGGCCATCGCCGGGGTCTCCGCCGGCGTCGCCGCGGCGCTGTTCGCGCTGGTGTTCAACCTGGGCAGCGAGCCCAAGGCCCTGCTCTATTCGAACCTCGACCTGAAGGAAGCCTCCTCGATCACCCAGGCCCTGGACCAGGCCGGGATCAAGTATGAAGCCAAGGGCGATGGATCCACCATCATGGTGCCGCGCGACAAGGTCGCCTCCACCCGGCTGATGCTGTCGGGCAAAGGCCTGCCGACCTCCGGCTCGGTCGGCTACGAGATCTTCGACAACGCCAATGCGCTCGGCCAGACCGACTTCGTGCAGAATCTCAATCGTCAGCGCGCCCTGGAAGGCGAACTGGCCCGCACCATCCGCTCGCTGGACGGGGTGACCTTCGCCCGGGTGCAGCTGGTGCTGCCCAAGCGCCAGCTGTTCGAGGACGACACCGGCGAGCCCAGCGCCTCGGTGGTGATCGGCGTGCTCGGCCGCCAGCCGGGCGCCGATCAGGTGCGCGCGCTGCAGAACCTGGTCGCCGGGGCGGTTCCCAATCTGAAGCCGGAGCGGGTGACCATTGTCGATCAGAACTCGCACCTGCTGGCCGGCGGGGACGGCGCCGGGGCCGCCAGCGCCCTGGGCGACGACGAGCGCACCCAGACCGAGGAGCAGATCAAGAAGCGGGTCAAGGAGCTGGTCGAGGGCGTGGTCGGTCCAGGCAAGGCGCGGGTGCAGGTCACCGCCGACCTCGACCTCAACCAGGTCACCACCCAGGAAGAGAAGTTCGATCCGGACGGCCAGGTGGTCCGCTCGACCCAGACCAATGAGCAGACCGACAAGCAGAATCAGCCAGACAATTCGGGCCAGGCCACCGCCACCGCCAATATCCCTGGCACCCCCGGCGCCGGCGCCAGCACCTCGACCAACAGCTCGGCCAGCGGTCAGAACGAGGAGACCACCAACTACGAGATCTCCAAGACCACCAAGACCACGGTGGAGGCGCCGGGCACGGTCAAGAAGCTGTCGATCGCCGTGGCCGTGGATGGGGTCACCGCGCCGGGCGTCGGCGGTAAGCCGGGCGCCTATACTCCGCGCAGCACCGAGGAGATGCAGCGGATCGAGACCCTGGTTCGCTCGGCCGTCGGCTATGACGCGACGCGTGGCGACCAGATCAGCGTGATCAATGTGCAGTTCGACCGCGAAGCGATGACCGACGGCGGGGTGGCCTCCACCGCCTCCAAGCTGACCGACTTCGACAAGAACGACATCATGCGCGGCGCCGAGCTGTTGGTCGCGGCCATCGTCGCCGCCCTGATCATCTTCTTCGTGGTGCGGCCGCTGCTCAGCGCCGTGGGCGGCTCAGGCGGTCCGACCGGCATGCGGATGGTGACCACAACCCATACGCCGATGCAGGTCAGTCAGGTCGCCGTCGATCCGCAGAACGGCGAGCCGCTCGCCCTGCCGGCGCCCAGCGATATCGACCAACGCATTGATATCGCCAAGATCGAGGGCCAGGTCCGCGCCTCCTCGGTCAAGAGCGTCTCCGAATTCGTCGATCGCCACCCCGAAGAGTCGGTCTCGATTCTACGTAACTGGTTGCACGAAGCATGAGTCCGCGTATGTCCAAGGCCATCGTCGACGCCGGCCGCCTGAGCGGTCCGGAGAAGGCGGCCGTGGTCCTGCTCGCCCTGGGCGAAGATCACACGGTGATCTGGGAAAACCTCGACGACGAGGAGATCAAGGAAGTCTCCCAGGCCATGGCCGGCCTGGGCACGGTCTCGGCCAAGGTGGTCGAGGAGCTGCTGGTCGAGTTCGTCTCCGGCATGAGCGGCACCGGCGCGATCATGGGCAGTTTCGAACAGACCGCCCGCCTGTTGTCCTCCTTCCTGCCGACCGACAAGGTCGACACCTTGATGGAGGAAATCCGCGGCCCGGCCGGCCGGACCATGTGGGACAAGCTGGCCAATGTGAACGAGGCGGTGCTCGCCAACTATCTGAAGAACGAATATCCGCAGACCGTCGCGGTGGTGCTGTCCAAGATCAAGGCCGAGCACGCCGCCCGGGTGTTGGCCGCCCTGCCGGAGGACTTCGCGCTGGAATGCGTCACCCGCATGCTGCGGATGGAGCCGGTGCAGCGCGAAATCCTCGACAAGATCGAACAGACCCTGCGCACCGAATTCATGTCCAACCTCGCCCGCACCTCCAAGCGCGACAGCCACGAGATGATGGCCGAGATCTTCAACAACTTCGACCGCCAGACCGAGGGACGGTTCATCGCCGCCCTGGAGGAGCGCAACCGGGAATCGGCCGAGCGCATCCGCGCGCTGATGTTCGTGTTCGAGGACCTGAACCGGCTCGATCCGGGCGGGGTGCAGACCCTGCTGCGGGCGGTTGAGAAGTCGCAGCTGGGCCTGGCGCTGAAGGGCGCCTCCGACGGGCTGCGCGAGACCTTCTTCTCCAATATGAGCGAGCGGGCGGCCAAGATCATGCGCGAAGAGATGGAGAGCATGGGACCGGTGCGTCTGCGCGACGTCGACGCGGCGCAGATGGCCATGGTCCAGGTGGCCAAGGATCTGGCCGCCAAGGGCGAGATCATGCTGGCCGGGGCCGGCAGCGACGACGAGCTGATCTATTGAAAGCCCGGTCATGACCACAGCGCACAAGAAGTTCACCTTCGATACGGTGTTCAACGACCAGGGCGGCATCACCGCCCAGGCGCCGCCGGTCAAGCGTGTTTTCCTGCCCGCCGAGGTCGAGGCGATCCGCCGCGAAGCCTATGCCGAGGGCGAACGCTCGGCCATGGTCCGCAACGAGCTGACCCAGACTGCGGCGCTGAACGATATCGCCGCCGCCGTGCGCGCCGCCTTCGGGGCCCTGTCCCAGGTGGCGCACAGCCACCGCACCGCCAGCGCCGAGCTGGCCCTGGCCGCCGCCCGGACCATCGCCGGCGCCGCGCTCGAACTGTTTCCCGAGGCCCCCGCCGCCGCCGCGCTGGAAGCCCTGGCCCGCGAGGTCGAGGCCACGCCGCGGCTGAGCGTGCGCACCGCGCCGGAGATGGTCGGCCGCATCCAGGCCGCGCTCGATCGCGTCTCAGGCGCCCTGGGCCTGACCGCTCAGATTGTCGCCCGGGCCGAGCCCGGCATGCCGCCGGCCGCCTTCGTCCTCGACTGGGGCGACGGCAAGGCCAGCTATGATCCGAACGAAGCCAGTCAGCGGGTGGCCGCGGCGTTGCACAACGCCCTCGCCGCCGAAGGCCTCCATGCCGAACCCCTGCTTCCTCTGTGAGTGAGATCTGACCATGGCCAACCCCGGCGACGAGTTTTCGCTGACCGAATTCGAACCCAACGCGCCGCTGGCGACGGACGCGGTGGTCGACGGCTATGACAAGAACGCCTCTGACCTGGCGCCGGTGTTCGATGTGCCGGTCAGCATCTCGGCGGTGCTGGGCCGCGCCAGCCTGTCGGTGGCCCAGCTGCTGCAGCTGGCCCAGGGCAGCGTGCTGGAGCTGGATCGCAAGATCGGCGAGGCGATCGACATCTATGTCAACAACCGCCTGGTGGCGCGCGGCGAGGTCGTCGTCGTCGACGAGCGCCTGGGCGTGACCATGACGGAAATCATCAAGGACGGCGACTCCGCGCCCTGATCGGGCGCGGCGGTATAAGGAGAGAATTCCATGCGGCTATTGGTCGTCGGACGATTGAACGGACAGCTGTCCACCGCCGTGAAGATGGCGATGGCGGCGGGGGCCAAGGTCTCGCACGTCGAGACCTGCGAGGCGGCGACCCACGCCTTGAGGGCGGGGCAGGGCGCCGATCTGATGATGGTCGATTATGAGCTCGACATCGCCGGCCTGATCGCCGCCAACGAGGCCGAGCGGATCCGGGTGCCGGTGGTGGCCTGCGGGGTCGGGGCCGATCCCCAGCGCGCCGCCGCGGCGATCAAGGCCGGGGCCAAGGAGTTCATCCCGCTGCCGGCGGACGCGGAGCTGATCGCCGCGGTGCTGGCGGCGGTCTCCGACGACGATCGGCCGATGGTCACCCGCGATCCGTCGATGCAGGCTGTGATGAGCCTGGCCGACCAGATCGCCCCCTCCGACGCCTCGATCCTGATCACCGGCGAGAGCGGCGTCGGTAAGGAGGTGATGGCCCGCTACGTCCACCAGAAATCGCGCCGGGCCAACCAGCCGTTCATCAGCGTCAACTGCGCCGCCATCCCGGAGAACCTGCTGGAAAGCGAGCTGTTCGGCCACGAGAAGGGCGCCTTCACCGGCGCCATCGCCCGGCGGATCGGCAAGTTCGAGGAGGCCGACGGCGGCACCCTGCTGCTCGACGAAATCTCGGAGATGGACGCGCGGCTGCAGGCCAAGCTTTTGCGGGCGCTGCAGGAGCGCGAGATCGACCGGGTCGGCGGCTCCAAGCCGGTCAAGGTTAATATCCGCGTGCTGGCCACCTCCAACCGCGACCTGGCCCAGGCGGTGCGCGAGCACACGTTCCGCGAGGACCTGCTCTATCGGCTGAACGTGGTCAATCTGCGCCTGCCGCCGCTGCGCGAGCGGCCCGGTGACGTGCTGGCGCTGGCCGAGCACTTCGTCAAGAAATACGCCCAGGCCAATGCCGTGCCGGAAAAGCCGCTGTCGGGGACGGCGCGCCAGCGCCTGCTGTCGCACCGCTGGCCGGGCAATGTGCGGGAGCTGGAGAACGCCATGCACCGGGCGGTGCTGCTCTCGGCCGGCCCGGAGATCGAGGAGTTCGCCATCCGCCTGCCCGACGGCCAGCCGATGAGCGGCGGCCCGCCCGACGTGCAGACCGCCCGCACCGCCTCCATGGCCGCCGAGGCCGCCAGCCGCGGCTATGTCGGCCAGACCGTGGCCGCGGTCGAGCAGCAGCTGATCATCGACACCCTCAGCCACTGCTTCGGCAACCGCACCCATGCGGCGACGATTCTGGGCATCTCGATCCGCACCCTGAGGAACAAGCTGAAGGAATATTCCGACAACGGCGTCTCTGTGCCCCCGCCGCAAGGGTCGGGCGCCAATGCGGCTTAGGCGAGTCTCTGTTCAGTTCCCCAAATTCCGCTCATCCCGGCGAATGCCGGGACCCAGATCAAAGGCCACGTCAAAACGAGATGCGTGACTCCGCTTCGCCGACCTCGATCTATGATCTGGGTCCCGGCATTCGCTGGGATGAGCGGAAAATTGCGGCGTTCGATCGCCGCGGGATGCTGCTGGCGGGCCTGGGCCTGTCAGCGACGGGGACGATGGCTCGCGCCCTGGCGGCGGGGACCGTCGCCATCATTGACCAGGCCTCCCCGAAGCTGTCAGCCCTGGAAGCGCACACCGGCGGCCGGCTGGGTCTGTGGGCAGGCTCGTTCGACGATATTCCGCCGGTGGTCTGGCGGCCCGACGAACCCTTCCTGATGTGCAGCACCTTCAAGGCGCTGGCGGTCGCGGCGGTGCTGGCGCGGGTGGATCGCGGCGAAGAGCGGCTGGACCGATGGATCGCCTATGGCAAGGCCGACCTCCTCGACCATGCGCCGGTAACCACCGACCACGTGGCGCAGGGGGGCATGGCGCTGGGCGATCTTTGCGCCGCCGCGATCGAGGTCAGCGACAACACCGCCGGCAACCTGATCCTGGCCAGCTACGGCGGCCCGGCCGGACTGACCCAATACCTGCGCGGGCTGGGCGACACCGTCACCCGCCTGGATCGCACCGAGCCGGCGCTCAACCTTCCCAATCCGCCCGGCGATCTGCGCGACACCACGACGCCCGCCTCGATGGCCGGCCTGTGGTGCAGGATCGTCGTCGGCGACGCCCTGTCGCCCGCCTCGCGCGGCCAGCTGAACCTTTGGCTCGCCGCCTGCCAGACCGGGGCGGGGCGATTGCCGGCCGCCAAGCCCAGGGGCTGGACCATCGGCCACAAGACCGGGACCGGCTCGACCACCATTGGCGACGTGGCTGTGCTGCGTCCGCCCAAGGGCCAGCCGATCCTGATCGCCGCCTATCTCGACGGCGCGACCTGCCCGGCCGAGCAGAAAGACGCCGCCATCGCCGATGCAGGCCGGTTGGCGCTCAGCGCCTTGATCTCGGAGCGCCGGGCGGTGCGTTCTTTCTCTGACCCGACGAGCCACGCCCAGTGACCGACGCCAGCCTGCCGTTTTCCGCCACCAACCGCCCCAGCGCCAAGACCATCTGGAGCTGGATCGCGCGGGGCGACGTCGGCATGGCCATTGGCGTGGTCGGGATCATCGTGCTGCTGATCCTGCCGATCCCGCCGTTCCTGCTGGACATGCTGCTGGCCCTGTCGATCACCAGCGCCGTCTTGATCCTGATGACGTCGCTGATGATCAAGCGGCCGCTGGAGTTCACCGCCTTTCCGACCGTGCTCTTGGTCACCACCCTGTTCCGGCTGGGCCTGAACCTGGCGTCGACGCGGCTGATTCTCGGCCACGGGCACGAGGGCGCCGACGGGGCCGGGCACATCATCCAGGCCTTTGGCCAGCTGATGATGCAGGGCAATTACGTGATCGGGGTGATCGTCTTCGCCATCCTGGTGATCGTCAATTTCGTGGTGGTGACCAAGGGTTCGGGCCGGATCGCCGAGGTCGCGGCCCGCTTCACCCTCGACGCCATGCCCGGCAAGCAGATGGCCATCGACGCCGACCTGTCCTCGGGCCTGATCGACCAGGACACCGCCAAGCTGCGCCGCAAGGAGCTGGAGCAGGAATCGACCTTCTTCGGGGCGATGGACGGCGCCAGCAAGTTCGTCCGCGGGGACGCGGTCGCCGGCCTGATGATCGTCGGCATCAATATCGTCGGCGGCATATTGATCGGGGTGGTGCAGCACAAGCTGCCGATCGCCCAGGCGGCCTCGACCTACACCATCATGACCATCGGCGACGGCCTGGTCAGCCAGGTCCCGGCCCTGGTGATCTCGATCGCCGCCGGCTTCCTGGTGTCCAAGGCCGGGGTCGAGGGCGCGGCCGACCAGGCCCTGGTCAAGCAGCTGGCGATGAACCCGGTGGCCCTGGGCATGGTCTCGGCCGCCGCCGGGGTCATCGCCCTGGTGCCGGGCATGCCGATCATCCCGTTCGCCGCCATCTCGATCGGCTGCGGCCTGCTGGCCTGGAACCGGGCCCAGAAGGCGCGCGAGCCGGCCCCGATGACCGCCGCCGCCAAGACCGCCGAGCCGGACGATGAGCCGATCGCCACCGCCCTGGTGATCGACGACGTCAAGATCGAGCTGGGCTACGGCCTGCTGGTGTTGATCAACGACCTGGAGGGCCGCCGGCTGACCGACCAGATCCGCGCCCTGCGCCGAACGCTGGCCGGGGAGTTCGGCTTCGTCATGCCGCCGGTGCGGATTCTCGACAACATGCGCCTGCCGACCAACGGCTATGCGATCCGCATCAAGGAGATGGAGGCCGGAACCGGCGAGGTGCGGCTCAAGCACCTGATGGCCATGGACCCGCGCGGCGGCCAAGTGAACCTGCCGGGCGAGCATGTGCGCGAGCCGGCCTTCGGCCTGCCGGCGACCTGGATCGATGACTCGTTGCGCGAAGAGGCGACCTTCCGCGGCTACACCATCGTCGACCCGGCCACGGTGCTGACCACCCACCTGACCGAGATCCTCAAGGAGAACATGTCCGACCTGCTCTCCTATTCGGAGGTGCAGAAGCTGCTCAAGGACCTGCCGGCCGAGCAGAAGAAGCTGGTCGACGACCTGGTCCCCTCGGTGGTCACCGGCACCACCCTGCAGCGGGTGCTGCAGTCGCTGCTCAAGGAGCGGGTGTCGATCCGCGACCTGGGGGGCATATTGGAGGGCCTGGCCGAGGCGGCGCCGCACACCAGCTCGATCACCAGCCTGGTCGAGGCGGTGCGCGCGCGGCTGGCGCGGCAGCTGTGCTGGCAGAACCGCGCCGACGACGGCGCCCTGCCGATCATCAGCCTGTCGGGCGAATGGGAGCAGGCCTTCGCCGAATCACTGATCGGACCGGGCGAGGAGAAGCAGCTGGCCATGGCCCCCTCGAGGCTGCAGGACTTTATTCGCGCCGTGCGCGAGACCTTCGAGCGCGCCGCCCTGGCCGGCGACGCCCCGGTGCTGCTGACCAGCCCGGCGGTTCGGCCCTATGTCCGCTCGATCATCGAACGCTTCCGCGGCCAGACCGTGGTGATGAGCCAGAACGAGGTCCACCCGCGCGCGCGGCTGAAGACGGTGGGGATGGTTTAGGTGGGCGTCGGCGCCGCCCCGGCCCGGAGTCAGGGTCAGCTTAATGCGTTGAAAAGGCGTATTTTTACCCGTCATCCCAGCTGTAGCGTAGCGGAGAGCCGGGACCCAGGCGCCGCGCGCGCCGCCCCTCGGTCCCGGCGCTACAGCCCGCAAGCGCGGGCTTTCGGCCGGGATGACGAGATTTTTTTAAGGCCATTCGCCCGACTTCCTAGCCCTGAAGGCCCATCCGCCCGCCATTGCAGCGACGCCTGTCCGCTGCTAGCGAAAGGCCAAAGGGGTCAGCCCCCAAGTCGAGGAACCATCACGCATGCGCCGGCCGGCGAATTCGAGCAAGACGTCGTCGGCCCACCTGCTCTGGGACCTGCTGACCTTTGACCGGCTGATCGCCGGCGGCATCATCCATCTGGTCTATTGGGCGGGGCTTGGGGTGATCGCCCTGCTGGGCTTTTTCGCCATCGGCGCCTCGGCGGGGCTGGCCCTGCACAGCGGCGCGACCGGCTGGCTGCTGGCGGCGCCGGTCATGATCGGCGGGCTGCTGCTGATGCTGGCCCTGAGCCTGATCTGGCGGGCCAGCTGCGAATTCTATGTGGCCATCGCCCGGATCAGCGACGACCTGCACGCCCTGCGCCGCAGCGACGAAGCCGCCGCGGCCGCCCAGGCGCAGAAGGCGGCGGCGAAGCGGGCGGAAGGGTAGGGTAACGACCGTCGAAAGGCGGTCGATCCCTTCTCCCCTTGTGGGAGAAGGAGGGGCCCGCCCG
>Ga0302196_10001293_pt1 | contig 23861 bp, 19 predicted proteins | sample II_Bog_N1_3_FD_198794 | JGI IMG/M metagenome (GOLD analysis project Ga0302196, IMG submission 198794) | Peat permafrost microbial communities from Stordalen Mire near Abisko, Sweden - II_Bog_N1_3 | ecosystem: Environmental > Terrestrial > Soil > Wetlands > Peat | place: Sweden: Abisko...
GTTCGCGGCGGTCTGAGCCGGAACGCTCGGCGGCGCAGCGGCCGACGGAGGCGCTACGCTGGGCGCCGGCGGGAGCGTCGTGGCCGGGACGACGATCGTCGTTCCCGACGTCGTCGCGGCGGCGGGGTCGACCGCCGCGGAATTGATCGGCGCGGCTGGCGCCGGAGTCGTCGGCGCATAGACCTTCAGCGGACGGAACTTCGGCTTCTCCGGCCGCTCTAAGGGACGCGTCTCGGTCGGGATGGGCTGGTCCGCCGGCGCCGACATTGCAGCGCCGCGCGCAACCTGCCTGAGAATCGGGACTTCGTCGGGGATTCGCGCGCCGTCTTGCGGCCCGACATTCACGTAGACTTCCCGATAGGGCCTATAAATCGGCACGTCGGCCGGCGGACGCGGCGCATAGCTCCAGTTGCTCTCGTAGGAGCGCGGGCGCGCATAGTCGTTTGGCGCGGCTATCCGGGTTTCGTCGGAGCGCTCCGGCGCGTAGCCATAACGGGGCGCCGGCGTCGGCGCCACGTCGCGTCCGGTGACGAAGGTGCGAATCAGCGCGCCGGAATGGGCGTCGATTATCAGGCGCGCGCGCATACCCGTACGGTCGACCGCGTCGCAGACGTAAATGTCGCCGCGCCGCACAATCGCGCTGCGCAGCTCATAGCCTGAGCGCTCGACCGAGCCGCGGACCGTCGACGTCGAAGCGCCGCCGCCAAGAAAGTCGAACAAACCTTCCGCGCTCGCCGGAGTCGCGCCGACGACTGCGGCGAACAGGATCGCCCGAGCATATACCGCCGACCGACGGCCGTAGCCGTCGTGAATTCGCTTCTCCATCATGGAGGATCTCCGCAAGCCGGGTAAACCGTTAGCACAAAATTAGCGATTAACACATCGCTAACGATTGAGGCGCGGTTGCGGCGCCGAGGTAGTTAACGCTGGGCGAGTGCGACGAGGGCCGCGATTTCCGCGTCCGAGGTCTCGAACGAAGTCACGAAGCGATACAGGGTCTCCCCCGCCTGTGGCAGAAGCTCGGCGGCCAGCGCCCGAGTCGACCAGTCGTAGAATCGCGCCCCCGCCTTCCTCCAGCTTTCGCCGCTAGCGGTCGGCGCGACGAGAAACGCTTCGTTGATCTGCGTCGGCCAGGCGCGGCGGACGCCCGGCGCCGCGGCGAGCGCGTCGGCGAGCTCTTGCGCGGCCGCATTGGCGCGCGCGGCCAGTTCCAGCCACAGCCCATGTTCGAGATAGGCGCACATCTGCGCGCCGAGGAAGCGGCCTTTGGACAGCGTATGCCCACCGCGCTTGCGCTGATAGCCGAAGGTATTGGCCTTCCCGGGGTCGAAGAACACAACAGCCTCGCAGGCGAGCGCGCCGTTCTTGGTGGCGCCGAAGCAGAGGACATCGACGCCGGCCCGCCACGTCAGATCGGCCGGCGTGGCGCCGAGCGCGACGATGGCGTTGGCGAAGCGCGCGCCGTCCATGTGGACGGCCACGCCCGCCGCATGTGCGATTCGCGACAGCGACGCGACTTCGTCGACGCTGTACAAGGTTCCCGCCTCGGTCGCCTGGGAAAGCGACAGCGCGCCGGGCTGCGAGGATTTGACCAACCCGCGCGGGAAACGCGCCAGCGTCTCCTCGAAAGCTGCGGCGGTGATCTTGCCGGCAAGGCCGGGAATCCCGACGAGCTTGGCGCCGCCGGCGAAGAGTTCCGGCGCGCCGCATTCGTCGTCGTGAACATGCGCCTCTTCGTGGCAGAAGATCGCTTCCCACGGCCTCGCCAGCGCTCCCAGCGCCAGAGCATTGGCGCCCGTGCCGGTGGCGACGAGGAAAGCCTTGACCGGGGTCTCGAAGACCTCGCTCAACAGGGTTTCCGCCCGCGCGGAAAATTCGTCGACGCCATAAGCGGGCGCGTTGACCCGGCTCGAAGCGACGATGGCGTCTAGGATTTGCGGCGCGACTCCGGCGCCGTTGTCGCTGGCGAAGTTCATCGCGCCCTGCCCTGGTTGCTGGATTTGAGACCGCCCAGCACATGCCCTGACGCCGGGGGGCTTGGCAAGGCGGCTTCAGCGCGGCGCGCGCGCGGCGGCCTCGACCAGAAATTTCGCCGCGTAGTCGGCGAATGAGCGCCAGACGTCGATGTGGAACGCGTTCGCGCCGCGCCGCCACAATACGATTTCCGCCTTGGCCAGCATCGTGCGAGTCGCCGCCCCCACGGCGAAAGCGGCCGGGGACAGATCGAGCGGACAGCCGGCGTTTAACGCCCGCGCGGCATTGGCGCCCTCGATCTGTAAGCCGATCTGACGCTGCGAGACGTCGACGAGACTGTGCGGGAGCTGTTTGAGCGCGTCCTCCAGCATCGCAGCGAGCAGCGTCGGCGCTTCGCCCTCGGACATCAGCAGCCATTCGTCGGGGCCGAGCCAGAGCGCGACACGCCCGGCCGCCGCAGCTGCGCGCAACGGGGTTTGCGGAATGGCGACCCCGAACGCTGCGCCCGCCGCGGCGGCGACCGCCCCGTCGCCGCGCAGCACGAGCCGCGCGGCCGGCGGCGCGAGGCGCAGCGAGAAGGCTTCCGTCTGAGGCCAGGAAAAGCCGTCGAGCGGGCCATGGCTCGCGAGGGCGCTAGGCATGGAGGCGCGTCCCTTCGGGATCGTAGAACGTTGTTTCGCTCACCTTCGCCGGCAGGCCGGCGACGTAGAGCCGCTCGCCCTTGCGGGCCCGGCCGTTTTCGACCAGCGCGAGCGCGATCGAGCCCACGAGCGTCGGGCTCAGACAGGACGACGTGACGTGGCCGAGGGCGTGGGTTCCCTGCGACGGCTGGGCGCTGTCGACGACCTGCGCGCCCACCTCGAACACGTGAGCGGGGTCCTCGCTGAGCAGTCCAACGAGTTGCTTGCGGTTGGCGCCTAGGCGGTCGGGAAGCGTCAGCGAGCGCTTGCCGACGAAATCCTTCTTCAGCTTGCCGACCGCCCATGCGAGCCCGACGTCGTCAGGCGTGACGGTTCCGTCGGTGTCCTGGCCGACGATGATGTAACCCTTCTCGGCGCGCATCACATGCATCGCTTCGGTGCCATAAGCGACGGCGTCATAGGCGCGGCCCGCCTCCGCCAGCGCCGCCCAGGCGGCGCGCGCGAATTCCGGCGGCAGGTTGATCTCGAAGCCGAGTTCGCCGGTGAAGCTGACACGCATCAGCCGCGCGCGGACGCCGGCAAATCTCGCCTCGCGCACGCTCATATGCGGCGCGGCTTCAGCGGAAATATCGACGCCCTCGATGAACGGCTCGATGAGATTTCGCGCGCGAGGACCCTGGACGGCGATGGTCGTCCATTGCTCGGAGGTCGAGGTCAACCAGACTTTCAGCTCCGGGAACTCGGTCTGCAGATAGTCTTCCATCTGGTTGAGCACCCGCGCGGCCCCGCCCGTCGTCGTCGTCACATGGAAACGGTCGGGCGCCAGCCGCGCCACCACGCCGTCGTCCATGATGAAACCCTGCTCGTTGAGCATCGGCGCATAGCGGCAGCGCCCGACTTCGAGCCTGGCGAACGGATTGGTGTACATGCGCTCTAGGAAGACGGCCGCGTCCGGACCGACGACCTCGATCTTGCCGAGCGTCGAAGCGTCGAACAGCCCGACCCGCTCGCGCGTTCCCTCGACCTCGCGCGCAACCGCGGCGGGCATGTCTTCGCCGGCCCGCGCGAAATAATGGGCGCGCTTCCACAGCCCCACGTCCTCGAACGCCGCGCCGTTGGCCTCGGCCCAGCCGTGGATCGGCGTGCGCCTGACCGGATCGAACAACTCGCCGCGCGAGGCGCCGGCGAGCGTTCCGAAGGTGACGGGCGTATAGGGCGGGCGGAAGCTGGTGAGGCCGACTTGCGGCGGGGACTTGCCGAGCATCTGCGCGGCAATGGCGAGCGCGTTGAGATTCGACGTCTTGCCCTGGTCGGTCGCCATGCCCGTCGTCGTGTAGCGTTTGACGTGCTCTATCGAGCGCATCCCCTCGCGAACCGCCAAACGGATGTCCTTGGCGGCGACGTCGTTCTGGAAATCGACGAAGGCCTTGGCGTGGGCGCGTCCGCGCGCGGAAACGTCGCCCATCGTCCCGCCCTGCGTCTCCGGCGCGTTGTCGACGCGGGGGATTGCGGGATCGGCGGCGGCAAAACCCGCCGCGCGCGCCGCCTGCGTTCCCGCTCGCGCGCCGTCGGCGAGCGCCTCGGCGAGAGCGAACACGCCGCGGCAGGCTCCGGCCGAACGCTCGCGCTGCCCGGAGACGCCGGGCAGGAACATCTGCCGCGCCTCGTCCCAGACCACCTTGCCGCGCGATTGCGAATACAAATGAACACTCGGCGTGAACCCGCCCGCCATCAGCAGCGCGTCGCAATCGATCCACTCGACGCCCGCATCCGTCTCGACGCCCACCGCGCTCACCCTGAGCCGGCCACGGGTTCCCACGAGTTTGGCGCCCGTCGCAACGCCCAAGCCGGCGCCGCGCGCGGCGTCGAAGCCAGTCCCGGAAGGCGCCTCGCGCAGATCGACGACGCGGGCGACGCGCACGCCTGCGGCGGCGAGATCGAGGGCGACGCGATAGCCGTTGTCATGGGCGGCGGCGACGACGACGGCGTCACCGACCTTGACCGCATAGCGGTGCAGATAGACCCGTGCGGCGTCGGCCAGCATCACGCCGGGGCGGTCGTTGTCGGGAAACACCAGCGGACGCTCGAGGGCGCCGCAGGCCAACACGACTTCCTTGGCTCGCACCTGCCACAGCCGCTCGCGCGGCGCATTCGGGTTGGCGCGCCGCTCGGCGTCATCAACCGTCTCGGCAAGGCCGAGGAAATTCTGCGCGTAATAGCCAAAGGCCTGTGTGCGTGGCGTCAGGCGCACATTGGGGGCTTTAGCCAGTTCGTCGAGCGTGGCGCTCAGCCAATCGGCCGCCGCGACGCCGTCGATGGTCGCTTGGTGCTCGGAGAGCAGGGAGCCGCCGAGTTCGCCCTGTTCGTCGCAGACGATCACCCGCGCCCCGCTCGCCGCCGCCGCTTTCGCCGCCGCCAGCCCCGCAGGCCCGGCGCCGATTACGAGCACGTCGCAATGTTCGAAATATTGCGCGTAACGATCCGGGTCCGGTTCGTGCGGGGCGTCGCCGAGGCCCGCGGCACGGCGCACGACAGGCTCGAACAGGTTCTTCCACGCCCAATTCGGCGCCAGCCAATGCGGCCCCATGAAGGTCTTGTAGTAGAAGCCGGCCGAGAACAGCGACCCCAAAACGTCGTTGATCTCGCCGACATCGTAGCGCAGCGACGGCCAGCGATGCTGGCTCTGCGCTTTCAGCCCCTCGACCAGCGCGACCTGCGTCGCGCGCAGGTTCGGCGTGAAGCGGCCGAAGCCGTCGTCGATTCCGACGAGCGCGTTGGGCTCCTCCGCGCCGGCGCTGAGGATTCCGCGCGGGCGATGGTATTTGTAGGAGCGTCCGACCAGATGCACGCCGTTGGCGAGCAGCGCGGAAGCGAGCGTATCGCCGGCAAAGCCGGCGTAGCGCCGCCCGTCGAAGCTGAAGCCGAGGGGACGGCTGCGGTCGATGCGACCGCCGAGGCTTTGGCGGAATGACGAGGTCATGGCGCCGCCTCTGTCTCGACGTTCGGTCGCGGCTCGCCCGCCTTGTAGGTCGCAAAGATCTTGTCGCTGACGGTGTCGCGCGCGCAATTGAAAAACCGTCCGCAGCCATAGACATGGCGCCAGCGCTCGTAGGCGAGGCCTTTGACGTTGTCGCGGAAATACAGGAACTCCGTCCATGCCTCGTCGCTGACCGCAGAGGGGTCGGCGGCGCGGGCGACATGGGCTTGGCCGGCGTGGCGGAATTCGATTTCCGGGCGCTCGGTCTCGCAATAGGGGCAGGAGATCAGCAGCATCAAAACCTCAATGCGCGACGCCGGCGGCGGCGGCTTCGTCTATGAGCCGGCCGGTGCGGAAACGGTCGAGCGAGAACGGCGCGGCGATCGGGTGGGGCTCACCGGTGGCGACGGTGTGGGCGAACACATCGCCCGAGCCCGGCGTCGCCTTGAAGCCGCCGGTGCCCCAGCCGCAATTGACGAACAAGCCGGGAACCGGGGTCTTGCCGATGATCGGCGAACGGTCGGGCGTGCAATCGACGATGCCGCCCCAGTTGCGCATCATCCGCAAGCGCCGCACCGTCGGAAACAATTCGCAGATAGCGTCCAACGTATGGGTGGCGATATGCAGGCCGCCGGTCTGCGAGTACGAGGTGTAGGCGTCGGTGCCGGCGCCGATGACGAGTTCGCCCTTGTCGGATTGCGACATATAGGCGTGGATGGTGTTGCTCATCACCACGCAGGGGATGATCGGCGCAATCGGCTCCGAAACCAGCGCCTGCAACGGATAGCTCTCCAGCGGCATGCGCACGCCGGCCATGCTCATCACAACGGACGTATGCCCGGCCGCGACGACGCCGATCTTTTTGGTCGCAATGAAGCCGCGCGTCGTCTCGACGCCGGCAACCGCACCGCTCGCGTCGCGGCGGATGCCCGTCGCCTCGCAATTCTGGATGATGTCGACGCCGCGCAGGCTGGCGCCGCGGGCATAACCCCAGGCGACCGCGTCGTGCCGCGCCGTGCCGCCGCGCCGCTGCAACGCCGCGCCGACGATCGGGTAGCGAATCGATTTGGAGATGTTGAGGATCGGGCAGAAAGCCTGCGCCTCTTCGGGGCTCAGCCATTCGTTGTCGACGCCCGCGAGCCTGTTGGCGTGGACGTGGCGCTTGAACGTCTGGACCTCGTGTGCATTGTGCGCGAGCATCATCACGCCGCGCGGCGAATACATCACGTTGTAATTCAGCTCGCGCGTCAGCCCTTCCCAGATTTTCAGCGAATGCTCGTAGATCGCTTCCGACTCTTCCCACAGATAGTTGGAGCGCAGAATCGTGGTGTTGCGCCCGGTGTTGCCGCCGCCCAGCCAACCCTTGTCGATGACGGCGACGTTGCTCAGGCCGTGTTCCTTGGCGAGATAATAGGCGGTGGCGAGCCCATGCCCGCCCGCGCCGATGATGACGACGTCATAGGCCGGCTTTGGCTCCGGCGCGCGCCATTGCGGCGGCCAGCCCTGGTTGCCGGCAAACGCCTGTTGCAGCAGGTTGAAGAGGTGGAAACGCACGGTCGCCCAGCCTCGCAAAGGAATCGCCCGCTCGGTGGCGCGGACGGCGTTGACTTAGCAGCAAGTCGCGAGGACGAGAATTGCATAGTTCGGAGCATAGCTATCGGGATGACGCCGACGCTCGCGGCGTTTGACTTCGCGGGGAGCCATGTCGAGGCCGCCGATCCATCGTTTCCGAGCCGGAAAGGAGGTTCCGCGAATGCAAGCGTGCGCAGGAGGGGATGAGGGACCCCGCCGCAATCCATCGACCGCATACGCCACATCCGGCGCTCCGCCGACCGCGCTCGGGCGGTACCTGCAATTGGCATCGCGTCCCAGCAACGCCACCTCCCCATAGCTCCCCCGCGGACTCCTGCCAACGGCGCCGCTTCGCACTTGAAGAACGCCGCCGCTACGGGCAAACTTGGCCTCACCGAGGCGTTCAACTGGAGACTGCCGGCGGGAGGGAAGCATCTTGACGGAACGCGAGCCGCCGATCCTTATCGCCAACCGCGAGCAGCTCATCTATACGCTCGCCGAAGCCGCCGAGATCGAGCACAATCTGATGTGCTGCTACCTCTACGCGGCATGGAGTCTCAAGACCGAGCCCGACGACGGCGTCGATCCGGAAATACGAAAGGCGTTGCTGGGTTGGGAGCGCGCGATCGTCGGCGTCGCCATCGACGAGATGACGCATCTGGCGCTGGTCGCCAACCTGCTCAACGCCGTCTGCGGCGGCGCCCATTTCAGCCGCCCGAACTTCCCGATCGGCGAGGGCTATCACCCCGCCGAGATGAGCGTGCGCCTGGCCCCGTTCAACCGCGCCACACTACAGCACTTCATCCATCTCGAACGACCCGAGGACAATGACGAGCCGGATGGCGAAGGCTTCGTGCGAGGCGGCAATTACCGGCGCGGCCTCAACGGGTTGCGGTTTATGCCCTCGGCGCAGGACTATCGGACGGTCGGCCATCTCTACCGCTCTGTGGAGGCGGCCTTGCGCGAGCTCAGCGCGAGCCTCGGCGAGGCCGAGCTTTTCTGCGGCGAACCCGCGCTGCAAGTCGGCCACGCGATCGTCGCGCTGGACGGCCTCGAGGCCGTGACCGATCTCGCCTCGGCCTGCCGGGCGATCGAAACGATTGTCGAACAGGGCGAGGGCGCGCAGGCGGACAAGGCCTCCGGCCATTATCAGCGCTTCATCGCCATTCGTTCGGCCTATGACGAACGGCTGCGAAACGACCCGAGTTTCGCGCCTGCCTTTCCTGCCGCCGTCAATCCAGTGATGCGCCGCCCGCCTTCGCCCGAGGGGCGCGTCTGGATCTGCGATCCCGCCGCGCAGGCGACGCTCGACGTCGGCAATGCCGCCTATGCGCATATGCTGCGTTTCCTCGCGCAGGGTTTCGCTGCGACCGACCCCGCGCGGAAGCGCCGTATGTTCGACGCGGCGATCGATCTGATGACCGCGGTGAGCCCGCTCGCCAAGCAGCTCGCGCGCATGCCCGCCAATGCGACCGAAGAAGTCAACGCCGGCCTGAGCTTCTCGACGCTGCGTTCGGGCTACGCTTCCGGCTCGGTCGAGCGCGCGATTCCCTCGCTGCGCCAGCGGACCGGCGAACTCGCCAGGGCGGCCGCCGCGCTTGGCGGGCCCCGCGGCGCGGCGGCCGCCGCGGCGCTCTCGCGCGTGGAAGCTTCGCTCGGCGGGGATATCGCTCGAAACGCCGCCGTTGCGCCCGCCGCCGCGCAATCCGCGACCGTTGCCGCGGAAGTGACCAGCGGCCCGAGTGCGCCCGAAATCGTCGACGGCCGCGACCTCACCCTCGTCTTCGACGGCAATCGCTGCATTCACGCGCGCTTCTGCGTGACAGGGGCGCCGAAGACGTTCCTGGCCAATGTGAAGGGCCCGTGGCTGCATCCCGACGCGACGCCGACGGATCTGCTCGTCGAAATCGCGCATGCCTGCCCGTCCGGCGCGGTCGCCTATCGCCGCAAGGACAGCAAGCCCGACGAGTCGGCGCCGCCCGTCAATCTCATCCGCATCCGCGAGAACGGACCCTATGCCGTGCACGCCGCGCTGGAGATCGCCGGCGAAGCGGCGCGGACGCGCGCGACCCTTTGCCGCTGCGGGGCGTCGAAACAGAAGCCCTATTGCGACGGTTCGCATCACGACGTCCCCTTCCTGGCGAGCGGCGAGACCGAGACGATCAGCCTCGATTCGTTGGCGACTCGCGACGGGACGCTGGCTGTGACGCCGCTACGCAACGGGCCGCTCGGCGTCGCCGGCAATCTCGAAATCTGTTCGGGGACCGGGCGCGTCGTGAAGCGCGTGACCGATGCGAAGCTTTGCCGTTGTGGACATTCGAACACGAAGCCGTTCTGCGACGGCACGCATCGCAAGGTTGGCTTTGCGGCGCCGGGGGCGTGAGCGCCGTGCGTCTCGGAACTTGCAGCCCGTGTTTCAGATCGACATTCGTCGGGCCGGGACGCTCCCGCCCGGGAAGAAATGCAGGGCAGAAACGCTCGTCTATGCGCGTGTTGTGGACCGCCTTCGTATTGTGACCCCTTCAGCTACGGCAATGCGATGCAGCGCGACCGTCATCTGGCGAACAGCAACGACCAATTTGCGAATGGCCGCAGCTCTATGAGTTCGTAGCTCAAGAGACCTGCTCGGATGAGCGGAAGATTTCCGAGGTCGGTCGCCGCGCTGGCTGCGTCGGCGGTTTCAAGTACGAAAACGACACGCGTGGGCGCCTCGGTCGCGTAGGCCTCTCGAAGCGTTCCTGCGGCGAAGAGCTTCCAGGATTCTCGAAGTTCGTTTGATAACTCCGCCCGAAGTTTTTCGAGCGACGCGCCGGGAACGAGGTCAATGATCGCGATGCACTTCATACCGAATTGCTCCTCGATTGGCGGGGAAGTAAGCCTAAGCCGATACCCGGCGAGGACCGTACCCAAACGCGGTGGCGAATTTGCTACGGTCCGTCAACGCCCCCGGATCAGCCGCCAAGCGAGTCGCGAGGACGAGAATTGCATAGTCAGGAGGTGAGCCGCCCGCAGGTCACCCGACCGTCAGGTCCCACAGCCGCAGAACTTTGTCCAAATGGCCCGCCAGCGCGGTGCGCCCATCCGGGGCGATGGCGAGAGCCATGACGTCCCCCGCCGTTCCCCCCATGCCGTCGCTGGTGAAGCCGCGCGCCAGCTTGCCGCTCGCCAAGTCCCACAATTCGAGCATCCCGTCGCCGATCGGACGCGCGCCCGACAGCGCTTTTCTGCCGTCCGGCGTTACCGCGACCGAAGTGATGTCGAAAATGCTCTGATCGCTTTGGCCGAACGCGCGGTCCAGCGCGCCCGAGGCCACATCCCACAATTCGAGTCGGCCTTTCGTCGAACTGCGGGCCGCCAGCGCCGTCTTGCCGTCGGGCGTCGCCACCACAGAAGTGATGGCGGCGCTCTCGAAGTCTGAGCCCGCGTCCTTGGCGACGAAGGTTTTGATCAGGGCGCCGGAGGCGAGATCCCAGAGTTCGAGCGTTCCCTCGTTGTGCCCGGCCAGCGCGGCCCTGCCGTTGGCCGTGATCGCGACCGAGCGCACGTTGAACGCGCCGACGTCGCGCGCCGCGAAGGTGCGGATCGGCGCTCCGTTGTCGAGAGACCACAGGCGGAGATCGCCGTCGCGGCAGCCGGCCAGCACGCTGTTGCCGTCGGGCGTCAGCGCAAGCGAAAAGACGCCGTCCGCCTTAGCGCGGATGGTTGCGATCAGATCGCCCGTTTCGAGCTTCCATATCTTGATCGTGTCGTCCTCGCTGCCCGACAATGCCGTCCGGCCGTCCGGGGTCACGACGACCGACGTCACCGCGTCGGTATGTCCCGAAAACGTGCGGATCGCCGCGCCGGAGCCGAGATCCCAGCTACGCAGCGTCTTGTCTCGGCTGGCCAACAGCCCCACGCGCCCGTCGGGGGTGATCGCGACGGAATTGATCACGTCTGTATGACCTGCGAAGCTACGTAGAAAAGCGCGGTCGCGCGGCCCCTCCGCCGAACCGGAACGGCTTGGCGCCGGCGCTCTGTTGACCAACGCTGCGGCGGCGGCGAGCGTACAGGCGCCGAGTCCGCCGCCGATCCACACGCGGCGCGAGAGGATGTTTTTCGCCGCAACGGGCGGCGGCGGGGAGGACGCGACCTCAGGCGCTGGCGGACGAGGCGGAGCGACATTTTCGTTCGCGACGCGCCGAGGTTGCTCCGCCCCCGCGGCCTGTTGCGCGCGGCGCTGGTCGTCCTCGGCGCGCTGGCGGGATCGCGCCTCGTCCTGCGCGCGCAGCCGCTCCACCTGGGCGATGTCCTCCCGCCGGCGCCGCTCCTCGGGCGAAACCCAAGGCGTGCGCAGCGCCGCGGCGATCTTTTCGCAGAACCGCTCGACCGCCTGGCTCACCTCCGCCGAATCGACGCTGAGATGCCTATAGGGCCGCCAATCGACATATTGCCGGCGGCCGATGACGGAGAGAACGGGGTCGTCGCGCCAGTTCGCCTCGTCGTCGAGCGCGGGAACGGCGATGTAGAGAATCGGGAAGATGACGTCGCTGCGGCCCAACGCCTTTTCACCGGCGAAAAAGGTCGTGAATTCGAACTTGCAATATTTGCTGCCGACCGAACGCGGGGTGACGATCGGCACGAAGAACGCCGCCTGCGCCACGGCGCCGTTGATCTCGCTTTCCCACAGTTTTCCGGGCGCTATCGCTTCCTTGTCCTGCCAGAGGCGGAAGTCGCGACGGCCGCGTCCGAGTTGCGCGCCGAGTTCGCGATAGATCGCGTCCCTGAGCGCCGATAGCTGTCCCTTGAACGCCTCGTCGTCCTCCCGCGAATAGCTGAAAAACCCTGCCAGCTCGGGAAGCTCTGCCAGCGAAGCCATGGCGACGGTCCCGTTCGACCTTCGAAATCGACGACAGCTTAACAGTTCGAGCGGCGAAAAGCGAAGCGCCGACGCCTCACGCGGCGACCGCGGATGTATCGGGCGATTGGCTGTAAACCGCAAAGCGGCCGCGTCCGGCGCGTTTGGCTTGGTAGAGCGCGAGGTCGGCGTGCTTGAACAATTCGTCTGGGGCCGTACCGTGGTCGGGCCAGATCGAAGCGCCGAGGCTGGCGCTCAATTCCAACACCTGACCTTCGAACTCGACGGGCCGTCGCAAGGCGTCGAGCAACTGGCCGCAGATCCGTGCGGCGCCGGCTTCGTCGATACGCTCGCCGCGGACGAGAACCACGAATTCGTCGCCGCCGAGCCGCGCGACGCAGTCTTGCGCGCGCGCGGTGGCGCGCAACCGCCTCGCCGCTTCGACAATGACCGCATCGCCCACCGAATGACCGTAGCCGTCGTTGATATCCTTGAACCTGTCGAGGTCGACGACGATCAGAGCGATCCGTTCCGCCGGCCGCTGCTGGGGATCGGCGATCGCCTGCGCCAGCGTTTCGCTGAAGGCGAAGCGGTTGAGCGCCCCGGTCAGGATATCGATGCGCGCCATGCGACGGTTGGCCGCGTTGGCGTTATAGATTTCGACGACCTTCGCGCGCGTCGCCCGTCCGGTCACCAGCGATGAGCTCGCCGCAGCCGCAAAGACCGAAGCGTAGAAAACGCCATGCGGCGGATTGAGCAGCAGCATCGCGGCGATCGCGGGGCCGCAAATCGCCATCACCTGGAGAAACAACGTTCGAGGCCGCCCCGAGCTGCGAGCGGCGAAGGAAATCGCGAACGCCGGCGGGATCGCGACGGCGACCGGCAGCGAATCGATGGGATCCGGCAGCGCGGCGAGCAGGGCTGCGGCGACGCCTATATTGAGCGCATAGAAGGTCGCCCAGCGCGAGAACGCGGCGTCGAAAGCCAGCGTGCTCTCGCGCGAGTCCGTCGGCGTCGCGAGGCGCCGGTAACGCGACAGCAAGTGGACGCGGGCAACGCCGATGATCAGATTGGCGGCGAACAGCCAGAGAAAGGCCGCTTGGCCCGTCAGCCGCCAGCACGCCACGAGGACGAACGCCGCCATGCCCAGCGCGTCGGAGAGAGGCCGTCGGTCGGAGTGAGTGGTGAAGACAAGGTGACGCAGCAGATCGTCGTCGACTTTCGATTCGCCAATCTTCGCTCCGATCCTAGCGATCGCCGCTCGCGTGTGTTGGAGAACCGCCAGAGCCATAGAAGGGGAATAATCCGCATTTTTCCATTATGATTCCTAGGCGAAGCCGATTAACAAAGTAACAACCCGAGGCTTACACTTGCGAAAGCGGCGACGCAATGGAGACATCGGCTTAGGTTATTTGATGTATATTTACGTAAATGTCGATCTTTTGCTGGAGCGTATTGCATCGGGTGCAGTGTTTATATCCTGAACGCATCCGCGAGCTTCCCTAAAGGCGCCAACGTTTGCGGCGGCCGCGTCGTCGCCGGTGTCTTGCGTGCGCCCCGTTAGGACTATCGGCGGCGAGGACGCCGCCGCTCCTATTCGGCCCAGACTCTCTTTGAGCGCGCCTGTTTTGTCGGCGACGTTGCAAATCTCGACCTGCGGGCATTCGCCCTCGGCGATCGGGCGAAAGGCTTCGTCGGCCGCCAGCGTCGCCATCCGTTTGTAGATGACGGAGCGGGAAGCGCTCTCTTCCGGCTTCTTCACTTCGAACAGATAGGCCGGATCGATCTTGGGCGCGATACGCTTCTGGAACGCGCGGGTGCGGTCGTTGAGGTCCCAATAGAAGGTTTCGGTCAGCGTCAGGCCCTTGGCGACCGGCAATCCCATGGCCGGCGCGTCGGCAATGTAGCCGACCATGGCGGCAAGCCGCGCGGCTTTGCGAGCCCGAATTCCTGCGCCTGCTTCACGCAATTGGCGACGTCGGCGTCAGAATTGGCGAAGGCGGCCACATTGGCGCCGCTGGCCTGCGCCTGGAGCAGGAACGACGAGAAGTCGCTCGTCGTCCCGTAGGGGTAGTTGACCGGGCCGATCCCTTTGCCGCCCGCGGCCTCGGTGAATTTGGTCGCGTCCGCCTGCGCGGCATGGCCGAAGGCGTAGTCGGCGGTGACGAAGAACCATTTGTCGCCGCCGGTCGCCACCAGCGACGTCGCCGTCGAATGCGCCAGACACCGGGACTCCCAGGACTTTTGCAACATATTGGCGCTGCAACTCTTGCCGGCCAGCGCGGAACTTCCCGCCGAGGTGATCAGCGCGACCTTGTCCTTGTCCTCGATCTGCGGCTTCGCGCCGAGCGCCACCGCGGAGTTTCCGAGATTGGTGATGGCGTCGCCGCGATCGACGGCGCCGCGCCTGACGGCGGGTTCGAGCTGGCGCTCGCCTGCGATCTGCGCCGTCAACGGCTATGCGATCGGCGGCGGCCATGTGAACCATGTGATCTGCGACGTCACCATCGCCGCCGAGCACGCCAAATTCGGTCAGGCGGGCCCGCGCGTCGGCTCGTTCGACGCCAGCTGGGGCTCGGCCTATCTCGCCCGCACCGTCGGCGAGAAGCGGGCGCGCGAAATCTGGTTGTTCTGCGAGCAGTATAACTCGCAGACGGCGCTGCAATGGATCCTCGTCAACAAGGTCGTCGCCGCGGCCAAGCAGATCGAGGAAGCCCGCGCGATGGCCGGCGGCGCTGAGCCCGACGGCGCTCAAATTCCTCAAGCACGCCTTCAATTCGGACAGCGCGCATATCTTCGGTCAGGTCGAGATGGCCGCCGACGGGCTTGCTTGCTTCGTCAATTCCGAGGAAGCCGCCGAAGGGCGCAACGCGCTCCTGGAGAAGCGCACGCCGGACTTTTCGACGTACCGGCGACTGTAGCCGGGGGCGTCGACCCCGGCCGCCCCGGTCGGCCGCCAGCCAGCCGGCCTCGGCGAGGCCGGCTACAGAGCGTCTCCGCTCACCCAGCCTTTTCGATCAGGCTCTTGGCGGCCGCGCGGGCTTCCTTGGTGATCTCGGCGCCGGCCAGCATGCGCGCGATCTCCTCGCGGCGCTCGACGGCGCTCAGCGTCACGACGCGGGTGGCGACGCGGTCCTCCTGACCGACCTCGTCCTTGAGGATCTTGAAGTGGCGCTGCGAGCGGGCGGCGACCTGCGGGGCGTGGGTGACGGCGAGGACTTGCGCGCGAGTTGCCAGCCGCGCCAACCGTTGTCCGATGGCGTCGGCCACCGCGCCGCCGACGCCGGTGTCGATTTCGTCGAACACCAGGGTCGGGGCCGTCCCGCGCTCGGCGAGCGAAACCTTGATCGCCAGCAGGAAGCGCGACAATTCGCCGCCGGACGCCACTTTCATCAACGGTCCCGCGCGCGAGCCGGGATTGGTCTGGACGACGAATTCGATTCTGTCCCAGCCGTCGGCGGAGACTTGCCCCTTGTCGGTGTCGACCGGGGCGGAGAATTTCGCCCGTTCCAGTTTGAGCGGCGGCAATTCGGCGTCGACCACGACTTCCAGCGCCGCGGCGGCCTCAATGCGGGCTTTCGACAGCGCGGCGGCGGCTTTGACGTAAGCCGCGGAGGCGGCGGCGACTTGCCCTTCGAGCTTGGCGACCCGCGCCTTGCCGTCGCTCAGGTCCTTCAATTCGGAGGCGTATTTCTCGGCGAGCGCCGGCAGCGCGTCGACCGGCGTCGAATATTTGCGAGCCATGCCGCGCAACGCGAACAACCGCTCCTCGCAGCGCTCCAGTTCGCGCGGGTCGAAGTCGCAGGCGCGCAACGCGGCTTCCACCGAAAGCGTCGCCGCTTCCAGCGCCTCCATTGCTTCGTCGAGCGCCTTGACGCTGGGCTCTATGAGATCGGGCGCCTGCGACATCCGCCGTTGCAGGCGCCGCGCGATCGTCGACAGCAGCGGCAGCACCGCGCTGTCGCCCGACAGGCTGTCATGGGCGTCGCGGATGTCGGCGGCGACTTTCTCGCCCTGCATCATGCGCTGGCGCTCAGTGGCGAGCGCCTCCTCCTCGCCGGGCCGCACCGCGAGTTTGCTCAGTTCCTCGCTGGCATGGCGCGCGAAATCGGCAGCCTTTTCGGCGTTCGAGACGACGACGCGTTGGCGCGTGAGCTCGGCTTCCAGAGCGCGCAGCGAAGCGTGAGCCGCGCGCGTCGCCTCCACCGGCCCACTCAATCCGCCATAGGCGTCGACGAGCGTGCGATGCGTGGAGGAATCGAGCAGGGCGCGCTCGTCGTGCTGGCCATGGATCTCGACGAGATCGGCGGCGAGGGCGCGCAGGGTCTGCGCGCTCACGTTCTGGTCGTTGACGTAAGCCCGGGTGCGACCGTCCGCCATCTGCACCCGGCGCAGGATGAGGTCGCCCTCGAAGGCGATGTCCTGTTCGGCGAGCGTCCTGGCGATGACGTGGCCGAGTTCCAGTTCGAAAACGGCGGTGACTTGCCCCTGCGGCTGTCCGTGCCGCACCAAGCCGCCGTCGCCGCGCGCGCCCAAGGCGAGCGACAGCGAATCCAGCAGGATCGACTTGCCGGCGCCGGTCTCGCCGGTGAGGATGGTGAGCCCGCGCGAAAAGTCTAGATCCAACTGATCGATCAGCACGATGTCGCGGATCGAGAGTCGGGCGAGCATGATCCCCTCGGCGTCGGAATTTACGACGGCGCTATGGCGCGGTAGAGCTTGGCCATCCAGGAGCCCTCGCTCTCGTGCGGCTCGAGCCCGCCGCCCTTCAGCAGCCCATAGGCGTCCTTATACCACTGCCCGTCCGGAAAATTGTGGCCGAGAATGGCGGCGGCGGTCTGTGCTTCGTCGGTGATGCCGAGGCCGAGATAGGCTTCGACGAGGCGATACAGCGCCTCCTCGGCGTGCCGGGTCGTCTGATAGTTCGTCAGCACGGCGCGGAAGCGGTTGATCGCAGCGGTGTAATTGCGCCGATTGAGATAGAAACGCCCGATCGACATCTCTTTTCCGGCGAGCTGGTCCGTCGTGACCTGCACCTTGAACTTGGCGTCTTCGGCGTATTCGGAGGTGGGATAGTTCTGAACGACTTCGGAATACGCCTTCAGCGCCTTGAAGGCGCGCTCCTGATCGCGCGAAATATCGAGGATTTGCGCGTAATAGCTGCTCGCTTCGAGATATTTCGCGTAAGCGGTTTCCGGCGTGTTGGGATATTCCTTGACGTAGCGCTTGGCCTCTTCGGCCGCCGTATCGTAGTCGCCCGCCTTGAAGTTGGCGTAGGTCGACATGATCAGGCCTTTGCGCGCCCAATCCGAGTTCGGATATTGCTTGGCGAGGTCCTTGAACTTCTTGGCCGCCGCTTGCGGAGCCCCGCTGCCGAGTTCGCCCAAGCCCTGGTCGTAGACCTTGCTGGCGGGAACATCGGGTTCGACGACGGTCTTGTACTTTTCGCCGGCGAAGGGGTTCAGATCGTCGAAATCGATGCAGCCGGAGACGCTGGCGGCCAAGCCGAACGCCAGAGCGAGCAGGGCGATTCGCGCTGACAGGCGAGGCGAGACAGCGATCGGGACGACAAAATTCATACTCGAAGCTCGACGGTTCCCGCGGCGGCGCGGTCAGAGAACGACAGGTCCATAGCGCAGTTGGCGCCGTGGCGCCACCGACTTCGGAATCCCCGTTTTGGGCGCACATAAACGGTCAATTGTGGCGCCATCGCGCCCGAGTGCGCAAAAACGAGGCTGGGATGAAAGGCGCGGGAGCTTTCGGCTGCGCTCAGTCGGCGTTGGCCGCCATAGCGGTCGCGACCCGGCCGAGCGGCGTCGCGGCGCCGGCGTGATAGCGGCGCGACACGCCCTCGACGACCTCGTAGGCGTCACGGTCGGCGAACAGCGCCACCAGAATCGCACGGTTGATGGTGTGGCCCGGACGCTCGGCGACATAGACGCCGACGATCGGCGCGCCGGCGAGCGCGAGGTCGCCGACGGCGTCCAGCGCCTTGTGGCGGACGAATTCGTCGGGATAGCGCAGTCCCTCGGGATTGAGAACGGTCTCGCCGTCGAGCGCGACGGAATTGTCCAGCGACGAACCGAGCGCAAATCCGGCCTGCCAGAGCTTCTTCACGTCGGCCATGAAGCCAAAGGTGCGCGCGCGCGCCAGTTCTTTACGGAAGGTCTGCGGCTCGATGTCGAATGCGCGGCGCTGGCGGCCGATCACCAAGGCGTCGAAATCGATGGACACGTCGATCCGGAAGCCGGAAGCCGCGGGGCGTAACTCCGCCCGGGCACGGCCGTTTTCGGCATAAACCGGCCTGACGATCTTGAGGTAGCGGCGACGGCGGGATTGGGTGACGAGCCCAACCGAATCGATGGCTTCGACGAACTGCGCCGCCGACCCGTCCATGATCGGCGTCTCTGGCCCGTCGATCTCGATCATGCAATTGTCGATGCGCAGACCGGAGAGCGCCGCCATCAAATGTTCGACCGTCGCGATCGTCGCCCCGGTCGTGTCGCCGATCACGGTGCACAGCGAGGTCTGCCGGATGTTCGACCACTTGGCTTCGACCAGACGCTCGCGACCGCCGGGCAGCCCGGTGCGCAAAAAGCTGATTCCGGAATCGGGGTCGGAGGGATGAAGAATGATTCGCGCCGGCGCCGCGGAGTGTACCCCCAGGCCGGAAATTTCGACACGGTCGGCCAATGTGGTCTGGAAGCCGTGTTTCATACTTGCGCTACCCCGCCGCTCGGACGACCTCCGGAAAGGTCGCCTCGCCCCCTTCTCTCCCCAATCCCGCCGGAATTTCGACTACATGGATTTAGATGAGAGACCCCTGACGCCACGTCGGTACGATACACTTCGGCCCGCCGTCACGCGGTTTGGACATACGCGGCGACCGGGCTGTCGCCAAATCACCTTTCATTTACGATCGTTACAATTCGACTTAAGTGCGTTATTTCAATGCCCTAAGGGCGCCCCTAGCTCGGCGCCCCGCAGTTGCGTGAGGGCGCCGGGGGCCGGCGGCGGCGACGCCGACGGCTCCGAGGCCCGATCTCGGCTTGCGCCTCTCAAGCGCTGGGTTGTCGCCGCAAGAAAGCCGGAATCTCCAACTGGTCCTCATCGCTGGGCTGCGGCCGAAGGCCGGCGACGCGCCCATGCGAATCGAGTTGCCCCTGGGCGGGCCGCTGCGCCGGCGAACGTTGCGCGGGACGTCCATATTCGGCCAACGGAGCTGGCGCGGGACTGTGCTGGGTGAGGTTCGGACCGAGCGGCGCGCGGATCGGCGCGGGCGCGGGCGCCTCGTCGTGGCGACTGATGCCGAAAGCGGCGAGCTTCTCGAGCAGAGTCTTGCGGCGATGCTGTTCGTTCTGCTGACTCACATGCGCGGGCGCCTCGCCGCGGCGCGCGCGCATCTGATCCTGAACCATCGGCGGCAGATCGTCGATGGTCGGCATCTGCGGCAGACGCACGACGGTCTCGGCCTGCGGCGGGTAGTAGGGCTCCTGATCGAGTTCGTCCTCCACCGGCGCCGCAACCGGCTCCGGCGGCGCGTAGGCCGCGACCTGGGCGCGCAGCGGCGACGGCCGCACTTCGACTTCCGGCTCGTAAGCCGCCGGCGCCTCGATGACCGGAGGCGGCGACGCCGGGAGCGGGGCGGGCTGCACGGCCGAAGGGGTCGAACGGACCACGGTCGGCCGGAAGACCGGCGCCTCCACGCGCGGTGCGGCGATCGGCTCGGGCATTTCGAGCTTGGCCTGATCGATGCCGGTGGCGACCACGGAGACCCGCACCACCCCGTCGAGCGCCGAATCGAAGGTGGCGCCGAGGATAATGTTGGCGTCCTCGTCGACCTCCTGGCGGATGCGGCTCGCCGCTTCGTCGACTTCGTAGAGCGTCAAGTCGTTGCCGCCGGTGATCGAGATCAGCAGCCCTCGGGCGCCCTTCATCGACACTTCGTCGAGCAACGGATTGGCGATCGCAGCTTCCGCGGCCTGGACGGCGCGGCGTTCGCCGGTCGCCTCGCCCGTGCCCATCATCGCTTTGCCCATCTCGCTCATGATCGCGCGGACGTCGGCGAAATCGAGATTGATCAGGCCTTCCTTGACCATCAGATCGGTGATGCAGGCGACTCCCGAGTACAGCACCTGATCGGCCATCGAGAACGCGTCGGCGAACGTCGTCTTCTCGTTGGCGACGCGGAACAGGTTCTGGTTGGGAATGATGATCAGCGTGTCGACGCATTTGTGCAGTTCGGCGATGCCCTGCTCGGCCAGCCGCATCCGCCGCCCGCCCTCGAAATGGAACGGCTTGGTGACGACGCCGACGGTGAGAATGCCCATGTCGCGCGCCGCGCGGGCGATGACGGGGGCGGCGCCCGTGCCGGTGCCGCCGCCCATACCGGCGGTGACGAAGCACATATGCGCGCCGGCCAGATGGTCGTGGATCTCTTCGAGCGCCTCTTCCGCGGCCGCACGGCCGATTTCCGGCTTGGAGCCGGCCCCGAGTCCCTCGGTGACCTGCAACCCCATCTGGATGATGCGTTCGGCGCGCGAGGAGGCGAGCGCCTGCGCGTCGGTGTTGGCGACGATGAAATCGACGCCGACGAGGCCCGACACGATCATATTGTTGACCGCGTTGCCGCCGGCGCCGCCGACGCCGCACACCATGATGCGGGGCTTCAATTCCCTCAGTTCGGGAGCTTTCAGATTGATCGACATCGCAGGCCTCTCATCTAATCTTGGGACGCCCGCCGGCGCCTGTTGATGGCTTAGAACTGTCGAGCGTTGCGCCGCGTCCGCGCCCGCTCTGGCTCCCGGATCAAAAACTCTGTTTCAGCCAGCGCCCCACCCGCGCCACGTACCCGTTGTCCTGCGTCGCCGGATTTTGCGTACGCCTCGGCTCGAAATGCTCGAGCCCCGCCATCTGCGGATAGATCAGCAGTCCGACCGAAGTGGCGAAGGCGGGCGATTTCGCCGATTCCGGCAATCCCTCGACGCCGAGCGGGCGGCCGAGGCGAGCCTGCGGCGAGACGATCGTGCGCGCCAGCTCCGGAAGGCCGGTGAGTTGGCTCGCCCCGCCCGTCAGCACCAGCCGGCGCCCGGCGAGAGCGGACAGCCCTGCGTTCTCGAGCCGGTCGCGAACCAACTCGAGGATCTCCTCGACGCGCGGGCGGATGATGCGCACGATCTCCGATTTCGGCAGATAACTGGGATGATCCGAATCGTCGCCGGCGCGGCGCACCGCCACCGTCTCGCGATCGTCGGAAGGCGAGGCGATGCAGGCGCCATGTAGCGTCTTCAGCCGTTCGGCGTCGGCCAGAGAGACCGACAAGCCTCGCGCAACGTCCATCGTGACATGGTTGCCGCCGACGGCGACCGCATCGACATGGGCGAGACGATCGCCGACGAAAACCGCGATCGACGTGCTGCCGCCGCCGAAATCCACCAGCGCCGCGCCGAGTTCCGCCTCGTCGTCGACGAGTGTCGACAACCCGGAGGCGTAGGGCGAGGCGACCATCGCTTCGACCTTGAGATGGCAGCGCTCGATGGCGAGCATCAGGTTGCGCGCAGCGGCCGCGTCGCACGAGGCGACCGCGAGTTCCGCGCCCAACTCGTCGCCGAGCATGCCTCGGGGGTCGCGGACATGGCACTGCGCGTCGAGCCGGAAACCGGCGGCGATCGCATGCAGCGCGGCGCGGCCGGGCTGTTCGCTGGCGGCGCTCGCCGCTTCGATGACGCGATGCACTTCGTAATCGCCCACCGCCCGTCCGCGCACGCCGATCTTGGCAGTGAGCGTCTGCGACGACAGGCGTCCCCCCGACATGTTGACGATGACGCTCTGCACCTCGGCGCCGGCCATGCGTTCGGCGGCGTCGATGGCGAGGCGAATGGCGCCCTCGGCCGAATCGAGATCGACGATGGCGCCGCCCTTGACCCCTTGCGAGCGCTGATGGCCGAGTCCCAGGACCTTGCAGCGATGGGTGCGCCCGCGCAGGGTTTCGCCGCGTTCCATCGGCGTCAGCCGCGCGATCATGCAGACGATCTTCGAGGCGCCGACGTCGACCACCGACAGCACGGCGCTGCGCCGCGGCGGTATCTGTCTCATGCGCGGAGTGAGCGGCCGGAAGCTCATCGCCCCCCGCCTTTCTTCGGCTGCGCCTCCGCCCGAGCCGCCGCCGCGTCGGCGGAGAGCCGGACGAACGTCTTGCCGGGCGTGCGCAGGTCGACCCAGAGGATATCGCGATCGAGAACATGCGAATCGCGCTGCAGGCCGAGCAGCGTCGTCACCGCGGCGCTCGGAGCGTCCTCGGGAAGCTTGATGTCCATCCCCGAGCGCAGATGCAGATTCCAGCGGCGTTGGTCGACGAGCACGCCGGCCATGATCTTGGGCCGCAGCTCCTGGGCGGCGTCGAGCAATTCGCGAAATTCCGGCAGGCGCTCGTTGGCGCCGTCGCCAACCACGAAAGGCAGGTCGGAGAACCCGGAATCGCCCAGCTCGTCGATCACTGCGCCGTCGGCGGCGATGGTCTTGATCTCGCCGTCCCGCTGCCAGAGGGCGGCCGGCGTGCGCTCGACGATCTCGATGACGATCTGGTTGGGAAACAGCTTGCGTACGCTCGCCTGCTTGACGAGCGGCGTCTTCTCGAGCTGCAGGCGCGCGGCCTCGGCGTCGAAGAACGGGGTCGAACTGTTCGGCGTGACGCCGGCGATGGCGAGCACTTCGGCGGGGGTGAGCCGCGATTGGCCGGTCATCGTGATCACTTTGACGCCGAACCCCAGGTTACGGGCGACGAAATCGCCGACGCCGCCCTCGGAGGCGACGAATTCCTGATAATGGCCGCCGCGCACGAAGCCGACGCTGGCGACGGCGCCGAGCAGAACCGCAGCGAGGACGATTCCGAGCCCGCGAGGCGCGGGCCGGTCGAAGCGCAGACCGAAAGCATAGCCGTTTCGCCGCGCGCGTTCGCCGCGCAGCAGCACGGGAGCCGATCCGCGGGGCGCCGCGCCGACGCCGGCCAGCGCCGGCTCAGCGAAACGCCGCAAACGGAAAGCTTGGCTCAACGATCGCAAGACGCGTCCTCCACCATCCATTCCACCAGTTCGCCAAACGACATGCCCATATGGGCCGCCATTTCCGGCGCCAGAGACGTCTCGGTCATGCCCGGCTGGGTATTGACTTCGAGACAGATCAAATCGCCGTCCTCGCCCTTCGTTTCGTCGTAGCGAAAGTCGGCCCGACTGACGCCCCGACATCCCAAGGCGCGATGCGCCCTCAGGGCTAAGTGTTGAACTTCTTGGTAAATTATTGGTTTAAGCCGAGCCGGAAGAACGTGATTCGAGCCGCCTTTCGCGTATTTGGCGTCGTAACCGTAGAACGCTTCGGAAACCGGAACGATTTCGATGATGTCGGTGACACGGTCGCCGATGACGGCGCAGGTCAATTCCTTGCCCGCGACGTAGCGTTCGGCGAGCAGCTTATCGCCATAGGGCCAGTCCTCGCGGCCGACTTCCTGGGGCGGATGCGAACGGTCTTCCTTGACGATGACGACGCCGAACGACGATCCCTCGTCGATCGGCTTGAGAACGTAGGGCGGCGCCATGGCGTGACGCCGCGCCGCGTCGTGACGCTCGATCACTACGCCTTCCGCTACGGGAATCCCGGCCGCCGCAAGAACGACCTTGGCCAGATCTTTCTGCATGGCCAGGGCAGACGCCAGCACGCCGGAATGGGTATAGGGAATGCGCAGCAGTTCGAGCAGGCCCTGGATCGTTCCGTCCTCGCCGAACCGGCCATGGAGCGCATTGAAGGCGACATCCGGGCGCAGCTTCGCCAGCACGTCCGCGATGTCGCGGCCGACGTCGACGCGCGA
>Ga0302196_10001298_pt1 | contig 23819 bp, 17 predicted proteins | sample II_Bog_N1_3_FD_198794 | JGI IMG/M metagenome (GOLD analysis project Ga0302196, IMG submission 198794) | Peat permafrost microbial communities from Stordalen Mire near Abisko, Sweden - II_Bog_N1_3 | ecosystem: Environmental > Terrestrial > Soil > Wetlands > Peat | place: Sweden: Abisko...
GACGCCCGTGACCACGTCCATCTGCCCCACGATCTCGATCTTGTCCTTGATCTGGAAGCGCGGCGTGATGCGGAGCCAGTGGGACACGAAGTCGTTCTGGCCGAGCGGGTCCGAGGTCGTCCCGGGTTTGGCGTTGACGACCGTCGCCGAGGCGTCGAGGGCGAAGGTGCTGAGATGCTCGTACCGGAGCTGGTACTCGCCGTGGAACTGGAAGCGCAAGAGGTCGGGCTCCGGCGCGGGGACGTCCGGCCTGCCGGTGTCGAGGACGAGCTTCGCGAAACCCGCCCGGTCGTCCGCGATGCTGGGCGGCGTCGAAGGCGGCGCGTCGGCTCGAGCCAGGCGGGCCAGAGCGCCCATCGCCGCCATCGTAAGAGCAGCGAGGCCGAAGGGTACTATCCGCCGTCGCCATCGGGGGAGTCGCATCAAGAGATCTCTCACGCGCGCGTTCCACGCGCCTTTCGTCGCAGTCATGAAAGCGGCGCAGACAAGCGGCGCCAAGCAGCGGCCCAGCATAACGCGTGTACCACCTCGACTTCACCGGCAAATTCGCTACCAATGGCGGGATGGGAGGCGTTCGCCCAGGTTTCGATCCGCCCGGGTGGGGCGGCGTGGGTGCCATGCCGCGTATGTTCGGCCGCTACCACGTCATCGATCGCCTCGGCGAAGACGCGCTCGGCATGCAGTTTCTCGCCCGGCTCGAGGGACCGAACGGGTTCCAGCGCTGGGCCGCGCTCCTCAGCGTCCACCCCCGCCTCGCCAGCGATCCTGCCTTCGTCCACAGCTTCTATGAAGGAGCGCGCCTGGCCGCTCGCGTCCAGCATCCGAACGTCGCGACGACGTTCGACGTCAGCGAAGGCGACGGCGTGCCCTGGGTGGCGCTCGAGTACGTCCACGGCGAGCCAGTGAGGGACCTCATCGACCGCTCCATCGCCAGCGGAGCTTCGGTGCCCTGGGACGTGGCGTGCCGCGTCGTCGCGGAGGCCGCGCTCGGCATCGACGCGATCGTCGAGCAGCGAAACGCGGACGTCCGCGCCCACGGCGTCGTGCTGCCGCCCATCGCGCCGGGTCGGCTCGTCGTCACCTACGACGGCAAGACGAAGGTGACGCATGGTTGCTTGCCGCTCTTCTCCGACGCTGCTGCCTTGCCCTACTGCTCGCCCGAACGGATACGCGCGCTGCTGGCTCACCCCGCGAGCCACGAGGACGACGTGCGGTCCGACGTATTCGCGCTCGGCGTCATCCTGTGGGAGGCCGTCGCCGGGCGGCGCCTCTTCGCGGGGCTGAACAAGGAGGACACCGAGGAGAGGATCAAGGCGCACATCGTGCCGCCGCTCCGGTCGCTGGTCCGCTGCCCGACAAAGCTCGACGAGATCGTTCATACCGCGCTCGCGCGCTACCCGGCCGAGCGGTTCTCGAACCCGCGAGCGCTCGCGCGAGCCCTCGAGACCGTGATCGTGTCGAAGGGTCTCGTACTCACGGACGACGACGTCGGCACGTACCTGCACGGCATATTTCAGGACCGCTTCGAGGAGCGCCAGCGCCGGCTCGTGACCGCCGCGAACGTAACCGAGGTCTTCCGCCACGAAGACGTGGAGCGCGCGCTCTCGCTGACCAAGCGGAGCCAGGCCCCCAACACCTCCCCGGACGGGAGCCGAAGCCAGGGACGGATGCCCGTGGCCGAGCGGCTTCCGCAGACGTTGCCGTCGGCGGCGATGCCCGCTGCGGCGCCAGTCGAGGGGTCCGGGCGGCTCTCGTCCTTCCCGTCGACGAGCGCCATGCGCACCGTCCCGGCCGCGGCAGCGGTCCAGCGGCCCCGCTCATTTCCGTCGTCGAGCGCCATGCGCACGGCTCCGTCGGTGGATGCGTCGCAGCGCCTCTCGTCGTTTCCGTCGGCGAGCGCGATGCGGACGGTCCCGTCCGCGGTGGCGCTGCCCGCGCCAGCCGCGCCGCCCGCGCCGGAGAACGTGCCGGCGGACGCCCAGGCCGACCTCATCGACACGGCCGTGTTTGCCCACAGAATGGGCCCCGAACCGCAGGTCGACGACGCTCCAACCGTCCCGCGGTTGACGGAGGACGCGATGCCTCCGTCATCCATCCCTCCACAGGAGCCGCAGCTGCCACCGCCCCCACCGCCACCGCCGCCGGGGTCAGCGTGGGCGGCCGTGCACGGTCCGCCTCCCGTGGTGGTGCAACGCTCGGGCGTCGGCCCGTGGCGATGGGTCTTGCTGGCGACGGTGCTCGGAGGGCTGGCCTCGGTCGTCGTGTGGTCGCTCCGGGCCCGGCCCGAGCTGGCGGACAACCCTGCCGAGGTCGCCGCTCCCACTGCGACGCCCGAGCCCGCACCGCCGGCGACCGCCCCGACCTCGACGGCGGCCGCTAGCGCGTCTGCCGTGGCAAGTGCGAGCGCGTCGGCGGGCGCGTCCATCCCCACCGCCGTGGCGAGCGCCCCCGAAACGGCGCCGCCGCCCACCGCGGCGCCGCCGCACCGCCACCATCACCACACGGCGACCGGCGAGGAGCCCGCGCAAGTGCCGGCGGCTCCGACAGCGGGCGAGCCCACGCGGACGGGCCTGCTCACCGTCGTCTGTATGCCGGCCTGCGACGACGTCCTGGACGGCCGGCGCTCCCTCGGTCCCTCTCCGGTCTTCAAGGTGGCACTTCCTGCGGGCCCCCACAAGCTGACGCTTCGCAGGTCCGATCCAACCGTCGAGAAGGTCATCGAGGTGAACGTCGTGCCAGACGAGACGACGACAGTGCGTCCGGTGCTCCCCGACTGACCGTGGTGGCCTTGGGAGTGGCCGCCCCCGGCCCCCGCTGGTAGGACGGCCTTGTGAACGAGCAACCCGTACTTCTCGGCCGATCCATCAGCCTCCAAGATCTCGAGGACGTCGCCCTGCGGGGACGTCACGTCGCGCTCGACGCCGCCGCCCGCGTCGCGGTGGAGCGATCGCGGGCCGCCATCGACGCCATCGCCGAGGCCGGCGACGACGCGCCGCGCGTCTACGGCGTCAACACCGGCTTCGGCGCCCTCAGCGAGACGCGCATCAGCGCGGCCGACGTGCGGGCGCTCCAGAAGAACCTGGTGCGCTCCCATTCGACCGGCATCGGCCCCGACCTGCCGATCCCGGCAGTGCGCGCCATGATGCTTCTGCGAGCGCAGGTCCTCGCGCTCGGCCACTCCGGCGTGCGGCCCGAGCTCGTCATGCTCATCCTGGACATGCTGAACCGTGGCGTGCATCCGCGCGTCCCGGCGCAGGGCTCCGTCGGCGCTTCGGGGGACCTCGCGCCGCTCGCCCACCTGGCCCTCGCGATGATCGGCGAGGGAGAGGCGTCTCACGACTCCGTGCCGGCGCCTGGCAAGACGTACGACTCGGTGCACCAGCCCGGCTTCCTCGGCGGGCACGCGCAGACGACGGGGCCGCTCGGCGTCCGCCCTGCCGCCCCCGTCATGCACAGGAGCGCCGAGGCGCTCGCGTCTGCGGGCATCACGCCCATCGTGCTCGAGGCGAAGGAGGGCCTCGCCCTCATCAACGGCACCCAGTACATGGCCGGCATCGGGACGCTCTGCTTGCTCGAGGCCGAGCGGCTCTGCGTGGCGGCCGACGTCGCGGGCGCGATGAGCCTCGAGGCGCTCAAGGGGTCGAGCCGCCCCTTCGACGAGCGGCTCCAGGCAGCGCGACCGCACCCGGGCCAGGCCAAGGTCGCCGGAAACCTGCGCGCGCTCCTCGCGGAGAGCGAGATCGCCGAGAGCCACAAGCACTGCGGCAAAGTTCAGGACGCCTACTCTCTCCGCTGCATGCCGCAGGTCCACGGGGCGTCGCGCGACGCGCTCGGGTGGGTGCGCGAGGTGCTCCAGCGCGAGGTGAACAGCGTGACCGACAACCCGAGCGTCTTTCTCACGGGTGACCGCGAGGCCGACATCATCAGCGGCGGCAACTTCCACGGCCAGCCGCTCGCCCTCGCGCTGGACCTCGCGGCGATGGCCGTCGCGGAGCTCGCGAACATCAGCGAGCGGCGCGTCGAGCAGCTCGTGAACCCCGCGCTGTCCACGGGCCTCACGCCGTTTCTCGCCGCCGGCAGCGGTCTACACTCCGGGTTCATGATCGCCCAGGTGGCGAGCGCGTCGCTCGTCAGCGAGAACAAGGTGCTCTGCCACCCCGCGAGCGTGGACTCGATACCGTCGTCGGCGGGCAAGGAGGACCACGTGAGCATGGGGAGCGTGAGCGCACGCAAGCTCGCGCAGGTCGTGGCCAACGCGCGTAACTCGATCGCGATCGAGATCATGACAGCGGCCGCGGGGATCGACCAGCGCGCGCCGCTCCGTCCGAGCCGGGGCGTCGTGGCCGCGCAGGCGGCCGTGCGCAAGGTGGTCCTCCCGATGACGGAGGACCGCGCGCTCTACGGGGATATCAACGCGGTGAACGGGCTCTTGCAACGAGGGGAGCTCATCGCCGCCGTCGAGGTGGCCATCGGCGCGCTCGTCTGACCGAGCTACGCTACGCTTACTGGGGGCGCCGCGCCCCGAGACGACCAGGCCCCTTGGCGGAATGGCATACGCAGTGGATTTAAAATCCACGGCCCGAAAGGGCGTGAGGGTTCGACCCCCTCAGGGGCCACCAAGCGAACGCTCGGCGGAGGCCAGCCTTCCCGGTCGGAATGGCAATCTTCCCAGCGCTCGGGCCCTGCTCCGGTCGGCCGGGCCAATCTTCTCAAGGTTCTGCCTGGTCCGCCGTACGACCAGGTGTGGCGTCGTCCTTCGCAGAGGTGCTCGCGTCCGTCCTCGGGGAGTCCCCCATGGCCGGCAAGCCCACGCAGACCTTCGAGGATGCGCTCCGCGCGTTCGAGGCGTCCCTGCGCCTCGCGCCGACCGTCTTCGAAGCGACTCCCCGCGCGCAGCCCGCGTGGGCAGCAGAGCTGGGCGTTGAGCTATCGTGCACGGCTGAGGACCTCAAGCGCGCGTTTCGCAGGCTAGCGTTCAAGACGCACCCTGACAGGCAGGGTGGCTCGCACGAGGCCTTCCTCCGTGCCACGGCGCTCCTCGAAGAGGCCCTCCGCGCGCACAGCGCAGAGGGCGTCCCATCGCGTCCAACCGTGGCCCGCGCGGCCGGTTCGCGCTACGGCCGGGTTGGCGGCGCGAGGCCCTCGGGCGCGAGCCTGAACTTCGAAGCGTGACCTTCCGCCCCGCGCCGGGCTAGAATCGGTAGCCCCGTAGCTCAGGTGGCGTGTGCCTGTAGTAGACCCAGCCGCGGGAGGTGGAGCGGTACCACCGGCCGCGCACGTAGTAGACGTTGCCCCCCGCGTAGTACGTGTGCGGGTAGGCCGTGATGCCCGGCGGTACCGTGTCCGCGTACGCTACCGGATAGTCGCCGGGCAGGGGCGTGACGGTCGCCGAGCAACCGAAGGCGGACGCGGCGACGGCAATGCACAGACCCATCGCGAGGCCCATCGAGCGAAGCGTTCTCATGGCAACTCCCTCTCCCTGGCCGTCGCGGCGGCGACGGGTCATGGGGCTGCCTGACGTCGAGCAAGCCCGGTGCCACGGACGCCCCGAACCAGGCTGGCTGTCAGGGCACTCGCGTAAGGGCGTCGAGCCGCGCGGTGAGCTCGGTGCAGGTAGCGATGCGCTCGGCAGGGTCCTTCCGGAGCAGGCCCAGTACGATGTCCTCGACCGCCTGCGGGAGGTTCGGGTTGACCGTTCGCGGTGGGGTCGGCTCCAGCACGAGGTGCATCTCGAGGACCTTTTGCCGGTCCTTGTGACGGAATGGCCGGCTCCCCGTCACCATCTCGTACGCGACGACGCCGAGCGAGTACAGATCCGCCGCCGGTGTGACGGCTCCGAAATCCGTGATCTGCTCGGGCGCCATGTAGTTGGGCGAGCCGCCGAAGAAGCCGACCATCGTCTGGCTCTCCTTTTCGCCCTGCTGCTTGGCGAGACCGAAATCGGTCACCTTGAGGACGCCGCCTGCCGTCAGGAAGAGATTCTCGGGCTTCACGTCGCGGTGGATGATCCCGATCGCGTGGGCAGCTCCGAGGCCGGCGCTCGCCTGCCGGAGGAGGCTCACGGCCAGCGAGAGCCTGCCGACTCCCCCGGGTCGCCTCAATACCTCGTGGAGGCTCGCTCCCTCGAGCAGCTCCATGCTGATGAACTTGCGCCCGGCGTGCGCGCCGATGTCGTAGAGGCGCACGATGTTCGGATGGGCAAGCTGGCGGCACAGCGTGAGTTCCTGCTTGAAGCGAAGAATCAACCCCTGCTCCTCGAGGGGCTGCGAGAAGAGCTTGAGGGCGATCGCAAGGTCGAGCTCACGATCGAGGGCTCGGTAGACGATGCCCATGCCGCCGCGGCCGACCTCCTTCTCGATGCTGTAGCGGTTGGCCACGAGCGTCCCCAGGGCGAGATCGCTAGTGGGTGGCGCCTTCGGGTCCGGAGTCGAGATGAGGGTGGGCTCGATCGGGACCGCCGCGCCGCCGACGGCCCACGAGGTGTCCACGCTCGGTGTCGCGGCGGGCGCTGGTGCGGCGACCGGCGCGGGTCGCGGCGGTGGCAACGGGGGCGGCGCCCGCTGGGGATCCGGAGGTCGCTCGCCCGCCGTCCGCGGGGGGCGCCAGGACGACGCGTCGTGCCGGAGGAGCGAGCCGTAGACGTTGGGCGTGCCCTTGAGAAGACCGTCGAGCACCAGGAGACGCTGTCTCGCATCCGTGTTCGTAGGGTCGAGACGGGCGACGCGCCGGAGCACCTCGCGCGCGTGCTCAAAGAGCTCGTTCGCCTGGTAGAGCGTCCCCAGACGGTACAGGGCGCGCAGCTCGTGGGGGTCGTGCGGGTCGGTGTCGGCGAACTCGGCGACGAACCGATCGAGCTCGTGCGAGAGGACCCCGAGCTCGCATGCGATGCGCAGCGCGTGAACGCAGGCGGACCGGTAGCGCGGGTCCTCCTTGGGTACGGCCAGGAACGCGGCCAGAGCGGGCTTCGCGTCCCCCGCCTCGTAGAAGCAGACCGCGGACTGGTATGGGAGCACGGCCTCGGCGAACAGCTTGGCGGCGTAGCGTGGGTTGCCGAGCGACCGCGCGATGAGCGCCGCCTGGTCCAGCTGCCCGTCGCGAATTCGCTGCTCGAGCTCGCGCTCGCGCTCATGCTGCGTGCGCAGCGGAGTCTCGGTCGGCTTCGCCATCGAGTCGAATGTACCGGGCTGACAAGCTCTGCTGCAACCGGGCCGGGCGCGTTCTTTCGAACGGTGCGTCACCTTCGCGTGTGGCGGTCGCGCGGCCGGGCGGTCGTCCGGGCCCCTTCGCGCGCTGCCGGGCTCGGGCATGGGCTCTGCAAGCGGGGAAGCTAGCGGAGGCAACCGATGGCGACCATCAACGAAGAGAACCCGTTTGCAGCGTCGATCCCGGGCAACGGAAGGCGCCGTGGCGCCGCCGATGTGATGGGCGGCGACGAGGGCGACGACGACTACCCGCAGCTGGCCTCGCTCGTCGCCTACGGACGGGAGCTGCCGGCGAAGCTCGAGGCCCAGGTGAAGGCGCGTCCTGGCGCCGTGATCCTCGCCGCCTCGGGCGGGTCGTTCTTGCTCGGAGCGATCCTCGGCTCGAAGGTCGGGCGCATCGCAACGACCCTTGCGGTCGGGTACGGGATCCACCAGCTCATCGAGAGCGACCTGGGCCGGGAGATCGGGCGGTTCCTCAAGGCCAACGTGGGCGAGGACGTCGAGCCGTAAGCGTCTTCCGCGGGCGCTCTTCTGGGATAGAGAGCGCTACTCCCTCAGGTGGGCGTCGCTGTTCCAGAGACAGAGGACGCGCTCGTTGCCGAGCTTGCTGATCGTCGCGGTGGAGAGGGCGAGGAGGGCGCCCGCGTCCACTGGCAAGCGCAGCCACCGGACGGCGAGGGTGCGGAGCAGGTGCCCGTGGGCGAACACGGCGATCTCTCCGTCGAGCGCGTCCACCTCGGCGATGAAGCGATCGACGCGCCCGACGATGTCCTCCGGAGACTCGCCGCCAGGGCAGCCGTCACGCCACAGGCTCCAATCGGGACGTTTCGCCTTGATCTCGGCCGACGTCTTCCCCTCGTAGTCGCCGTAATCCCACTCCATGAGCTCGTCCCGGAGCTTGACGACGCCGCCCAGCCCGGCGAGCTGGCACGTCTCCTTCGCGCGCTCGAGCGGGCTCGAGAATACGTGGCGGAATGGCTCTCCCTGGAGCGCGCTCGCGAGGCGCGAGGCGACGACGCGCCCCTCGTCCGTGAGCGGGATATCCGTGCGGCCAGTGTGCTGGCCGGTCTTGCTCCACGCGGTCTCACCGTGACGAACGAGCCAGATCTTGGGGTGCATGGGCGCTCCAGGGAGGGTTGCGAAAGACGGTTGGGCGAGAGACGTCTACTTCTTCGGACCTGCCAGCGGGCGGGCGGCGTTTGGGTTGAAAAACTCGGTCACGGCGCGGCTGCCGCGTTCGTGGAGGGCGATGCAGGAGGAGGCGCGCTCGAGCGCCTCCGCGAGCGGCCTCTCGGTGCCCGGGACCTCCTTCGTCTTCGGGCCGAAGAAGGCGCTCATCCGCTCGCGGTCGGCCGCCGTGCAGGCGAAGGCCGCGAGGTCGAAAAGCCTCCCGCTGAGCCCGTCCGGTAGCTTCTTCTTGATGCGGTCCCAGTTCGCGACCGTCCAGTCGATGGCGGCTGCGCGCGAGACGCGGTGATCGGCGGCCGCGAGGATGATCCTGGACGTGTCCTCCGTCCTCGCATCGTCGGCGAGCGACACGTCGAGCGCGCTCGCGAGCACCGTCCGGTCCTCGAACCCGCCCAGGGCCGCGGCGGCGATCGCGCGATCCTGGGGCGTCGTGGCGCGGCCGACGAGCTCGTGGAGGGCGCGGACCCGCTCCTGCCGTGCGTGCCGGGAACCCTGACCGACGGCGGCCTCCGCGACGTCGGCGTCGACGCTGGACGGGTCGTTCAGCCATCGGCGGGCGACCCCGTCCGCGGCGGTCAGCGTCCGCTCGTCGTCCGCGAGCTCGGCGAGCGCCCAGGTGACCGAGCGAGCGAGGAGCGTCCGGTCGTCGTCCGGTCCGCTCGCCGACCCGCGGAGGATTCGCGCCTCGTGCGGCGCCATGCGCGCGGCCACGTAGCTTCGAAACGCCGGGCGCGCGCGCTCCTCGACGAGCGCGTGTCCGACGCCGGCGAGCACCGAGACCTCGCGCTCGACGACGTGGCGGTCGGTCTCGCGGTCGAGAGTTGGCAGGAGCCGCAGAAGGACGGTGGGCGCCGTCGCGCCGGCGCGGACTCCTGCCCAGAGGTTCTCGAGCGCGCTCAACCGCGCTAAGACGGGCAGCTTGGCCCAGCTCCGGAAGAGGGCCTCCCATGGCTTCTCGTCCAGCGAGTAGCGGTAGTAGCCCGCGAAGCTCGCGTTCGGCTCGAACCAGTCGGGACAGCCCGCGTGCTCGACCTCCGCAGCGGGCGAGGTCTCGAGGAGCCCCGTGGCGATGGGGAACACCGGCGTGTCCAGCTCGACCTGGACGTTCCAGAACGCGGCGCCGGCGTGAGCCGGCGTCCACCACGTGACCGGGCCATCGATGAGCGGGCGCCACGCGGTCTCCGCGAGGCTCCACTTGGCGAAGTACCCGGCGTCGCGCTTCTCGCACCGGAACTTCGCCCGCACGCCGGGTACGCCCGGTCGGTCGAGGAAGGACGCCGCCATCGCTGAGACGTCCTTGCCCGACGCAGTCCCGAGCGCGCGCATGAGATCATCGGCGGTGGCGGTCCGCCACGCGTGGTCTTGCAGGTAGGTGCGGACGCCGGACTGAAACGCGCCGTCGCCGACGGCGTGCTCGAGCATCGTGAGGACGGCGGCGCCCTTTTCGTAGGTGATGTCGTCGAAGGCCTCCATCGCCTCGCTCGTGCTCGCGACCGGCTGGCGGATAGCGCGCGCCGACGGGAGCGCGTCCGTGTCCATCACGTCGCTGAATCCCGCCATCTGCTGGAGACGCGTCTGGTACGCGGGCTTCCATGTGTCCAGGATCTTCGCCTCCGCCCATGTCGCGAAGCCCTCGTTGAGCCAGAGATCGTTCCACCATCGCATGGTGACCAGATCTCCGAACCACTGGTGCGCGAGCTCGTGCGCGATGGTCGCCTCGAGCGCGCGCCTCGCCCGCACCGTGGCGCGCTTGGGGTCGATGAGGAGGAGCTCGTCTCGGAAGGTGATGAGCCCGGCGTTCTCCATCGCGCCCGCGTCGAAGTCCGGCACGGCGACGACGTCGAGCTTCGCGTACGGATAGGGAAGGGCGAAGTACTCCGAGAGCTTCTGGGTTAGGGCCGCCGTCGCCTCGAGCGCGACGTCGCCGAGCGCGCCCTTTCCCTTGGTCGCGATGAGACGGATGGGGACCGGCGTCCTCGGGCCTTCGCGGACGTCGAAGTCGCCGACGGCGAAGGCGACGAGGTAGCTCGGGAGGGGCAGCGTCGTCGCGAAACGAACGATCGTGCTCGCCCCGACGTCCTCGTGGCCGATCTCGGGCGCGTTGGCGAACGCGAGCATCCCCTTCGGAATCTTGATCGTCACGTCCCATGGCGTCTTCCACCCGGGCTCGTCGAAGCAAGGAAAGGCGCGCCGCGCGTCCGTGGCTTCGAACTCGGTGAAGGCGTAGTTTCGCCCGCCCTCCTTCACGCGGTAGAGGCCAGTGAGCGAGTCTGCGAAGGGTGCGTCGTAGGCGATCTCGAGGGTCACGGTGCCCTGTGGCAGCGGCCGGTCCCACCCGAGGACGAGCTCCTCTGGGACGAGACCCTCGTGTGCGACGCGCGCCGTGGCGGTTCCCCGGAAGGTCTCGGTGCCTGCGCGAGCCACGACCTCGGTGACGTGCAGATCGCGGCCGTGCATGACCAGGTACGGCGTCTGCGAGGCGAGAAAGAGGAGGATCTTCACTTCCCCCTGGAAGCGTTCCTGGTCGGGATCGACGGCCAGCGTGAGCGCGTAGCGCTCCGGGAGGGCGAGCGCGGGCAGGCGCCCATCCTCCCGCGCGGCAGGAGGCGGCTCCGCCGATGCGGTGGGCGGAGGGGGAGGCGGCGCAAGCGCGGCCGGAGGTAGCACGTGCGGTGCAGGGGGCACGGGGACGCTCGCCGTGCATGCAACGGCGAGGCACACGAGCGAGGCAACTAACGGTGCGCGAAGCTCCACGCACGAGTTCTACCAGACCTCTGGGAGCTTCACTCGTCGGGCGCGGCTAGCATCTCGACGGGGGCCGGCTCGAGGTGCGGCGGGGACGGCGGTGGCGACGCGGAGGGCGAAGGCAGGGGCGGGGACCCCGGCACCAACGCCGGATCAAGCGCCGCGTCGTCCGCAGGCATCGGAGGCGCAGCGATGGTTGCGGCGGTGGCGTCCGTCACCGGAGCCGCGCTCTCGATGGTGGGCTCGCTGTCCGTCAGGGCCGGCGCGGCATCGCTGGTCGCGCTCCCCTTCGGCGCGACGCCGAACGCTTCGAGCTTTCGGTACAGCGTGCGCCGATCGAAGCCGAGCAGCCGGGCCGCGAGCGTCTTGTTGCCGCCAACCGCGTCGAGGACGTGGAGGATGTAGCGTCGCTCGACCTCCTCGAGCGGGAGCATCGCCTCCGCCTCGGGGGACGAAGGGCCGAGCGTCGGCGTGCTCGTCTGCTGGATGCGGTCGGGCAGATCGTCGAAGCCGATCCGGTCGAACCGCGCTAGGGCCACCGCGCGCTCCACGCAGTTCTGGAGCTCGCGCACGTTGCCGGGCCACGAGTAGCGGAGGAGCGCCTGCGCGGCTCCGCGCGACATGCCTCGGACCTCGTCCGCGGCACCGCTCGTGCCGCGCGCAAGGTAGTGCTGCGCAAGGAGCAGCACGTCGCGCCCGCGTGCGCGCAGCGGGGGCACGTGGATCTTCACGACGTTCACCCGGTAGAACAGGTCTTCGCGAAACCGTCCCGCCGCCACGTCGGCCTCGAGGTCGCGGTTGGTCGCGGCGAGGACGCGGGTGTCGAAGGGGACTTCGTCGTTGCCGCCCACGGGACGGACGGTCCGCTCTTGGAGCGCGCGGAGCAGCTTCGCCTGCATGCCCAGCGGCATCTCGCCGATCTCGTCCAGGAACAGCGTCCCCTTGTTGGCCTTCACGAAGAGGCCGGTGCGGGTCGAGTGCGCGTCCGTGAAGGCGCCCTTCATGTGGCCGAAGAGCTCGCTCTCGAGCAGGCTCTCCGGCATCGCAGCGCAGTTGATGGCGACGTACGGGCCCGTGTTGCGCGAGCTCCGCTCGTGCAGGGCGCGCGCGACGAGCTCCTTGCCCGTGCCGCTCTCGCCGCTGATGAGGACGCTCGCGTCCGTCTCGGCCACGCGTCGGATGAGGTCGAACACCTTGAGCATCGCGCCGCTCTCGCCGACGATCCCGTCGAACTTGGGGGCCACGCGGGCGGCGGTGCGCAGCCGGGCAAGCTCTTCGCCGAGGCCGCGGTACTGGAGCGCAGCCTCGAGGCGAACGGCGAGCTGCTCGGGCTCGAACGGCTTCTGGAGGAAGTCGTGAGCGCCGGCCCGGATGGCATCGATGGCCGCGCGCACGTCGGCGAAAGACGTCATCACGACGACGGGCATGTCAGGCTTCCGCTCCAGGATCGCCCGGCAGAGCTCGACGCCGGTCATGGCGGGCATCTGCAGGTCGGTCAGAACGACGTCGAAGTCGCGCGATTCAAGCAGCGCGAGCGCCTCGACGGGCGAAGTTCGAGCGGCGATGTCGAAATCGCGCAGGCACGGCGCGCCCTGGATCACGGCGCAGAGTTCGGGATCGTCATCGACGAGGAGGACGCGACTGGTCACGCTGTCCCGCCAAGCAAGGAGCGTGTTGATCAGGCCGACTACGGATGTGGACCCCGCAAGTCGGCGTTCTCTCGGAGGTCACCGTGCGGCCGGGGTGGAGGCGAATTGCCTCGCGCGTTGCAAACCGCGACGAGGGCGTCCGGCCCTACACCGCGCGCGCGAAAGGGCGCAGCGAGCTCTCGATACGCTGGCGCATCGGGAGGTTGATGCGCGTGAAGGTCAGGTCGGGCGTGAAGTCCACGGAGGGGCGCCCCGTCGGGTCTTGCGGACCTGTCGACGTGAAGCGGGCGAAGCGCTGCGTGGGCGACGTGAGGGCGACCGGTAGGCCCGCGCGGCCCGGGACCCCCCACAAGACGGCGCAGACACCGGTACGCCAGACCCGCGTGAGATGGAGCTGCGGGTAATCGGTGACGAGCCATCCGACGAGCTTCATGCCGACGAAGTCCGGGGTCGTGCCCCGGTCGGGATCGCTGCTCGTCACGGCGAAGCAGCTGCCGTTGCGGAAGAGGTAGGTGGTGTTCCGGGTCTGCACCCGCGCGGTGCCGTCGAAGGTGGCCGGGGCACAGGCGAGCGCCCAGTCCTGGACCGACGGCGAAGCAGCGAGCTGGGTCAACCATGCTTTGCGAGCGTCCATTGCAACCGTCCTCCGGTTCGAGCCGACCTACCTCGGCCGAAGCTTCAGCAGCATCCATGCCTGGCTGAGCGGCCGTCCCGGCGCCTCGTAACCGCATGGAATGACATCCGCTCGACACCCGGCGGACGCCTCGCGCCCTCCGCAGGGCCGGACGCCCCATCCAGGAACGTGGTGCCCCTGATCCAGTCCTGCGCTGTCAATTTACAGGGGGACTGGAGGCGGCACCGCTACGCGGTCGGGCTCTTGCCGGCCGCCAGCACGGCGACGTTGAGGTCCAGGACCGCCTTGAGCATGTTCGAGCGCTCTTGTGACGTCGGCTCCAGGCGGTCCCAGGCCCGGACGGCTCGATCGTAGGTCGTGGCCTTCGCCCGCAACTCGGTGACCTTCGGCGTCAGCGGCATCTCCTTCAGGCGATCGATGATGTCGTCCAGCGACTGCCTAACGATGTTCAAGCTCGTCGACTTAGGCATCCCTTGAGCTTACTCGCGACGAGGACGGACCGCGAGCGCGCTGTGCGGGCAAGACCTAGTTCGCTATGAAGGAGCCCATGAGGAAGCTACGCGTCGTTTCGCTGGTCCTGGCGTCTCTGGCGGGTGGGGCGCTCGCCCTGGCGTCTCGGCCGGACGCCGTCGCGCGCGCGGACTCGTCGCCCGTCACGATCGCCGTAGAGCGGAGTCAGCTGCCCAACGGGCTCGAGGTGATCCTTCACGAGGACCATCGGACGCCGATCGTGACCGTGAACCTCTGGTACCACGTCGGCTCGAAGGACGAGCCTGCCGGCAAGAACGGCTTCGCCCACTTGTTCGAGCACGTCATGTTCCAGGGGAGCAAGCACGTGCCGGAGGACACCTACTTCCGAGACCTCGAGCGGGCGGGGGCCGCCGACGTCAACGGCACGACGTCCGAGGATCGGACGAACTACTACGAGACCGTGCCGGCCAACCGGCTCGAGCTGGCCCTGTGGCTCGAGAGCGACCGAATGGGTTTCCTCCTCGATCACGTCGACCAGCTCACCTTCGCGGGGCAGAGGGACGTCGTGAAGAACGAGCGGCGGCAGACGTACGAGAACGCGCCGTACGGCATGGTCTACCAGTACATGCGGTCCGCCCTCTACCCGCCCGAGCACCCGTACCACAACCTCACCATCGGCACGCCGGGGGACCTCGACGCGGCGACGCTCGACGATGTGAAGGCGTTCTTCCGCACCTGGTACGTACCGAACAACGCGACGCTCGTAGTGGCAGGCGACATCGACAAGAGGACCGCTCTCGAGCTCACGTCGAAGTACTTCGGTCCCATCCCCAAAGGAACCTTGCCCGACCGCGCGGCGCAGACGCACCCCCAGCCCGTGACTCTTCCCGGCGCGAAGCGGGTCGACGTGGCGGCCGGCGTGGAGCTGGCGCGCGTGTACGTGGCGTGGCCGACGCCCCCCGCCCTTACTCCCGACGACGGCTACCTGGACCTCGTCGCTCACGTGCTCGCGGGTGGAAAGACGAGTCGGCTCTACAAGCGCCTCGTCTACGACATGCAGATCGCCCAGGACGTGAGCGCGCACCAAGCGTCCAGGCAGCTGGGCTCCGAGTTCGAGATCGTCGCCACCGCGCAGCCGCACCACACGCCCGAGGAGCTCTTGCGCGCCATCGACGAAGAGCTGGCGACGCTCCGCGCGGAAGGCGTGCACGAGGCGGAGCTTTCCCGCGCGCAGACGAGCAGCGTATCCGGCATCCTCTACGAGCTCGAGCGAGACGGCTCGCGGGCCAACATGATCAACATGTATAACCAGCTCGCTGGCGATCCGGGCTTCCTACCGAAGGACCTCGCGCGCTACCAGACGGCGACCTCGGCGCAGGTCGGCGAGGCCGCGAGGCGCTGGCTGCCTGCGGACAGGCGTGTCGTGCTCGTGGTGACGCCCACTCCGGGTGCGCCCATCTCGGGCGAGATGCGGGGGCAGCGATGAGAGCGCTGCGTGGCCTCGCTCGTCTCGGGTCTCTCCTCGTGGCGCTCGCCGCTTGCGGCGGTCAGCCTCCGCTCCCTCCGCCCCCGCCCGCGCCGCCGCCCGTCGCGCCGCCACCTCCGCTCGTGGTAGCGGAGCCGCCGCGCGTCACGCCCGACGCTCCCTTTCGCGATCACGTCCCCGAGCCCGGCCCGCCTGTCACCTTCACGCCGCCGAAGATCGAGTCGTTCAAGCTGAAGAACGGCATCCCGGTGCTCTTCGTGGAGAGGCACGACCTGCCGATCGTCACGGTGCGCTTCGTCCTCAAGGCGGGGGCCGGAGACATGAGCGCGAAGCCTGGCGTGCTGTCCTTCGTGGGCTCGATGCTCGAGCAGGGCACGCCGAAGCGGACGGCTCTCCAGATCTCCGACGAGTACGAGGCGATCGGTGCGCAGCACGCGGCGTGGGTCGACTGGGATTCGGGTGGCGCCTACGTGAAGGTGACCTCCACCAAGCTCGACGCGGCGCTCGACCTCCTCGCCGACGTCGTGACCCGGCCTGCCTTCCCGCAGGCCGAGTTCGACCGGCTGAAAGCCCGGCGGCTCGCCGGCGTGCAGCAGGAGAAGAACGACCCGGGCTCCATGTGGGCCAACGCGGCCGCGGCGACGCTCTTCGGCCGCGCGCACCCGTATGGCCACTCGCTCGTCGGCGAAGAAGACGACGTGATGCGGCTCACGCAAAAGGAGCTCGTGCAGGCGTACCGGGGCCTTTTCTGGCCGCGGCGCAGCACGATCGTCGTCGCAGGGGACGTGACGAAGGACGCGCTGGTCGCGAAGCTCGGCGCGGCGTTCGGCTCATGGAGAGGGCAGGGGGCCGAGCAGGGCGCCACCGTACCGGCGGCGCCGCGTCTTCCCGAGAAGGACGCCCCGCGCGTCGTCCTCGTCGACCGTCCGCACGCGCCACAGTCGGTCGTTCGGCTCGCGGAGATCGGCGTGTCCCGCAAGGCCCCCGATCGGGACGCCATCGTGCTCATGAACACCATCCTCGGCGGCATGTTCTCGAGTCGCATCAACCTCAATCTGCGCGAGGCGCACGCGTACACGTACGGAGCGCACTCGGGGTTCCAGATGCGGCACGGCGCAGGCAGCTTCAGCGCGGGCGGCTCGATGGTCGCCGACAAGACGGCGCCCGCCATTCACGAGCTGTTCGCCGAGATCATCGCGATGCGCGACCGCCCGGTGTCGGACGAGGAGCTCCACGACGCCAAGGAGAACATCGAGCTCGCCCTGCCGTCGCGCTTCGAGACCGTCACGGAGATGACGAACGCGCTGGCGGATCTGGCCGTCTACGATCTCCCGCTCGACGACTACGCCACCTTGCCGGCCCGCATCGATCGCATCACAGCAGAGGACGTGCAGAAGGCCGCGAAGGCCCACCTGCACCCGGCGGCCCTCCGGGTCATCGTCGTGGGCGACAAGGCGACGCTCGGGCCGGAGCTCGAGCAGCTCCACCTTGGCTCGATCGAGATGCGCGACGCGTACGGCGAGCTGGTCAAGTAGCCCATCCGTGGTCTGTTGACGCGCCGCCCACCTGAGGCGCGCCGCGCGGCGGTGCTATAGATCCCGCTGCCGTGCGCTTCGCGACGCTTACCTTCCTCGTGCTGGCCTTGTGCCTCGCGGTCGCGAGCGCGTGCGGAAGTCACGGGGCGGCGCCGCCCACGGTCGACGCGAGCCTCGGCCCGCTCGAGGCGCACCCCCCGTCGCTGCTCGCGCCCGCCGCCCGGCTGGACGCCGCCTCCACCGCGATCGTGTTCGACACGCTGCGCGGCGGCGTCTGGGTCGCGAACGGCGACGTGGGGACCGTCAGCTACGTGGACATCGACTCGTTCAAGGTCGTCGCCGAGATTGCCGTCGGAGGAGACGTGCGGTCCGTCGCCGAGAGCCCCGACAAGGCTTGGATAGCCGCGGCCGATCGCGCCGGGGGCAACGTCGCCCTCATCGACGGCTACACGAACACGGTCATGCGCACGATCGCGGTCGGCGCCCACCCTCGGGCCGTCGTGTGGAACGCCGTCGATCCTCGGTGGCTTTACGTCGCGCTCGAGGGAGCCGACGCCGTCGCCATCGTCGACCGGACGCTCGGCGCCCTGGCGCAGACCATCCCCGTCGGGCGAATGCCGTCCGGGGTTGCCGTGTCCCGCCAGCGCAACGAGCTCTACGTGTCCCACCGGATCGACGCCAAGATCTCGATCGTCGATCTCGGGCGCGGCGTCGTCGTGGACGACGTGCCGCTCGCGATCCAGCCGGCCCAGACCGCTCCGACCGTGCCCAACGGCGTGCCCTTCTCCTTCGAAGGGATCTCGTGGCAGCCGGACGGAAATATCGCGTGGGTGCCGCACGAGCTGCTCGCGCCGACACACCCCTTCCAGTTTCAGACCACCGTGTTCCCGGCCATCAGCGTCGTCGACCTGCTGCACCGCGCCGAGGTGATCACGGACCCGAACAGCGGGGAGACTAACGGCAGAAAGCTCCTCTTCGACGCCATCAACATCCCGGATCCCGAGGGCAACCCCTCGATCGTCTCCCAGCCCTGCGCGATCACCCAGGACCGGAATGCCATCGCCGTGTACGCGCTGGCGTGCGGCAGCGACGATCTGCTGACCTTCGACGAGACGCAGGGCATCGCGGTCGGGCTCCTCAGGAACCTGCCGGGCGACCACCCCGTCGGGATCACGCTCGATGACACGGGCCAACGTGCGTTCGTCGTGAGCGACCAGTCGCACACGCTCCTCACGTACGACACGTCCGGGGGGAGCCCCTTTGCGCAGCTCCGGCTGCTGAACGGGCCGCTCCCCCTCGTCGCGAAGGACCCGCTCCCGCCTCAGCTACGCGCGGGTCAGGTCCTCTTCTTCAGCGCCAACGGCCTCGCGCGCAACGCCTTCGCGACGACGGGGGACAACTGGCTCTCGTGCGGGGCGTGCCACCTCGACGGCTTCGGCGAAGCGGAGGTGACCCTCTTCGAGAACGCGGGCCTCCAGAACCCGGCGACGAACGCCCTCATCGGCCACGTCGGGCTCCAGGACTTCTTCGCCAGCGCTGCCACGCCGACGGCGGCGTTCGAGCCGCACGACATCCTCGTGGCGCTCCTCGATCAAGGGGGCCTCGCCCCGGACCGGACGGGACAGATCCGGACCGGCCAGGTCGATCCCGCGAGCCCGCCGCCCGCGGCGGCCGCGATGGCGACGCAGCTCGCCTACGTGGTCGCGCGGGACCTGCCCATCGGCCCGAGCTGGCTCAGCTCGTCGGGGGCGCCGAACCTGACGAACGATACGTCCTACTGCGGCGAGTGCCACGCCCGCGAGTACGCCGCGTGGCAGGCGAGCGCCCACGCCCACGCCGCCGCCGATCCAATGATGCGCTTCTGCGGCACGGTCGAGGAGGGTCTCGTGGGCCAGCCCTTCACCCGCCTGTGCGCCGGGTGCCACGATCCGACGAGCGCACGCGCCGGCGACACCTCGCTGACGAGCGGCCGCGGCGTCACGTGCCTGTCGTGCCACGAGACCGAGGCGCCGATCGGCTCGGTGGGCAACGCCGATCTCCTGGCGACGCCCTATGACTGGACGGTCGATCACAAGGCGCGCGCCTCCGCTGGGCTCGTCGCCCTCCGGCAGCCCACGTTCTGCGGGGGGTGCCACGCGCAGTTCGTACCCGGCACCGGCCTCACGGGCATCGACACGCTGAGCGTCTGGCAGCACAGCTCCTTCGCGGGCCCAGCCAACACCTTTCCGGACGGAGGCCTGCCGGACGACAAGGACGCCGAGGCCGTCATCGCCTACGACGCCAGCGACGACGTCTACAGCCTGCCCGTTCCCACGACTGAGGATGGCGGCGTGCCGCCCTTCGACGAGCCCACCGAAGCCGGCGTCGACGCGGCGGACGGCGCCGTGGACAGCGGCGTGACCCGCTGCATCGACTGCCACATGCCCGTCACGAACGGCACCGCCGACCACAGGTTCATCGGCGGCAACGTCTACCTCGCGGAGGCTCTGGGGGACGGCGGCACGGTGGCGGCGCTGACGGCGAACCTCGCGAAGGCCGTCCGGCTCTCCGCGGCGGCGTCGGGCTCGGGCTACCTCGTGACGGTCCGCAACGTCGGTGCCGGACACGACTTCCCGAACGGCGTGCCCGACATCCGCGAGGCTTGGGTCGAGATGGACGCGCTCGACGCGAACAAGAACGTGCTCCTGCGGATCGGCGGGCCCGATTCGAGCGGCATCCTGCCGCCATCGGTGGCCCGCTTCGGGGAAGACCTCGCCGGAGCAGACGGGGGCATCCTTCTCCGCCACGAGCTGTCGCTGGTAACGCACATCCCGTTCTCACGGCGTGTGCCGCCGGGCGGTGCCGTGGACGTCTTCATCCAGGGGCCTCCGAGCCTCCCCGCGGGCACCAAGGAGGTGGACGCCGTGCTCTACCTCCACAACGTGCGAACGACCTTCTACCGGGCGGCTACCGGAGACTCCACCGGGACCACCCCCCAGGTGGAGGTTGCTCGCGCAATCGTGCCGTAAGAAAGCCAAACTTCTCGTGCTACCGTGGGCCTCCGCATGGTCGCCGCCCGACACGTAGACACGCTGCACGCGCGCCTTGGGACCCTCGCCAAGTCGCTCGAGGCCAAATTCCTAGGCAAGGACGAGGTCATCCGCCTCCTCCTCATCGCGACCATCGCCGGCGAGCACGCCGTGCTCATCGGCCCGCCGGGCACAGCGAAGAGCGCGCTCATCCGCATGTACGCGCGGATGCTGCAGGCGAAGTACTTCGAGTACCTCCTCACGCGCTTCACGGAGCCCAACGAGATCTTCGGCCCCGTCGACATCGCCGCCTTCCGCGAGGGCCGCTACCAGCGCCGGATCGAGGGCATGCTCCCCGAGGCCGAGATCGTCTTCCTGGACGAGGTCTTCAAGAGCAACTCCGCGATCCTGAACGCGCTCCTCACGCTCCTGAACGAGCGCAGGTACACGAGCGGCGGGCAGATCCTCAAGTGCCCGATCCTGAGCTGCTTCGGCGCCAGCAACGAGGTGCCGACGGACGAGACCCTGACCGCGATCTTCGACCGCTTCATCCTCCGCATCAAGAGCGACAACCTGGACGCCTACCACTTCCAGGATCTGCTGGAGAAGGGCATCCAGCACGAGATCATGGGCCTCACGGACGCAGAGGTGCAGCCCCTCGTCGCGGCGCGCGAGATCGGGGAGCTTCACCGCGCCTTCGCGACGCGGATGCGTTTCCGCGAGGACTTCTTCTCCGCCTACAAGGGCCTCATCTTCCAGATCCGCGCCGAGGGGGTCTCCGTCTCCGACCGCCGCGTCGTCAAGCTGCTCAAGCTGTTCGCGGCCAGCGCCTTCCTCGATGGACGGGCAGAGCCGGATGCGAGCGACTTCTTCGTGCTGAAGCACATCTGGAACAACGAGGACCAGGCTGCGATCCTGGAGTCGATCGTCACGCCGGTCCTCGAAGCGCACTACCGCGACCACCCGCAGCAGCGGCGCGTGGGCGCGTCCGGCATCGGCATCGAGGGGCTCGCGGCGGAGATCGACCGCGTGCGCCAGGTGCTGACGGGCGGGGGAGGGCTGTCGGACGTGCAGCTCTTCAGCCAGCTCAAGGCGCTCAACGAGATCAAGGCGGCGCTCGGCGGCTCGCCCGACCCGCGCGCGCCGGAGCTCGTCGCCCGCGTGGACCAGCTCCTCGAAGCAGCCTTCCGTAGCGGCCGCTTCGCCCAGCTCTAGAGCGGCGAGAGCTCGGCTCGCTTGCCGCGGCGCGGCGTCCGATTTCTCCTTACGCGGGAGGTCGGGCCGCGCTACGAGCAGGCCCATGCAGAACCTAGCGCCGTCCAGGGCTCTTGCTTCCGTACTCTCGCTTGCCCTCGTCGCGCTCGGCGCGGCGGGTTGCGGAGGAGCCGGCTCGGCATCGACGGCGGACTCGGGTGTCGCCGACACCGAGGCACAGGCCGCCGACACGGGGCGGGGCGAAGCGGGCGGGGGAGACGCGAACGGAGGCGACTCGACGTCCCCCACGGACACCGGCTCGGGCACCGGAGACGGCGCTGCTCCGGAGGCGGGGGAGGTGGGCCCGGTCGAGGCGGGTGGCGACGCCACGCCGGTCGGAACGGGTGACGCGGGGCAGTACATCCCTGGCGCGCCGCTCACCGCGCCGGCCAACACTTGGACCTGGGTGGACTTCCCGGAAGCGCTCTGCGCGAACGGAACCTCCACGGGCCTCGGAGTGAACCTGAGCAGCACCGCGGGCTCGAGGGTCCTCATCTACCTCGAGGGTGGCGGCGCCTGCTGGGACGCGTTGACCTGCTACACCCTCCAGACGGCGAGCTACTTCACGACGGGCTACGGCCCCACGGACTTCGCCGCCGAGTCGGCGGACGTCACGTACCTGGCCGAGCCGGGGGGCTTCTTCGATCGCACGGCGGCCGCCAACCCCTTCAAGGACTACAGCTACGTCTACGTCCCCTACTGCACGGGTGACGTGTTCGCCGGCAACAACGTCGCCTCGCTCGGCGGGATGACGGCGGACTTCGTCGGCGCCCGCAACATCGTGACGTACCTGGACCGCATCGTCCCGACCTTCCCCTCGGCGCCCCGCGTCTACCTCGCGGGAAGCAGCGCAGGAGGTTTCGGCGCCCTCGTCAACTGGGGCCGGACGCAGCAGGCCTTCGGCAGCATCCCGGTCCACCTGATCGACGACTCGGGCACGCTCATGCCGCCGGACGTCCTTGCGATGAGCAGCGCCGCCGCCGCCAACATGGAGGCCGAGCAAGCGGCCTGGAACATCAACGCCAACTTGCCTCCGGGCTGCACCGGCTGCGGCACGCGCCTCGACGACATCTGGGCGTACTACGCGACCGCGTTCCCCCACCAGAAGGCCGCGCTCCTCTCGTACACCGCGGACACCGTCCTCCCCACGTTCTACGGGCTCACGACGGCCGAGTTCACGATGGGGCTCGACGAGGAGATCATGACGATGTTCGAGCCCACGACGAACCTGAAGTATTTCACCTTCACGGGCGCGGGCCACGTCCTCTGGTTCACGCCGTCCCTGACGACGAACGGCGTGACCGTGCAGCAGTTTCTCACGCTCATGGTCAACGACGATCCGACGTGGACGAGCGAAGAGTAGCGATCCCTCGCCGAGGCCCGTGACTAAGGCCCCGACGCGATGAGGTCCTCGTCGATCCAGCGAGAGAGCAGCGCGAAGACGAGCCGGCTCGTGTCGTCGAGCGAGCCGCCCTGCGAGAGCTCATCGCAAAGGTCTGCCAGAGTGGCCCCGCGCTGGACGAACCGCAGCGCGGCGGCCTCGGCGGCGTCGACGGTGCGGTGCTGCACGGCGAGCTCGCGCCGCCAGACGAGCAAGGTGAGCTGGGCGGGCCTCGGCGCGGCGACGGGCGACCCTTCTTCGAGGCGTTGCCAGAGCTCATCGACGGCAAACGACGCATCCACGATTCGGTGGCAGGGGACGAGGCGCAGCGCCAGCGAGGCGTACTCGTCGGCGCCCCGCGCCCGTAGCTGCGAGAGCGTGAGCGGCGGCGCGTCGGGACCATCGAACAGATCGTCGTGGGCCCACTCGAGGCGGGCGAGGTCCGCGAGCCAAGGCGCAGCTTTGCAGACCGCGTGCCCGCGCAGAAAGTCGGGCAGCCTTCGCCCGGCGTTACGCAGGGACGGATGCGCGGGAGGACACGCTCGAACGTAGTCCGCCGCGAGCGCTCGAAAGGCATGCGCGCCGAGGAGCTCCCTTAGCTTCGGGAAGCCCTCCGCGAGCACGTCCGTGATCCGCCACAAGAACATGCGTGCGTAGACCCGGAGCCGCGTGGCCCCCGTCGCGCGGTCGTCGTCCACGACCGTGCCGTCGAGGTGGTGGCCTTCGAGCCACTCGCCGTCGGGCACGTCAACGGTCCAGGACGTACACGCGGCGTAGAATCGCTCCTGGAGAAGGCGGAGGGACGGCGGCTCTTCAGGGCGCACGAAGGCTGGCCTCGCGCGGCGTCGCGATCGCCTCCGCCTCGACGCCCATCGCCCGTCGGGATTCCTCGAGCAGCCGTCCAAGCGCGGGGATCTCGTCGTCCCATTCGATGAGGGTGGACACGCGGCCGCAGCGCCGCACGGTATCGCGGTAGAGGTCCCAGACCTCGTCGCACACCGGGTGGTCGTGCGTGTCGAGGAAGAGGGCGCCGTCGTGCTGGTGCCCCGCCAGATGGATCTGCCCGACGCGACCTCTGGGCATCGCGTCGACGAACGTGCGCGGATCGAAGCCGTGGTTGTGGGCGCTGACGTAGACGTTGTTCACGTCGAGCAGAATCCCGCAGTCCGCTCGCTCGGCGAGCTCCGCCAGGAAGTCCCACTCGGTGAGCGTCGAGTGACGGTAGGTGAGGTACGACGAGACGTTCTCGATCTGGATCTGCCGTCC
>Ga0302196_10001302_pt1 | contig 23767 bp, 23 predicted proteins | sample II_Bog_N1_3_FD_198794 | JGI IMG/M metagenome (GOLD analysis project Ga0302196, IMG submission 198794) | Peat permafrost microbial communities from Stordalen Mire near Abisko, Sweden - II_Bog_N1_3 | ecosystem: Environmental > Terrestrial > Soil > Wetlands > Peat | place: Sweden: Abisko...
TCGTGCTTGGACAACGGGTGCATGTGGTCCCATCCCTCGATCACCAGCCTCGGAGTCTGGTCTTGGCCGCTGAACTCCTCCAGGAATTGATGGAGGGACTCACCTGTCGTGTGATCGACGAGAGGCACACGCGAGCTCAAGTGGAGATAGACCGCCTGTGTGCCGTGCGGAAGTTGCCCAAGTTCCCGAATCACGTGGAACAGGTTGAAACACACGAGGGGACCATCCAGGTACAGGTGGTAGGTGCCCTCATCGAATTCCCGTTGCGACACCGGATTGCGAAATAGACTGAGGAAGCGGCCGGCAAAATTCGGTTTGGCGAATTCCGAGCCGTTACTCAGGGTGTGCCAGAGGCCCACGTACCACAGGTTCAGTACCAACTCCAGGACGATGCCAGCGGTGATGCCGATGAGCAGGTCCGTCGTGACCGTCAGGAGCACTGTGGTGACGAAGACGACGAACTGCTCCGTCCCGATCCGCGCGACCTTGAGCCAAAGCGCGGGCTTACACAGCTTGTAGCCGATGAAGACGAGGATGGCGCCCAGGACCGCCATCGGGACCATGTCGATCACGTAGCGGCCGAGCAGGACGAACGTCAGTAGGAAGCAGGCGTTGTAGAAGTTGGCCCACTGGGTCCGGCCGCCGGCCAAGACATTCGCCGTGCTCTTGACTATGCCGGGGATGATGGTCAAGCCACCAAGCAGGCTCGAGGCGCCGTTGGACACGCCCATGGCCAGCAAGGTCCGGTCCGGGTCGGACCGGCGGCGATAGGGGTCGATGTTGTCCACGGCCTTGATCGTCGCCAGGGACTCGGTCGCGTCGATCAAAAGCAGCGTGACAACCAGGTAGGCCAGGGGCAGCAACAGTGCGGGATTGGTGAATGCCTCACCGAACTGGGGGAATACGATCCCGTGCTCGAGCGAATCGGGCACGTTGACCAGGTGGGATTTGTCCAACTTCAGGATGAATGTGCTGACCACCGTGCCGGCGAGGAACACCCAGACCGGAGGCGGCATGACCTTCAGCAGCCGCCCGGGCAGGGCCGACAGCACGAACAGCGCCGCCAGGCAACCGATCCCCAGGGCGAAGACCGGGTGACTCATCGACGAGACGTGGCGGGGTACTTCGCCGAGGACCGCCCAGAATTCGTGGGCCTCGAACTTCACTCCCATGAAGAGAGGAATCTGCTTGACGATGATCATCAGGCCGATCGCCGCCAGCATGCCCTGGATGGCCGCGGCCGGGAAGATGGCGCTCAGGCGCGCCACCTTCAACTTGGCGAGGATCACTTGCAACACGCCCGCGATGGCGATGGCCACCAGGACCAGAGGGTATCCGACGGCAAGCAACTCCGATGTCGAGGCGCCTCGGCCCAGGCGGGCGTGTCCCAGGTGGATCATGCCGGCGAACAGGACCGGCGCCAGTCCCGCGGCCGGGCCGCTGATGGTCACATATGAGCCGCCCAAAAGAGGCAAGACGAAGCCGGCGATGATCGCTGACATGATCCCGCAGATCGGCGGCGCGCCTGAGGTGATCGCGATTCCCATCGAGAAGGGCAGCGAGATCATGGCCACCGTGAAACCCGAGCGAAGGTCATATCGCCAGTGTTTGAGACCGCCCAGGCCATTGCGGGGCTTTTCGGCCGGAACGGTTAGATCTTGTTGCATGGGTGAGCCCCTCTCAACAGCGGCTTGAATAGGTTGCGGGTGAAGTTCTCGCAGAATTCGTGCAGCAACGATCAACTCCACGACGGGATGAGGGAAATACCGGGTGCGGCAGGGACTATCGAGTGACAGTCGGCGCTGCGGGGTGCTCCTGTTCCCCGCGATCACCGTGGAATCCGCGCTGCAAATGGGGTCGCCGAGTTAGCGGGCCGCCGCAACGATTAACCCCACCCCGGCCCGGGAGGGTGCTAGCGCGATACTCGTCGCGCCTGTTACGACGGCTGTTTAAGACCCGATGAGTCGCGGTCACGACGAGGCTCTCGATAGCCGCAACGGGTATACCAGCGGTCATGCGTGGCTCCCACCTGTTGCCGTTCGGGTTAGATCATCCCGGACTTAGGCGCGTGAAGCGAGTCTCATCGCTGCGTTCACAAGACTGTAACCTTGCGAAAACAAATCCACATCCGATACCATCCGCGCTGGTTGGAGCGCCCGCGGCACCGAGATCTGGGCCCTGATCGATGCCGCTATATGTGGCTGCTGGCGAATCCTGCGGCTTGGCCGGTCATGCCGTTCACGGGATACAGGGCGTGCGCGAGTTGGCTGGTGCCGTCTCCGCAGATCCCATCGCCTTGAGCGCACAACTCCAGCGTCTTGGGCCGATAGAGCGGCCCGATCGTGATGGGTGGCGCCCCGTACTGTCCGAGCCATTGATTCGAAGGCGTGCCGAACAAAGTGACCGCGGCGACGTGGTTGGCGATTTCCGGCGGCAACGGGCGGGGGACCATATCAGCGGGCACGCCGGGCGGTACGGCGGCCGAGGTGACGTAGCCGGCCAAGGCCGCGCCCTGCGAATATCCGCCGAGGACCTCCTTGGTCTGGGGGCAGTTCGCCGCCATGGACTCGATGTGCGCGCCCGCGTCGCGGATCCCGTCAACGACGGTCCTGGGGAAATCTGGATTGCTGAAGTCGGTACTGGCTTGGTAGTTGACCGGGTACACCCCAAGCGACCTGCCGCCGATGTCACCGCGGAGCGCGTCGGCAAATGGTCCTCCGACGCTGCCAATGCCGGGTGGCTCACCGCTGCCGCGTGCGAAGACGACTTCGACGTCGGGACACGGGTCGGCAGACGCTGACGGGACCGGCAGGCTGAGCAGTGCGGAGGTCACCGCGACCGCCCCTGCCGCCATGGCCGGCGCGAAGTGTCGCGCCAGTCTCAATTTGAAGACAACCATCTGTTCCCCCGTTTCGTTCGGTTACCTGTTCTTTGTCATTCGATACTTATTACGAGACGGATGGCCAGATCGATCATTTTTCGACCTGTCACCATGGAACTCGTGAACAGCGCGGTCGTGATCGGGATTGTGGTGGTGCTGATCCTGTTGGGCATCGGCACCGTGATCAACCAGCTGCTTCGGCTGAAGAAGTGGCTAAAAGATTCGCCTCGCGGCCCCGAGCCGCCCGAGAGCTGAAGCTCGTCAAATAGCAGACCAGGAAGCCTGCGCAAATCACCGGCAGACTTCCTGGTCAGCAAAGCAAGCTACTTCTTGAAGGCGTCCTTCACCTTCTCGCCGGCGTCCTTCAGATTGGACTTCGCCTGATCCGCCTTGCCTTCGTTCCGGGTGTCGTGGTCACCGGTGACCTTGCCAATGGCCTCCTTGGCCTTGCCGCCCAGGTCCTCGATCTTGTTCTTGATCTTGTCTTCCGTGCTCATGGAGCTCCCTCTTCTTACTGTTCGATTTCGTTACCAAGTTCGGGTACCCGGCCGCCGGCGACTTGAATCCGCTACCTCTTGAAGGTGTCTTTGACCTTCGCTTTGACCTGATCGAGCTGCCCTTCGTACCGGTGCGACGGTTGCCGGTCACCCGGCCGACCGTCTCCTTGGCCCGGCCGCCCCGGTACTGGGCCTGGCGTACCCGGTGGCGCGTGATGATAAAACCGAACCCCACGGGCCTCCGCCCGCCTGATAGCTTCAATCTCGTGATGGCACAACGTGGTGCGGTAACTCTTCTGGTGACCGATGATGGCTTGCCGCGCGGTGTGTCCGGCGCCGCCGACCCGCGCTTCGCAAATGTCATCAAGATCTTCTCGCGGCTGTTTCCGGGTCGCCGGTTCGGCGGCGGCGCCCTCAGCGTTTACATCGACGGCCAGCCCGTCGTCGACGTCTGGACAGGATGGTCGGACCGGGCCGGTACGCAGCGCTGGACCGCCGACACCGGTGCAATGGTGTTCTCCGCGACCAAAGGCGTCTCGACGACGGTGATTCATCGGCTGGCCGATCGCGGCCTGCTGTCCTATGACGAGCCGGTCGCCGAATACTGGCCCGAGTTCGCCGCGAACGGCAAGGCTGACATCACAGTGCGGGATGTGCTGCGGCATCGAGCCGGGTTATCGCATCTGCGAGGTGTCACCAAGACGGTGTTGATGGATCACCTGCTGATGGAGCAGCGCTTGGCGGCCGCGCCCGTCGATCACCTACGCGGCGTGCAGGCCTATCACGCGCTGACCTATGGCTGGTTGCTGTCCGGCCTGGCCCGGGCGCTGACGGGTAAAGGCATGCGCGACCTGATCCGCGAGGAGGTCGCCCGTCCGCTCAATACCGACGGGCTGCATCTTGGCCGCCCTCCCGAAGGCTCGCCGACCAAGCCGGCACAGATTCTGCTGCCGCAGAAGTTTATGCGCGCCCCCGTGTTCAACTTCGTCGTGCCCAGAGTGGCGGGACTGCGATTCTCGGGCGCGCTCGGCGCGATGTACTTCCCTGGCGTCACGTCCCTGATGCAAGGTGACACGCCCTTCCTGGACGGCGAGATTCCGGCAGCCAACGGGGTGGTGACCGGCCGCGGCTTGGCCAAGATGTACGCCGTGCTGGCCAACGACGGCCGTATCGACGGCAAAAAATACTTGTCGCAGGAGTTGGTGCGTGGCTTGACGGGTGAGGCGCGAGCCAGGCGGCCGGACGCGAACTTGGTGGTGCCCATGCCTTTTCACCTGGGCTACCATGAATCGCCGGTTCCGGGCCTGCTCAGCGGGTTCGGCCACGTGGGTCTGGGTGGAACCCTGGGCTGGGCCGACCCCGAGGCCGGCAGCTCGTTCGGCTTTGTCCACAACCGGCTGCTGACGCCGATGGTGTTCGACATGGGCTCGTTCGCGGGGTTGGCCGGTCCGCTGCGCGATGCCATCGAACTCGCCCGCGGCCAGGGTCTGATCGAAGTGCCGCAGCTCGGCGCGTCCTATCCCAAACCCGCTCGGCGACGGTCGACCGTCCCCGAGACGGCAGCGTCGGGGAACGGCTAGTTTTTCGGCGCTAGACCTTTGCGAAGCCGCGGGGAAGTGTTAGCGGAAGATCGGCGTAGGTGGCGATGCCCGGCGCCGCGGCCACGACGGCCGGGATCGCGTTGATGACGGGAACTGCCGTCATGATGTGGCCGAGGTCCATGAATTCCTCGAGCGTCGTGGCTTCGAAGTAGGGCGGCGGCAGGAAGCCGACCTTGGTCGTCACCGTCGGCTGCCCGTCGACCTGGATGACCCAGCCATCTTGCTCGATCTGCCAGTCTGGTTCGAGCGTCTGCCCCTTTTTCCACCGAACATTGAGGTCGATGAGTGTCTTGCCGTTGACGATTCCTTGCCAGCTGATGTACGTGCCAGCGACGTGTCCCGCGGGTATGGTCCAGGACGCCATTTCGAGGTCCGCCGTGGTTTGGGCGAACTCGGCGACGCACTTCACCTCGTCGAGTTCGACGCCAAGCGCGTCGCCCACCAGCAGGACGGCTTCGCCGAAGATGGCGGTCCCTTTCTTGGCCATCGCCTGCAGGTCCGGATGGTCGATCGGCTGGCCGAAGCCCACCGGCTTCTCGGTCTCGGGTGAGTCGTAGAACGTGGTGTCGGCGGCCTCGTTGACGGTGACCTTGTCGATCCGGTTGCACACCATCGCCGAGACGATGGCCAACAATTCGGCGAAGCCCGGGCTTACCCCGGAGCCGAACATTGTCGAACCGCCCTTTTCACAGGCCTCGAGAATGCGGTCGCGCCCCTCGCCCAGGTTGTGCCCGGTGACGAAGGACGCCGTGGTCACCACGTTGACGCCCGCCGACAGGATGCGGACCAGCTCGCCGACGTCGATCCACATCGGGTTGTAGACCACGCAGTCCGGTTTCAGGGCCAGCAGCTCGTCGACGTCGTTGGTGGCGGCTACCCCCAGCGGTGCGATGCCGACCAGTTCGCCGGCGTCACGGCCGACCTTCTCCGGCGACCACGCATAACACCCCACAAGTTCAAGCAGGGGGTTGTCGGCGATCGACTTCAGCGAGCTTTTGCCCACGTTTCCGGTGTTCCACTGAACCACTCGATAGTTGTTTGGCACTCGCTCAGCATAGGGAATCGCCGGCGGCCTTAGTAGGCGGATTCGGAAGCCAGGATCTCGGCCAGGAACGCGTCGTCACCCGGCTGGTCCATCCGTAACCGCGCCAAGCGGCGCACGCGGTCTCTGACGTCGCGGGATTCCGTCGCGTCAGAGATCTCCGCGCCGATGATCACCGCGGTGGTGGGCCAATCGTGGCCCCAGGCGACCTGTTGTGTCAGCGGCCGCTGATGTGTGTCGACCAGCGGCAGGGTCGCGCGGCCATCGGCGTCGAGGGTACCGATGCTGCTGACGGCCGCCGACCGCAACCGCACGGCGATACCGGTCGCCGGGTCCGGTCCGATGACGGCGGCCCGCACGACGGCACTCGCCGCTGGCCCGGTCACCTCGACAGTCCATTCGACTGTGTTCTCGGCCGCATCGAAAATCCCGGGGGGAACCGCGTTCCAGTCGATCGAGGCGACGCCCCGGGCAATCGAGCTCCCGCGCCACGGAGCTGCGTCAGAGCCGGCAGCCAGCGCGTAGTCGTCACGGTGACCAATCGTTGTCGTCAGGATCGCACTCGAATCATCAAGAACGGCCTGTAATTCCGGCCATCCGACGCCCTCCAGGCCGACGTCGTCGGCCAACCCCGCACCGGCCCGCACCAGGTCCACTATCCGCGCGTCGTCGCTTCGGACGTGCGTGATCAATGCCGTGGCGTGCGGTGCCAGTAGCTGGGCAACGTCGGAATCCAGTGTGTCATCGGTGAAGAAGCCTTGCGCGTGGCCGGTCAGCAACGCCACCTCGACGTCGAGCAGCGCGCGATTGAGGCCGGGGATGCCGTCCCGTCGACTGGCGGGCCACCATCGCCGCAGCCAGTGACCCATGGCCAGCCTGCGGAGCTGGTCTGTCGATCCCGGCACGATGTCAACGCCGCTGAGTTCGATGCCTTCTGGGTCGTCGGCCACAGGGTCCACCGCCCCAAAGGCATAAGCCAGCGCGACGTGTCCGGATTCGCCGAGAACGCGCCAGAGCCAGTCGGCGCGTGCCAAATCAGTGAAGGTGATCTGGGCTGACCCGTCGCCGGGTGGATCGTCGACCGTCCAGGACAGCACCGCGCCACTGACTTCCAGCACCGCGGTCAGCATCGGCGGCGCTACGAGGGGAGTGTCGCGGGGACCGATACGCCATAGACCGGAATCGGCGACCAATCTCATCCGGCCACCTGCAATTCCAGCATCGACTTGATCCGTTGTCGGTGGTCGAGGCTCACCGACCGTGCGACCCCTTCGAGCAGAGACCGCACCTCATCGACATCGTCGCAGGGTTCCTGCCACACGTCGCGACCGTGTAGTCGGGCCCACAGCCGGCTCAAGTACGGCTGCGCGTAGGCGGCGAGGTCCTCGACCACCTGCCGTTGGCGCGGATGGATCGGGCCACCCTCGGCCAGGTAGCGGCGGGCGTGCAGGACGTAGGCTTCCTTGCGCAGCCGGGCCTGGATCTGCGTGGCCAGCGCATAGCGGCCCGCCACGGATCGGTCCAGCGGTGCCAACTCGGCCGCGATTTCGATGCCGGCCACCAGGGTGGCCTGTTTGTCCTCACCGAGTAACCCCCAGGGTGCACAGGCCCGGTCGACTTCCTCGGCGCACAACAAGGGAATGTCGGGCAACGCATCGCGGTTCAGGGCGCGGCGCAGCGTTGCGCGCACCCGGTCGACCACGCTGCGATCCAGCGGGCGATCGCTGTCGGAGCCGCCGCTGATCTCCGGCCGTCGTTGCGGCGCTGCTGAACTCAGGCCTATTTCGATGATCGACCAAGGCAGCCCGGCTGATTCAACGCGGGTGAGGGCGCCCAGGTTGTACGGCGCAGCGCCGGCGATGACGGCCGCCCAGACCCGCTGTCGGGCCACCGTTGCGCGATGGCTGTTGGCGGGTCCGAGGACGGTGCTGAGTTCGACCAGGAAAGGACCGACAAAGTCTTCGCCGGTCTCGTCGGGCCGCACGTCACGCCAACTGCGGTCGAGCTGATCGGCCAGCATGGCGATCGTCTCTGGGCTTGCCATATATTCGCGCAGCACTTCGATCGCCGTGCGGTCGCGGCCCTGGTGGATGTCGCTGAGCACCGCCGCCACTGTCCCGAGATCTAACGGCGCCGGTAGGCCTTTCGTCACCGCGAGCTCGAAGCAAACCGGAAAGTACAGCTCCTGCGCGTTTCCGGTGCGAATCCGCTGCCGCCGGCGTTCCAGCTTGAGCGCCTCGAACCATGCTGCGGCGAAGCGTAATTGGGGACCGCTGTCGATGATCAGGTCACGCATCGCCGCGGCGGTGCCGGGGGCGACGACTGGAGTCGAATACTGGGGGTTCGAGCGCAACCTGAGCACCAACGGGTCGATGATGCGTTTGACGGTTCGGGTCAACGGGCCGCCGTCGTCGCTACTGAGCACCTCGACGCCGGGGCCGATCGCCCGCCAGGCCTGGTCGATCACCGACCGGCGTGGGTGGCCCGCTGCCTGACCCGGCAAGGCAGTCACGACCTGCGAATCCGCGCTCATCTGCACAGGATAGGGGCATTCTCGATATAGCGGCAGCCAAAAAGTTGGGTTCGGTAGCCGGCCGGCCCCTGGAACCTGGTTGCATGAGCAAGCTGACTGTGGCGCTGGCCCGGCACATGTTCGGTCGACGCGCGTTCGTCGGCAGGCCTACCGTGAGCGTCGGCACCGTGTACTCGGTTGAGGGCCTTGAATCCGCAACCGCCAACACCGAGCGTCAGGTTCTGATCCAGGTGACCGGCATACGGGGGGAGGAGTTCATCGGCCGATTGATCCACCGTGACGGCGATCTGGACATTTCGGTGTTGCGGCCCGGACTGGTCGTGCTGGTCGCATCTGATCCCGCTGCGCGCGAATCGCTTTTGTTGCCCGATGACGTTCTGGCGGTCCGCGCCTCATGCATGCAGCCCGGTTGAGCGGCGTCAGCGTGCGCCGTCGACGGCGAACGTGACCAGGGCGCCCCAGTAGAGCGGGCTGGCGGTGATGACACCGGCACGCCAGCGACGCATCTGCTCACGTTGCCAGCGATTCACCGCGCACCCCGCCTCAACGGTTTCGTGTGCGCGGTCGACGGCAACGACGATGTCAGCCATCGGGTCGGCCGGATCATCGCAGTGTGGCGCGAACTGCCGATAGGCCGCTGTGGTGGGCAGCGACCACAGGGTGGCGGTCACCAACTGCGCCCCACACAGGATTATCGCCGCCACCAGACCGGTCGCCTCGTCGAATTGATAGTCGCCGCCCGATCCGCAGGCCAGCAGTGCCGCCCGCGGCGGCATCGGCAAGCGCAGCGACATCAGGTCCGAGGCGGTCAATGGACGATGATCGCCGATAGCGTCGGCATCCCCGGAAATCATTGCCGTACATGCCAGGTGAAGCGCTGCCCGGTCCGCCCGCCTGGCGTGATCGGGGCCGGTGTCAGCCGAACTCGCGTGCCCGACGTACAGCAGCCGGCTGGGAGTTTGCGCCAGCAGCCGGGCCAGCCAGCCGCGGTCGGCATCCTGCCGGCGGAACAGCTCGACCACTTCGTCGGCGGCCGGCAGCACGGGCCGGCGTTGCATCAGCTCGGTGAAATGCCGTGCCAACGGCGTCTGCGCCGACGGCCTGCCGAGCACAGACCCGAGCGCCGAGTCCGGTAGCTGTCCCGGCACTCGAGGGTCGAGGACCAATATCGGCGGCCCGTCTTGCCTGCTGTCCCAGCCGGCCGGTGCTCGCGGTGAGTGCACGATATTAGGTGGTACCGCCATCAGCACGTCAACCAATTCGATCAGCCGGTAGCCGTCGGTGTGGGCACTGATATCGGCCAGTTGCCAAGGGATTTGGGCCGGCGTGACACCGGCGTTGGTAAATGAGGTCGCCCGGGCACGGACCAATTCCTGCACAGTCGGACCCGATTTGGGCATCGCGAGCAGCCCCCACGGGACCCGTGCGAGACGGGCGCTGGGCGAGATGAACAGTACCGCGCGTGGCGAGGCCAGACACTCCGCCAGCAGCTGCCAGCCCGACGCGCCGATCAGCAGCACGCCCAGAATGTAGGCGATCGTCAGTTCGGTTTCCGGTGCGGAGAAAGGCCCCCTGGACAGTGCCCGCTCAATGGCGTCACGCCGCGTCTCGGAAGCGCGCGGTTCCGGTAACGCATCGGCCAGCTCTTGCAGCGCCGCAAGCAAGGTCGGTTCGTCTATCACCCAGGTGACCGTTCGTGACGGTTGCCCGACGATTCGCAAACTGGTGTACGTGGCGATGCCGACGTCGGCGAACCGCAGGACCAGAGTCAGCCGGTCGGTCATGGCCAAGTCGACCAGGCGGGTTCTCCCGCCGTGACGTCACGGCCGTACCGCTGCGACGCCAACGCGCGATAGTGACTCATGATCGGCGGCGCATCCGGCTGCATCCGTAACGGCGGCAATGGGCCTAACCGGGTCAGCGAAACGTCACCAGGTGTCGTTGGGCCTGCCGCGGCCGTCACCGGTATGGCCGGCTCGGTGTCGAGCAGAACCGGGGTAGTAGCGGTGGCCGCCCAGTCGCCAATTTCCGGCCTGGCCCCCGGAACCTGTGGCTCGGTGCTGAAAGTTCCTCGAGCGCTGTGATACTCGATCAGCTCGCTGATCAGCTCGGTGTTGTCCCACTCCCAGGCGACGGCGAAGGCGCCCGCCATGATTGGTGCCGAAATGCTGTTCGCCCAACGGGATCGGGCGTCGGCGTCGGCGATCGAATACCGCACCGAATCGACGGCCAGTGCGGCCGGCACCTTGAGTTCGGCGGCCAGTTCGAGCTTGGTCGCCGCACGCAGGTATTGCGGGCCGCCGACCTGCGCCCGGGTGACGCCGAGTGCGCCGGCTTGTCTGGCTTCGACCTCGCGCCACGTGTCGGACGGATCGCCGGCAGCGTCGAAACCGAGGTCGGTCAACGCATCCGCCCGCCACACGGTGCCCAGGTGGTTGTCGAGTTGGGCGTACTGCGGCCAGCTGCTGCGTGGCGACGAGTCGAGCCATTCCCGCGCCTGCGCGATCAACTCGACCGCGTCCGCGAACCGGCCGCGAAAGATGGCTATCCAGCTGCGCTGCAATAGAATGCGATGAATGTGCAGTGGCTTACCCAGTTCACGCCAGTGCCGCTCGGCGTGTTCCCAGCATTGGTCGGCCGCTTCCAGCGCGCCGCATGCCATCCTGGTCAGCCCGAGATAGAGCCAGCAACGGGAGACGTCATGAGCTCGGGCGTACCGAGCGATGACGGGATAGGCTTTCGAGACCAGTTGCTCGGTGGCCACCTGGTCGCGCGCCGACCAGCGCGCCGCAGCGAGCTCTAATTGCGCCCTGGCGGTTGCAAATTCCCATCCGTTGGCTTGGGCCCGGGCCTCCGCGCGACGCAGCCAGGGTTCGGCCTCGGGCAATCGCCCGGTCTCGACGCAGAATCTGCCGTACGCGGTGGCTCCGGCTATTCGAACGTAGTCGGCGAGCTGGCCGGCGCCGTCGGGTTGGGCCGGACCCTGCAAGGCGCTGAGTACCTGCTCCCACAGCGGAACCGATCGCACGTGCAGGTCATCGTCGCAGAGCGCGGTGCCGCAAAGGATTTGGGCGTAGGTGAGCAGGTTCGCGTGTTCCCCGTCGGCTTTCCCGTCGACTCCCAAGTCTGCCAACGTCGCCAGCGCAGCCGCGGCGCGTTCGTGATCGCCCTGCGCCGCAGCCAAACCGGTTTCCAGAAACCGGGCTCGCCGCGTGTATCGACACAACAGGTGCGCGACCTCGGTGTCGGACATCCGCACCTGGGCGGCCACGTCCGGCATCGTGCCGGCGGCGATCCCCGAATAAATAACCAGACAGTCGCGGATGCGCCGGATGGACTCTCGCACTCCGTCATCGGCTCCGCGGGCAAGATAGATCTCGCCGAGCTGCGCAAGAACTTCCAACATGAGATCGTCCCGATCTTCGTCCTCGATCCGCGGAACCAGGGACAGCAGCAGATCGCGGGCCGCCATCTCGTCGGCGGCAAAGGCCAGACGACGGGCGCGCTCTAATTCGTCGGGAACCGACACGGCTGCATCATAAGCAGCCCGGAGCGGCGGACGTGTGAGTGAGGTACGTCCGCCGCCCGGAGTCTGCGCGATTAACCGCAGCTCACCTTGATGTTGAAGTCCTTGGTGATCATTCCGGCCATCGGGTTCTTCATATCGGCGCCCTGTGCCTGGCCGGTGATGGTGTAGGTCTTGCCGTTGACCGCCACGTTGGCCGAGCCGACCTTGGCGCCCATGTTGTTCGCGACCGACAACGCGTTACCGTCGACAACCAGCGCCAACGACTCGACCTTCGGGGTGGCCTCGTCCGTCATCACTACAGCCAACGCCTGCTGCGGGCCGCCGGTGGATCCACTACCGATGTCGATCTTGCCGCCCTGTTTGACGCACGTCACCGAGGCCGGGTTCAAGCCTGGAAGGTCGCTGCCGCCGACCTGGATCTGCGTGCCGCCGCCGCCGGCGGCGACACTTGGCGCTGTCGATGAGGCAGGGCTGGCTGTATTGCCGCCGCTCGAGCAGGCCACCAGCGCCGATGCGCAGCCCAGTGTTCCGATTGCAGCCGCGAGAAGTCGTTTCACGCCGATTCCTTCCGTTCATGCGCCGCCCCTCTGGCGTCGTCATGCGGCAAGTACAAACCGCGCTCGCTGCTACCGATCCCAATTTTGTGGGTCGGGCCCGGTAGGCTTCGTCGACGCGGCACGATAGAGGGAGACAACCAATGACAGTTGTGAAGTGGCTGGAAAAGCCCGAGGCACATGACTTTCCGGCGGCGGCTGACTATCTGGCTTTGATCGCGGACCCGCCCACAGTCAAGAAGGTGACGAAGCAGCTGCGCGCCGGAGCCGTTGTATATAAGAAGGCCAAGGATATTCTTCGGGCAGCGCAGCTGAGTCTGCTACCCACCGACAATCCCCACGTCGCCGCGGATCTGGCCAAGATCAAAGCGGGCGATCCGTTGTCGCCCATCCTGGCGGTCCGCGGTGACTTGATGAGCGGCGTTCAGCTGCAAATCGCCGACGGCTACCACCGGGTGTGCGCGAGCTATTACACAGATGAAAATACCGACATTCCGGTCGTCATCGCCAGCCGGCAGAAGATTTAGCTCCCGGGATTCAGTCCTCGATGGCGACGCCGCCGGCGGTGCGCCTGCGACGCATCCGATGCGAGCCCTTCCCGGTCGGACGGCGGTTTTGCAGCCCGGCCCGGGTGTCTTCGGTGCCTTCGGCGACCGGCGTTTCCTCGGTGGCCTCGGCTTCTTCTGTCTCGTCGGCTGCTACGGTTTCGGTCTCGTCGACTTCTTCCGTTTCGGCTTCGGCGGTCTCGTCAGCTTCGTCAGCGCCCTTCTTGCGGCGACTCGCGCGCTTTGTGGGCTTCTTCGCCTTGATCGGTTTCGGCGGCGGCGGCGGCAGCTCGGCGACAAAAGACAGGTAGAACGCGAAGAATCCGAGTACCGCGATCGCGGCGGCGGCGCCGTAAATGCCGAACAGCCAGCGTCCGGCAGCATCCAGGCTGAGCCAGATCTCGCTGATCGCGGTTCCGATGATCAGCACCCCGGCCAGCACGTGGGCGACGATCGACCAGGTCCTTATCGAGAGTGCCAGCTGCGGGGTGCCCAGTTCGGGTTTGCGGGTGCGCAGCAGGGTGAAGACCACCGGCAGCGCGGCCAATCCGATCAGCACCCCGGCCACGATCCGCAGCGCTGTGCCCAACGTGTGGCCGGTTTCGCCCATCAGCTCGGTCCAGCGGGGCAAGACAAATAAGAAGTAGAGGACGCCAGCGCCAATCGAAAATGCCGCGTGCCACAGCATGGCGACCGTGCGTCCCATACCCCTCCTTGTGCCAGTTCAGCCCATTGCGGAGGATGCGGGATTTGAACCCGCGAGGGCGTTAACCCAACCCGCGTTCCAGGCGAGCGCCATAGGCCACTAGGCGAATCCTCCGTGGCCATGGTAGCTGCTGACGCACGCCGCCAGTCCTGCGGTCGCCGCCGATCCGTCCGGCCTAGGTACTAGACTCGGGACGGACCCCGCGCGGCGTCTATCCTGTGAACTCCCCCAGGGCCGGAAGGCAGCAAGGGTCAATGGGCTCTGTCGGGTGCGCGGGGTCCCCTAAGTTTGTTCGATAGCGAAAGGGCCCCGCGGTGGCTTTCGATTCCCTCAGCCCTGCGGAGCTATCGGCTCTGCACGCGCGCCACCAGCAGGACTACGCCGAGTTGCAGGCCAAGAAGCTGGCGTTGGACCTGACCCGCGGCAAGCCCTCTCCGGCACAGTTGGACCTGTCCAACCAGCTGCTGGGCATGCCCGGCGACGACTACCGCGACGACGAGGGCACCGACACGCGCAACTACGGCGGGCTGCACGGCCTTCCCGGGCTGCGGGCGATATTCGGGGAGTTGCTCGGCATCCCCGTGTCCAACCTGATCGCGGGGAACAACTCCAGCCTCGAGTTGATGCATGATCTCGTGGCTTTCTCGATGCTGTACGGCGGTGTGGACTCGCAGCGACCCTGGAAAGACGAACCGAGCATCAAGTTCTTGTGCCCCGTCCCCGGCTACGACCGGCACTTCGCCATCACCGAGACGATGGGCATCGAGATGATCCCGATCCCGATGCGTGAGGACGGTCCCGACGTCGACCTGATCGAAGAGCTCGTCGACGTCGACCCCGCTATCAAGGGGATGTGGACGGTTCCGGTGTTCGGCAACCCCACCGGCATCACATACTCCTGGGAAACGGTGCGCCGCCTGGTCCAAATGCGGACCGCGGCCCCCGACTTCCGGTTGTTCTGGGACAACGCGTATGCGGTGCATACCTTGACGCTGGACTTCACCCGCCAGATCGATATTCTCGGCCTGGCCGCAAAAGCCGGGAACGCGAACCGGCCCTACGTCTTCGCGTCCACCTCGAAGATCACCTTCGCCGGTGCCGGCGTCAGCTTCCTGGGCGGATCGCTGGGCAACATCGCGTGGTATCTGCAGTACGCGGGAAAGAAGTCGATCGGCCCCGACAAGATCAACCAGTTACGGCATCTGCGGTTCTTCGGCGATGCCGACGGGGTTCGCCTGCAGATGCTGCGCCATCAGCAGATACTGGCGCCGAAGTTCGCCTTGGCGCTGGAGATTCTGGACCAGCGGCTGAGCGATTCCAAGATCGCTACCTGGACGGACCCCAAGGGCGGCTACTTCATCAGCCTCGACGTTTTGCCGGGCACAGCGCGCCGGACCGTCGCCCTGGCCAAGGACGCCGGTATCGCGGTCACTGAGGCGGGTGCCTCATTCCCGTATCGGAAAGACCCGGACGACAAAAACATCCGGATCGCGCCTACCTTCCCGTCGATACCCGACCTACGCGACGCGGTCGACGGACTGGCGACGTGCGCCCTGCTGGCGGCTTCGGAGGCCCATCTGGCCGCCGACCGGCCTGTCCCGCGTCCAGTGTGAGCTGAGGGCGGGAAATCCGGCGAAATCTCGCCGTAGGTACACACGCGACGCCGTAGACGCACACTCGACGGCCAGCCCGACCATCGTCGCCGGGCTCGACCTGATTGCCCGGCTCCTCAGCGGACCCTCTCGGGTCCGCATCGTCGCCGGGCGGCGGTAGCCTGGCTGACCGTGGCCCTCTACCGCAAGTATCGACCGGCAACATTCGCCGAGGTGGTGGGGCAGGAGCACGTCACCGAGCCGCTTTCCATCGCTTTGGAAGCCGGCCGGATCAACCACGCGTACCTGTTCTCCGGTCCGCGCGGCTGCGGGAAAACCTCGTCGGCGCGCATCCTGGCCCGGTCGTTGAACTGCGTGCAGGGACCGACGGCCACTCCCTGCGGAGTTTGCGATTCCTGCACGGGGCTTGCACCCAACGCGCCGGGCAGCATCGATGTGGTGGAACTCGACGCCGCCAGCCACGGCGGCGTGGACGATACCCGCGAGCTGCGGGACCGCGCGTTCTACGCCCCGGCGCAGTCGCGCTACCGGGTGTTCATCATCGACGAAGCCCACATGGTCACCACCGCAGGCTTCAACGCTCTGCTCAAGATCGTGGAGGAACCGCCCGAACACCTCATCTTCATCTTCGCCACCACTGAGCCGGAGAAGGTGCTGCCGACGATCAGGTCCCGCACCCATCACTACCCATTCCGGCTGCTGCCGCCACGCACCATGCGGTCGTTGATCGGCCGGATCTGCGAGCAAGAGGGCGTCGTCGTCGACGACGCGGTGTATCCGCTGGTGATTCGAGCCGGTGGCGGTTCGCCACGCGACACGCTCTCGGTGCTGGATCAGTTGGTGGCCGGCTCTGAGGACGGTCCGAACGGCCCCCGGGTCACTTACCAGCGGGCGCTGGGGCTGCTGGGCGCCACCGACTTGGCGCTGATCGACGACGCGGTCGACGCTCTGGCCGCTTCGGACGCCGCGGCGATGTTCGGTGCGGTCGAATCGGTGATCGACGCCGGCCACGACCCACGGCGGTTCGCCACCGATCTCCTGGAGCGCTTCCGCGATCTCATCGTGCTGCAGGCGGTCCCCGACGCGGCAGCCAAAGGGGTTGTGGACGCGCCGGAGGACGTGCTGGACCGGATGCGCGAACAAGCGGTCCGGCTCGGCCCGGCGACCCTGACCCGGTACGCCGAGGTGGTACAAGCCGGGCTGGGGGAAATGCGCGGTGCGACGGCGCCACGTCTGCTGCTCGAGGTGGTCTGCGCGCGACTGCTGCTGCCCTCGGCCAGCGACGCCGAGTCGGCTCTGCTGCAGCGCGTCGAGCGGATCGAGACCCGGCTGGAGATGTCGATCCCCGCCCCTCACACCGCACCGGCAGTCGCACCGGCGCCCGCACCCGCCAAGTCAGTGGCCGCACCCACCGAGCCGCGGCCCGCACCGCCCGAGCCGGTTGCCCAGCCCAGCCCTCCGCCGCCCGCGCCCGAGCCGCCGGCGCCAGCGGCACCCGAGCCTGCTTCCGCCCCGGGTGAGCTCAACGCGGCCGCGGTGCGGACCATGTGGCCCACGGTGCGCGACAAAGTGCGCCAGCGCAGCCGCACCACCGAGGTGATGCTGGCGGGCGCGACTGTCCGCGCCGTGGAGGGCAACACGTTGGTGCTGACCCACGAGTCGGCGCCGCTGGCCAAGCGGCTGTCCGAACAGCGGAACTCCGATGTCATCGCCGAAGCGCTAAAAGATGCCCTGGGGGTGAATTGGCGGGTGCGGTGTGAGACCGGATCCCCGGCACCCGCCGAGGTAACTGCGCTGCCGGCGAAGGAGGAGCCAGCCGCCGTCCCTGAAGTTGATTCCGCTCAGCGTGACGAAGAGGAAAACATGCTCGCCGAAGCCGGCCAAGGCGACCCGGGGGCACTGCGTCGCGACCCGGAAGAGGTTGCACTCGAACTGCTGCAGAGCGAACTGGGTGCCCGTCGAATCGACGGGGGTTAGTGCGTCCACCAAGGTCGCAGGGGCAGGCTGTCGTTGCCCCATACGTTGACGTTGGACGCCAGCACGTGGTGCAGCTGAAGATTGTTTCGTTCGAAGCCGACCCGCGACGCCGCCATGTAGAGGCCCCACACCTTCGCGGTGGCCAAACCGACCTCGGCAACCGCAGGGTCCCAGTGCTCGACGAGGTTTCGGCACCAATCGCGCAGCGTCATCGCGTAGTGATGGCGGAAGTTCTCCGCGTGCAACACCTCTAAACCGGCGTCCTGGATCTCGGTGATGATGCGTCCCGAGCCGGTCAGCTCCCCGTCGGGAAAGACATAGCGATCGGTGAATCCGCCTGCAAACGAACTCTGCTTGTTGTCGTTGCGGGTGATGCAGTGATTGAGCAGCAGACCGCCGGTGCGCAACTTCGACTTGAGGAAGCCGAAGTACGCGGGGTAGTTCTTGACACCGATGTGCTCGGTCAGCCCGATCGAAGAAACGGCGTCGAACTCCGCCTCGGGCACGTCGCGGTAGTCCGAATGCCGCACCTCGGCCAAGTCTGAGAGCCCTTCGTCCGCAATCGCCTGCTGCGCCCACTTCGCCTGCTCGGCCGACAGTGTGGCACCGATAGCCGGCACGCCCTGCCGGGCGGCGTAGCGCACCATGCCGCCCCAGCCGCAGCCGACGTCGAGCAGCCGGTTGCCCGGCTGCAGGTGCAGCTTCTCGAAAATCAACCGGTACTTGTACTCTTGGGCCTCTTCCAGCGTCGCGTCGGCGTTCGGGTAGACCGCGCAGGTATAGGTCATCGACGGCCCGAGCACCGATTCGTAGAACGTGTTGGAGACGTCGTAGTGGTGATGGATGGCCTCGGCATCACGGGTCTTGCTGTGCATCAAGCCGTCGGCGACCCGGCGCCACCGGGGTGGCGTCTCCTGCGGCGGCGGCGCGACCGGCAGCAGATGTTCGACGCCGATTGACCGGACCACATTGGCCAGCACCCGCGCCGACGGCCGCCTGAATTGGACCCTGTCGGTCAGCGTCTTGAGCAACTCGTACGGATCGCCAGGGTGCACGCCGTACGTTTGCAGGTCACCTGAGATGTATGCGCGAGCCAGACCGAGCTCACCGGGGGCGGTGGCCAGGTAGGTGACGCCGCGGGACGACCGGAGATCCAGACCCAGCTCGGCGTCGTCGTTTCCGGCCGAGCTGCCGTCGTACGCGGTGAACTTGAGCGGGTGGTCTCCCGCCGCGGTGAAGATCTCCAGAACCTCGGCCATGCTCAATTTGCCGGCCGTCGCGCGCTCGGGCTCTCTGGTCGTGGTCATCCCCTTTGCACCGCCTTTGCGTAGAGGTCCAGAAGACGCGAATCGGGGTCGTAGGTCTTCTTCACGGTGCTGTAGGCCTCACCGCCGTAGAGCTCTTCGAACTCATCCCGGGTGTAGAAGGAGTCGGAGTAGAGCGACTTGTGCCCGTTGAGTTCACTCACCTTGGCTTCGATCGCCCGGTTGGTGGCGCCCTCCGTCGCGCCTTCCGTCAGGGGAGCCGGCACCGAGGACCAGAACCCGACATTGACGTAGGTGTGGTCTGGTCGGATGGGATAGAGCCGCCAGCCGTCATGATCGCGCAGCCGCAACGGGCACAACCAGATCGGTGTGATGGGTACGTTGTCCAGGAACCACTCCAAGAAATCACCGGTCCGTTCGATCGGCACCTCGACGTCCTGCACCACACGCTCACGCACCGGTCGACCATTACGCGCATCGATCCGATCCGCGATGCGGAAGCGTTGGTCCACGGCCACGAGCTTCGAGTAGACGCTGCTACGCCGGTAGCGGCGGGGCCACCAGCGCCGCAGCCGCGGGTCCTGCAGCCCAAACGCGCGTGAGCACCAGAACCAGTCGGTGTCCCATCGCCAGAAGTAGTCATGCGTCGTCAGCCGGTCATCCTTGACGCCGGCCCCGTGCTGGATCGACTGGTAGTAGATGTTTTTTCCGGTGTAGTCGCTGACCGGCCCCGGGGTGGTGGTTCGCCTGCCCACGCAGAGATAGCACTCGTCGGCGCTGAACACCACCCCGTCGAGATAGTCCACCGTGGTGCCGTTGCGTCCACCGGTGTCGACGATGCGTGCCATCTCGGCGAGCATCTCGCTCAGCGAGTGGAAACGGAGGTGCCGCAACGCCACGAACGGCGCGACGGGCTCCAGCTCGATCCGAAGCCTCGTTGAATACCCGAGCGTTCCATATGAATTGGGAAAAGCACGAAATAGATCGGAGTGTTGAGTGCGGGATGCGGTGAGCAATTCGCCGGTGCCGGTGAGGATATCCATCTCCAGCACCGATTCGTGGGGCAGGCCGTTGCGAAACGATGCCGACTCGATACCCAGGCCACTGACCGCACCGCCGAGGGTGATGCTCTTAAGCTGCGGGACCACCAATGGTGAGAGGCCGTAAGGCAGAGTCGCGGCGACCAGGCCGTCGTATGTGCACATGCCGGCCACGTCCGCGGTGCGGGTTTCGGGATCCACGCCCAGGACGCCGGTCAGTCCCGAGGTGTCCAGGCCACGCGCGGCGCGTTTGGTGCGGGCGCGGAACAGATTTGAGGTGGGCTTGGCGAGCCGCACCGCGGCCGCCGCCGGGATGGATCGATAACTCGCCATCAACCGGTCGACGCCCGACGTGTGGGCCGAGAGCGCGGATCCAGTTAGAGCCACCACATATACCCTAGTCTTCGGACACAGCCCGTGCATCCAAGCGCGGGCGGGATCACAAAGGAGTTGGGCCTGATGGGACAGGTGAGCGCGGCCAGCACCACCTTGATTAACGCGGACCCCGCGGCCACGCTGGCCGCGGTGGCTGACTACCAGAAGATCAGGCCGAAAATCCTGTCGCCGCAGTACAGCGAGTACCAGGTGGTGCAGGGTGGACAGGGGCAGGGCACAGTCGCCAAGTGGAAGTTGCAGGCCACCAAGTCACGCATTCGCGACGTACAGGTCGACGTCGACGTCGCCGGTCACACCGTCATCGAGAAGGACGCCAACTCGTCCATGATCACCAATTGGACTGTGGCACCTGCGGGACCGGGGTCCAGCGTCACCGTGAAGACCACGTGGACCGGCGCGGGCGGCGTCAAGGGCTTCTTCGAGAAAGCCTTTGCGCCATTGGGGCTGAAGAGGATTCAATCCGAGGTGCTGGCCAACTTGAAGAACGAGCTGGAAAGCTAGCGCGCCTAGCCCTACCTAGCGCGCCTGGCCCTGGGTGGCCAGGAAGCCCGCGACGCCGCGGACCACGGCCTCGGCGTACTTCTGTCTGCCGTCGGGGGATTCCATCAGGGCCGCGTCGGTGGAGTTCTTCATGTTGCCCAGCTCGACCAGTATCGACGGATACTGCGCCAAGTTGAGCCCGGCCAGATCCGAACGGCCGTAGAGGCCGTTTTGACCGATGTAGTTGGCCGGCGGAATGCCCGACGCCTGCAGCTGGTCGCGCATGATTTGGGCGTACTGCACCGAGGGCCCGGCCTGCGCCGCGTTGAGGGGCGGGGCCGAGTAGTTGACGTGGAACCCCCGGCCGGATGCCGGGCCGCCGTCACCGTGCAGGCTGATGACCGCGTTGGGGTGCAGTGCGTTGGCCATCTCGGCGCGCTGATCGACGCACGCGGCCACTGCGTTGTCATTGCTGCGCGACATGGCCGTCCGGACCCCGAGGGCGTTCAACTCAGCGCGGACGCGAAGTGCGGTGTCCCAGGTAAAGGTGTGTTCCTGGTAGCCGTCGTTGGTCGCCGTTCCGCTGGTCTGGCAGTCCTTGGTGCCGCCACGGCCGGTTGGCACTTGACGGCCGATGGAAGAGTCATTGGCCCCGTTGTGGCCCGGGTCGATGAAAACGACCATGCCGGCGATATTGGACGGGGTTGCGATCGCGGTCGGCGTGATTGCTGTCGAGGCAGCAACAAGTGCGCCGACGACCATCCTGATCCCGACACGCCTGCTCACTCTTAGGTCCACGGCGCAAAGGTATGTCGCGCGGTCTACGCTGGGGGTTTCGAATCGCCCAACACCCGCAGGCGAAACCAACTTGAGACCAAAATGCGAGGGGACTGTCATGCAACCCGGAGGCGATATGTCTGCGCTGCTCGCCCAGGCGCAGCAGATGCAACAGAAACTACTCCAAGCCCAGCAGCAGCTCGCCAACGCTGAGGTACGCGGTGAAGCGGGCGGAGGTCTGGTCAACGTCGTCGTCAAAGGCAGCGGCGAGGTGATCGCGGTCAACATCGACCCCAAGGTTGTCGACCCCGGCGACATCGAGACCTTGCAGGACTTGATCGTAGGCGCCATGGCCGACGCTTCCAGGCAAGTCACCGCAATGGCGCAGGAGCGGTTGGGGTCGCTGGCGGGCGGTCTGGGCGCTCCACCGGCCAGACCGGAACCGCCGACGCAGATGCCGCAGCTCTGACGTTGTACCGGCATGTTTGAGGGACCCGTCCAGGACCTGATCGACGAGCTCGGCAAGCTGCCGGGTATCGGGCCAAAAAGCGCGCAGCGCATCGCTTTTCACCTGTTGTCCGTTGAGCCGCCCGACATCGACCGGCTGACCGCCGTGCTGGCGAAAGTCCGCGACGGCGTGCGGTTCTGTGCGGTGTGCGGCAACGTCTCCGACGACGAGCGCTGTCGGATCTGCGGCGACCCGCGCCGGGACGGTACGCAGGTGTGCGTCGTCGAGGAACCCAAGGATATCCAGGCCGTCGAGCGCACCCGCGAGTTCCGCGGTCGCTACCACGTGCTGGGTGGTGCGCTCGATCCGCTGTCTGGAGTTGGTCCCGAACAGTTGCGGATCCGCGAGCTGCTGACCCGCATCGGTGAGCGGGTCGATGATGTCGACATCACCGAGGTGATCATCGCCACCGACCCGAATACCGAGGGTGAGGCCACCGCCACCTATCTAGTCCGGATGCTGCGCGACATCCCGGGCCTGACCGTGACGCGGATCGCGTCGGGACTGCCGATGGGTGGCGACTTGGAGTTCGCCGACGAGCTGACCCTGGGCCGCGCGCTCACCGGCCGCCGGGCGATGGTCTGACTCGGGGCCCGACGCCGGCTGTCACTTAGTCACAACGGCAAAGTGATCACTGACGACCCACGCCGCCTCGAAGGTGGCGATGGAAACCTGCTCGTCGCGGCCGGACATGGTGCCGCTGTCATTGACATGCACCACGTCGGCGTTGGTATCGACGCCGGTGACGACGACGAAGTGGTTTTCCGGACCGCGGTTGCTGGATTGATTCCAGAGGGTCTTGTCGTTGACCCCGACGATCGGCTTGCGCCCGTGATCCAGATCCTGCTCGATCAGGTCGAGGTTGCTGTGGAATGCGCCGGCCTGGATTCCATAGTGCGCTAGGAGCACCACCAGGTCGTCGTTGCTGGTTCTGCTGGTGGGGGTGTAGATCGGTCCGGGATGCCTGTCGCTTGGCGTGTGCTCGGCCGTGGTGGTGATCTCTTCCTCGGAGGGCTCGTGGCCCGTCAGCTGGCCGATCACGTCGGCGACCGCCATCTCCCCACAGGAGTACTGCGCTATCTGCAAGTGCCAGAAGGGTGCGGCGGCGGCCGGATCGCCGTGCATCCCGGCCTGCGAGTTGGTGTACGAGGGTGCGGCGTGGGCCGCACCGGCGAAGCCGACCACCGATGCGGCGGCGGCCGCGCTCAGCGCAGCGGCGAGCCTGATACTCAAGACGTTGGTCATCGGGTTCCTTCTAAAGAGGTGCACGAGGCGTGCGTGCACTGATTCTAAAAGAATTCTTGCCCCGCAGGTAGCCTCGGCGCGCTGCCGGGCGGATTGCATCCCGAGTCAATGGGGTAATTGGGCAACTGTGACGACGAATCCGTTCGACGACGACAGCGGCAGCTTCTTCGTGCTGGTCAACGAAGAGGAGCAACACAGCCTGTGGCCGACCTTCGCCGATGTTCCGGCAGGTTGGCGGGTGGCTTATGGCGAAGCGGACCGCGCTTCATGTCTCGAGTACATCGAACAGAACTGGCCCGATATACGGCCAAAGAGTCTGCGCGACAGGTTGGCGGAGGGATAGCGGAAAGGGTTTGAACGGGGGCGGTTTTAGGTACCCTGGCGAAGGTGTCTGAGGCGTCCATTCCCACCGTTCTTCGCGAGCGCGCCAGTCTGCAGCCGGACGACGTCGCCGTCACGTTCATCGACTACGAACGGGACTGGGACGGTGTGGCCGAGTCCCTGACGTGGTCGCAGCTGTACCGACGCGCGTCCAGCGTCGCCCAAGAGCTCGGCCGCAACGGTTCCACCGGTGACCG
>Ga0302196_10001303_pt1 | contig 23759 bp, 13 predicted proteins | sample II_Bog_N1_3_FD_198794 | JGI IMG/M metagenome (GOLD analysis project Ga0302196, IMG submission 198794) | Peat permafrost microbial communities from Stordalen Mire near Abisko, Sweden - II_Bog_N1_3 | ecosystem: Environmental > Terrestrial > Soil > Wetlands > Peat | place: Sweden: Abisko...
GCGCCTCCATCCGCGGTGCGGTCCCCAGCACCGCGGTCATCAGCCCCACCGCGTACGACGGGTGGAGGCCTCGCTCGTAGAGGGGGAGCTCCGGCTGGTCGGGGATGACCACCCGGGTGACGCCGGCGTGGAGGATGGCCTGCCGCACGGCGGCGATGGTGTCGGGCGTGTAGCTGGTGACGGGGGGGAGGAGCAGCGAGGCGTGGCCCAGGTCGGAGTTGCCGATCGCCTGGGCCCCCGCCCGCGGCCCGGCCTGGGTCGGCCCCGCACCCTCCATCTCCGAGAACGACATCCGGTCCACGGCCTGCCAGGTCTGCACCGCCTGGAAGCCGCCGTAGGAGCTCGGGTAGGCGAGGACCACCTGGCCCGGGGGCAGATGCGGTGCCACGGTGGTGAACCACTCGGGGAGGACCACCGGCACCGCGGTGAACGGCAGGGAGGAGGAGTAGTCGCCGGTCATGGGGACCAGCGCCACCAGCACCACCAGCGCCGCGACGCCCCCGGCCACCACCCGGGCGCGCGTCCGGATGGTGGGCCGCCGGTCGCCGGCCCAACGGTCGAGGACCCACGTGTGGCAGTGGTCAACGATCACCCCGAGGAGCACCGCGGCGGCCAGGTAGGTCATGGCCATGAAGCGGGCGGGCAGCACGCTCTGGACGATCGGGATCGAGCGCAGCCACCGCCACGGCACCCAGCCGTTGAAGTCGGCGATGCTCAGGCTGAGGGCGATCGACACCACGCCCAGGACCCCGAACAGCCAGAGCCGCCGGTCGCGTCGCCACAGGAGCAGGCCGATCACCAGCACGGCGATCAGCCCGACGCCCAGGTACTCGCCCTGATGGAGGGCGATGCCCTGGTAGCCGCCGAACCGGTGGGCGTCGGCGACGGTGTCGGACTCGTCGACCAGCCGGTACAGCCGCCCGGGGTTGATGCCGAAGAGTCCCGGGGTGAGGGACGGCCAGATGAGGCCCGACAGGTGGGCGGGCCCCGCCAGGGCGAACCACACCGGGTAGGCGAGGAGCCCGGCGGCGACCCCCGCCCCGGTCCCCAGGCCGACCAGGGCGTGGTGGGCGTGGCTGCGCAGCGCCTCCCGGTGGCCGACGGCGGCGTAGAGCACCACGAGGGCCACCCCGATCGCCCCGGTGATCCCCATGATCACCAGGAGCTCGGTGCCGATGAAGAACTGGGCCACCAGCAGCAGTCCGAGGAGCACCCCCATCCGGACCGGCCGGCGGCGCTGCCGGACCAGGAGCTCGTCGAGGCAGGCCACCACCAGCGGTGGCACCACCAGCATCCCGTTCATCAGGTGGGCGTCGGAGAGGCTGACCAGCACGAAGGGGGAGAAGCCCCACAGCAGGCCCCCGGCGAAGGCGGCCGGCGCCCACGCCACCCACCGCCGCAGCAGCACGAACATGGCCAGGGCCGAGAGCGCGGGGGCCAGGGTGAGGGCCACGTTCAAGGTGGCCACCGGCCCGAACAGCCAGGTGACCGGGGCGAGCACGACCCCGATTCCCAGCTCGCTGGTGTTGGCCAGCAGATTCACCCCGCCGGGGTGGAACATGGCGGTGGAGTAGAGCGGGTTCAGCCCGTGGCTGATGGCGTAGGCCGGCCACTCGAGGAACCAGGTGAACAGCGAGCTGTCCCCGCAGCCGCAGGTGGTCACCGAGGTCGGATGGGTCGACCAGACGTGCCACCACACCCCGACCGACAGCACCAGGTAGAGGCCGCCCGACACCAGCAGCGTGCGGACGCGGTGGCCCGGCCCGGCCACCGGAGGGGCGACGGGTGCCTCGTCGGGTGCCTCGTCGTCGGGCGACGGGGCGGGCCCGGCTGGGGTCACCGTCGACGTGCTCACGGCGCGGCCCCCTCGCCGAGGATGCAGGCCGGTACCCCCGCCACCGGCGCCAGGGTGCCGTCGGGGCCGTAGACGCACCGGTCGAAGCCGTGGGCCGGGAGCGATACGGCCGGCCCGGCCCGGTCGACGTCGTTCCAGACCCAGGCGCCGGCCTGGTGCACCGGCGCCTGCCCGGTGGCGGCGGTGACCAGCGCCACCGTGGAGGAGGGTGCCCGGGTCTGCTCGTAGAGGGGGAGGCCCGACTGGTCGGGGACGACCACCGTGGTCACACCCCAGCCCTCCAGGGCGCGGCGCACGGCTTCGACGTCCTTCGGCCGGGTGTCGGTGTCCGGGAGGCTGCCGAGTGAGGCCGCGTAGACCACCTCCAGCCCCCGCTTCTCGGGACCGGCCCGGTACCAGAGCCCACCGGGCCCCCCGCCGCCCACCGTCGAGAAGTGCATCCGGTCGACGGCCTGCCAGGTCATGGAGCTCTGGAGCTCCGTGTACGGCGACGGGAAGGCGAGCACCACCCGGCCCGGCGGCAGGTGGGGTGCCACCTCGCTGTACCAGCGGGGGAGCACCACCGGCCGGACGGTCATCGGCAGGGTGGGGGACAGGTAGCCGGCGATGGGGACCAGCGCCACCAGGGCCACCCCGGTGCCGGCGGCGGCGGCCATCCACCGCGACGTCCCGGCGCCACCCCCGGTCCGGACGCCGACGGCGGTGCGGGTGCGGTCGACGATGACCCCGAGGAGCACGGCGGCGGCCAGGTAGGTCATGGCCACGAACCGACTGGGGATGATGTTCTGGACGAGCGGGAGGTGCACCAGCACCCGCCACGGGACCCAGACCCGCGTCTTGGTGCCCAGGGACAGCGCCACGGTCAGGAGCCCCACGGCCCCGAACAGCCAGATCCTCCGGTCGCGCCGCCACACCAGCGCCCCGATGGCCAGGACGGCCACGAGGGCGATCCCGAGGTACTGGCCGGAGAGGGTGGGCCCCTGGTAGCCGCCGACCTGGTGGGTGAGGTGCGTGAACCCGGCCGACGCCGGCGTGGCCCGGACGTACTGGGGCAGCGCGGTGCCACCGACCCCGAGGTAGAGGCTCCCCCAGATCGGACCCGAAAGATGGGCGGGTCCGGCCAGGGCGAACCACACCGGGTAGGCCAGGAGCCCGGCGGCCACCCCCGCCCCGGTCCCCAGGCCGACCAGGGCGTGGTGGGCGTGGCTCCGCAGCGCCTCCCGGTGGCCGACGGCGGCGTAGAGCACCACGAGGGTCACCCCGATCGCCCCGGTGATCCCCATGATCACCAGCAGCTCGGTCCCGATGAAGAACTGGGCCACCACCAGCAGCCCGAGGAGCACCCCCATCCGGACCGGCCGGCGGCGCTGACGGACCAGGAGCTCGTCGAGGCAGGCCACCACCAGCGGCGGCACCACCAGCATCCCGTTCATCAGGTGGGCGTCGGAGAGGCTGACCAGCACGAAGGGGGAGAAGCCCCACAGCAGCCCGCCGGCGAAGGCGGCCGGCGCCCATGACACCCACCGCCGCAGCAGCACGAACATGGCCAGGGCCGAGAGGGCGGGGGCCAGGGTGAGGGCCACGTTCAAGGTGGCCACCGGACCGAACAGCCAGGTGACCGGGGCGAGGACGACCCCGATCCCCAGCTCGCTGGTGTTGGCCAGCAGGTTCACCCCGCCGGGGTGGAACATGGCGGTGGAGTAGAGCGGGTTCAGGCCGTGGCTGATGGCGTAGGCCGGCCACTCGAGGAACCAGGTGAACAGCGAGCTGTCCCCGCAGCCGCAGGTGGTCACCGAGGTCGGATGGGTCGACCAGACGTGCCACCACACCCCGACCGACAGCACCAGGTAGAGGCCGCCCGACACCAGCAGCGTGCGGACGCGGTGGCCCGGCCCGGCCACCGGAGGGGCGACGGGTGCCTCGTCGGGTGCCTCGTCGTCGGGCGACGGGGCGGGCCCCGAGATGGGTGGCTGGTCGGTGATCGTCACGCTGTGGCCGGTCCGCCCGCGGCGCGCGACGCATCGTCGGCGCTCCCCCGCGGGACACCGGGCATCGTAGGGCGATGGCGACCGGATGTCCGGACCCCACCGCTCAGCGTGGCGGCCACCTCCGTCGGGGTGACCGGCGTCCGGTGCCGGTCACCGGCGGTCAGCCGCTTCCGGTCAGCACGCACGAGGCGACCGCCGACCGCGACGCCTCGCCCGCCACCGTCCCGGTGGTGCAGGTGGTGAAACGGCCCGTTGGGACCGCCACCGACGGGCCCGCCGACCGCACCGCCGACCAGACCCAGGCCGAGTGGTCGTAGGTCGGGGCCTCCCCGAGGGCGGCGGTGAACAGCCCCACGGCATAGGCGGTGCTGCGACCCTGGTCGTAGAGGGGGAGGTCGGGCTGGTCCGGGACGACCACCATGGTCACCCGCCAGTCGTCCAGCGCCCGGCGGACGGCGGCCAGGTTGGCGGCGGTCGGCTGGGGGGGCGCCCCGAGGGCGAAGGTGGCGCCGAACAGCACCTCGAACCCGGCCCGGGCGTCCCCGGCCCGGCCGGGCAGCCCCTCCGGCCCCCCGCCGCCGGCCATGGCGTAGGACATGCGGTTGACCGCCTGCCAGGCCATGGGCGACTGCACGCCGCCGAAGGGGGCCGGGTAGGAGAGCAGCACCTGGCCGGGCGGCAGCGTGGCCCCCACCTCCTGGTACCAGCGGGGGAGGACCACCGGGCGCACGGTCATCGGCACCTCCGGCCACACCGCCGCCAGGCCGGGGAGGAGGGCCACCACCGCCACCCCGGCGGCCACGACCGTCGCCCGGGGCCACGTCACGGCCGGCCGGAGGGTCGAGGCCCACGCCCGGACCCGGTCGATCCCCACCGCCGCCATCACCGCCAGGCAGAGGGTGAGCACCAGGGTGAACCGGACCTCGACGATGTCGCCCACCCACGGCACCCGGGCCACCGCCTCCCACGGCACCCAGTAGCCGTGGCCGGGTCCCAGCGACAGCACGCCGGCCACCAGGGCCAGGGCACCGAAGAGCTGCAGGCGGCGGTCGTGGCGCCAGACGACCAGGGCCACCACGGCCAGCACCGTGACCCCGGCGCCGAGGTAGCCGAGGCCGGGGAGCGCGGGTCCCTGGTAGCCGCCGAAGCGGAGCATCTCGCCGCGCAGCTGGGCCGAGCCCCCGGCGCTCCAGAAGCTGGCCACCGTGTTCCCGTACTGGTCGATCGAGCCGTTGCCCCAGATCGGACCCACCAGGTGGCCCGGCCCGGCCACCAGAAACCAGGCGGGGTAGGCCAGCACCACGGCGGTCGCCCCGAGGGCGGTGGCCGCCCCCCGGGCGGCGTGCCCGGCGCGGGCGCGCAGCTCGTCCGGGTACCGGACGGCGGCGACGGCCGCCACCAGCACCACCGCCACCGCACTCACGAGGACGGTGATCACCAGGACCTCGGTGCTGACGAAGAACTGGACCACCAGGAGGGCGGCCAGGGCGGCGCCGGTGCGGTAGGGGGAGCGCCGCTGGCGGACGAGGAGCTCGTCGAGGGCCAGCGCCACCAGCGGCGGCACGGCCAGGAAGGCGATGTTCAGCTGGTTGTAGGCCAGCTCGGTGACCATGAAGGGCGAGAACCCGTAGACGAGCCCGCCGAAGACGGCGGCCGGCATCCATGCCACCCACCGGCGCAGCAGCACGAACATGGCCAGGGCCGACAGGGCCGGGGCCAGGGTGAGCCCGACGTTCATGGACGCCACCGGGCCGAACAGCCAGGTGACCGGGGCCAGCACCACGGTGAGGGCCAGCACGCTGGTGTCGTTCAGGAGGTTGATCCCGGTGGGGTGGAACAGCCAGGTCGAGTACAGGACGCTGTGCCCGTGGGCCAGTGCGTACGGCGGCCACGCGAAGAACCAGAGGAAGCGGGCGGCGTCGCCGCACCCGCAGGTGGTGGTGGAGGCCGGGTGTGACGACCACGTGTTCCACCACAGGGCCACGGCCAGCACCAGGTAGAGGAGGCCGGCGCCGAGGACCGCCCGGCCTCCGGACGTCGGTGGGGCCGGCGGCCCGTGCCCGGCGGGTACACGGGTCGACGCCTCCGCGGCGGGGGTGCCGGTCATGTCAGGAGCTGCGGTGGCAGAGCTGGCGCTCCGCCACCCGCGGGTCGGCGCTGAAGGAGAGCGTGGTGAACCGGAGCGAGTCACCGATGTTGGACAGGGCCCGCGAGGCGGTGAGGGGGGCGGTGATGGCGGAGAGGTAGGAGGCGAGCGGTTCGCAGGCCAGGGCGCCCCGGGCCGCCGACACCGAGGCCGGGTCGGGCCCGCCGGGGGCCGCGGTGGTCCCCGGGACACCGAAGCGCCCCACCATCCAGGCGGGTCCGATCTCCTTCTCGTGGCCGGGACGGGCGTGGACGACGATGACGGTGTGGCTGCCGATGGGGTTGGCCAGTGAAAAGGTGTCGAACAGGTAGACCTTCGGGCCGGCCAGGTAGCCGACCACCCCGATGGCCGGGATGTTGACCGCCAGGGTGAAGGGGAGGGGCGAGCGGGCCGGCACCGCCGAGGCCGGGTCGATGGTGGCGTACGGATTGGTGATGACCAGCAGCTGCTGGTGGCCCGCCGGCACCGCCTGCGACAGGCGGTTGAGCAGCGCCCCGCCCTGGCCCGACAGGGCGTGCCGGTAGTCGGCGGCGGTGACCGGGTGCGGGTTCCCGGTGGCGGTGATCCAGTTGTTCCGCTCGTTGGACAGGTAGATGGCCTGGGGGTCGAGGCTGGTCGGCCGGGGCGGCACGTAGCGGAGCCAGCCGGCGCAGACCACCGCCCAGGCCAGGATGCCGACCACCGGCACGGCCAGCACGGTGCGGAGCTGGGCGGGGGTCACGAACACCGGGAGGCAGAGGGCGAAGAAGGCCGGCAGCAGCAGCCGGGCGTGCATGTAGTCGCCCCCGATGAAGACGACGTAGGCCAGGTCGACCAGGCCGGCCGCCAGGGGGGTGGCCAGCAGCAGCACCCCGGTCCGGTCGCCGGCCCGCCACCAGCGGGCCACCCGCCCGCCGACCAGGGGCACGGCCAGGAGCAGCGGCAGCCACAGCGTGTAGGGGGCCACGAAGTTCCACAGGTAGGAGAAGCCCTGGGCGGGCCAGGCCGAGCCGCCGGCCTTGGCCAGGCCGGTGTTGGGCACCAGCAGTGCGTAGTAGGCCATGCGGAAGAGCTCGTAGGCCAACGGCAGGGCGAGCGCCGCCGCCACCGGCAGGCCGTAGCGCCGCCACCGGCCGCCGCCGCCCACCCACCCCGGGGCGGCCACCAGGGCCAGGAGCGCCGCCAGCAGCACCACCGACACCAGGGCCAGCTCCGGTCGGATCAGGGTGCCGAGCCCCAGCAGCACGGCCGGCCACACCGCCCGCGAGCGTCGGGCCTCCACCCGGACCAGGGTCAGGAACCCCGCCCCCAGCCACAGGAACACCATCGACATCTCGAGCCCCGAGGTGGCGAACTCCCAGACGCCCGCCACCACCGAGGCGATCAGCAGGCCGAGGGGGAACACCCCGTCCTCGTGCCGCGAGGCACCGAGGCGCTGGACCGCCCGGCCTCCGGTGAGGAACCCGAACCCGGTGCAGACGAGGCCGAGGACGACCGAGAGCCACTCCAGGGCGACGAAGGGGAGCGCCTCGTGGAGGGCGGTGAGGGAGAAGAGCCACAGGGGGTCGGAGTCGACCTCCACCCGCTCGCCCAGGTTGAACACCAGCCCGTGGCCCGCCACCAGGTTGTCGATGATCCGGAAGTCGATGAAGGCGTCCTCGTCGACCCACCGGTAGAGCCACGCCCCGACCAGGACGATGACCACCGGCACCAGCACGGGCCACCACCGGGGCAGGCGGTGCGTGCCGCGTCCCGGGGCCGGCGGGGCGGCCTCCCCCTCGCCGACGCCGGTGGGTCCCCCCGGGGACGGCGCACCGGGCCGGGCCTCGGTGGTCTGGCTCATTCGGCGGCCGGCCCGGCCCCGGTGTGCTGGGGCACGCGTCCCCGGGGCGCCGGCTCCGGCTCCGGAGCCGGGTCCGCCAGGTCCGTCGCCGGTTCGGTCGCCGGTGCCTCCTCGGTCGCCGGCGCCGGCGCCGGCGCCGGTGCCAGCGTCCGCCGCCGCCACCGCATGAGGGGACGTTCGAGGAGGTACCAGCTGGCGGCGGCCAGGCCGAAGATGATGGCCAGGCGGAACAGCTCGGCGGGCCAGTAGGACCACGGGAGGTCGGTCTTCGAGAAGGGCCCGGTGGCCACGTAGACGGGCCAGTGGATGATGTAGATGGTGTACGACATGTTCCCGACCAGCACCAGGATCGGCAGTCCGAGTGCCCGGGTGCCCCAGCCGGCCGGGCGGACCACCAGGTAGACGATCACGACGGCGGAGGCGAGCTCGGTGATCGGGAGCCACCACAGTGGCAGCGACCGGGCGCCCAGCCCCACCGACAGCATCACCCAGACGATGACCGCGGTGGACAGGAGGGCCGCCGCCGACGTGGCCCGGAGGGCCCACGGCTTCCAGTCCTGGAGGTGGTCGCCGGTGGCCAGCAGGCCGAGGATGCAGCCCAGGAAGAGGGCGTCGGCCCGGGTGTCGAAGGCGTAGTAGGCCCGGCCCGCCACGTAGGCGTTCCAGTGGGCGGCGTGCAGCACCACCCACAGGCGGTCGGCGGTGGCGAGGGCGATGCCGGCGATGGCGATGGCGTAGGCCACCTTCCGACCGGCGTAGCGGAGGGCCACGAAGAACAGCACGGCCCACACCAGGTAGAACTGCTCCTCCACCGCCAGCGACCAGCACTGGGCCATGAAGCCCAGCAGGGGCTCGTGGCCGAAGGCGGAGCGGTAGTCGGAGACGTAGAGCAGGGCGGCGGCCGAGTCGCCCCAGATGCGGTTGCCGGCGTTGGCCACCGGCACCACGGCGGCGTAGACGGCGATGAGGGCGACGGCGATGAGCAGCGGCGGCACCAGGCGGACCGCCCGCCGCGAGTAGAACTTCGAGAGGCTGATGGTGCCGGTGCGCCGGTGCTCCCCGGCCAGCATCGAGGTGATGAGGAAGCCGCTCAGGACGAAGAAGATCCCGAGGGCCACCCACGCCCCGGGGAGGGTCCGGAAGTTGGAGTGGAAGATGAGCACCGCCGAGACGCCGACCGCCCGGATGCCGGTCAGGGCCGGGCGGTCCCCGAGCCGGAAGGTCGACGGCGGGGTGGCGGTGTCCGCCGTGCCGGAAGGTGGGGCTCCGGCCGTCGCCGGCGCGTCGGTGGACTCACGAGCGTCGGCCATCCGGTCCATTCTGTCCCACGCGGCCCGGATCCGGTGGGCCCCGGCCCGGCACGGGCGCCGGCCGGCCCGACCCGGGGCCCCGGGAGCGCCGTGAGTAAGATCGGGCCGCCCGCTGCGGTGGTTGCCGCCACCGCCCCGCGGACGCCGACCGCCCATGCCCGAGCTCCCCAGCGACCCCCCGTGAGTCCGGTCGAGTCCCCGGTCGTCGAGTCCCCGGTGCCGGAGGCGGCGCCCCCGCCGTCGTCGGACGGATCTTCGGCCCCTCCCCCGGCCCGGCGCGGCCGTCGGCGCACGCTGGCGGTGGCCGGCGCCGTCTACCTGGTGGCGTCGCTCCTCCTCTGGTGGCACGTCTGGGCCCACCCCGCCTCGGTGACCACCTGCGGCTGCGGCGACGCCTCCCTCACCCTGTGGGTCCTCAAGTGGCCCGCCTACGCGCTCGCCCACGGCCACAACCCGTTCTTCTCCCCCAAGCTGTTCGTGCCCCGGGGCATCAACATGGCCCCGAACTCGCTGGCCCTCGGGGTGGGCTTCGCCCCGGTCACCTGGCTGTTCGGGCCGGTCGCCACCCTGAACCTGATCGACGTGGTGGCACCGGCCCTGTCGGCGCTGTCGATGTGCTGGCTGCTGCTGCGGTGGGTGCGCTGGTCGCCCGCCGCCTTCGTGGGCGGGCTCTTCTTCGGGTTCTCGCCCTTCGTGCTGACCAGCCTGGCCCTGGCCCACCCCAACTTCGGCCTGCTCGCCCTGCTGCCGCCGATGGTGGCGTGCCTGGAGGACCTGCTGGTGCGCCACCGCCACCGGCCGCTCCGGGTCGGCGTGCTGCTCGGGGTGCTGGTGGCCGCCGAGTTCTTCGTGAGTGTCGAGGTGCTGCTGCTCCTCGTCCTGTTCGCGGTGTTCGCCGCCGTCCTCGGGTCGGTGCTGGCCGGTGGCCGCCGGCCGGGCCCGGTCGTGGCGTCGGTCCGCCCGGGCCTCCCGGGCCTCGGGGTGGCGGTGGCGGTGGCCGCCGTGCTGCTGGCCTACCCGGTCTGGTTCTTCTTCGCCGGGCCGGCCCACCTGGAGGGTCGGGCGTGGCCGAACTCCCCGGCCGGCACCGTGGGGAGCACGGTGGGCGGCTTCGTCCACGGGTTCCTGCCGCCGTCGCTGGTGGGGATCATGCGGCTCTTCGGCGGGTACCAGGGGCCGGCCCTGCCGCTCCTCTCCTTCGTGGGTGTGGGTGTGGTGGTCGTCCTCGCCGCCGGCCTGGTGGCCTGGCGTCACGACCGGCGCCTCTGGTTCTTCGCCGTCCTCGGGCTGGCGGCGGCGTGGCTGTCGCTCGGCGTCGGCCACGGGGGCTGGTCCCCCTGGCGACTCTTCGTCCACCTGCCGGTGCTGGTCAACGTGGTACCGGCCAACATCTCGGTGATCACCGACCTGTGCGTGGCCGTGCTGCTCGGCCTGGTCGTCGACCACGCCTGGGCGTCCGCCCGCCGGCGGCTGGGGGACGGGCGGGCCCCGTGGGTGGCGGGCGCGGTGGCGGCGGTGGCGGTGGTGCCGGTGGTGGTGGCCCTGTGGCCGAACCTCCCCATGACCGTCCGGACGGTGGCGGTGCCCCACTGGTTCGCCGATCGGGCACCCTCCCTCCCGGCCGGCTCGGTGGTGCTGCCGTACCCGGCGGCGCTGGGCGGCATCCAGTCGTCGATGACCTGGCAGGCCCTGGAGGGGATGACCTTCTCGATGGTGGGGGGCGGGGGTCCCGGGGTGGCCCCGTCCCGGGCCGGTCCGGAACGTCCCGGGTTCGACGTGCTGGCCGACGCCTCGCTGCCGCTGAGCCCCGAGCCCCAGCCCACCGCGGCCAACCTGGCGGCCGTCCGCCAGGCCATGCGCGGGTGGGGTGTCACCACCGTGGTGGTCCCCGACCAGCCCGGGCTCCCGACCTACGACCGCGGCCGGAGCGTGGCCTATGCCGTCGGGCTGTTCACCGCGGCGCTGGGGGAGTCCCCCATCTTCCAGGACCACGCCTGGGTCTGGGACGACGTCGGTCGCGCCGGCGCGCCGGTCGTCCTGTCGACGGCGGCCTTCCAGGCCTGCACCGGCGGCGGATCCCCGGACGCCTCGCCGGCGGCGGCCGCCTCGTGCGTGCTGAGGGCGTCGTGACCGGAAGCGCGACCGAGGCTCCCCCGACGGCGGCCGGCCGCCACGCGGACCCCGGGCCCGGGGAGGGGGACGGGGTCCCCGCCCCCGCCCACCGGTGGCGGCGGTACGCGGTGGCCGGCGGTGCGTACCTGGCGCTGTCGGTGGTCCTGTGGTGGCACGTCTGGACGGCCACCGCCGGCCCCTCGTCGGTGATGACCTGCGCGTGCACCGACGCCGGACGGGGCATGTGGTACGTCGAGTGGTCGGCGTGGGCGCTCACCCACGGCCACGGCCTGTTCCACTCGACCCTCCTCTTCCACCCCACCGGCGTCAACATCCTGAGCGACACCAGCATCCAGGCGGTCGGGGTGGTGATGACCCCGGTCACCCTCCTCTTCGGCCCGGTGGTGAGCTTCAACCTGGCAGCCACCCTGACCCCGGTGGTGACGGCCCTGTCGATGTTCTGGCTCCTGCAACGGTGGGTCCGGTGGACGCCGGCGGCGTTCCTCGGTGGGCTCGCCTACGGGTTCTCGACCTTCGTGGTGGTGCAGCTCTCCTTCGGCTGGCTCAACCTGGCGCTGCTGGCGCTGCTGCCACCCATGGCGGCGTGTGTGGACGAGCTGCTGGTCCGGCAGCGCCGGCGGCCGGTCCGGGTGGGCGTGGCCCTCGGCCTGCTGGTGACGGTGGAGTTCTTCGTCAGCAGCGAGATGGTCCTGATCGTGGTGCTCGCCGGGCTCTTCGCCCTGGCCCTGCTGGCGGGCTACGCCGCCATCCACGACCTCGACGACCTGCGGCGGCGGGTGCGCCACGGCGCGGTGGGGCTGGCCACGGCCGCCGGCGTGGCGGTGGTGCTCCTCGCCTACCCGGTCTGGTTCTTCCTGGCCGGGCCCTCGCACCTGACCGGCACCGTCTGGTCGACCGACGTCCCGGGTCAGCTCGGGGCGTCCCTGGGCAACTTCGTCGACCGGCTGGGGTCGTGGGGACCGCTGCCGCCCGGCGCCCTCCTCAAGGAGGTGCCGGTGCTCGGCGGCTACCTCGGCCCGGCGCCCTCCCTCTCGTACCTGGGCTTCGGCCTCCTGGCCGTGCTGGTGGCGGGCCTGGTCGTCTGGCGGCGCGACCGACGGCTCTGGCTGATCGGGGCCCTCGGGCTGGTGACGGCCGCCGTCAGCCTCCAGGTGGGTCCCCATACCTGGGGCCCCTGGTCGCTCGTCTACCACCTGCCCCTCTTCCGGGACGCCGTCCAGTCGCGCTTCTCCGCCGTCCTCGACCTCTGCGCCGCGGTGCTGCTGGCGATCATCGTCGACCGGACCCGCACCGCGGTGGCACGGCGGGCGCGTCCGTGGGCCGGACCGGTCCGGACATGGGCGCCGCCGGTGGTGGCCCTGGCCGTGGCGGCGGTCGCCCTGGTGCCGGTCGGGAACGTGCTCGCCTCCGACGTGCCGCTCACCGTCCAGGGGGTGGGGATGCCCCGGTGGTTCGCGGTGGTGGCACCCACGCTGCCGCCGGACCGGGTGCTGATGACCTACCCGTTCGCCACCGCCGACTCGCAGTCGGCGGTGCCGTGGCAGGCCATGGCCCGGATGCGGTACTCGATGGCCGGCGGGGCCGGGCCGGCGGGGACGGTGGTGCGGGCGGGCGCCGACCGGCCCGGCTACGCGGTCCTCGACGCCGCCTCGGTGGTGTTCGCCCCGGCCCCGGCCGCGTCGGCGACCAACCTCGGGGCGGTCCGGACGGCGATGCGCGACTGGCAGGTGACCACCGTGGTGGTCCCCGACGACGCCGGCCTCCACGTCTACGAGCAGGCCCGGGGCTCGTCGTGGGGCGTGGCCTTCTACACCGCGGTGATGGGGACGGCCCCGACCCGGCAGGCCGGCGCCTGGGTGTGGGACGGGGCGGCCACCGCCACCGCCGCCCCGGTGCCGCTCGGTCCGGTCGCCTTCGCCCGGTGCGTCGCCCTCGGGAGCCCGTCGTCGCCGGCCGCCGCCACCGGCGCGGCGGTGGCCTCGTGCGTGCTCCGGGGCGGCGCCTGAGCGCCGTCCCCTCGACGGCCACCGGGGGACGGTGGGGTACCATCCAGGCGATGTCCCACCAGCCCCGGCGAGCCGGATCCGCCCTGGCCCCGGGCGGGCTGCCCCCCCGTTCGGCCAGGTAGTCCGGCCATGGACGACGGCATCCCGTCCCCCGCGGCGGCCGCCGTGGCCACCTCCGTCGGGGGGCCGGCGGCGACCACCGCCACGGCCACCGTCCCTGGCGCCACCACCGCCGCCGGGACCGCAGCCGCCACCACCACCACCGCCGTCACCGCTCCGGCCGACGCCCCCTTCCGCCTGGGCAACCGGCCACCGCTGACCGGGGTCCGGGCCCTCCTGATGATTCCGGTGGTCGTCTACCACTCCGACTTCCACACCCTCCCCGGGGCGTGGGTGCCGCTCCAGGTGTTCTTCGTGCTCAGCGGCTTCCTGATCACCGCCATGCTGGCCGCCGAGGGCCGCCGCCACGGCAAGGTCTCCATGACGGGCTTCTACTCGCGCCGGGCGGTCCGCCTGCTGCCGCCCCTGGTGCTGACCGTGGTGCTGATGGGCATCTACGCCTCGTTCGTCCACGTGGCCGACGCCTCGCAGCGCATCTGGGGCGACAGTGCCGCCGCCCTCTTCTACTCCGACTACCGCCAGGCCCTCGGCCACGCGCCGTTCTTCGGCTTCCTGGCCCAGACCTGGTCGCTGTCGGTGGAGGAGCACTTCTACGTCATCTGGTCGGTCCTGATCGTCGCCGCCTTCGCCTTCCACCGGCGGAAGCTGGCCTACGCCTTCGCCATCGCCGGCATCGCCATCAGCGTCGCCGACCGCCTCTACCTGGTCTACAGCGCCCCCCACTTCGACGCCGCGGTGTTCACCCGCACCTACTACGCCTTCGACAGCCGGGCCGACGCCATGTTCCTCGGGTGCCTGCTCGGCCTGCTGGCCACCGACGGCTTCTTCAGCGGGTGGCGGCCGTGGGCCACCCGGCTGCTGACGGTGGCGGCGGTGGCCTCGAGCGCCTTCCTCATCTGGATCCTCCTGACCGCCCCCCTCTGGCAGGAGAACCTGATCGTCTGGTGGCTGCCGCTCAGCACCCTGGCCTCGGCGGTGATCATCGTCTACTTCGTGATCCTCCCCCGGGGGTGGGGCTCGAGGATCGTGGGCCTCGCCCCCCTGGTCTTCCTGGGCGAGCTGTCGTACACGGTGTACCTGGTGCACTTCCCGGTGTTTCTGGCCATCCAGCCCAGCGGCACCGGCTGGGGGTTCTGGCCCACCGAGCTCCTGCGCCTCGCCATCATCGCCAGCATCGCGGTGGCCAGCTGGTTCCTCATCGAGCGGCCGCTGATGCGCTGGCGGGCGAAGTCGGCCGCCCGCTGACCCACGGCGGGGCCCCCGACCTCGGGGGACGGCGGGCCCAGGGTTACCATTGACGGGTGGGCGATCCAGTGGACACGGATCCCACGGCCCTGCAGGCGAGCGACGACCCCGAGGCGGTGGTCACCCGCATCCCTGCCCTCGACGGGATCCGGGCGATCGGGATCATCCTGGTCCTCTTCTTCCACGGCGGGTTCGGCTGGGCCGGTGGGGGCTTCTTCGGCGTCGACGTCTTCTTCGTCCTGTCCGGGTTCCTGATCACCGCCCTGCTGGTCTCCGAATTCCGCCGGCACTCGGGCATCGGCCTCAAGCGGTTCTGGGGCCACCGGGTCCGGCGCCTGGTACCGGCCCTCCTGGCCGTGCTGGCGGCGGTGGCGGTCTACGCGGCGTTCTTCGCCCCGCCCGACACCCTGGGCCAGCTCCGCGGCGACGCCATCGCCACCATGCTGTACGGGAACAACTGGCACCAGATCTCCGGGGGGACCGGCTACTTCGCCGCCCTGAACACGCCGCGCCCCCTGCTCCACACCTGGTCACTCTCGATCGAGGAGCAGTTCTACGTGGTCTGGCCCCTGATCGTCCTCGGCCTGCTGGCCTGGACCCGTTCGCTGCGGGTGCTGCTGGCGGTGACGGTGGCCGGGGCGGTGGCCAGCGCGGTGGCCATGGGCGTGCTCTACCACGGGGGGGCCGGGGCCAGCCGGGACTACTACGGCACCGACACCCGGGCCCAGGCCCTGCTGATCGGGGCCGCCCTGGCCGTGCTGCTGGCCCGCCCGATCAGCCGCCGCCGCGGGCAGGTGGACCGGAGCCCGTCGATGGCCCTCGTTCGGACGATCCACCTGTCGCCGCCCGCCCGCACGCGGCTGGTGGTCCTCGGCGGGGTGGGGCTGGTGGTGATCGGCTGGATGGCGGTGACGGTGAACGCCGCCACCGCCTGGCCCTACTTCGGCGGGTTCGGGCTGCTCGCCCTGGCCACCGCGGCGGTGATCGCCTGCGTGGCCCTGGTCCCCGAGAGCCCGTGGGCGAGGGCGCTGTCGGTGCGGCCGGTGCGCTACGTGGGGGCCATCTCCTACGGCCTCTACCTGTGGCACTGGCCGATCTTCGTCTTCCTCGACAACGCCCGCACCGGCCTGAGTGGCTGGCCGCTCTTCCTGGTGCGGCTGGCCGTCTCCTTCGCGGTGGCGGTGGTCTCGTTCCACCTCCTGGAGATGCCGATCCGGCGGGGGGCGCTGCGCGGCTGGCGGGGCTGGGCGGCGACGCCCCTGGCGGTGGGCGGCACCGCGGTGCTGGTGGTGGCCGCCACCGCCGGGGCGGTTCCCGCCCTCGGCGCCGCCGACGTGTCCAGCGCGGTGGGCCCGGCCATCGTGGCCCACGCCCAGGACCCCGGCACCGCGGCCAACACCCCGACGGTGGCGGCCGGCACCGCCGGTCCGGTCCGGGCGCTGCTGGTGGGCGACTCGGAGGCGAGCTTCCTCGGTTTCGGGCTGGGTCCCGACTCCGGTGCCTACGGCGTCAGCTACGCCGGGGACGGCGTCCTCGGCTGCGGGCTGCTGCAGGGGAAGACGCTCCTCCACGACACCCTGGACCTCGGGACGGTCGGGACCCGCGACCAGGTCGAGGTGCCGTGCGCCAGCCAGGCCACGCGGTGGAAGGCCGACCTCGACACCTTCCACCCCGACGTGGTGCTGCTGGCCGACGGCGAGTACGAGGTGCGCGACCGGTACCTCGACGGGACGTGGACCCACATCGGCGAGCCGGGCTTCGACCGGGCCGAGCAGGCCGCCATGGAGCAGGCGGTGGCCGTCCTCCGGTCGACCGGGGCGACGGTGGTGCTGCTGACCGCCGTGTACTACCACCAGCCCGAGGCGGCCGACGGGTCCTCGTGGCCGGAGGACGATCCCCGCCGGGTCGACGCCTACAACGCCATGCTCCGGAGGGTGGCCGCCGCCTCGGGGGGTGGCGTGGTGGTCGCCGACCTCAACGCCCACCTCGACCCCGGGGGCCACTACGCCCAGTTCATCGACGGGCAGAACGTCCGCTACGCCGACGGGATCCACGTGTCCCCGGCCGGGGCGAAGCTGGTGGCGCCGTGGCTGCTCACCGAGATCGCCCGGCTGGGGGCGGAGAACCGGGCGGCCCGGGTGGCGACGGGCGGCGCAGCGCCGGGTGCGGCCCCGCCGGTTCCCTCCCCCTAGTGGGGTCGGTGTCGGGTGTACGGGCTCCGCGATCGGCGGATGCGCTCGTCGGCGGCACCGCCGACGGCGATGACGGCGAAGGCCACCACCCCGGAGAGGAAGAGCCGGTTCTCGAGCATCACCGCCCGGTCGTAGGTCGCCTTGGAGACCGTGGTGACGTCGCCGTGGTCGTCCTCGGTGTAGGTGTTGGTGGCGGTGTCGTACGAGGGCTGCCCACCCAACTGGTGGCTGGCGAACACCGAGGCTCCCGACAGCCAGGCGCCCAGGAACACGACCACCACCAGGACGGCGGCCCAGGACGGCAGGTTGTTCAGCGGGAGGGTCGTCCCGGTACGCCGCCGGCTCGATCCGAAGGTGGCGGAGAACAGCGGCTGCCCCTGCGGCTGATTGCGAGCCATCGTCACCAGCACCACCCAGAAGAAGAGGGGGAAGATGCAGACGAACAGCACGGCCACCGGAGCGAAGGAGAACGGCGTGGCACCGGGCCTGTAGGTGTCGAGGAGGAGGAGGCAGGCGGTGAACAGCACGAAGGTACCGGTCACCAGTGCCACGACACCGACGAGGCCGGCCACTTGGCCGTCGAGCAACCGGAGGGGGACGGGCGGCCGATCCCGGCGGTTGTGGGCGCTCGGGTCCGGCGTCGGCACCCCCCAGGCCGTCCGGACCCGGCGTGCCACCTGCACCACGGTGAGGAGGTCGTCGACCTGGAACTCGACGCGGGTGGGGTCCAGGAGGCCGAGTGGTAACCCCATTCGCTGGAACGCCAACAGTGGGGACTCGGGCCGTGGCCCGAACGGGTTGGGGCGGCCGACCGGTGGGTCGGCGGGGCCCCAGTCGACCGATCCGCCGCGGCCCTCCCGGTTGCGTTTCGCCAGGAAGTCGGGGCGTTGGACGCCCACCTCGGCCACGGGGCGGTCGGGGGACCGGAAGATCGCAGCCCGTCGGTCGGTCACCACGTACCAGGCGGGCTGCCGCTGGGAGCGGAGACCCAGCAACGTGGAGCCGACCAGGAGAGCGACGATCACCCCCAGGAACACGTAGAACACCGGCGGACGGGAGGAGGGGGTGCGGAACTCGAACCAGGTGGCGGCGGTCCAGATGGCCACGACGACGACGACCGGCGCTGCGACACGGACCCACGGGATGGGTGTGTTCGCCTTCCGCCCCTGCCACACGACGGGTTCACCCGGCACCAGCCATCTCGAGAGGTCCGGCCCGTGGGGCGGGCCGGGCGGTCCGAACGGCGGCATGACGCTCACGGCCGACGCCCCAGGGTCCATCCGGGCGTCGAGCCCCCTGCCACCCCCGTCGGCCGGTCCACGACGGTGGACGCTATCGGGAGTCTGCACGACCCGCAGTGGACCTCGGCCAGCCCGAGCCGACACCGGCACCGGCGCCCCTGGCCGCCGGCTCCCGGAGCGCTACGCCCTGGCCGGGCAGCGCGTGGCCGGCAGGCGGTCGGGGGTCGCGGACACCGTGACGGCGATCTCCCCGACGCGGCCGCGGTAGCCGGGCAGGTCCGGTGAGGCCGGGGTCCACTGGCTGAGCTCGACCTGGGCCGGCTCCCGTCCGTCGGACTGGTAGCCCGGACCGAACTGGGCCTGCCAGAAGGCGTTGACCTTCGGGTGGTAGCCGCGCGCGTCGAGCTGGTTGACCAGGCCGATGAACTCCTCGGTGGGGATCAGCTGCGGGGCGCACCGGGCGTCCTCGAACCCGTTGTCGCCGACGAAGACGGTGGCGCCCGGGGCCAGGACAGGGGTGACCATGGCCGTCAGCTTCCCCACCACCGGATCGGAGACCGTGGCGAGGGCGGGCAGCGTCGCCACCCCGATCGAGAGGACCACCCCCACCACCACGGCCACGGCGGCCAGCACCAGCCGGGCCCCGTCGCCGGCCGCCAGCGGTCGACCGGAGGCCGAGCGGGGGCGCGCCCAGGGCAGCATGCCCACCCCGATCAGCACCGCCACCGGCACCGCCACCGCCCACACCACCAGGTAGCCGAAGATGGGCCCGACCACCCGGTCGGCCGACACCACCGTCGCCACCGTCCCGACCAGCCCCAGGGCGCCGAGGGCGGTGGCGAATCGGGCCCGGCCGCGGATCCCCGCCACCACCAGGGCCACGGCCACCCCCACCACCGCCACGGTGGCCACCACCGCCAGGGCGGCGTGGGCCGGCGAGCCGCCGAGGAAGGAGCCCATCACCTCCGCCGTCCCCCCGACCAGGATGCCCTCGACGGCCACCAGGGACCAGAGGGCCTGGCCCAGGGACTTGCCGGCGTGGTTGCTCGAGAAGAACCGCTCGATCAGGGTGAGGTTCCCCGGGTGGTTGGTCAGCTGCTGGATGACCGGAGGGGCCCACATGACCACGAGGACCACCACGCCCGCCACCGTCCAGCCGATGGCCCGTCGCCTCCGGTCCGGAGGACCGGGTGGCCGCCCGGTCCGACGGTCGCGCACCACGGTGGCCACCCACCCGGCCGCCGCCACCACCAGGACGGCGGCCACCACCGGCAGGCACGAGATGTTGGTCTGGACGATGAAGCTGCCCACCAGCACCGCCCCGAGGAGCGACAGGCCGGAGCGGGCGAACGAGGCGGCGCACAGCAGCACCAGCAGCAGCAGCGGCACGATGACCACGGTCGGGTTCCACGGGCTCACCAGCGCCCCGAGGCCGCCCTCGGAGTAGGTGGTGCTGCCGGGCCCGGTGGCCACCAGCAGCACGCCCAGGACCCCGACCCAGACCGACGCCCACAGCGCCCGGGCCGGGCCCGCCCGCCGGCGCACCACCGCCACACACCCCACCGCCGCCAGGGCGTTGACCAGGGTGGCGCCCACGAAGAGCGACCGCGCCCCCGAGCCCAGGACCCGGTAGACCACCGAGAGGAGGTAGAAGTAGGCCGGGCCGGGGTGGTTCCAGCCGTTGTGGTCGAAGACCCCGAGCTGCTGCTGCCATCGCAGCGCCTCGCGGGTGTGGAGGTCGATGAGGGCGAGGTCGTCGGGCAGGGTGAGGTGGGACCCTGGGGCGGTGGCCAGGCGGACGAGGCCGATGGCGAAGGGGACCGCCACGACGCCGAAGGCCAGGGCGGTGGTCCACGCCGACCGGGCGGCCCCCGGGACGACCGGCTCGGGTGGGTCCCCGGGGAGGTGGCTCAAGGGGTCAGGCGGCGTTGTTGACGACCGGCGCCCGGAGGCCGGTGGTCCCCGGTCCGTAGAAGGTCGTCCACGTCCCCTGTGACGGCTGGATGGCGGCGGCGGGCCCCATGGCGATCACCGAGTAGAGGTTCTCCATGACCCGCAGCATCGGGGCGGTGACGCCCGGTGTGGGGTCCGGGACCACGTTCGGCGGGATCAGGGTGGAGTTCGGCAGGGCCCCGACGAAGGTGGCGTTCCCCGAGGCGAACACGCCCCCGCCGTTGGGCACCGTGTACCAGGTGATGTCCGAGTAGTTGCCGCCCCGGTTGGCTACCACCGAGTGGGCGACCACGTCCAGGTTGGCCGGACTGGCCGCCCCGGGCACGTAGCGGTCGAACTCGCCCTGGACCACCCGGGGGAGGGCCTGGTTGGCGGTGAAGCCGGTGCCGGCGAACAGCCACGAGTCGGGGGCGACCACCACCATGGGGGCCATGGCCCCGATGTCCTGGTAGGTGCTGCCGATCAGCTCGCTCTCGGGCTGGTCCACCGGCGACTGGGGCCAGTTGACGGTGACCAGCGTGTCGTTGGTGCCCGTCATGGGGTCCTCGGCGGCGGACTTGTAACAGACCTGGTGGCGGTTGTCGCCGAGGCTGGAGGGTTCCATACGGATCTGGCGGTAGCAGGCGTTGGCGCCGAGGAAGGCCATGTTGACGCCGGCGGCCACGCCCTGGACGGCGGCGGTGCGCATGGGGAGCGACCAGTACTCGTCGTGGCCCAGGCTGATCAGCGCCTTGTGGTTGGTCAGGAGCTGGGGTCGGGCGTGGAAGTCGACGTCCGTCCAGTAGGTGACGTCCAGGCCGAGCTGCTCGGCCTGGTAGACGACCGGGAACTCGTTGCCCACGAAGTCCGCCGCCCCCGACGCCCAGTCGTGGTCGTACGGGCGGTCGAACGACACGATCCGGGCACGGTCCTCGAAGCTGCCGCCGCCCGGGTCGTGGGTGAAGGAGAGGGCACCGCCGGCGTTGCCGTAGTAGAGGCTGTAGCCGCCCCACCGGTTGTAGGCCTGCCAGGTGGTGATGCTGTGCTGGATGACCACCGCCGCCTTGGAGGTGTCGTCGCGCACGCACAGCGGGACGTACTGCTGCTCGCTGTCGGGGCCCACCAACTTGAGGAGGTACGCCCCGGGTGGCCACGTCTTGTCGACCGTCAGGGTGATGGACGGGTTCCAGTTGCACTCGATGGTGTTGGTCGGGGCCACCACCACGGGCTCGGCCTGGCGGGTGCCCGGCACCTCGTCGGACTGGTACACGAGGCGGGCGCCGATCCCCTGGTAGTAGCCCATGCGGTACGCCTCGACGTGGAAGTGGGCGGCCTTGGTGCTGACGAAGAGGGTGACGGTGTCGCCGACCTGGGCGCTCGACACGTTGGCGTAGCCCTCGATGTCGCCGGCCTGCTGGGGGGTGTTGACCCACCAGGCGTGCCCCGTCTTGGCGTTCTCGGCCACGATGGCCGGGTTGACGGGGATGGTGACCCCGTCGGGGGTCTTGGCGTTGACGACCTTGGGCGCGGTGGTGGTCGTCGTGGTCGACCGTGGCCGGGCCGGGGCCTTGGCGGCCGTGGGGGAGGTGCCGTGGTCCTCGGAGGCGATGAACACCGCGGCCCCGGCGGCGATGACGCCGCCCGCCGCCGCCAGGCCGATGAACCGCCGGCGGTGCAGGGTGGTGCGGTCGGGGGCGGAGTGCGCCCCCCGCGAGCGGGGGCGGGGGGAGGCGACGGCACCCGTGGCCGACGGGCGTCCGGGCATCCGGGGCCCCCCGGTGGCGGCGTCCGGACGGGTGCCGGGTCTCCCGGCGGGCGCCACCGCCCCGTCCACCTCGTGGTCGTAGGGCGGGGTGCCGGGGCCGGCCGGCTCTCGGGGCGCGCCACGCCCCTCCGATGGTTCCCGTTCCACGCCCCCATCCTACCGGCCCGTCCCCGGGGGTTCCGGTAGGGTCCCGAAGGTCGCCGCTCCGGGTCATGCGTACGCCTGGGCCGGCCGTCTCCGCCCCGAGAGGGGGCGGCCCGGGGAGCCGAGGAGAGAGGGCACACCATGCGGTTCGGGATCATTCCCCCTGTTCGGACGGGGGTCACCGCCGATCCGGCGTGGATGGCGGCCTTCGCCCGGCACGTGGAGGCCTGCGGCTTCGAGTCGGTGGTGGTGGTCGAGCACGCGGTGGTCATCTCCGACTACCGGAGCACCTACCCGTATGCCCGCTCGGGCCGGATGCCGTTGCCCGACGACTGCCGGATCCCCGACCCGCTGGACCTGCTGGCCTACCTGGCGGCGGTCACCGACCGGATCGACCTGGCCACCGGGGTGCTGGTCCTCCCCAACCACCAGGCGGTGATCATGGCCAAGCGGGCCGCCACCGTCGACGTCCTCTCGGGCGGGCGCCTGCGCCTCTGCGTGGGGGTGGGCTGGATGGACGAGGAGCTGCGGGCCACCGGCGCCGACCCCCGGACCCGCGGGGCGCGGACCGACGAGACCATCGAGGCCATGCGGCTGCTGTGGTCCGACGCCGGTCCGGAGGGGGCCACCTTCGACGGGCGGTTCGTGTCGTTCGCCCACGCCCACTCCTTCCCCAAGCCGGTGCGTCCGGGCGGGGTCCCGCTCCACATCGGTGGCCACAGCGAGGCGGCGGCCGTCCGGGCCGGTCGGGTGGGCGACGGGTTCCAGCCCCTCGGCCTCGAGCCGCCGGAGGTGCGCCTGCGGGTGGACCAGATGCGGGCCGCCGCCGAGGCCGCCGACCGCGACCCCGACGCCATCGAGCTGTCGCTCAGCGGCTTCCTCCCCACCTGCACGCCGGAGTCGGTGGCCGAGGCCGCCGCCCTGGGCGCCGACCGGCTGGTCGTCTCCACCTCGATCACCGACGACCTCGGTGCCGTCCGGGACGAGCTCTCCGCCTTCGCCGAGCTGATGGGCGTCGGCACCGGGACCGCGCCGGCGTGACGGACCCCGGCGACCGGGCCGCCGACGAGGAGGCGCTGCGTGCCCTCTCGACCGGATATGCCCGGGCCGCCGACGACCGGGACGGCCGGGGCATGGCCAGGCAGTTCACCGACGACGGCGAGCTGGTGGTGGCCGCCGCCCCCGACGGCAGCCGCCCGGCCGCCGTCCACCGGGGGACCGAACGGCTGGCACGCGTCCCCGGGCTGCTCGGCCGCTACGAGTGGACGCTCCACCGGGTGGTCGACCACCGCTTCGCCTTCGGGCCCCCGGAGGACGGTCGGCCCGCCACGGCCGGCGGCCTGGTCCGGTGCATCGCCCACCACGTCGCCCGGGGCGACGGGGCCGACGGCACGGTCGGCACCGACACCGTCTGGTACCTGCACTACCTCGACGAGTACCGCCGGGAGGCGGTCGGGTGGCGGATCGCCCGCCGCACCCTCGAGGTCGAGTGGGTGGAGGAGCGCCCGGTGGCCCTGGTGGCTCAGCGCGGGGGTACCGGCTGGGGCGGCGGCGGCCCGACGTAGCGGGCGGCGGGCCGGATGAGCCGGTTGTCGGCCGCCTGCTCCATGACGTGGGTCGCCCATCCGATGGTCCGGCTGGCGGCGAAGGTGGGCGTGAACATGTCCCGGGGGACGCCGCAGGTGTGCATGACCACCCCGGCGAAGAACTCCACGTTGGTGTAGAGCTCGCGACCCGGCTTCAGCTCGGCCAGCACGTCCACCGTGGTCCGCTCCACCTCCTCGGCCATCGCCACCAGCGGTCCGCCGAGTGACCGGGCCACCTGCCGGAGGAAGACGGAGCGGGGGTCGTCGGTCTTGT
>Ga0302196_10001313_pt1 | contig 23663 bp, 15 predicted proteins | sample II_Bog_N1_3_FD_198794 | JGI IMG/M metagenome (GOLD analysis project Ga0302196, IMG submission 198794) | Peat permafrost microbial communities from Stordalen Mire near Abisko, Sweden - II_Bog_N1_3 | ecosystem: Environmental > Terrestrial > Soil > Wetlands > Peat | place: Sweden: Abisko...
CCGGGCGCATCGCCGGGGCCTCGGCGATGCGCGACGTCGATCGGCTGCAGCCGGCCGCTCGTGCCCCAGGGCAGCTCGCGCGCGGCCACCTGCGCGCCATCGTCGAGGCGGCAGGCGACGAGGCCGCGATCGAAGAGCACCGCGCAGAGCTCGCCCGCGATCACCGCGTCGTGCAGCGCGCGCACCGGCCCGGTGGCCGAGCGGGCCGAGAGGATCGGCGCGATCTCCGGCGCGCCTGCTTCGGCGGTCGCCGCGGCGTCCGCTGCGCGCGCGCCGGCCTCGTCTGCGGCGGCGGTGCCGTCGAGGCTGGCGGCCGCGTTCGAGGGCGGCGGTGTCTTCGGCTTGTTCGCTTCGGGGAAAGGCGCGAGCGGCCGCTCCCAGAGCGTCTCGCCGGTGGCGAGGTCGAGCGCGAGGAGCCGCTGCGCGCCGCGCGCATCTTCCGTGGCGACGACGACGCGGCGACGCGAACCCTCGCTGTGCGCGAGCGCGAGCCGCGCCGCCGACGCGCGGACCCCGACGCGGCGCCGCCACAGCTCGCTGCCGTCGCGCGCGTCGAGCGCCGCCAGCTGGCCCCCTGGAAGCTGCGCCACCAGGACCTTCTCTCCCAACAGCAGCGCGACCGGCTCGTCGGTGAGCCGCGCGCGAAACGAGAGCGCGCCGTCGTCGCGCACCATCGCGAGGCCGCCCGCGGAGAGCGAGACGGCGCAGCCGCCCGGCACCGCGAAGATGCGCGCGCCAGCGCCGCGGATGACGCGGCGGAAGCGGGTCTCGCCCGAGGCCGGATCGATGCGGACCAGCGCGGCCTCGTGGAGCGCGTAGAGCTCGCCGCCGCTCGCGCGCGCGAGGGCATCGGGCGCGGCGGCGACGCCGCTCAAGTGCCACAGGCGCGCCGAGCTGCCGAGATCGATCGCGACCAGGCCTGACGCGGTCTGCAGCACCGCCGCGTTCGCCGCCGCGAAGAGATGCAGCCCGCTCTCGTCGAGCGGGCCGACAGGGATCTCGAAGGCGAGCCGGTGCACCAGCCGGCGGAGCTTGCCGCGCAGCGGTTCGGTGGCGGCCTCGGTGTGCGGCGCGTGCGGCGCGGGCAGCGGCGGCGCGCGCACCGCGGCGGGCGCGCGGTGCAGATCTCCCGACTCGAGGTCGCGGCAGTGCAGCAGCAGCGCGGCTGCGGCGCTCTCGAGAGATTCGAGCGGCTCGTCGGACGCGGCGGCGCGCTTGCTCTGCGGACCGGTGCCGAGCGCGCGCCGGGCGAACGCGCGCGCGGCGGCGGCGCAGGCCGAGGCGAGCTCGAGCGGGCGCACGCGCACCGGCTCGCGCAGGCCCTCGGCGCGCAGCTCGTCGCGGGTCAGATCGCACTGCAGCTCGAGCGCGCCCCAGCGGAGCAGGAATGCCGGCTCGCCCGACTCGAAGGCCTGCACCAGCGACTCGGCGGCGCGGACCAGCTCGCGCAGCGCGAGGAACGGCGGCGCGTCGAGAGAGAGAGAAGGACCGCGGGAGGCGGCGCCGAAGCGGAGCGCGAGCGAGCCCGGGCCCAACAGCGGCGCGAGCGGCGCGTGCGGGACCTGCGCGCGCGTGGCGAGCCGCGCAGCCGCCGCGGCCGGCACGCGGACCTCGACGCGCACCGGACCGCGCCCGCTGCGCGAGACGAACCCCGGCGTCGCGCGGCTCTCCAGCGGCCACGGCTTCGCCGAGATCGCACGCACCTTGGCGAGCGCGCCGAGGTCGCGCGTCAGCCGCCGCACCCAGGGCGCGCCGCGCAGCGCGGGGGCCACGTCGAGCAGATCGGCGAGCACGCGCTGGGCCGCACCCAGAGCGGCCGCGCGCAGCCGGCCCGCGTCGGCGAGCAGGCCGCTTGCGAGCATCTTCGCGGGCGCGCGCAGCGAGAGCAGCGAGAGCAGCACGTCCTCGCCGCGCGCCTCCAGCACCAGCTGCACCGGCCCCGGACCCACGCGCGCCTGCGCCGCGGGCGCGCCGCGCGCGAGATGCAGCGCCGCCTGCACCAGCTCGTCGATCATCTCGCAGAGCGGCGCCTCGCCCACGCCCGCCGCGATGTCGACGCCGTCCACCTCGACGCCGAGCACGTCGAGGATGGGCCCGCCCGCAAACGCGCGCACGCCCGCCTCGCTCAGCCGGGAGAGCTCGCTCGCGTAGCTCGGGTTGTGCCGCCAGGAGCGGCCGGGGCGCAGTTGAAACACGCGGGCAGCTTAACAGCCTCGCGGCTCGGGGGCGGGCCGGGGTGGCTGCTACAGTCGCGCGATGCATCCACTGCTCCTCGCGCTCGCCCTCGCCGTAGGCCCCGCCGCCGCCGCGCCTTCCGGAACGGCCTCGATGCCGCCGCCCGCCTGGCGCCCCGACTTGCGCGACGCGCGCCAGCGCATGCTCACCGCGCTCGCCGCCGAGCTCGACCGCTCGCTCACCGAGCTCAAGCTGCGCGATCACGAGCCGCCATACTTCGTCGCGGGCTCCGTGCGCGGCACCGAGACCGAAGAGGTCGCCGCCAAGTACGGCGCGCTCTTCATCGACGGCACCCACCGCGAGCGCAAGCTCGAGGTCGACGTGCGCGTGGGCAGCTACGAGTTCGACAACACCGGCAACGCGGAGATCTTCGACTTCGACGCGGCCGAGTCGGGATACGCCGCCGGCCACGAGGCGCCCATCGACGACGGCGCGCCCGCGCTGCGCAACGCGATCTGGCTGCTCGCTGACGAGAGCTACAAGCACGCGCTCGCGAGCTACCTGAAGAAGAAGGGCAAGGAGATCTATCGCCCCGACGATCCGTCTCTGCCCGCCAGCCTGTCGCGCGAGCCCGCGTCGGTGCACATCGCGCCGCCGCTGGTGGCGCCCTTCAATCGCGAAGGCTGGAAGGCCGAGCTGGTGCGCGAGAGCGCGCGGCTGACGGCGCGGCCCGAGCTGTTCGACGCGCAGCTGCGCGCCTCGGTCGATCGCAGCGAGCGGCTCATCGCCAACACGGAGGGCACGCGCATCGTCTCCGAGCAGGCCATCTACGCGCTGCACGCGCAAGCCTGGGCGCGCGCGCCCGACGGCATGCTCCTCGAGGACAGCCGCGACTGGTACGGCTTCAGCGAGGAGCAGCTGCCGCACGGCGCGAAGCTCGCGGCCGAGCTCGACGCGCTGGCGGGCGAGCTGATCGCGCTGCGCAAGGCGCCGGTGCTCGACCCGTACACGGGGCCCGCGCTGCTCGCACCGGAGGCGGCCGGCGTGCTCTTCCACGAGGCAGTCGGCCACCGCCTCGAGGGCGAGCGGCAGAACGACGATCACGACGGCCACACGTTCAAGGGCCAGGTCGGCAAGCAGATCCTGCCGCCGTTCATCAGCGTCATCGACGACCCCACGCGCGAGAAGTCGAAGGGCACGCCGCTCAACGGCTTCTACGACTTCGACGATCAGGGCGTTCCCGCGCAGCGCACGGTGCTGGTGCAGGACGGCGTCTTGCAGAGCTTCCTGCTCTCTCGCGCGCCGGTGCAGGGCTTTGCGCGCAGCAACGGTCACGGCCGCTCGGCCGCGGGGCGCGAGCCGGTGGCGCGCATGTCGAACCTGTTCGTCGAGTCGTCGAAGGTGCTCTCGGCCGCCGCGCTCAAGGCCGCGCTCATCGCCGAGGCCAGGCGGCAGGGCAAGCCGTACGGGCTGCTCATCCGCGACGTCTCCGGCGGCAACACCGACACCAGCGGTTACGGCTACCAGGCGTTCAAGGGGCAGCCGCGGCTCGTCTATCGCGTCGACGCGGCCACTGGCGCGGAGGAGCTGGTCCGCGGCGTCGAGGTGGTGGGCACGCCGCTCTCGAGCCTCAACAAGATCGCCGCCACCGGCGACGACCCCGCGGTGTTCGACGGCTACTGCGGCGCCGAGAGCGGCTTCGTGCCCGTCAGCACGGTCGCGCCCACGGTGCTGGTCAACGAGATCGAGCTGCAGCGCACTCGCAAGGACTCGGGCCGGCCGCCAGTGCTGCCTTCGCCGCTGTTGAAGTGAGCGGCGCGGACGCGTCCAGGCCCAAGCCGCAGTTCGTCAGGACGCGATGTCGAAGTCGACCGCGCGCACCGGCTGCCAGTTCCACCACCAGGCCGCGCATGCCAGGTGCGTCGCGAGCTCGGCTTTGTCTTGCTCGACCACGGGCTCGTGCTCCGCGGTGGGCTTGCCGCAATCGGCGCAGATCAGCGGCCGCGCGGCGTATCCCTCGCTCAGGCCCTTCTTCTCCAGCATCGCGCGCCACTCGCGCAGCCGCTCCGCGTCGGGGTGGATCGCCGAGGACCGGCCGCGGAGGAGATCAGCCACCGCGCGCAGCGCGCCGCGCGCTTAGAACGAGTCGGTCGAGAAGCGGGAGAAGATCATGTGCGGCGTCGCCGAGAGCGGGTTGAGCACCAGCGCTCCGTCGTTGCCTCCGCCGCTGTGGTAGTGCACGTCGTGGCAGCCGTCGTCGGTGCTGTACCCGGTGCAGTAGATGGAGATGTGGTTCGCATTCGCCAGCTCCGCCTCCAGCCCGGAGGTGCGCGCCGAGGGCGTGGCGCCGACGAACTGCGAGGCAGTCAGCCCGAGCGAGGTGTACGTGAGCCCGTCGCTGCCGTGCCACCCTTCGGACCAGGCACCGTCCGGCATCTGGATGCTGTCGCTCTCGTAGATGTAGGTCTCGTCGCTCGAGCTGGTGCCGATGTCCACCGCGACGTCGTAGAGCTTGCCGCCCGAGGTGACCTCGATGTGGACGTGGCTCGAGTCGTTGCTGCAGGACGAGGCGGCGTTCTCCACGCTGACGTAGGTGACGTATCCGTCGAGCCGGCCGTGCGTGGTGTTGATCGCGCTGCCGGTGGTCTGCTCGCAGGAGTTGGCTCGCGTGGGCGTTCCATCGCCGCTGCCGCCGCCGCTCCCTCCTGCCGCGCCGCCGCCAGAGCCGCCAGCCGATCCTCCCGCCGAGCCGCCACCAGAGCCGCCAGCCGAGCCTCCGGCCGAGCCGCCGCCAGAGCCGCCAGCCGATCCTCCGGCCGAGCCGCCGCCGCTGCCGCCGCCGAATCCTCCGGCCGAGCCGCCGCCGCTGCCGCCGCCGAATCCGCCGGCCGAGCCACCGCCAAATCCGCCGCCGAATCCACCGCCCGAACCACCGCCAAATCCGCCGCCGAATCCACCGGCGGAGCCGCCGCCATTTCCGTTGTCGGTGGTGACGATCGAGACCTGGATCTGGAGCTGCACCGTCGAGTCCGCCGACGAGCTGAGCTCGCAGATCGCCGAGATGTTCCCCGCGCTGCTCTCCGTGGGCGCGGCGATGGAGATCGCCGCATTCGATGTCGACGAGATCGTCCCGTTCGCGGGCGTCGACGTCACGCCTTGGTTGCACGCGACCGCGTACGGAATGCTCCCCGTGCCCGAGTAGCTGAGCAGCACGTTCTGCGCGCTGGCCGCGCTGCCCGCGGCGCTGGTGAACGTCAGCGACGTCGGGAAGGCCGACACGGAGCCGCTCGCGGTGGTGCAGATTCCGCTCTGGCAGCTCTCGCCCGTGAGGCAGTCGCTGTCGCGCACGCAGTTGGAGACCGACTGCCCGGAGCACGCGGCGAGCAGCGAAGAGAGCAGCAGCGTACAGGCGACGAGCTTCATGCGGCGAGCCTCACAGGAAAGTGCGGCTTATCGAGTAGGCGTTTTGTCCGGGCCGCACAGTCGGTCGAGCGACCGTGCGACCCGTCGAGGCCTATCCGCCTGGCGTGTACTGCAGCTGCGTCGGGCAGGTCTGCGAGGTGGCGCTTCCGTTCACCGTGAACGGCCCGCCGGAGACGGTGACGCGCATTCCTTCGTAGCCGCTGCTGGTCACGTACGAGCTCTGCGCCGCCTGCGCCGGCGTGATGCTGACCGCGGCCGGCAGCGGAGAGGTGCCCAGCTTGGTCACGGTGGTGGTCGACGAGACGGCGAACTCGTTGACGCCCTCGTACGGCGACCAGCTCAGCCCGGTGACGGCGACGACATCGCCGACCGCGGGCGCCGTGCCGTAGCTCGCGGCGTAGGTCTTGGTGAAGTAGACCTCGGTGCCCGAGTGGATGGCCGGCGTGCCGCTCGCCGCGTCCTGGATGTAGATGCTTCCCGACGCGAGCGTTCCGGTCGAGGTCCACGGGCTCACCGCGGTGACGACGCCGTAGACGGTGACGCCGGTCGAGGACGTGCCGTAGGCGGCGGCCACCGTCATCGCGTTCTGGGGCGGCGTGATGGTCGTCGCGGTCGGGTTGGTGAAGCCGGCGAGGCCCAGGTCAGAGCAGTTGCTGACGAAGAGCGCCGGCGCGGGCGAGCCTGCGCCATTGTCGCGCGTGTCGAGGTCGAAGATGCCGGAGATCGCGCTCACCGACGACTGATCGGCGTACGCGGCGATGGTCGAGCCGCAGCCTTCGCTGGTCAACGTCTTGCCGAACGCGAACGTCTGGACGTTGAGGCTGTCGGAGCTAGCGTCCTCGGCGGCGAAGCCGTCGCAGTAGGTCGAGCTCGCGCTGCCGCCGCCCGAGCCGCCTGCCGAGCCACCGGCGCTGCCGCCACCGGAGCCGCCGGCGCTGCCGCCGCCCGAGCCTCCCGCGCTGCCGCCTGCCGAGCCGCCGGCGCTGCCGCCGCCCGAGCCTCCCGCGCTGCCGCCTGCCGAGCCGCCGCCGCTGCCGCCGCCCGAGCCTCCCGCGCTGCCGCCGCCCGAGCCTCCCGCGCTGCCGCCGCCCGAGCCTCCCGCGCTGCCGCCTGCCGAGCCGCCGGCGCTTCCCCCGCCCGAGCCGCCGCCGCTGCCGCCGCCGGGCGACGTGCTGTAGTCCGAGTCCGCCGTCGGGTAGAGCGCCTGCGCCGAGCCGTACGCGTCCCAATCGAGGATGCCGGCCATCGAGTAGAACGTCTCACCGACGCTGACCGGAATCATGTTCGGCTGCGTGAAGCACTCGGGCGAGTTCTGCAGGTGCTCCGTGTAGAAGAAGAAGTTCTCGATGTAGATCTCATGCCCCGCGCCGTCGTTCGCCTGGAAGCCTGAGTAGGCGGGCGGCTCGCAGAGCGTCGCGCAGGAGTAGATGCCGCCGTCGGTCGGCTCGCCGTAGGTGCCGCCGTCCGACGCGACGATCGACGTGCAGGTCGAATCCCAGAGCGCCGAGGGGGTCAGGTTGTCCACCGTCAGCGGCGTCCCCACGAGCTTCACGTAGACGCCGCGGTAGGCGCTCGCGCCTTGCTCGGCCAGGTCGGCCATCGTCACCACCGCCGGTTCGGGCGGGGCGACGGCCGACTGCACGACAGTCTGCGCGGTGGGAACGAACTGAAGCAGGCCCTGGTAGGTCGAGAGGCTGCCGGTGATCTGCACCAGCGAGTCAACCGCCGGCGCGCGGATGGTCGGGCACGACGTGAGGTCGGGATCGCAGTAGACCGCGACGCCCGATTGCGGGCCGCCGTCCGGATCCTCGATGTACCACTGCGAATAGTCGCCCGGGGTCCCGTGCAGCGCGGTGACGACGGCGGTGACCGTGATGGGGCCGGTGAGGTTCGCGCCGCGCGCGGCCGCGATGGTGGTGACCGTGGGCGGGCCCGCGTCCGCCGAGCCGCCGCCGCTGCCGCCGCCCGTGCCGCCATCGGTGCTGCCCGGCGCCGTGTACTCGAGCTGGCTCGGGCAGGTGTTCGAGGCCTTGCTGCCGTGCACGGAGAACGGCCCGCCGGAGACGACCACGCGCATGCCCTCGTAGCCGCTGCTGGTCAGGTAGGCCGCCAGCGAGGCGTTGGCGGCGCTGATGCTCACCGGCGCCGGCAGCGCGGAGGTGCCGAGCTTGGTGACCGCGGTGGTCGCGCTCGCCGAGAACTCGTTGACGCCGTGGTAGGGCGACCACTTCACGCCGGTGATCGCGACGACATCGCCCACCGAAGGCGCGGTGCCGTAGACCGCCTCGTTGGCCTTGCCGAAGTAGACCATGCTGCCCGACTTGGGCGCGGCCGCGGTGCCCGACGCGGTGGCGTCTTGCAGGTAGAGCGAGCCGCCCACGGCTGCGCCGGTGCTGGAGTTCACGCCCCACGGCGCGATGGCCGTGACGACGCCGTAGACGGTGAGGCTGGCGGCGCTCGAGCCGTAGGCGGCCGCGACGGTCAGCGCGCCCGACGGAGGCGTGATGCTCGTGCTGGCCGGCGTGAACCCGGGCAGGCCCAGGTCAGAGCAGTTGCCGACGAGCAGCGCGGGCGCGGGCGAGCCGGTGCCGTTGTCGCTGGTGTCGAGGTCGAAGATGCCGCCCAGCGTGGTCAGCGACGTCCCGTCGCTCCAGGCCTCGATGGTGCTCGCGCACGCCTCGGTGGTCAGCGCGCCGCCGTACGCGAACGTCTGCACGTTGACGCTGTCGGCGCCCGTGTCTTTGGCCGCGAAGCCGTCGCAGAAGGAGGACGCCGAGCCGCCGCCGCTGCCGCCCGCCGAGCCACCGCCGCTGCCGCCTGCCGAGCCGCCCGCGCTGCCGCCCGCCGAGCCACCGCCGGGACCGCCCGTGTTGGGCGTGTCCTCGCTGACGCAAGCGCCGGTCGTGAGCAGAAGCCCGGCGATGCACAAGGAGAGAAGCTGGGAGTGCGGGCGCGAGAGAGACATGGGTGGATCTCCGAGAGGAATCGACGGTGCAGCTCGAGTCGGGCGCGGCCATCTGCGCAATCGCTCGCCGGCGCGCAAGCGACGAGGTGATGACGGGTCTCTCATCCGCGGCCGCGGCGGGGTGTGAGGCCAGTGAGTATGGGTATCTGCGAGCGCGGCGGACGATCGTCCTTCGGATCATTGCCTAAGGTAGCATGTATCAGGCCAAGGGCTGATGTCGTTGCGTCGCGGTCGCCGATCGGTTGGCGCGACCGCGCGAGCCGCGCTCCCGCTCAGGGGGTCAGCGAGAGCTGCAGCATTCCCGTCGGCCCCACACCGGAGACGCCCACCGGCGTGTGCATCGGGCTGGCGAGGCCCGCCAGCATCGAGAGACCGAACTTCCAGATCTTCCAGGTCGCCATCGCGCCGCCGGTGAACTCCCAATAGCGCGTGCCGTCCTGCGGCCCGCCGTCGAACGAGGTGTCATATCGAGTGATCGAATCGAGGCCGACCACCAGATTGGGCAGCAGGTAATAGCCGGCCGATAGCTTCAATTCAGCGTCGGAATCGGGGACGCTGAACGACTTGCCGAAGACCGCGTTGGCGACCAGCAGCACCGGGCCGACGCGCTTGTCGACATCGAGCTGGCCCTCCACTTCACCGTCGTTGGGATGGTCGTCGGTGGGGCGGCTGAAGCCGATCTTCTTGAGGTTGACCGCGAACGCCATGTTCACGCCGGAGCGATCCTGCCGGAGAAACTGCGCCTTCGCATAGAAGGTCGGCGCGGCGATGTTGAGCGTCGCCGGATCGCCCACCGTCCCGTAGTTCATCGTGGCGCCCAGCTGCAGCCAGGAGAGCGGGGCGAAGTCGACGAACACGTCGGTGAAGTATCCCGAGAATCCTTGGCCGCTCCCCCAGCCATTGCCTGCGCCGGCCTGCACCGTCTGCAGCTGATCGACGGTGCCCACGCGGAAGGTCATCGGCGCCATCGTGTCGGCCTGCGACGAGATGAGGAAGACGCGATCGCTCTGGCTCAGGTTCCACGCGGAGGAGAACTGATGCGTGATCACTTCGTCGCCCGGCTCCTGCGCGGCGACCCCTCCGGCGGCGAGGGACAGGATCAAGAGGGCGCCGGGCAGCGAGCGGATGGAGCGAAAAGCCGTCATGGAGTGATATCGCGGGATATCAAGCCTTCGTCTGCGAAATGCAGCGCGGCTGATATTTCGGGATATCCTCACTCCGATATCATCACCGCGCGCAATGGGTGGGGTTATCCGCTCGAATGCGTATGGCCGCGCTGCGCGCGCGGGTCCAGATAGCCTCATGCGCGCGCTCCGATCCCGATGGCGGCCGCTGGCGCTCGTGGCCTTGCTCGGCGCGGCGCTGGCCGCGGGCGGCTTTCTGATCGAGAGAGCGCGAGGGGCGCGCATCGTGCCGGGCGCGGAGGCGGCGGCGCTCTGCCTGCGCGCGGCGGAGCAGTTCTGCGGCGAGCTCGAGCGGTGCGGCGGGCTCGCGTCGCCGCAGCGCCCGGCCTGCGTCGAGCGGCACGCCGCCGACTGCGACGCGGACATCGGGTGGCGCCTGCGGCGCGGCGTGCTCGCGCTCAACGCCGAGGCGCAAGAGGAGTGCCTGGAGGGGCTCGCTTCCGCGCAGTGTGGGGCGGTGCAGTCGGTGCTGGGCGACGACGATCAGGACGTGCTCGAGCTGACCAGCCAGTGCGAGCTCGACGAGCTGCGGCCGACCTCGCGGCTGGGCGGGCCGTGCGCGCTCCCCAGCGATTGCGCCGAGGGGAGCTGCCCGTACGCCGAGCCGGGGTGCCACGTCTGCCGCCCGTTCGCGCGCGTGGGCGAGAGCTGCGCGGCGGGCGCGGACACGTGCGACCCCGCCGTCGCCTGGTGCCGATTTTCGGAGGCGGGCGGCCGCTGCGCGGCGCTGCTTCCGCCGGGCGAGCGCTGCGGCGAGGCGCGCGAATGTCTCTCGGGCCTCTGCGCGAGCGCGAACGGCGAGCGGCGATGCGCCGCGCGAGGAGAGTCGACCGGCTGCTCCAGCGCGGCCGACTGCGCCTCGGACTCATTCTGCCAGGCGGGCCGCTGCGCGCGCCGGGCCGCCACTGGCGCGGGCTGCAGCGCGGCGAGCGCGGAGGCGTGCCTCGACCCCGAGGCTCGCTGCGTCGGCGGGCGCTGCCGCATCCGCCCCTTCAGCGAGCGCGCGGGGGCTTCTTGCGCGGACTTCAGCGATTGCCAGAGCGGGCTCTACTGCCGCGAAGGGAGCGCGCCGGGCGGCGCAGGCGCGTGCGCGCGGCAGTCGGTCGCCGGCGAGGCGTGCCGGCCGGGCGACTACGGCGGCTGCATCGCGAGCAGTCGCTGCGTGCGGGGCGTCTGCCAGCCGCTCGCGCGTGAGGGTGAGCCGTGCACAGGTCCATATCTTTGCACCGCCGAGCTGGAGTGCATTCCTCGCTCGGCGGACGCGGGGTTCGCGGGCGGCGCCACCTGCCTCGCGCCCGCCGCGGTGGGCCAGCCATGCGGCCCTTATCGCTCGTGCCGCGGCGGCTACTGCCGCGAGGGCGCGGACGGCGGCGCGAGCGTCTGCATCGCCAAGGCCGCCGCGGGCGCGGCCTGCTTCTCGAGAGAAGAGTGCGCGTCGGGCCGCTGCGAGCCCGAGCGCGCCGGCCCCTCGCGCTGCCAGCCCTCCTGCGGCTAGCAGGGGACGCCGCTCGACGCACTTTCAGTTTGCGAGCGGGTCGCAATCCTGGCCAAAGCAGAGGGCCAGCACCGGGTGGATCTCGATGCCGTTGGGCGCCGCGCTCGCCGAGCCGTGCAGCATGTCGAAGAACGCGGGGCCGATGATGGTCGCGGTCTTGTTGATCTGCTGGTAGCTGCCGGTCGGCGTGATGATCGACTCGAGCGTGTGCCGGCCGTGGGTGGTGAAGCACTCGGTCGCCGGCGCGCTGTTGGTGCAGCTCGGGAAGGGGATCTCCGCCTCCATCTGCGCGCCAGTGGTCGGATCCTTGATGGGCATGTGGTAGTCGCTGTCGCTCTCGAGCTTCGTCTCGATGACCGTCACGTTGCGCAGGATGTAGAGCGTGTTCTCCTGGGCGGAGCGGGGCGTGCTCGTGCCCAGGTTGGCGGGCACCGCGTAGGTGCCGAGCGTCTTGATGTCGATGGGCGTGGGGGTCTGCTGCACCACCGCCTCCGCCGCGCTGTCCTGGCCTGTCTTGACGGTCCAGCGCCAGCTCCCGCACGCGCCGCCGTTGCTGGTGTTGTACGTGTCGGGCGCCGGGCAGGAGATCCCAGTGATGGTCCCGCCGCCGCTGCCGCCGCCCGAGCCGCCCGCGCTGCCTCCGCCGGAGCCGCCCGCGCTGCCGCCGGCCGAGCCACCCGCGCTGCCGCCGCCCGACGCTCCCGCGCACCAGGCCGCGACGGCCTGCTCGCAGGCGATGCTCACGGCGGTCGTCTGGTTGGCCGTGTCGAAGTCGCAGTTCGAGTTGCCAAACTGCTCGAGGATCACCGTCGAGGTGGTCGTCGAGCAGATCTCGAACGTCTTGCTCGGGTCGCTGGAGCAGCTCGCCGAGTGGCACTCTTGGCTGACCTGGCCGCATCCGGAAACCGCGGCGGCGACGCACACAGCAAATGCCACTGCGGCCCAAGTCGGGAAGACGTTGCGCGAGGATCTCATGATCTCCTTCTAGACCATGCTGCCGCTCCGCAGGAGGGGCCGCCGTCGCGCGCCGCAGAACGGGTCGCGAGGAGATGAGCGCGGTACCTCGTCGTTGAAGCTGCTTATCGATTGGGTGCGAGCGGCTCTTATCGGTTCTTCGATGGAGCCGGAGGGGGCAGGATGCACGTCGCACTCGACATGAGTGCCGCGTTCATATCCGCGCCGCGTTCATATCCGCGCCGTCCACGCGGGATATATCCCCGCGCGCAGCGAGATATCCGTGACCGCGCCGTTCGCGGACCCAGTCCTCCGGGGGCGATCGGGACGGTCCGCTCCCGCGCCAAGGAAATCCATGCGCCAGCCGGCAGGCCGATTCTTCTCGCCGCTGATCCTCGGAGCCATCGCCATCGGCGCGTCTGGCTGCCCGTGGTGCGACGACGGCTACGACCGCGGCCGTCCGGAGCATCGAGATGAGCGGCACGAAGATCATCTCGACGATCACCACGACGATCAGCATTGATCGTCGGCGGACCCTTCGGTGGCTTGGAGGATCCCTTCGGCGCTCCAGTGGCGCACGTCGTACGCGAGCTCGGCGAGCAGCTCGTCGAGGCGGGCCGCGGCCTGCGCGCGACGTTCGGGATCGCGCGAGGACGCGCCGTCCGCGGGCGCGCGCCACTGCGGCGCGAGCAGCAGCCGGCTCTTGAGCGCGGTGGTGAACAGGTCGGCGAAGCTCGGCTGGCTGTAGGTGAAGTTGAGCGAGAGCGCCTCGCCGCTCGCCTGCGTGCCGTGCCAGTGGCCCTGCGGAACGAAGAGCAGCGAGCCCGGATGCAGCGTGAAGGTCTCGCTCGCGGCCGGCGCGCGCTCGGGCATCGGCGCCTCGAGGTAGCTCGCCAGCTCCGGGTCGAGCGGCTGCCCGAGCGTGTGCCGCTGCGACGGATGCGCGACCGACTCGTTGGGCGCGAGCCACCAGGTCTTCGTCCCCGTCAGCTGCAGCACGAAGTTGATGTTCTGATCGAAGTGGGCCGCCGTGCCGCGGCCGTCGGCGGTCGCGTAGACCATGCAGCGTGAGAAGGTCATCCGCGGCAGGCCGAGATCGTACGCGATGGCTCCCAGCCACGTCCGCAGCACCGGCGAGATCCGCTCGACCTGGTTGAAGAGCAGGCCGATCCGATTCGCGAACAGCTTCTTCGCGTCGGCGGGCGAGGCGTCGATGGCGCTCGCTTCGTCGGACGCGTCGGGCAGATGCGCCTGCACCTGCGCGGGCCAGGCCGCGAGCATCGCCTCGAGAGACTGCAAGAAGGGCAGCGCGGTGAGCTCGCGCACCGACGCGCCGAGGCCGTGCACGGCGAACGGGCGCGAGGGCCAGGCGCCGCGCAGGAACGCATCGGGCGTGCGCGCGCCGAGCAGCGAGGCCAGACCGGCCGCGCCGGGAAGAAGTGGATTCGTGTCGTGCATGGCCCGCAGTACCACGGCGCGCGCGTGGGCCGATCAGCGCGGCGCGCAGAGCGCGGGCGAGAGCGCGGGCGCGAATCCCACCGCGAGGCCGCGCCCGGCAAACTGGCCCAGGGAGAGACCGGTGCGCTGCTGAAAGGCGCGCTCGAAGTTCGCGCCGCCGCGCAGATCGTCGAGCAGCGCGAGCACCACCGCGTCGCCGCAGGCGCTGGCGAGCCGCTCGAACGCGCGATGGGCCGCCGCGTAGATTGCCGGCTGCGAGGCGCGCATCAGCGCGTCGGTGGGGGCGAGCAGCGGCGCATCCGGGTGCTGCGCGACCCAGCCCGCGAGCTCTTGCTACGAGAGCCGCCGCGCGCCCTGGCCGGCGGTCAGAGAGGCCATTCCTTCGCGAAACCAGAGCGGCGGCTCTTCGACCGGCGCGCCGTCGCCGCGCGCGAGCCGCTGGTACATCAGCGCGTGAGTCAGCTCGTGCGCGAGCAGCTCGGCGAGCGCGGCCGCGAGCGTGGCCTCGTCGGCTTCCGCGGCGCCCTCCCACGAGCGCGGGCTCTGCACCAGCACGCGATCGCTCCACGACCAGGCGCGCAGCCAGGGCACGCCAGGCTGTCCGCTCGCCGCCTCGAGCGCAGGATGATCGGGGAGCAGCCGGATCTCGAGCGGCGCGCGAAACCCGCCCCAGCGGCGCACGCGAGGCGCGGCTTGCTCGAGCGCCGCGCGCAGCTTTTCGAGATCGCCGGCCGCGCGCCGCGGCTCCTCGCCGCGCGCGCGCGCATCGGCCGGCGGCGTGGCCGGCAGCGCGTCGACGAGCGTGGCGAGCGATCCGTCGAGCGGAACCTCGATCGACCGCGCGCGCGCCGCGGGCCGCTTGCTCTCCCCGCGCGCGGGCGCCTGCGCGCAGGCCGACGCCGCGAGCAGCAGCGAGAGGATCCATCGGGCGCGCACGGATTCGAGCTTGCGGAGCGCGTGGGAAATCCACCCTCGGTCAACTGGCGCGCTTGTGGCCGTGGCCGCTGTGATTACCGTCGTGGCTCCACTCGCTGTCCCTCTCGAAAGAGCTCATGCGCCAGATCTGGATCACCCGCGCCGGCGGCCCCGAAGTCCTGCAGATCCGCGAAGCCGCCGACCCTGCGCCCGCCGCGGGCGAGGTGCGCATCCGCGTGCGCGCCATCGGCATCAACTTCGCCGACACGATGGCGCGGCTCGGCCTCTATCCCGACGCGCCGCCGCTCCCGTTCGTGCCTGGATATGAAGTGTCGGGCGTCATCGACGCGGTCGGCGCGGGCGTCGACGCCTCGCGTGTGGGCGAGCGGGTGGTCGCGCTGACGCGATTCAATGGATATGCCGATACCGTCTGCGCGCTCTCGGCTGCCGCGCTGCCGCTCGCGGCGAACATCTCGTTCGCGGCGGGCGCGTCGATCCCCGTGGTGTGGCTCACCGCGTGGCACATGCTGGTCAACCTGGGCAACGTGCACAAGGGCCAGCGCGTGCTCGTCCACGCGGCGGCTGGCGGCGTCGGCACCGCGGCGCTGCAGATCGCGCGGCACTTCGGCGCCGAGGTGCTCGGCACCGCCTCGCCCGGCAAGCACGCGCGCCTGCGCGAGATGGGCATCACCCACGCCATCGACTATCGCAGCCAGGACTTCGAGGCCGAGGTGATGCGGCTCACCGAGGGCAAGGGCGTGCACATCGCGCTCGACGCGGTGGGCGGCAAGTCGTTCAAGAAGAGCTACCGCACGCTCGCGCCCGCGGGCCGCTTGATGATGTTCGGCGCCAGCGCGGTGAGCACCGGCCTCGGCCGCAACCTCTTCGCCGCCGTCGGCACCATGGTCGGCATGCCGATCTTCTTCCCGGTGCCGATGATGAGCGACAACAAGGGCGTGCTCGGTGTGAACATGGGCCGCCTCTGGGGCGAGGTCGAGCTGCTCACCGGATACCTGCGCGAGATCCTCCTGCTCGTCGAGAAGGGGACCTTCCAGCCGATCGTCGATCTCGAGGTGCCGTTCGAGCAGGCCGGCAAGGCGCACGAGCGGCTCGCGGCGCGCGAGAACTTCGGCAAGGTCGTGCTCGTTGTCGGTGGATAGAGCGCCGCGGCTTACGACCGGTCAAAAGCGCCAAGCGGCGGAAACCGAGAGCTATGCAGCTGGCGGCAGAGCGGCGGGAAGCTTGCGGCCTTGCGCGGAGAAGATCTTTGACGAGCTGAGCTTCCACTTGCTGAGGCGGAACTTCATCGCCGTGCCCAAGACGCCGAAGCCGTAGGTGACGCTGCGGCGGAAGCTGAGCGACGAAGCCTCGGCGAAGTATCGCGCCGGGCAGCTCACTTCGCCGATATCAAAGCCAAACCAGATCGCCTGCGCGAGCATCTCGTTGTCGAAGACGAAATCGTCCGAGTTCTCCTCGAGCGGGAGCGTCTCGAGCAGCTTGCGCGAGAAGGCGCGATATCCGGTGTGGTATTCGGCGAGCTTATATCCGAGCAGCATATTCTCGGTGGCGGTGAGGAACCGGTTCGCGAAGTACTTCCAGAGCGGCATGCCGCCCTTGAGCGCGCCCACGCCGAGGATGCGCGAGCCGAGCACCGCGTCGAAGTGGCCGCTGGCGACCATCCCCGCCATCGCCGGCAATAGCCGCGGTGAATATTGATAATCGGGGTGCAGCATGATGACGATATCTGCGCCTCGCGCGAGCGCCGTCGTGTAGCAGGTCTTCTGGTTGCCGCCGTAGCCGCGGTTCTTCGGATGCACCACGTAGTGGATGCCCAGCTCGCGGGCCACATCGACAGTATGATCACGAGAGCAGTCATCGACGAGCACGATGTCGTCCACCACCGCCGTGTCGATCTCCGCGTAGGTCTGCCGCAGCGTCTTCTCCGCGTTGTACGCGGGCATCACCACGCAGACCTTCTTGCCGCCGATCATGTTCTCTCGCTCTCGAGGATTGGAGGTGCGGGTTCTACCAGACCTTGCCGTTCGGGAAAGTTCGCGGCGGGCTGGCCGGCTGCATCTGTTCGTCGGCGAGCGAGAGATTGGGCGAGTAGCGCGGATCGCGCCCAAGCTCAGGCCAGCGCAGCAGCATCGTCTGCATCTCGCGCGCGAACCGCTCGCGCTTTTCGGGCGAGAGGTCGTCGCCGCGGCTCCACGACTCGTGGTGGATGAGCTCGGCGGTCGGCACATACAAGTTGCGCAGGCCGCGCTGGGCGAGGCGCAAACAGAGATCGACGTCGTTGAACGCGACCGGCAGCTCGGCCGCGTCGAAGCCGCCCACGTCGAGGAAGAGCTGGCGACGCACCACCAGGCAGGCGGCGGTGACGGCGGTGCTCGCGCGCAAGATCTGGCTCCAGCCGTGCGGGCCGGCGTCGTCGCGGGCGCGGCCGCGCAAGACGTGGCCGGCGACGCCGAGCACGCCGGTGGCGACGCCCGCGTGCTGCACGCGCCCGTCCGGATAGAGCAGCCGCGCGCCGACCGCGCCGATCCCCTCGCGCAGCGCGTGCCCGGCCAGCTCGGCGAGCCAGGACGGATCGATCATCTCGAGATCGTTGTTGAGCAGCGCGAGCAGCTCGCCGCGCGCCTCGCGGGCCGCGCGGTTGTTGAGCGCCGAGTAGTTGAACGGGCCGTCATCGCGCAGCACGCGCGCGCGGCCGCTCCGCTCGAGCTCCTCGAGAAAGCGCAGCGTCTGGGGCTCGCGGCTGCCGTTGTCGACGATGAGCAGCTCGAGCGGCTGCCAGTCGGTCTTCTCGAGCAGGCCTTCGACGCAGCGGCGCAGCACCGCGAGGCCGTCGCGCGTCGGGATGATCGCGCTGATGAGCGGGCGCGACGCGGGCCAGGACGCGGGCACGTCGACGCGCACGCGCCGGCTGGACGCGGTCGCGCCGGGCCCCGCGCGCAGGCCGGGCGCGACGTCGTCGAGGTGCTGCTGCAGCGCGCGCAGGTGCGCTTCGCCGCTCGGCTCCTCGCGAGAGACGTGCGCGAGGACGCGCGGCAGGTGCACAATGCGCGCGGCCCCGCTCGCCTCGAGCGACACTTGCGCCAGACGCAGCAGCAGATCGTAGCGCTCGGCGGGCGCGCGATCTCCACGCAGGCGCAGGCTCTGCGCGAGGTTGGTGCGCAGCATCGCGAACGGCCCGAGCGCGTCGATCGACCAGAGCAGCTCAGGATCGAACGCGCCTTTGAAGAAGGGAGCGCGGCGCGCGCCCGCCGCGTCGCGCAGGTCGTGATCGCCGTAGAGCAGATCGATCCGCGGTGCCGCTGCAATGGCCTCGGCAGCGCAGAGCAGGGCGTGCGGGCGCAGCGTGGTCTGCGTGTCGAGCAGGCAGAGGTGCGAGCCGCGCGCGCGATCAATCCCGGCGTTCCACGCAACCGTCCGGTCTGCGAACGCGCCGAGCTGCGCGACGCGCGCGTCGCTCGCGGTGGCCTGCGCGAGCGCCTGCTGCAGCGCGGGCGAGGCGTCCGGACGATGCGAGAGGAGCAGCTCCCAGCGCGGCGCGAGCTGCGCGCGGACCGCGCCCAGCAAGGCCTCCAGCGATTCGAGCGACTCGACCGGCTCGGGCACGAGCGAGAAGAGCGGCGCCGTGCGCAGCGCGTGGACGCGGCGGCGCAGCGTCCGCAGCTGCGGCTCGTCGAGGCGATCGTACTTCTCGACCCAGGCCGCGTAGTCGAGCGACTCACCGAGCTGCTGCCCGCGGGAGAGCCAGCGCGAAAGGCCGCGCGGACCGCCGAGCGCGAGCGCGCGGGTGGCGCGGGCGAGCGCGCGGGGCAGGCCGATCGGATCGCGCAGGTGGCGAAGGGCACGCATCGCGCAGCGCAGTAGCGCACCGCTGGGAGGGGCGCAATCGGTCCGGCCCGCACGCCAACCGTGATAACAACTCTGGCTCGCCACGGCTCTTTGATGAACACTCCTGTCGCGATTGCGATCCCCATTTTCAACGCGCGGGAGCTCACCGAGCGGTGCATCGAGTCTGTGCTCGAGCACGCGCCGGCGAGCGGGTGGCGGCTCATCCTCGTCGACGATGCGAGCTCGGAGCCCGGCCTGGGCGCGCGGCTGGGAGAGTTCGCGGCGCGCGATCCGCGGCGCATCTCGCTGCTCGTCAACGAGCGCAACCAGGGGTTCACCGCCAGCGCGAACCGGGCGATGCGCGCGCTCCTCCCGGGCGAGGATCTGCTGCTGCTCAATAGCGACACGGAGGTGTTCGCAGGATTCCTCGCGCGCCTCCAGGCCGCTGCCAGCGCGGACGAGCGTAACGGCATCGTCACGCCATTCTCGAACAACGCCACCCTCTGCAGCGTCCCCGAGCCTTTTCAAGACAACCCGATACCCCCGGGGTACTCGCCCGCGTCGTTCGATCGGTTGATCGCCGCCTGCTCCCTGCGCGAGCGCCCGGAGATCGTCACCGCGGTCGGGTTCTGCATGTACGTGAAGAGCGCGGTCCTCGCGGACACGGGCCTGTTCAACGAGTCCGTCTACGGCCGGGGCTTTGGCGAAGAGAACGATCTCTGCGAGCTCGCCAAGCGGCATGGCTGGAGCATCCGGCTCTGCGACGATCTGTTCGTCTGGCACAAGGGCAAGGCGTCATTTGGCGATGAAGGCCGGGCCCGGGAGCGCGCGAACCTCGCGCTGCTCGAGGGCCGCCATCCAGGATACCTGCGCGCGGTGCAGCAGTTCGCACACGACAATCCGCTCGCGCCGCTGCACGCGCGCTTGCGCTTCCACCTGCCGCGGCTCTCGGCGGGGAGAGAGAGCGCAATGCTCTTTCTTCTGCACGCGTCGCCGTACCAGCAGCGGCCGGGCGGCACCGAGCATCATGTCTACGACCTGGTGCAACGGCTGGCGCTCCCGCGCGCCGTCATCGCGTGGCCGGAGCGCGATGAGCTGGTCGCTGCAGAGATCCTGGCAGGCGAGGTGGCGCGGCCGCGGCGCTTCGAACTGCGATTGCGCTCGCCGTCGCAGCAGTTTTGTCTTTCGCATCCCGAGATCGAGCAAGGTCTTCGGAGCTGGATTCGTGCCTTTGGAATCCGCGCGGCGCATGTGCATCACACCCTGCGGTGGCCCGCCTCGATTCTGCGCGTGCTCGACGAAGAGGGCGCGCCATTCATCTTCACCGCGCATGACTTCCACCTCGCCTGCCCGAACTGGAACCTCTTTGATGAGAGCCGCGGCGCGGCCTGCCCTTGCGACGGCTCGCAGAGCTGCGAGCAGAGCTGCCTGCGCACATTTGCGGGGCGTCCCGATCTGGAGTCGCCGGCAGGCGGAGTCACGGCCATCGGCCCCTATCGCGATGCGCATCGCGCGGCGCTCGCCCATGGAGTCGCCAGGGCGCGCGCGATCGTCTTCCCTTCCCAGTCTGCCCAGGATGAGCTGCGCAAGCGGGGCGCGCTGCCGCCGGTTCCCACCCGTGTCGTGGAGAATGGTTACTCCGGCGATTCACTGCGGGCGGTCGCGGCGAAGCCCCCTCCGCACGATGGCGCACTCCGCGTTTTGATCTTGGGCGAGACAGGGCTGGCGCCCAAAGGCGCGGAGAACTATCTGCGCGTCGCCGCCGCACTGCGCGGCGCAGACATTCAGCTCCATTTTATTGGCGAGTCTGCGCGCCGGCTGCTCCAGCCCGAACTGACGCGCTTGGGCCTCGCAGCGACTGCGGTCTTCCACGGCCGCGTTGAGCGCGCAAACCTTCCCGCGTCGCTGGCGAGCATCGCGCCTCACGTGGGGCTGCTGCTGCCCGCGATGATGGAGACGTTCTCTTACGTGGTCTCCGAGCTGGCTCTTGCGGGGATCCCGCTGGTCGTCAACCCGCACGGCGCCAGCGCCGAGCGAGTGCGTGCGCACGGCTTCGGCGTCATCGTGGCGGACGCGGATGCTGCGGCGGACCAATTGAGGACCTTCGCTCGCGACCGCTCGCCGCTCGCGCCGCTGCGGGCGCGCGCGCTCGCCTATCGCCATCCTTCGCTCGAGGAGAGCGCGGCCGCGGTGCGCGCGCTCTACGCAGAAGCCGGCCTGCTCGATGCGCTCTCGTCCGTCCAGCTGCCATCCGCGGCGGATCTCGAGGCCCTCTTCCTGCAATGCCCCGATGCCTCCGCGTGCGCGGCTCCTCTGGAGGCCCGGCCCGTCGAGTCGATTGTTCGCGCGGAGCCGCCTGCCTCCGCCTACCAGGGCGGCGTGGCATACCAGCTCTATTCGATCGTCAAGCGGTGGGTTCCTGCCGGGCTGCGCCGTTGGAGCCGCGATCAGCTGCTGCGGCGCCAATACCAACCACGTCTGATCTTTGATCCGGCGCAAGCGCGGCTGCGCGATCTGGCCCTGGCGGGCAGCGGGTGGGGGGAAGCGCGCTTCTCGGTGGCCGGGCCGTTCCCTCTGCTGAGCTTTCCCATCCAGGCCCTGCGGCTGGGCGCCGCGATGGGTTTGAGATTGGGCGTCCTGCGTTTTCGTCTGCTCCACAATGCTTCTGGCAACCCCCGCGCGCGCATCCTCTGGAGAAACGGGGAAGGCGAGACGCTCTCCGACGACAAGGCACTTCGGCTGGTGCTCGCCCGCGAGCCGGGCCAGTGGCACGACTATGTCGTCCTGCTCAATGAATCACCGCAGTGGAAGCGCGGTCTGGACGCCGGACTGGTCGAGCTTGCATTGGAGGTCGCCAACGCGGGCCAGGACTTGTCGGTAGGTCCACTCGAACTCGGCTGAATGCGTGCCGTTGACGCCCGGAAACGAGCTTGACAAGAGGCCCCTTCGAGTGGATTTCAAGGGGCATTTCGATTCACTGGAGAGGAAGCCATGCAGCGTGCCGGTATCTCAATGTGACGGAGTCCAGGCCCTCCATCGCGCCAGCGCCATCGCTCTCCTCCGCGCTCTCCGGTTCCAACAACGCGTTCGGTGTGTTGCGCTTGAGCCTGGCGCTGCTGGTCATTGTCGACCACGCATTTCCTCTCGGAGGATTTGGCGAAGATCCGATGTGGGCCTGGTCGCGAGGTCAGGATTCCCTGGGAGGCATCGCGGTAGCTGGATTCTTCGCCATCAGCGGTTATCTCATCGCCAAGAGCGCGCTTCATACGGATTGGCTGCAATTTCTCTGGCGCCGCGGGCTCCGAATCTTTCCTGCTTATTGGGGCGTGCTGTTCTTCAGCGCATTCTTGCTCGGTCCAGTGGTTTGGAAACTTGAAGGTCTGGGGCTTCGGACCTATCTGACCCGGGGAGCGGGCGGACCATTCTCCTACGTCTTGAAAAACGCCTTTCTCCAAATCAATCAATATGGAGTGCATACTGTCTTCACTTCGACCACGCCTTATGGCGTAAGCAGCCGTGGCAGCGTCTTGAATGGCTCTCTTTGGACGTTGAGCTATGAGTGGTGCTGCTATCTCATGGTGCTCGCTTTCGGCGCGTTCGCCGTCCTTCGTCGTGCTCGATTGCTGGTGCTGATTCTGGCCATTGGCACGCTCTCGATGGTGAATTTGCAGTTAGTCATGCCTGAGTCGCCGGCGCATCTCTTACCCTGGCTCCAAGACGTCCACGCGCTCCGCTTCACATGCATCTTCTTGTTTGGGAGCGCTGCAGCGCTCTACGGCAAGGAGATTCCGATGGACGACAAACTGGGTGCGGGAGCGCTGCTCGTCTTCCTGGGTTCGCTGTTCACCGGCGGATATTTTCTCGTGGGATATCCAGCTCTCGCCTATTCGCTGATGTGGCTTGCTGCCCGCCTTCCCGCCCCACTGCGCGCGATCGGTGCAAAGAACGACTACTCTTACGGTGTCTATCTCTACGGCTTCCCCGTGCAGCAGATGCTCGCGTATCTCGGCGTGTATCGATGGGGACGGACCCCTTATATCGCTGCATCGATCGCCGCGACCCTCCCGCTGGCGATAGCCAGCTGGCACTTGCTTGAAAAGAGACTCATGCGATTGAAGGACCTCGGCCCCGGGCTGGGCAGCCGCCACTTTTCTGATTTTCTGCGGCAGCGTGGGGCCGCCCCCGCCGCGCCGGTCGAGGGAGGCTCCCTTGTCTAGCGCGCTCGCCAAGGCACGAGTGCTTGTCTCTGGTGGCGCCGGTTTTATTGGGTGCGCCCTGGCGAACCGGATGGCTCCATTCGCGGGGCGATACCTCGTGTTGGACAATCTGCATCCGCAAGTCCACGCGATACGGGAGCGCCCGGCGGCGCTGCACCCATCCGCCGAGTTCATGCTCGGTGATGTGACGATGGCGTCTTGCTGGGACGAAGCGCTGACCCGGATTCAGCCCGACATTGTCATCCACCTCGCGGCTGAGACGGGGACGGGGCAATCGTTGACGGAGGCCTCGCGACACGGTTCCGTCAACGTGGTCGGCACGACGCAGCTCACCGACTCGCTCGGTCGCCACCAGATCCGTCCACGGCAGATCATTCTCTCCAGCAGCCGAGCTGTTTATGGCGAAGGCGCGTGGCGAAGCGCCGGCGGCGAGCTCGTCTACCCCGGCCAGCGCACGCGGAAGCAGCTCCAAGCAGGACAGTGGGACTTCTCGGACATGTCGTTCCAGCCCGCGACTGCCGCCTCTACACATCCATCGCCCTCGAGCGTCTATGGCGCGACCAAGCTCACGCAAGAGCATGTATTGAGCGCGTGGTGCGGGGCGCTCTCTGTCCCTCTCTCCATCTTGCGGTTCCAGAATGTCTATGGTCCCGGCCAGTCATTGACCAACTCATATACTGGGATCGTCGCGCTGTTTTGCCGGTTGGCGCGCGCAGGAAGCTCGATTCCTCTCTATGAAGATGGTGCCGTAACGCGGGATTTTGTCTTCATCGACGACGTCGCCGATGCGGTCGTGTCGGCCGTGCGCTGCCCGCCCGCGGACCGGCGCATTTGTGATGTCGGCTCCGGCCGCGCAACCACCATCGCGCAGCTCGCCGGCCTGATTGCACAGGCGTATGGCGCACCGGCTCCCCACCTTTGCGGCAAGTTTCGGGATGGCGATGTCCGCCATGCATCCTGCGATATTGCAGCGACGAAAGAGTCGCTTGAATGGACCCCCCATTGGCCGCTAGAACGCGGCCTCTCCGCTCTTC
>Ga0302196_10001322_pt1 | contig 23566 bp, 19 predicted proteins | sample II_Bog_N1_3_FD_198794 | JGI IMG/M metagenome (GOLD analysis project Ga0302196, IMG submission 198794) | Peat permafrost microbial communities from Stordalen Mire near Abisko, Sweden - II_Bog_N1_3 | ecosystem: Environmental > Terrestrial > Soil > Wetlands > Peat | place: Sweden: Abisko...
GCTTCGAGGTGCTCACGCGGCGACCCGCCGACGGCGCAGTCGCTCGGCGTGGGCGGCCAGGGTGGCGCCCACCACCCGCGGATGGCGCGTCCGGTCGAGATGGGCCCGAGCCCGCGCTCCCATGGCGGTAGCGCCTGCCCGGTCCTCGAACACCCGACGGAGGGCTCGGGCGGCGGCATCCAGATCGGGTTCGGCCCACCGGCCCAGGCCTCCGTAGGCGGTGACGTCTGGCGGCACCGGTACCAGATCGGCGGGGATCAGCAGGGCCGTCTCCTCGTCCATGAAGTCCAGGTTCCCCGACCAACCGGTGGCCACCACCGGCCGACCCAGGGCCATGGCCTCGGCCATCCCCAGTCCGAACCCCTCGCTGCGGTGGAGGGAGGCGTAACAGTCACACTGTTCCATCATGGCCTTCACCTGGCGGGCCCGGATGTGGCCGTCCAGAATTCGGATGTCCGGTCGATCGATGGAGGCCCGGAGCCGCTCCAGTTCCTCCCAGTGCCGGTCGCCGCTAACGGTCTTCACCACCAGCTGGGCGCCGTCAGCCGGGTCGAAGGCCCGCCGATAGGCCTCCATCAGGCCCAGGGGGTTCTTCCGCTCGGCGACACTGGCGAAGTCGAAGGTGAACAGCACCAGAAACCCCTCCGGCAGTCCCAAATCGGCGCGGGTCAGGTGGCTCCGCCAGGTCGGCACCTCCACCGCCAGCGGCACCCGTTCCACCCGGCCCCGACCGGTACGCTCCAACGCCTCGGCCACAAATCGGCTCGGCGCCCACACCTCGTCGACCAGATCGAACGACGGCCACAGGTGCTCGGGGAACTCTTCGGCTTCCCAGAACCACACGCCCACCGAACTGCGTCCGTGGAGCCGGTCGACCGGGAGTCGTCCGCGGACCGCTGGCAATACGTCGGCATTGACGCAGAACACGTTGGTGTCGTACGTCCAGCGGGGATCCCACCCGGCCCCGGCGTCGTGGGCCAAGGCGTTGCGGGTGTCGGTGGAGGCATCGGCGCTGACCGGCACTCCGGCCGCCCCGGCCGACCGCAGCACCAGGCGGGCGGCCTGTCCCACCCCTAGTTCGGCATTGAGATAGCCCAGCACGTTCAGCCCGGGCAGTACTCGGGTGGGCCCTCCCTCCTCCACCTGGGCCAGCTGTCGGCGGAGGGCAGCCGGAAGATTGACGGCCCGCGGGTCCCAGTGGGTCCCGCCCCAGGCCTGCAGCTGGCGAGCCGAGTCCCCGCGGTGGAGTGGGTCGGGGTAGGCGTCATGCAGATCGGCATAGAGGCCCCAGAGGGCATACAGGTAGGCGGGCAGACCGGTCGGCCCCAGCCGATACTCCGCCAGCCATTGGTCGAACCCGTCGGGATCGACGAATGGATTGGGGGGCGGGGGGAGCCGTCGGGCGTCCGACTCCTTCAGGCCCGATCGGTACGTCCGTCGGCGCACCGGATCGAGCACGGTGCCATGGCCGTCGGTGCTCCACCCGTAGGGCACCTCCATCCACTGCTCATAGCCCTGGTCGAGGAGCTGGTCGCCGTAGCGTCGGCACAGCCAGCTGGCCACCGGGTGCTGGCTGAGGAGCACCCGCGGGGCGTCGCCCTGATGCTTGGAGAGCACGTGGGGCCGACGAGGGTCGTAGCCGCTGAAGTGGAAGAAGACCAGCGGCTCACCATCGACCAGCACCTGGTCCCCCCGTCGGGACAGGGAACGTCCCGGCAGGTTCCAGTAGGCGACATTGCAGGCGGGGTCGCGGTGGACGTGATGGGGGAAGCAGTCGATGAAGTCGACCCAGCGCTGGTCGGTGAAGAGGCCGTTGGCGATGTCGACCACGCCGTCCCGGCGCAGCCGCTCCTTCCAGAACCCCAGGAAGCCACCCCGGAGACCGGCCGGGCCGATCCCGATGAACCCCAGGTTGTAGATGCCCGAGACCAGTACGGCCAGCTCGTCGATGGTCCGCCCGTCCCGTGGCAACGGTTGCAGGAGGTGCGGTGTCACCACCACGCCATGCCAGTCGGCCAGCTCGGCCAGCTCGTCGAGCGGGGCGAAGATCTCGATGTCGGGGTCGAGGTAGAGCACCGGTCTGTCGGTGGCGGTGACCAGGGACGTCAACAGCCAGGGCTTCACGGCGGTGGAGAGCTCCAACACGGTGTAGCTGGCAGCCATCTCCCTTCCCAGCGACCCGCCGAGGCCCACGTCGTGCAGCGTGAGGGAGCGGAAGGGCTCGTCCGGCCGGGTGGAGCCCGGGAGGTCGTCGATCACCAACACCGACAGCTCGGCTCCGGGGTGGTGTCTGGCGAACGATCGGGCCAGCACCCTGGCCGCCGGAAGGTAGTTGCGGGCAACGATGGTGCAGGCGCTGAACCCATCCATCACCGACATCGTACAAAGCCGGACCGTCCCTGCCCGGTATCCCGTTGCCGGCGCCGGAAGTCGCCGGAATTCCGGGAGGTCTGCGCTACCATCTGCCGGTGCACGCACACCACTCCGATCCAATCCGGACCTGGCGATGAGCAGCTGGTCCGACCTGTCGGCACGTCCCGTGCCCGCCGAGGTGTTGGCCGAGGTGTTCGGTGACGAAGCGGTGGTGGTGCAGCTCCGGACCGGGGCCTACTACTCCTTCGACGGGGCAGCCACGGCACGGTGGACCGCACTCGGACAGAGCGCCACGTTGGCCGATCTGGAGGACGACGGTTCACTTGAGGAATTCGTCCGCTACCTGGCTGGTGAGGAGCTGGTGGCGCTGAGTGGACCGCTCCCCGGTGGCCCCTCCGAAGTCGTCGACACCTGGCCCGGCATCGAGAAGTTCACCGACATGGAGGACCTGTTGGTGCTCGACCCGATCCACGACATCGACCTTGACGGCGACGGATGGCCCACGGTGGCTGACGCCGACGTCATCACCGGGTAGCTGGCCGTCTCCCGACCGGTGGCTTCGGCGCCGTCGCCGTCGACACCTGACCTTGCGGCACTGGCGGCTGCCACGCTCACCGGCTTTGAGCGAGCTGCCGCCCAAGTCGGCGAACACGTCGAGCACCTGCAGATCGCCGGAGTCCACCTGCGTGTGCGGCTGGCCGGACAGGCGCTCACCGACTCCCTCCTTCCGGCTCTTTCACGGTGCCGTATGGACGGGGTGGAGGCAACCGATGCGCCGGCCGCCACCTTCCATGCCTGGGAGTCCCGCACCTCCGGGATCCCCGCCCCCCGACCGCCGTGGTCGATCGACGACTACCTCCCCCGGGACGAGATCCGGGGGTCGGGGGCGGACGGCATCGACGTCTCCTACGCGCTGGCCACCCGCATCCTGTCGGTGTGGGATCGGTCACCGAGCCGTGGCGTCTTCTGGGTCGATGACGCCGCGGCCCTCCCGACGTGGGAGCCGAACGCCCCGTTCCGGAACCTCCTGCACTGGGCGCTGGCCGACCGCGGTCTGGTGCTGGCCCACGCCGCGGTGGTGGGTACCCCGGCCGGCGGTGTCCTGTTGGCCGGCCGCGGAGGAGCCGGAAAGTCGACCACCTCGCTGGTATGCGTGGACGCCGGCTGGCGGTACGTGTCCGACGACTACTGCGTGCTGGCCACCGAGGGACCTCCCACCGCCCACGCGCTCTACGGGATCGGCAAGCTTTCGCCAGGGATGCTGGAGCGGCTCCCGGGTCTGGCGCCCGCCGCCATGTACCAGCGGGACGATGGCAAGGTGGTCCTCGATCTGTCGGTCGGGCGCCCCGAACAGCTCACCTCCTCCCTTCCCCTTCGGGCGGTGGTGGTCCCCCGGATCGGAACCGCCACCGGCAGGCTGACCCGCCTTCCCCCATCGGCCGGGGCTCGGGCACTGGCACCCAGCACGCTCTTCCAGCTTCCGGGGGCGCGACCCGGCACCCTGGGCGCCATCGCCGCCGCCATCGGCGGCCTGCCGGTCTACGGCCTCGAGGTGGGGCCGGATCTCCCGGCCATTCCTGCCGCCCTGCTCCCGGCCATCGACGGGCTGGTGCCCTGATGGCCGGCGATCTCTCGGTGATCATCCCGGCCCACAACGCCGCCGCCACCCTGGAGTCCACCCTGCGGAGCGCCTCCGTCGCCGACGGGCTGCTCGAAGTGGTGGTGGTCGACGACGGTTCCACCGACGGGACCGCGGCACTGGTCGAGCAGCTCATCGACCAGTGGAGTGACCGGGGAGGAGCCCGGCTCCGATTGGTCTCCCAGCCCCAGGGCGGACCGTCGGACGCCCGCAACCGGGGCGCCCGCGAGGCCATCGGAGGGGTGTTCTGTTTTTTGGATGCCGACGACACCTGGCTGTCACCCACCCCCGATCCCCGACGGAGCAAGCTCGCCGATGACCGGTCGGCGGTCTCCCTCGGGCAGGTGCTCTGCCTGGGCGGTGACCCGCCGGTCCCGACCGGCGAGCCGTTCGCCGGATTCTTCACCGGGGCGGCGCTGATTGGCCGACAGGCCTTCGACGCCGTGGGGCCCTTCGACTCGGCGCTTTCCCTGGGGGAGGACCTCGACTGGTTCCTGCGGGCCCGCGAATCCGGCCTCCCGCTCTCCTTCCATCCCGAGGTCGCCCTGGGCTACCGCCTCCGTCCGGGGTCGCTCAGTGCCCGACGGGATGCCCGTTCGCACGGTCTGCTGGTCGCCCTCCACCACGCCGTCGACCGGAGGCGGCCCGATCAGGAGGTGTCCCCATGAGCGAGGTCGACCGGCTCTCCGTCACGTTGGTGATGGCGCTCCTCAATGGTGAGCCCCACCTCGGGGACTGCCTGGCGGCCATCGATGCCCAGACCCAGCCACCGCACCAGGTGGTGGTGGTCGACGGCGGTTCGACCGACGGCTCACGCCAACGGGTGGGTGCCTGGCCGAAGGGCACCGTCCTCGACATCCCCAATGCCGGATGGCACGCGGCACTGAACGCCGCCATCACGATCGCCACCGGCGACCTGGTGGCCATCATCAGCTCGGACGACCTGTTGGACCCCCGAGCCCTCGAGCGCCACGCCGCCGCCCTGGCCGCCGCCCCCGAGGCCGGCTACAGCTACGGACGGGTGGCCCTCTTCGCCGATGCTGGCGGCGTCTCCGACTCGGTCCCGGACGGGCTGGACGGGACCACCCCGTCAGCGCGGGTGCTCGAAGCCCTGGCCATCCGCCGGACGGTCCTCGACCAGGTCGGCGGCTTCGACCCCGAGATCCGCCACTCCGCCGACGTGGAGTGGGTCGCCCGACTCGGCGACCTGGGTATCGTCCCGGCGGTCATCGACGAGGTGGTGGTGGCCAAGCGACTCCACACCGGCAACACCACCTACACGCAGGCAGCGGTGGCTGACGGCATCACGCAGTCCCTCCGCATGAGCATCCTCCGCAAACAGGGTCGAGCGTGACCGACGATGGCGGGATCAGTGTGGTGATCCCCGTTCGGAACGGTGAGGCCTTCCTGGCAGAGGCCATCAGGAGCGCCCTCCACCAGGACCCTCGTCCCTCCGAAGTGATCGTGGTGGACGACGGCTCGACCGACAGCAGCGCCGACGTGGCCCGGGCCCTCGGGGTGACGGTGATCGGACAGCCGCCGCTCGGGCCTGGGGCCGCCCGCAACCGCGGCGCCGACCACGCCGCCTCCGAGTTGGTCGCCTTCCTCGACGGGGACGACCTGATGTCGCCTGGCCGTCTGGACGTCCAGGGACGGGCCCTGGCGGCGGATCCCGGACTCGACGGCGCCCTCGGGCTGATGCGGCGCTTCGCCCCCGGACGACCGTCCACCGGGCCTCCAGAACCGTGCCTGCTCCCCAGTGCCCTGATGATCCGCCGCCGGGCGTTTCTGGACACCGGCGGATTCGATCCCGACCTTCCGGCCGGCGAGTTCGTGGACTGGTTCACCCGATGCCGTCATGAAGGCCGGCGGTTTCAGGTGGTGGATGCCGTGGTGGTGGAGCGTCGGGCCCACGACGGCAATCTCACCCGCGACCTCGACCGGGTCCGGTCCGGCTATCTGGCGGTGGCCCGCTCGGCCATCGTCCGCCACCGCCGCCAGGCGCCCGAAGACGGCGCCGAACCGTGAACCTCCGGCGACGGGCGGCGGGGGACGACGGCGTGTTCAGCCTGGCTCCCCACCATCAGGTCCTCTATCGGGCCGCCCTGGCCGACGACGAGCGGGCACTGGAGGCGTATGGCACCTGGAGCCGCCACCTCGACCTCGATGGGTTGGATGTGGCCTCCCAACGGATGATCGCTCCGCTGGTGGCCAACCTCGAGCGCTTGGGGGTGGGGGACGACGACCCGTGGCTGGACCGGTTCCGGAAGGTGTCCCGGTTCACCTGGCTGAAGACCCAGTTCCTGATCAGGCAGGCCGAGCCGGTGCTGGTGGCGCTGGCCGACGCCGGGATTCCGGCCATGACCCTGAAGGGTGCGGCGGTGGTCCACCACACCGGTGGGGCGGTGGCCCTCCGACCGATGGACGACATCGACATCGCCGTTCCGTTTGCCTCGCTCCACGCTGCGATCGACGTGCTGGCGGCGACAGGCTTCGCCTCCCAGGATCCTCCCCGCACGGCCGAGGAGTTGGACGCCATGGCCGGCGGCCTCTGGTCGATGGGCACCGTCAACGCCGCCGGTGCCGAAATCGACCTCCACTGGCATGTCCTGCAGGGCTCGCTCCACCCCGATGCCGACCGTGCGTTCTGGGAGGCCGCCGTCCCCGCCGACCTCGGCCGGACGGCGTGTCTGGCCACCAGCCGCGAGGACACCCTGCTCCATGTGGTGGCCCATGCCGCTCGACCGGAGGCCGACCCCACCCTCCGGTGGGCAGGGGATGTGGTGGCGCTGGTCCGGTCGGCCGGCCCCGAGGGGGTGGCATGGGACCGGGTGGTCGACCAGGCCCGTCGACACCGACTGGCCCTCCCGACCGCCGACGCCCTCGAGGTCATCCGACGGGTGGTGGGGCTCAACGTCCCCACGGAGACCATCACCGGACTCCGACGGACCCGGATCCCGTTGGCTGAACGAGTGGAGTCCACCCCCCGGCGGGATGGGACCGGTGCCCTCCGTCTGCCCACCCCCACCGAGCAGTTGGCCGACGCCTACCAGGGGTATGTGCGGAGGAAGCTGCCACCCGGGCGCCGGGCCACCCCGGTGGACGGGGTCCGGTTCTTCGCCGAGTGGTGGGACCTGCCCTCCGCTCGCCAGGTTCCCGCCCACGCCGTCTTCGTGGCCGCCGGGCGACCGTGGCGAACGGCCGGGCGGCTGGGGAGCACCGGAGCGGGTCGGCCAGCGGTCGAGTGGCCGGAGGTGGCGGTGGGTGAACCTCAGGGGTTTGCGGTGGGCGGCAACGGCCACCATCTCCTGGGACCGGGGTGGTCGTTTCCCGAGCCTCACGGCACCTGGACCCTCAGCCGGGAGGCGGCAATCCGGATGAAGCTGGCTGGAGCCGGGATGGATGGTCTGGCCGTCCACTGCACGGTGGTTCCGTTTCTGGCACCCGGTCGGGGGCGGCTCGGGGTGACGGTGGTGGCCAACGGGACCCCGGTCGCCGCGTGGGGTTTCGTCGGCGAGGGATGGCGATCCGAGGTCCGGCGGATCGACCTCGATGCCGACGCCCTCGGACCCGACGGTCGGCTGGAGCTGCGTTTCGTCATCGACCGGCCACTGTCTCCCGACGCCACCGGCCACGAGAGCACCCGCCGGACGATCGGGCTGTCGCTCCATACGTTGCTGATCGAGCCGCTGCCGGCCAGCTGACCGAGGGACAACCAGGCCTGTCGCACCCACTGGGTACGGTGGCCTGATGACGAGTTTCCCCACCGAACTGGGCCGCGGAGTCGTCGTCCTCCCCGACCAACCGGTCCCCGAACCGTGGACGGCGTGCCCGCGGGTGACTGTCGGTGAGGATGAGGTGGACGATCCCCAGGCCACCATCCAGACACTCCACCGGTACTGGTCCACCCGCACGCCGGTGGTGGTGATCTTGGCCGTCGACAGTGACCGCCTCCGGAGCCCCGTGACCTACGCCGGTGCGGTCTACCGACTCGCCCCCGCCTTCGAGTTCGCCCTCGAGCGGCTCCACTTTCTGGTGTGGGCCAACACCTACGACGCCCGGTCCGGCCAGCCGGTGTGGTGGCACGGCCGGAAGGCCGCCCGGCTCCTCGCCCGGCAGGGAGTGACGGGGGACGGGCCAGCCGACCTGTCACTGGCCGATGGCACCGCTTGCTATGTCGATGGCGGGCCAGGCGGTCCGCCGGCCGTCCCCGATGGATCCCCGGTCGTCCACCGGTGGAACGCCGAACGGGGATCGCTGCAGTCTGGCCGGGTGGGAGGAGCGGCGGAGGAGCTGGCCGACGATCAGCGGGCGGCGGTCACCGATTCCGACGGCCCGGTCCGGGTGATCGCCCCGGCCGGGTCGGGGAAGACCCGGGTGCTGGTGGAGCGGCTGCGACACCTGGTGGCCGACCGGGGCGTCGACCCGGCCACCATCACTGCGGTGGCCTACAACACCAAGGCGGCCGACGAACTCCGGCAGCGCTGTGCCGATGTCCTTCCCACCGGCGCCACCACCATCCGGACGCTGAACAGCCTCGGGCTCTGGATCTGCAACCGGCTGGGGTCCGACCGTCCGTGGACGGTGGTCGACGAACCACGGGTGCGGTCGCTCGTCCAAGAGGTCTTCGACGTTCCCCGACAGTCCAACACCGATACGGTCGCCCCCTATCTCACCGCGCTCTCGGCCGTTCGGCTGGGGCTCAGGGATCCGGCGGAGGTAGAAGGGGCGATACCCGACGCCGCCGGTCTGGCTGCCGGGTTCGACCGCTATCGCCAGCTCCTCGGCGACGGCCACCTCCTCGACTTCGACGAGCAGATCTATCGGGCCATCGAGGTGCTCCTCACCGATCCCGATGCTCGGGCCCGTGCCCAGGCCACCTGTCGGACACTCCTGGTCGACGAGTTCCAAGACCTGACCCCGGCCCACGTCCTGCTCCTGAGGCTGCTGTCGGCACCGGCCTACGACTGCTTCGGAGTGGGCGACGACGACCAGGTCATCTACGGCTATGCCGGAGCCGACCCCGGGTTCCTCCTCGAGTACGGGCGGTACTTTCCGGGGGCCGCCGAACACCCCTTGGAGGTCAACTACCGGTGCCCGCCCGAGGTGGTGACGGCCGCCGTCCACCTGTTGGGCTACAACCACCGTCGAGTCCCCAAGACGATCCGGGCCGCCAAGCCGTCGGACCCCACCTCGCTCGATGTGCAGCGCCGGCCGGCCGAGGAGCTGGCCGTCACCGCCGTTGCACAGATCCGATCGTGGCTGGCGGAGGGGGCGGTGCCCGAGGACATCGCCGTGCTGTCCCGGGTCAATGCCTCGCTCCTCCCCGTGCAGGTCGCCTGCGCCGAGGCGGGAGTTCCGTGCACCACGCCGCTGGGTGCTGCCGTGTTGGACCGGACCGGGGCTCGGACCGCCCTGGCCTACCTCCGGATCGGCCTCGACCCCGATCGGATCTCCGCTGCCGATGTCCGCGACACCATCCGGCGACCCTCCCGGAGCATCGCTCCCAAGGTGGTGGACATGCTGGCCACCGGCCGGGGGACCTCACTGGCGGACATCCGGCGTCTGTCGGGTCGGCTCACCGGTCGCGACGCCCCCAAGTTGGCCGCCTACGCCGACGACCTGGCGCGGCTGGAGGCGGCCTGTCAAGCGTCGACCTCGGTGGCGCTGCAAACCATCAGGGTGGACATCGGCCTGGGCGGAACCATGGACGTCCTCGACTGCTCGCGTCGTGAGGCCGACCGCTCCACGCACACCGACGATCTGCTGGCCTTGGAGTCGGTGGCGGCCCTGCATCCCGACGTCGGCTCGTTCGAACCGTGGCTTCGCCAGCGGCTGACCCGTCCTGCTCCCGAAGGCGACCCGGTCCTGCTCTCCACCGTCCACCGGATCAAGGGGAGGGAGTGGGGCCACGTCATCGTCTACGGAGCCACCCAGGGCAGCTTCCCCCACCGCCTGAGTCAGGACGAAGAGGGAGAGCGCCGGGTGTTCCACGTGGCCCTCACCCGCACCCGGCACCGGGTGGTGGTGCTGGCCGACGAGGCCGCTCCGTCGATCTTCCTCGGAGAGCTCGACGGGTCGCGGGTGGTGGCGCCGCCCCGTCCGGCCCGGCCCCGTGACCCGGGACCTGCCGCCCAGGTGCCCCGGCAAGCCGACAGCCCGGTGGGTCCCGCCGAAGAGGCACTCCGGGCATGGCGCCGGTCGGTGGCATCGGCACAGGGCATTCCGGCCTACGTGGTGCTCAACGATCGCGAGTTGGTGGGCATCGCCACCCGATCACCGCGATCGCTGTCGGAGCTGTCGTCGTGTCCGGGCATCGGGTCGATCCGTCTCGAACGGTGGGGTGACGAGATCCTGGCTGTACTGGAGGCGGTCCACTGAACCGGCTCAGCCGGCGTCGGCACCCAGGCAGGCCATGACCGCCCTCGGATCGCCATCCTCGTCGTCCAGCACCTCGATCCGGCGGTAGCCGGATCCGGCCAACATCGCCGTGACGGCGGGGACCTGGTCGCCGCCGATCTCCAACAGGAGCCAGCCTCCCCGGCGCAACCACCGAGGACTCCGTTCGACGGCCCGCGCCACCAGCGACAGGCCGCCGGCTCCGCCGTCGAGGGCCAGTCGGGATTCGAACGCCTGCACGTCCCGGGGGAGGAGATGGAGGGCGTCGTCAGGCACGTAGGGCAGCACGCCGATCATGACATCCACCCGACCGGCCAGTTCGTCCGGCAGACCTTCGTCGAGATCTCCGTCGACCACCTCCAGCCCGTTGCGGCGGGCGCAGGCGGTCGCCACCGGATCGAGCTCGGTGCCGATCACCCTGGCAGCCGGGCGGGCGGCCTGCAGGACCAGCCCCAGCGCTCCGGAACCGGTGCACAGGTCGACGGCGATGCCGCTCGGGGGGAGGCGGTGCACCGCCACGCGGACCATGGGCTCCGACTGCCACCGCGGGACGTAGACACCCGGCTCCACCCCCACCGTCAGCCCGCAAAAGGTAGCCGAGCCGGTGACCCAGGCCAGCGGCTCCCCGGTCAGCCGGCGTTCGAGCAGCTGGCGGAGTCGGGCGTCGTCGGCCGCCACGGCCACGAGCTCCTCCGCCTCCTCGTCGGCGGCCACGCATCCGACGGCGGCCAGGGCGCTGGTGACCGCCGCCAGATCGAGAGGTCCGACCGACGAGGTCGGGGCGGCACGGAGCCGCACCGGCGGCGACTCAGTCAGCGACGTCCGGGTCGTCACCCGCTCCCTCGGCGGCATCCAGGTCCCAGGCTTCGTCCTCGCCGGTCCGGATCGGGTCGCCGTCACCCACCGGTCCACCCACCCCGTCGGGATCGTCACTGCCGCCGTCCAGCGTGGCGATGCGCTCGGGATCGTCGAGCTCTGCCCCGGCCTCCTCCAGCTCCCGATCGTCGGCCGCCAGTGTGGGATCGAGCGAGGGGTCGAGCTCGACGTCCTCCAGGAAGTCGGGATCCAGCCCCTCGGCGTCGGCAAACGCCTCATCGCCCTGCTCGAACGGCTCGGTGCCGGAAGGCTGGTCGGGCGACCAGTCGGTGGCGTCGGTCATGGTTGGTTTCTCCTCGGGTTGGTGCACGGGACCGCCTGGTTTGCGCCGGCAGGGACGGTGGTCACGCCGGATGCTGCAGCGCCGGGTGCCGCTTGGCCAGGATCGGCAGGATCAACGGGCGGGGGGCCAGCCAACCGGCACCAGCACCCACCTTGTTGGCGATACCGGGGATCACCACCGCCCGGTCGGTGTCCATCCCCTTGATGGCGGCGGCCGCCACCCCCTCCACCGGGACCCACATGAACTTCGGCAGCGCATCGGTGGCTTCGTCGTCGGAGATGCCGGCGGCCTCGCCGAAGCCGGTCTCCACCGGACCGGGGCAGAGGGCGGTGACGGTGACCCCGCTGCCACGCAGCTCGGTCCGGACGGCGTGGCTGTAGGAGAGGACGAACGCCTTGCTGGCTCCGTAGCCGGCCTGCCCGGGAAGCGGCTGGAACGCCGCGGTGGAGGCCACATTGAGGATGGCGCCGCTCCGGCGCTCCACCATCCCCGGCAACAGGGCGGTACACAGGTGGACCACCGCCTCCACGTTGGTACGCAGCATGGCCAACTCGCCGGCCACCTGGCCGGAGGCGACCGGACCCATGGTGGTGAACCCGGCGTTGTTGATCAGGATGTTGACTTCGAGGCCGCGCCGGTGTACCTCATCGACCAGTTCGGTGCGGGCCCCCTCGTCGGTCAGGTCGGTGGCCACCACCTCCACCCGCACCCCGTGACGAGCTGAGAGTTCGTCGCCCAGGGCGGACAGACGATCCTGGCGGCGAGCCACCAGGGTGAGGCCCTGGCCCCGGGCGGCCAGCAGCTTGGCGATTTCGGCGCCGATACCCGAGGATGCCCCGGTGACAAGGGCGGTGCGGTCGGGATTGGGGGCGGGAAGGGTCATGGACCGATCGTAGGTGCCACGATCGCCTGAGGTGGCGGCCGGCCGCTCAGGGGCTTTCGGCGGCATAGACGGCCCGGGCCCGAAACCGGAGGGGGGGCTCCCGCAGCTCTTCGAGGTAGTGGGCGGTCCACCCCGCCACCCGAGCCACCGTGAACAACGTGCGACCGGTATCGGGGGCCAACCCCGCCGACCACGCCACCGCCGCCAAGGCAAGATCCACGTTGGGCGCCGGAATGCCGTGGTCGGCGGCCAGCGCCACCATGTCGGCCACCAGACGGCGCTGTGGCTCGGTGGCCATCGATTCGAAACCCCGGAGGAGCACCTCGAACCGGGGGTCACCGTCGAGGTAGACGGTGTGACCGAACCCGGGCAGTACCCCCTGCCACCGCAAGGTGTCGTCGAGGGCCCGTTGGGGGCCGTCCCGTTCGGCATCCACCAACAGCCCGTAGGCAAGCTGGCTGGCCCCGCCATGGAGCGGGCCGGCAATGGTGCCCAGGCCCGCCAGAACGGCGTCGCACAGGTCGGCCCGGGTGGAGGCGGCCACTCGCACCGCCATGGTGGAGGTGGCCAACTCGTGGTCGGCCATCAGTATCAGCGCCCGCTCCACCGTCTCCACGAACGGTGGCGTGGCGCCTCCCATCAGTCGGGCGGCCAGCCGTTCGGCGATCGGTCCGGTCGCCGGTCCGTCGCCCGGAAGCGACCCGACCATGGTCGCCACCAGCTGACGGGCGGTCCGGGTCACCGACTCGGGTCGGAGGTCGGCCCGGAGCGGGCTCGACGCCCCCGCCATCACCGCCGACCACCGGAGCCGGTCGAAGCTTCCCGGCAGCGGTGGGGTGGGCAGATCGAACGCCTCCCAGCTCGCGGTGCTCCCGGGTCGGCCGTCAGGCCCCCACAACCGTTCGGCCACCTCCTCGAAGGAGGACGTCCCGGCCAGCTGGGTAGCCGGGGTGCCCCGGTAGGCGGGACCGTCGGGGCGGAGCTGGGTGACCGAGGTGGTCACGGTGGCCAGCCGGGTCGGCACCCGATCGCCGGCTCGCTCCCGACGGGCCAGCCGTTCGATGTCGTCGAGGTCGAAGAGCCGTCGTCGGCTACCGGGGGACGGATAGGAGCGGAGAAGCCCCCGGCTCACGTAGGAGTACAGCGTGCCGAGCTTCACCCCCAGGCGCCGGGCCGCCTCATCGCTTTCGAGCATCCGGGCCACGGCCACATGGTAGCTGGATGTTGGCTCTTTACATTGACTTGATCAACATTTACAACACCCACCCATCGGTGCACACTGGGATCGAAACCGACCAGTGCGGACCCACATGGCTCCGCCGTCCCGAGGAGGACCCATGGCCACTGCCGTGCGGGAGCTGATGACCGCTCCCCCCATCACCTGCGCCGGCGATGCACCCCTGGCCGAGGCGGCCCGGCTGATGCAGCGGCACGACATCGGCTCGGTGGTGGTCACCGACGGGCCCAAGGTCACCGGCATCGTCACCGAACGGGACCTGCTGCGCTCGGCGGCCGCCCACGCCGATCCGCTGATGGAGACGGTCGGGCTGTGGATGACTTCCCACCCGGATGTGCTGGGTCCCGATGAGGAGGCGGGGGCGGCCTGGTCGAGCCTCACCCACCACCACTACCGCCATCTGCCGGTGGTCGACGATGGCACCTTGGTCGGAGTGGTGTCGATCCGCGACCTGCTGACCGTGGCGCAGCTACGCCCGGCCGTCGAGGCGGGCATCGACGTCCCGGCCGGACTGGAGGGGGTGGTCGTCGCCGAGACCACCGTGGGCGATGTCCGCGGCGAGGAGGGCTTCTACCACTACCGGCAGTACTCGGCGGTCGACCTGGCGGCCACCCGAACCCTCGAGGACGTCTGGCAGCTGCTGTTCGACCGAGCACTCCCCGACCGGACGTCGGCGACCGAGTTCGCCGAACTGGTGGCCAGCCTCCGCACCCTTCCGCCCGCCCTGGTGTCGGTGCTTCCCTCGCTGGTGTCGGAACGTGCTGCCCCGCTCGACGTGCTGCGAACCGGGGTGTCCCTACTGGGGTCCGAGTTGGGCTGGCGGCCGACCCACGACATCGACGGCGCCGAACTGCGGCGCCAGGCCCTCCACCTCTGCGCCATGGTGCCCACCTTGTTGACCGCCACCCACCGCCTCCGACAGGGACTCCCACCGATCGACCCGCGGCCCGACCTGTCCTATGCCGCCAACTACCTCTGGATGCTGAACGGCGAGGAAGCACCACCGGAGCACGTGCGGGCTGTCGAGCAGTACCTGGTACTCACCATCGACCACGGGTTCAACGCTTCCACCTTCACTGCCCGGGTCATCACCTCCACCGGCGCCGACCTGGCGGCGGCGGTGACCGGGGCGGTCGGTGCCCTGTCCGGCCCGCTGCACGGCGGGGCCCCCAGTCGGGCCCTCGACATGCTGGACGACATCGGCACCGCCGACCGGGCCGAGGCATGGCTTCGGGAGGCGGTCGCCCGAGGCGACCGGGTGATGGGGTTCGGCCACCGCGTCTACAAGACCGACGATCCGCGCTCGACCTTCCTCCGGGACGTGGCACGGTCGCTGGATGGTCCCCTGGTGGCGCTGGCCGAAGACGTGGAGCAGACGGCGGTGGCGGTACTGGCCGAGCTGAAGCCGGGTCGACGGCTGTATACCAACGTCGAGTTCTTCGCCGGGGTGGTGATGCACACCTGTGGCATCCCCCGTGACATGTTCACCCCGACCTTCGCCTCGTCGCGCACCATCGGGTGGGCCACCCACGTGATGGAGCAGGCTGCCGATAATCGCCTCATCCGCCCGGCCGCCCGCTACGTCGGAACGCCGCCACCCCAACCGGTACCCGCCCGTTGAGCCATGGCCACCACCGGACGCTCCTCCACCCACTGGAGGTGGAGGACCCGACGAGCGATCCGCCAGCCATCCTCCACCCGGCGGTAGTCGTCGGCGTAGCGGAGGTACCAGACGGTGTCGGTGCCCAACGGGCCTGACGGCGAAGGATCGGCGGTCACGTGGTGTGCCACCCCGCGCACGCTCCCGGTGGCGGTCGTCGGCCGACCGTCTCCGTCGGGGAAGGTCAGTTGGGGCTCGGCCAACTGGTGGAAGGTCCACTCGTACCGAGCCAGCCCCCCGGGGATGCCGCGCAGCTGCTCGGTACCGGTGCGGACCACCAGTGGCCGGAGGTCGTCGGGATAGTTCGGGACCACCAGCTCACCGTCTTCGGTGAACAGGGCGGCGAACCGGGCACCGTCGCCATCGTCGACCGCCGCCGCGTAGCCGAAGGACACCGCCCGGAGCGCCGAGCGCTCCGCCTCCCACCGTTCGGTCACCCCGCCGTCGCCACCGGTCGCACGCCCATCCGGTCGGCGAACGCCGAGAGCTCGTCGCAGACGGCCCCCAGGTCCTCGGTCATCGAGGTGGACACCACCAACCGCCGGGCACCCTGGGCTTCCGCTTCGGCCACCGTCTCCTCGGTAGCGGTGGGCAGATAGCCACTGAGGGACAGTTCGATGCGGTCGGGGTCGCGACCGGCGGCCTCTGCCGACCTTCGCATGGTGGCCAGTCGGGTGCGCAGGTCCTCGGGGGCCAGGCCCAGGGGTTGGAACCCGTCTCCGAGGCGACCCGCCCGTTCCGCCGCTGCCGGGCTGTGACCGCCGATGTGGATCGGCACCCCGCCGGGAGCCACCGGCTTGGGGTAGGAGTGGGCACCGCCGAACGACACGAACTCGCCGTCAAACGACACGCCTTCGGGTCCGTGGCCGGCCCACAGCACCCGCATGGCCTCGATGGTCTCATCGGTTCGACGACCCCGGGTGCGGGGGTCGGCACCCGTGGCCCGCAGCTCCTCGTCCATCCAGCCGACCCCGACACAGAGCCGGAGCCGGCCTCCCGACAGGACGTCGACGGTGGCGGCCCGCTTGGCCAACACCACCGCCTGGTGATTGGGGATGACCAGGACTCCGGTGGCCAGCGTGAGGCGGTCGGTGACGGCGGCCAGATAGGCGAGCAGGTCGAGGGGGTCGGGGATGGCACAGTCGTCGGGGAGCGGCATCCGGCCCGACGAGGCATACGGGTAGGTGCTCCGGTAGGCCGAGACGACCACCGCGTGCTCCACCACCACCAGCGACTCGAAGCCGCAGGCCTCCACATGACGGGCGAAGGCGGCCATCCACCGTGGATCAGCGGTGACTCCGGTCCGGACCGGGGGAATGATTCCGAACTCCATGACTGCTCGCCTTCCTGGGGGCGCAGGGCCCCGTGTGCCGTCCTCACCCAGCGTGCGAACAACCGTCCCGAGCGTACGCGGGAGGCGTACGGAGGGCCATCGCGGCAGCCCCCGGCCCTGGTCGACCGGTAAGATAGCTCCGTGGATGACGCACCGAGAGGTTCCGGCGCGCCCGGCAATCCGGAGTCACCGCCGCCCACACCGGACGCGCCGATCGAACCCACCGACCGGAAGGGCGCGGTGGATCCCCAAGCTCCCCGGGGTGGTCAACGAACGGCGGACCGACGGGCGGTGATCCGCCGTCGCCGGTTTCTGGCGGGGGCGGCCGTCGGCGGGGTGGTGGCCGTCGGTGCGGCCGTGGTGGTGGCCGCCACCGACGGATCGGACGGCCCCCACCCGGCGGCCGACACCAAGACGCCGCCCAGCCAGGTGCCAGCTCGTGCCTCCAGCACCACCACGACCGCCCCGTCGGTCTCCAACGTCAAGGTGGCCAGTGGCGTCACCCTTCCGGTCAACCAGGCGATCCTGGCCGAGAACGCCAAGACCGGCCACGCCTGGTGGGTGGACACCCCGCAGCAGCCGGGTGACATCGAGGGCTATGCCGACCAGGCCAGCGCCCAGGCCGGCGACACCGTCACCCTTTTCGTCTCCACCAAGGCACCGAGTTTTCACGTCGAGGTCTACCGGATGGGGTACTACCAGGGCATCGGCGCCCGACTGATCTACCAATCGGATCAAGTGGCCGGCGTTCGCCAGGCGACGCCGGTGGTGGTGGCGCCGACCAACACCGTCCAGTGCAACTGGAACCCCTCGGTCTCTTTGAACGTCGAGTCGTCCTGGCCGCCCGGCTCCTACCTCCTGAAGCTGGTGGGACCGGACAACGAGCAGCAGTTCGTGCCGCTCTGTATCCGGGACGACACGTCGAAGGCGGCAGTGGTGGTGCAGTCGAGTATCACCACCTGGCAGGCCTACAACCGTTGGGGGGGCTACAGCCTCTACTACGGCAACAGTGGTGGTGCCTTGTCGTTCACCCACCAACCGGGCGGGGGGAGCTTCGCCAACCGGGCCCGGATCGTGTCGTTCGACCGTCCCTTCGACCACGACTGGGCATCAGGCGCCGCCGACCTGGTCGGCAACGAGTTCCCGGTGATCTACCAGGCCGAGCAGCTCGGCCTCGACGTGACCTACTGGACCGATCTCGACTTCCACGCCCGGCCGCAGTTGTTGACCAATCACCGGGCCCTCATCAGCCTGGGCCACGACGAGTACTGGTCGCGCCCCATGCGCGAAGGGGCGGCAGCCGCCCTGAACTCAGGCGTCAACCTGGCATTTTTGGGGGCCAACGCCTGCTATCGGCAGATCCGCCTCAATTCGTCGGCACTCGGACTCAATCGGAACCAGGTCTGCTACAAGTCTGCGGCCGAGGATCCGATCACCGACCAAGACCACACGTTGGTCACCGTCAACTGGGACCAGGACCCGGTGGACCAGCCGGAGAGCCAACTGATCGGGAGCACCTATCAGGATGTGGGGGCATCGGCCCCGATGGTGATCACCGACGCTGGTTCATGGCTGTTCGCCGGTACCGGCTTCACCTCCGGGCAGAGTCTTCCGAAGGTCGTCCAAGGCGAGTTCGACCGTTACGTGCCGGGGCCGGCCAGTCCCACCAACGTCGACGTGGTGGCCCACTCGGTGGTGGCCAACCGGGGTGGCAACTTTTCGGACACCACCTGGTACACGGTGCCGAACGGAGGTGGTGTCTTCGCCTCTGGCAACGCCAGCTTCGTGAGCGCCCTCCAGAACAGCAGTCTGATCCCGCCGAACGTGGTGGCCGACGCCACCCCCGGGGTGACCGCTCCACTGCTCAGGGTGATGGAGAACCTCTACTCGGTGATCGGCATGGGGCCAGCCAGCAGCACCCAGCCGTCACAGGGAACCTGGCAGGCCGCCTATGGTGCCGGCTCGGCTGGCATTAAGGCGCCGACCCCCAACAACGCCGCCTAACCCATTGCGCCACCCCACCTCGGAGCCGTCCGCTCCGGTCGAAACGTCGGACACCGGTGTTCCCACCGTGAGGTCATGGTGGCTGACGGTCACCGCCTACACGGTGGTGGCGGTGCCGTTCGCGGTGATCCTGATCCGGTTGCTGCTGGCATCGGGACAGCACCTCTACCTGCCCGACGACCTCGCCCTCATCGATCTCCACACCCGGGAGGCGCTGCGGTGGCAGCAGCAGCTCGGCGTGTTCGACCACAACGGCTGGAACCATCCGGGACCCGCCTACTTCTATCTGTTGTCGATCGCCTACCGGCTGTTCGGCTCCGGAGCCCGGGCCCAGTTCGTCGGGGCCACCGCCATCAACGCCCTGTCGGCCGTGGCTTGCGTCTGGGTGGTGCACCGTCGGGCCGGGCCCGGCCGGGCGCTGTGGGCGGCGGTCTGGGTAGCGGTTTTGGGCGTGCTGCTGGCCGCCACCGGGCCGGGAGCCTTCACCTACTCGGAAGCCGACCTGGGGGCGCTGGTCAGTCCGTGGAACCCCACGGTGGTGATCTTTCCTCTGTTGCTGTTGCTGTTGTTGGGTGCGGCCTCGCTGGCCCGGTCGGGTCTGTCCCTGCTGGGGGCATGGCTGGTCGGCAGTTTCATCGTGCAGACCAACATCTCGTGCCTGCCGCTGGTGGCGGTGGTGCTGGTAGTGGCGACCGCCGGGTGGGCGGTGACGGTGTGGCGTGATCGCCAGTCGACGACCGCCAACGAGCCACCGTCAGACACCCGGCGTAGGGGGACCAGCCAGGCACTCGTGGTGGCGGGTGCAGTGGCGCTGGTGGTGATGTGGATTCCGCCGGTGGTGCAGCAGTTCACCAACCACCCCGGCAACCTGACGCTGATCGAACGGTTCTTCGCCACCAACCACACCACCGCCTCGTGGGGCCCGGCGCTGTGGTCGCTGGTCGCCGTCAACGGGATCTTGGTGGGTGGGACATCGGAGGTGATGCACAGCTACCTGGGTGGCAGCCCGGCCCACGCCGCATTGGCCGTGCTGGTCACGCTGGCGGTGGTCGCCCTGGCGGCCGGGGTGGCGGCGGTCGGCGTCCGTCAGCGGGTCCGGTTCGCGGCGGGGATCGGCGCCTTGGGGCTGGCCGGCCTGCTGGCCACCGTGCTCTCCGCCGACCGGGTGGTCGGCCTCATCTACGGGTACCTGCTGGTGTGGGCGGTGGCGGTCCCGATCGCCATCCTCATCGGGGTGGGCATGGTGGGATGGCCCCGTCCCCGACTGACGTCGGGCCGGTCGTTCACCACCAGTCCTGCTCCCCGAATCATCCTCATCGGCGTGGCGGTGGCGGTCGGCACGGTGCTGACCGTCCGGGTAGCGACGCTCCCGGCGCTGCAGACCGTGTCCGATCCGGTGGTCGGACAGCTGGCCGCCCTGGTGACGCCGGAGCTCGACGCCCACGGCACGGTGTTCGTCGGCGACAACGGGTTCGAGAGTCGTAGTTGCGCACCCCAACTCATCCCCACCGAGGAGTTCATCGGGCTGGTCAACCAGCTCGACGAGCACGGCTACCACCCGAAGGTCAACGCCTTCTGGCAGGCCCAGTTCGGCCCCGGCTACCAGTCAGACGGCCACGAGCCCACCCAGGTAGAGCTCAGCCAGTGGACCTCGACGTCACCGGAGTTGCCCGGCTATCGGGGCCGGATCGGTGAGATCGCCGTGACGGTCAGCAGCACGGCCGACGCCCTACCTGCCTCCCCCTGTGACGGGAAGGCGTAGGACGATGTCATGCAGATCCTTCCGGAGGCACTCGGTATCGGAGCATCCTGACCCGAAGCTCGGTCACGATCACGGGTACGGGATCCCCGTGGGACCACGTCCGACCATTCGGGTCAACAACCGGCACGAACTTCCGATGGCCAGCCGGTCCTCGAAAGTTGACCTCGCAAGGCTGGTCGACAGCGATGGGGGCCGAGATGAGGCCGAGGCGGACATCTACGAGACCGTGGCTGATCCGAGCTTCATGTCCCTTGTAGGGCAGCGCCGCAGGTTTCGAGGGTCCGTCAGGAGACGGATACGTCGCCTGAACGATCGATCGACTAAGGACTGAACGGTCTCCCTCCCGGCGAATGTTGTGGGGCAGTGGGCGATCAGGTGAGCCAGTGGCTGACAAAGATCAAGCCGTAAGTCGTGAGCAGCAATAAGAAGAACGCTACGGGGATCCCAACCAGGACGAGACTCGTGATGCCCATTGCCCTCGGAGCACTTCGACGATCTCGGTGAGTCGTTTCAGCGTTACTGACCCCGTCCGTCATACCGCCGTCAGCAGTGGGCCCAGGTCTTGTCCCAGCCCACGCCAGAGCGGCGGTAATCACCAGGAGGGGCAATGCGACTCCTCCCAGCCAGGCCATCCTCGATCCATAGACTCCTTGCGTCCAAATCACGCCGAAGAGGATCACCTCAATCGCCGCCACGAGAGTAACGGCTGAACACAGCGTGAATACGGTGTTTCGCCTCGTCCATTGTCTCCGTGATGTGGTCCCGACGGCCGCCATGCACCTAAGCCTCACAGAGAGCGCGCTTCACCGCCAGATTTTGGTGTCCGGCCCGACCCATCCCGCTGAATGGTTAGGGGCACCTTGTCTCAGTCGTTGGGAGGGGTCCTCCAGGATTCCCACTGCGCCCTGAGGCCGGGAATCATGCGCTCGGGCAAATCACGTCGATTGGCCTCCTGAATCTCCTCGGCGGACTTCCACAAGTCGGGGAGGAGGCGCTGCAGTTCCTCGCCGTCAGCGTCCTCAAGCTCTCCGTGCCCCTGACTACTATCCGCAATCGGCACCTCTTCGAATCGGAGATCTCCTGGAGATCCCCACTCGACATGGCTGATGGATCCATCGGGCGCTTCGATGTACGCCTCTCCGGTCAGGTTGTGGCTCGTGAACGTCCCCGACAGAACCTTGAACCCACCAGGTTCATCCAGCGTGTCTGTTGCAACCATGCCCCCTCAAGTCTACGACTGCTCGGTTCGAGGGACTCCCTCGATCGAGGCGCCTTCCACCCGGCGATTAGGGACAGGGGGGCCACAGGCGCATACTGCAACATGACGAAATATCGGAACTACTGGATATTCAGCATCGCCTGCTTCGTGGTCTGGGGCGTCCTTTTCGCAGTTGTGGGAGCGCAGGGGAAGAGTGACAAGATGCACACCATTCTCTTGGTATTTGGTGGATGGGTCATCGCCTGGGTCTCGGGCACTATCGCCAGATTCGTCTACCCGCCTCCTAGCCGATGGCTCCCTTCCGATGCTCCGGCATCAGGACTATAGGAACTCGGCTCTGACGAGCCCTTCTCCCGGCGTTCGGAGGCAGGGTACGGGCGGATCGGCCGTCACGGAATTGAACCGGATCCTGGCTCTCAGCACTTCGGGCTACTCGGGTGATGGCGCCCAGTCCGGTCCTACCCACTCTCCAGTCTCGGAGTTCCACTGATCGCAGGAATGGCCGATTGCATTGATGTGGCCGCATTCTGGACAGTGAATGTGGCCTCCTCGTAGGACTGTGACCACCTCCTGGCAGAAGCGGCAATCGCTGTCCTGGAATCCACCGTTGCAAGCCCAATCATCCGCAGCCTGGACCCGATCCCAGAGTTCCCGGTTTGTCGGTCGGTTTTCCATCGGCGTCCTCCCCTGATTGGTTGAGGCAAAGGTATCCCGGCGCTGGGCGACGCGACTCTCTCCCGGCGGTCAGTGGCAGGGCAGTCGGTCCACGTGCAGGCCAACGGGGATGCGTCCGATCGCTGAGGTCCCGAGCCCGTGTTCAGGTCGGCGGAAGGATCTCGAGCTGGAGCCCCGGTACGCCACGGAAGATGCCGTCATTGGAGACAAGCGGAATCCCGAGACGCACTGCGGTGGCGGCGATCCAGCGGTCGGCGTCGTGTGCTCGCTGGCTCAGGGCGTGTCCGATCCTCTGGCAGTCCACCCGGAGCTGGGCGTAGGTGAAGACGAGCTCCGGTCCCGAATGGACAATTTCAGCGACGGCAATCTTGGACTCGAGCTTGAGCATCCGTGCTGGTCCCCACGCCCGCAGCAAGGCCCCGTAGCGGAGTTCGGCGGCCGTCTGGAAGGAAATGAACGCCGGCCTTCCGACGATGACCGGCTCGTAGAGCTGGGCAAGGCGCGACCCTGGGATCAGGTCTGCGCCGAACACGTCGGTGTCGATAACGATGGGCCCGCGTGAGGCCTGAGCGGTCACGCCTTCAGGGTGGCGAGGAAGGCAGCGCCTTCATCAGGCAGGAGATCGTCGATCACCATCTCATCGTGCGGGGGAAGCGGCCTGGCGCGCGTGAGCAACTCGTCGACCGGAAGCTCGAGGCTGCCAGCATCGGATGGCTGCGGATGGGGGTTTGACATCTCAAGGAAAGTGTAGCGGTCGCCGTTCCGGGCATCGCCCGGCCGTGGTCGATCAACCCTGCCCCAATAACCCGGCGTCGATCACCCGTGTAACCGTGGCAGAGGTGCCGTTTAGGGGCAGGCAGTATTCAATGATGTTGTCTCCCTGACGACCCTGGCCACCCCACCCCACCCGACTGGATCCCACCCGTCTCGAATTCTCCGCCGAAACCGGTGTCCAGTTCAGGTCCTCCTGGTGGGCCTGAAGCGAGGCCACTCCCGCTGCCCTTCGTCATGGGTTCGGCATCCAACTGCGAATGCATCCGTGACTCTTCTCCACCTTGGTCGCACCGAGCCGACTACGAATGATGCGTCGGCGCCGTCGATTGCGCCGTCAAGAGCCCGTCACTGTCGTTGTGGTCGACGACGACGTCGACGCAGCCGCAGGTGAGACAGCTCGGGCCGACTTCCCCAACGCCTCGACCTGACCCAGCAACCACGGCGCCACA
>Ga0302196_10001329_pt1 | contig 23519 bp, 23 predicted proteins | sample II_Bog_N1_3_FD_198794 | JGI IMG/M metagenome (GOLD analysis project Ga0302196, IMG submission 198794) | Peat permafrost microbial communities from Stordalen Mire near Abisko, Sweden - II_Bog_N1_3 | ecosystem: Environmental > Terrestrial > Soil > Wetlands > Peat | place: Sweden: Abisko...
TTCTTGTGGATGACGCCCTTGGCGGCGGCCTTGTCGATCCGCTTGATGGCCAGGCGGACCGCCTCCTCGGAGGACTCCACGTCCTCGGCGATGGCGGCATTGGCCTTCTTGGTGCGGGTGCGCAGCTCCGACCGGACCGCCTTGTTTCGGGCCTGGCGCTTGATGGTCTGGCGGTTGCGCTTGATCTGGCTGCGGATGTTGGCCACTGCGTGTCCTCGTCGTCCTCGTGCGTCGGGTCCGGGCGGCTGCGTGCTCCACCGTCCGGGGCTGCGTAGGTCTCCGGGATCCCTCACGGGGATCGCGTACCGGAGCCAGTGAAGGATAGCAGGCCGGGAGGGTGCCCTCCCGGCGGGAGGCCAGGACCCCGCCGGGGAGTGGGCCCGCCGCCTCCTTGGGTACGCTGGGCCGCCCGTGCTCCCCATCGCCTCCATCCGCAACTTCTCCATCATCAGCCACGTCGACCACGGCAAGTCGACGCTGTCGGACCGCATCCTGGAGCTGACCGGGGCGGTCGACCCCCGCCTGATGCGCGAGCAGTACCTGGACTCGATGGACATCGAGCGGGAGCGGGGGATCACCATCAAGGCCCAGAACGTCCGGGTGCCCTGGGGGGACCACACCCTCCACCTCATCGACACCCCCGGCCACGTGGACTTCGGCTACGAGGTGAGCCGCTCGCTGGCCGCCTGCGAGGGCGCCGTGCTCCTGGTCGACGCCTCGCAGGGGATCCAGGCGCAGACCCTGGCCAACTGCTACCAGGCCCTGGAGAACGACCTGGAGATCGTCGCCGTCCTCAACAAGATCGACCTGCCCGCCGCCGACCCCGAGCGCTGCGCGGCCGAGATCGAGAACGTCCTGGGCCTCGAGGCCTCGGGCATCCTGCACATCTCGGCCAAGACCGGCGAGGGGGTCCCCGAGCTGCTCGACGCCATCGTCGCCCGCATTCCCGCCCCCACCGGGGACCCGGCGGCACCGCTGCGGGCCCTGATCTTCGACTCGGCCTACGACCAGTACCGGGGGGTGGTCAGCTCGATCCGGGTGATGGACGGGACCCTCACCTCGCGGGACCGGCTCCGGTTCATGCAGGCCGGGGCCAACCACGAGATCGAGGAGATCGGCATCCGCACCCCGGTCACCGTGCCGGTCGACGAGCTCGGCCCCGGCGAGGTCGGCTACCTCATCGCCGGGATCAAAGATGTCGGCGGCGCCCGGTCCGGGGAGACGGTGACCACGGCCACCCGTCCCGCCGACACCGCCCTCGACGGCTACCGCGATCCCAAGCCCATGGTGTTCTGCGGGCTGTTCCCCATCGACGGCGACGAGCTGCCCGACCTGCGCGACGCCCTGGAGAAGCTCCGCCTCAACGACGCCAGCTTCACCTACGAGCCCGAGTCGTCCACCGCCCTCGGCTTCGGCTTCCGGTGCGGGTTCCTCGGCCTGCTCCACATGGAGATCGTGCGCGAGCGCCTGGAGCGCGAGTTCGACCTGTCGCTCATCGCCACCGCCCCGTCCGTGGCCTACCGGGCCTTCCTCGACAACGGCACCGAGGTCGCCGTGGACAACCCGAGTGAGCTGCCCGACCCCTCCAGCCTCGACCACGTGGACGAGCCGATGCTGCGGGCCACCATCCTCACCCCGGCCGAGTACACCGGCACCATCATGGAGCTGTGCCAGGCCAAGCGGGCCGAGATGGTGAAGATGGACTACCTCTCCCCGGAGCGGGTCGAGTTCGTCTACACCATCCCGCTCGCCGAGGTGGTGGTGAACTTCTTCGACCAGCTGAAGAGCCGGACCAAGGGGTACGCCAGCCTCGACTACGAGCCCGGCGGCTACGCCACCGCCGACCTGGTGAAGGTGGACCTCCTGATCAACCACGTCCCGGTGGACGCCTTCTCCACCATCGTGCACAAGTCCCAGGCCGACTTCTACGGCCGGAGGATGACCGAGAAGCTGAAGGAGCTGATCCCTCGCCAGATGTTCGAGGTGCCGATCCAGGCGGCCATCGGGGGCCGCGTGCTGGCCCGTGAGACGGTCAAGGCCCGGCGCAAGGACGTGCTGGCCAAGTGCTACGGCGGTGACATCACCCGCAAGCGCAAGCTGCTGGAGAAGCAGAAGGAGGGCAAGAAGAAGATGAAGAACATCGGTCGCGTCGAGGTCCCCCAGGAGGCCTTCGTCTCCGCGCTCCGGCTGGACGACTGAGGTCCCGTTGCCGACCGTCCGTCGGTCCGGCGCCCGTCCGGGTCAGCGGCGGGCCAGTCCGGTCAGCTGCCGGCTGACCGACTCCCACGTCCGGTCCCGGGCCCGCTCCAGCCCCGCCGCCTCCATGGCCGCCACCCGCTCCGGGTGCGCGACCAGCTTGACCAGCACGTCGGCGAACCGGTCCACGTCGTCGGGGTCGACCACCCGCACCGCGTCCCCGCCGACCTCGGGCAGGGCACCCCGGTTCGACACCACCTCCACCGCCGTGCCGCAGGCCATGGCCTCCACCGCCACCATGCCCTACGGCTCGGCCATCGTGGTGGGGACGCACACCAACGACGCGGCGCGGTAGAACCCCGCCAGCGTCACCTTGTCGGTGAACGGGACGAACCCGACGTCGAGACCCGACGTCCCGGCCAGCTCCCGGAGTGACCGCTCGTAGTCGGTCAGGGCGGCGGCGGGGTCGTAGGTGCCGCTGCCCACGATGGTGGCCCGCAGCGGTCGGTCCACCCGGGGCGCGGCCCGGGCAGTGGCCTCGAGCATCCGGTGGGGGCCCTTGAACGGGGCCACCTGGCCCACGAAGAGGAGGGAGAACGGCGCGCCGGGGGCGTCGTCGCCGCCGGCGGGCGGCCCGGAGGGGTCCGCCGGCTGGAAGGTGGCGTGGTCCACCCCGTTCCCGATCACCCGGGTCCGGCCGGCGGCCCCGGGAGCCCGGTCCACCAGCTGGGTCCGCAGGGACTCCGACACGCAGACCACGTGGTCGGCGTGGCCGAGCGCCCGCTCGAGCTCCCGCCGTCCGCAGGACCGGGGCGGCGCGCTGTGCAGGTAGAGGACCAGCGTGGCGTCGGGCAGGGCCCGCCGCCAGTCGGGGAGGGTGGCCGCCCCCGACAGGCCCTCGTACACCAGCACCAGGTCCGGTCCCCACGCCTCGGCGGCCTCGATCGCCGGGATGTAGAGGTCACCGGTGAACCGACGTCGGCGGCCGAGGCGGCCGGCCAGGTCGTCCCGGGCGCGCTCCCAGCGGGTGAACCACTGGCGGGGGCAGTACCGGGATTAGTCGACGACCAGGTTGTCCAGGCCGTCCAGGTGGACGTCGCGGTTGGCGCTCACCACGACCCCGGGGACGTCCCCGTCGGCCGCCTCGCACCGTCCCAACTCGGCCACCACCGCCATGAGCGTGTTGCCGCGGACGGACATCGGTAGCGGTACGTGCAGGACACGCGCCATGGCGCACGGTACCAGACCACCCCCGTGCCCAGGCTGCGGGCCGGGTGGGTGCGGAGCGGTCGGGTACGCTTCGGACAGGATGAGTCCCTCCGATCAGCGCCTGCGGTGACTGCAGTGGACGAGCCCTTCGCCAATGCCAGTGCCAGCCAGTTCGTGCGCAACGCGCTGTCGTCCTACGCCAACCTGGTCCTCGGCATCATCCTCAGCCTGGTCCTTACCCGGGTACTCCTGCGCAACCTCGGGACCAGCACCTACGGACTGTGGATCGTCCTCCTCTCCATCGTGGGCTACCTGGCGCTGCTCGATGTCGGGGTGTCCACCGCCGCCGTGCAGCGGGTGGCCCGGATGACCGCCGACGGTGACAACGAGGGGCTGGCCAACGTCATCCGCACGACGTCGGTGTTCTTCACCGTGTCCGGGGCGATCGCCGTAGCCGTCACCCTGTGCCTGGCGCCGTTCCTGTCCTCGATCGTGCACCTGGGACCGATCAGCGGCCACGTGGCCGGGATCACCCTGGTGCTGCTCGGGATGATGATCGCCGTGAAGTTCGTCGCCGCCGTGCCCAACGCCGTGCTGTTCGGGGTGGGGCGGAGCGACCGGTCCCAGCAGATCGGGCTGGCCGGACTCTTCGTGACCCAGATCGCCCAGGTGGTGGTGGTGCTGGCCGGGGCCGGCCTCGTCGGACTGGGCATCGTCACCCTGCTCGGGAACCTCTTCTCCTTCGCCATGAACAGCCTGCTGGTCCGCCGGATCACCGGGCACTCGGTACGGGCTGGCCGCTTCCAGCGCCACATCCTGACCGACCTGCTCCGCTTCGGGGGCCGCAACACGGTGATCGCCATCAGCGGCATGGTCTCGTTCAGCCTGGACGCCGTGATCATCGGCGTCATCCTCCCGGTGGCCCAGGTGGCGCCCTACGACATCGCCCTGTCGACGGCCAACCTCACCCGCAACCTCACCACCTACGGGGGCGACCTGCTGCTCCCGACCTACGCCCACTTCGAGAGCGTCAAGGACCCGGCCCGCCAGGCCCGCGTCTTCTCGCGGACGGTCCTGGCCACCTTGTCCATCTCCCTGCCCATCCTGGTGGCCCTGGCCGCCTTCGGCGACCCGATCCTGAAGCTCTGGCTCGGCGAGGTCCCACCCAAGACGTACTCGATCATGATCGCCCTGGGCTTCGTGACCGCCCTCGAGCTCCCCGGCCACCAGTGCTTCATCTTCCTGACCGGCATCGGCCGCAACCAGCTCATGATGCGGATGGCGGTGATCGGGGCCACGGTCAACTTCGCCGGCAGCATCGCCTTCACCTTCCTGCTCGGCCCGATCGGCCCGGCCATCGGGTCGCTCCCGGCCGTGCTGGTCATCGACTTCACCATCCTGCCGATCATCGTGTGCCGCTACCTCGAACTCCCCTACGGGCGTTACGTGCGGGACGCGCTGGTGCCGGTGCTCCCGTCACTCGCCGTCGCCGGGGCGCTGGCCGGGGGCATCCTCCTGCTGGTGCCGGCCCACGCCGGGGCCCCCACGTTCCGGGCCGGGGTGCAGGGCCTGGTCAGCGCGGCGGTGGTGGTGCTCGGGGCCTGGGCGGTCATGGCCGCGGTGGCCCTCCGCATCGAGCCCGGGATGCGCCAGGCGGTCGTCGCCCGCCTCAGGCGGCGAGGCCGATGATGTCGACGGCTACCATGCCCCCAGGTGTCCACCGTCCGCCCAGGCCCCACGTGCAGTCCCGGGGCCACGACGGTGGACCGACCGGTCCGGTGTGGATGAGGCCGCAGGGGAGGCTCAGGTGACGGCGGGGGCGAACGCGGGGGGTGAGGGGGTGGGCTCGCAGGCCACGGCGACCTGGTTCGGTCCCGAGGACCGTCCGCTGTTCGGCTGGATCCACGTGCCCGACCGGCCCGGGGGCCAGGGCGTGATCCTGTGCCCGTCGCTGGGGCTCGAGGGGGAGGCCAGTCAGATGGCCTACCGGGACCTGGCCCGCTCCCTGGCCGATGCCGGCTGTACGGTCCTGCGGTTCGACTACCACGGGACCGGGGACTCGACCGGGTTCCTGGACGACCCGGGTCGCCTCGACGAGTGGATGGACGACATCGCCGCCGGACTGTCCTACCTGCGGGCCGCCGGGGCGTCCCGCCTGCACCTGGTCGGTACCCGGCTGGGGGCGGCACTGGCCGTCCGGGCCTCCGCCGCCGAGGACGACATCGAGTCGCTCACGCTCTGGTACCCGTGGACCAAGGGGAGCCAATTCCTGCGCTACCAGCGGGCGCTGCGACGGCTCTACGCGGTGAGCGACGACCCCACCTCCCGTGACGGGTCCACCGAGATCCCCGGCTTCGTCCTGGGGTCCGACCTCGCCGCCGAGCTCCGGGGCCTCGACAGCTCGGCCCCCGACCTCGTCCTCCCGAAGTCGGTGCTGGTCATCGACGCGGCCGACCCCGAGACCGGTCAGGTCACCCGGCCCGAGTTCGCGCCGGCCTGGGCCGTGCGGCGGACCGGGACCGGCCTCCACGGCCTCTTCGGGGTGGAGCTGATGAAGGCCACGGTGGCGGAGGTGGACCTCGCCACCATCGGCGAGTTCATCCTGGACTGCCCGGCCCCGGACGGAGCGGTGGCCATCGAGCCGGTGGTCCGCACGGAGGCCCGGGTGGAGCCGCCCGGCACGCCCCCGGTGGTCGAGCGTCCGGTGACCTTCGGCGAGCCGGGACTGTTCGGCATCCTCGCGGAGCCCGGTGACCCGGCCTCGTACCCGGCGGTGGGACCACGGGTGCGGACCAGCGGGGGACCGGTCCCCGAGTTCACCTCGGCCCTCTTCCTGAACGCCGGCAGCCTCCACCACGTCGGCCCCGGTCGGCAGTGGGTGGAGCTGAGCCGCCGGTGGGCCGCCCGGGGCGTGCGCTGCCTGCGGATGGACATCGGTGGGATCGGGGACAGCCCGGCCACGGGCCCGCCCGGGGTCCTCTCCAGCTATCCGCCGTCGGCCGAGCACGACATCGCCCAGGGCGTCCGGTTCCTGGAGCCCGACGATCCGAGTGGGCTGGTGATGCTCGGACTCTGCGCCGGCGCCTTCCACTCGCTCCTGGCCGCGCCGCGCCTCGGGGTCGGCGGGGTGGCGGTGCTCAACCCGCTGCGCCTGCCCTCGGCCCGGCAGGCCCCGGGCTCCATGGGCGACCTCATCGAGGGTGCGCCGGCGGGCGGGTGGGCCAGCCCCGAGGAGGAGCGGGTCGCCTCCGTCCACCACCGGCGCTTCCTCGGGTCGCTCCGGGACCGGGGGGTGTTCCACCCGGTGACCAAGCGGCTGCCCGACCGGTTCTGGTGGGCGGCCCGTCTGGGACGGGGGGGCCCGGACCCCGTCGACGCCTTCCAGCGGATCATCGACACCGGGGCCTCGGTCTGCATCGTCCTCGGTCCCGACGAGTGGCCGGGCATCGGACGCGGCCGGGCCCACGAACTGCGGCGCGTGGCCCGGTCCGGGGTGTTCGCCATCACCTACGTGCCCACCCTGGACCACAGCTTCCACGTGGCCAGCGGACGTCGGGACGCACTCGAGGTGCTCGACGACTGGGTGCTGGGCACCGGGCCCGACGGGCCCCACCGACCGCCGGGGACCCGCACGATCACCTGACCGGCGGCCCGGGCCCCCGCCGGCGGGGGCGGATGCCGGTCAGTCGCCGGGGTGGCCCGACGGGGGCGCGTCGGGCCCCGGCGCCGGGGGTCGGATGACCGCCACCGTCTTGGTGGGGTCGTCCGGGTCGAAGTGCAGGACGATCGGCGCATCCGGGTCGTCGGGCTCGCCGGGTGCCTCCATCACGAAGGCCGGGAGCTCGCGCTTGGGCTCGAGCGCCTGCTGCAGCCCGAGGGCGATGCCCGACAGCACGGCCCCGGCGGCCGACCGCTTCATCCAGTGGTGGAAGCGCAGCGGGTCCTCACCGGAGGGGACCTCGTGGTCCCCGGGTCCGACGTCCCCGTCGTGTCCGCCGTGTCGTTCGGCCCCGTCGACCGGCACGACCCCGGCCGGCTCCGCGGGACCCGACGGGTCGTCCCCGCCGACATGACCCGGTGCCGCCGCCGCATGTCGGTCTCCGGACCCCGGGCTACTGTCCACACACCCCACGGTACCGCCCGCCCGCCCGGCGGCAGCTCCGGGGGGCATCCGGACGCCACCCGACCGTCGGGGACGGCGCCCCCGGGTCGGGACAGGGGGAGGGACATGGCACGAGTCGACCGCACCGCCGACGTGGTGGTGGCCGGAGCCGGGTATGCCGGCCTCCAGGCCGCCCGTGACCTGGTGGTGGCCGGGCTCGACGTCGTGGTGCTGGAGGCCCGGGACCGGGTGGGCGGCCGGGTGTTCACCGAGCGGACGGCGTCGGGGGCCGTCGTCGACCACGGGGGCCAGTGGATCGGTCCCACCCAGGACCGGCTGCGCGCCCTGGCCGGGGCCTGTGGCGTCACCGTGTTCCCGACCTGGGTGACCGGCGCCAATCTCGAGGTGCGCGAGGGGGAGGTCCATCCCTTCACCGGGCTCATCCCCACGTCGGACGCCGACGGGTCGGCCGACACCGTGGCCACCCTGCTCGACTTCGACCTCCTGGCCCAGGAGGTCTCCCCGACCGAGCCGTGGGGACACCCCCGGGCCGCCGAGCTCGACGCGTCCACCGTGGCCGAGTGGGTGGCCGCCGCCGCCGAGACGTCGGTGGCCCGGTCGCTCCTGGCCACCGCCACCCTGGCCGTGTTCGGCTGCGGCCCCGACGAGCTGTCCCTGCTCTACGCCCTGGCCTATGCCCGCTCCGGGGGGTCGATGTCGGCCCTCATCCGCACCACCGGCGGGGCCCAGGAGGAGCGCTTCGCCGGGGGCGCCCAGCAGATGGCCGAGCAGCTGGCCGGGGCGCTCGGCGACCGGGTGGTCCTCGACGCACCGGTGGTCGCCGTGGAGTACGGACCCGACGGGACCACGGTCACCGCCCACCGGACCGGCCCGGAGCGCCGGGAGCCCTGGCGGGTGGGAGCCCGCCGGCTGGTCGTGGCCATGCCCCCGGCCACCCAGGGCCGCATCGCCTTCGACCCGCCGCTCCCCGGGGCCCGCGACCAGCTGGCCCAGCGGGCCCCGATGGGCTCGGTGACCAAGGTCCACGCCGTCTACGACCGGCCGTTCTGGCGCGACGCCGGCCTGTCCGGCCAGGTCGTCGCCGACCGCGGTCACCTGCGGGCCACGTTCGACGACTCCCCCGTGGACGGGTCCCACGGCATCCTGGTGGGCTTCATCGCCGGCGGGGTCGACCGGGCGTCGGAGGCGGCCGGGCCCGAGGGCCGCCGGGCGGCCTGCCTCGAGGAGCTGTCCCGGGCCTTCGGGTCCGAGGCCGCCCGACCGGTCGAGTTCGTCGAGCAGCGGTGGTCGGCCGAGCCGTTCTCCCGGGGCGGGCCGGTGGCCTGCCTGGGTCCCGGGGTGCTCACCGGCTGCGGGGCGAGCCTGCGGACCCCGGTGGGCCCGGTGCACTGGGCCGGCACCGAGACGGCCTCCGTGTGGACCGGCTACATCGAGGGCGCCCTCGAGTCCGGCGAGCGGGCGGCCGCCGAGGTCGTGGCGGCCCTGGGAGCGGGGGCGTAGCCGTGGCCACGGCCGAGGAGATCGCCGAGGCCTACGCCGACTGGCAGGGGCGCTGCAACGGCAACGCCCGGCTGGCCCGCATGCTGCGGGGCTGGGACCGGACGGTCCACCTGGTGGCCACCGACACCGGTGACGGCTTCACCATCTCGGTCGCCGGCTCGGTCCTGGCCGACCTGCGCCACGGGCTGGTCGACCGGCCCGACCTGGTCGTGTCGGCCACCAGTGAGGACTTCGCCGACCTGTTCTGGGGGGACCTCAACCCGTCGGACAAGTACGTCAGCGGCGAGATCGTCCTGGCCGGCTCGTCCGAGGACGTGCTCCGGCTCGACGCCATGTCCATGGTCGCCTTCCTCGACCAGTGACCGGGTCGCCGTGAGCCCGACCGGCGTCCCCCCGGCCGCCACCCTCCGCCGGGCCATGGGGCTGCGGACCGCGGTGTCCACCTCCACCGGCCTGGCCTTCGCCGCCCTCCAGTACCTGGCCGCCGCCGGGCTGGTGGCCTACGTGGCCGGGGACTCGGCGTGGATCTCCATCGGCGTGGCCGGGGTGCTGGCCCTGGTGGCCTGGGCGTTCTTCGGCGAGCTCAACGGCATGTTCCCGACGGCGGCGGCGATCCGCCGGTACATGTCCGGGGCCATGGACGACCGGGTGGCCCTGTCGATCACCTTCACCTACCTGAGCACGATCGTGCTGGTGGTGGCGGCCGACGCCTTCATCGTCAGCGCCGCCCTGACCCACGTGCTCCACGTCGCCGGCTGGCTCACCGCAGTGTGGACCCTGGCCCTGCTGGCCGTGGCCGTGGCCTCCAACCTCCGCGGGGTCACGGCGGCCGGCTGGCTCCAGGACGTGGCCACCTCGGTGGTCCTGGCCGCCACCGTGGTGGTGTCGGTGGTGGCCCTGTCGCGCTCGGGCACGGCCCTGCGCACCCCGTTCCAGCCGCTGCAGCACCACTCGGCGGCGGGGTTCGTCGAGTCGGTGGCCCTCGGGATCTTCCTCTACTCGGCGTTCGAGTGGGTGACCACCAACGCCGAGGAGGTCCGCGACCCGAGGCACATCCACCGGGCCATGCTGATCGCTGTGGCCATCCTGTTCGTGGTGTGCGCGGCGATGGCCACGGCCATGAGCCACGTGCTGACCCACGCCCAGCTCACCACCGCCTACCCGCAGCTGTCGCTGGGGCAGCGCGCCTTCGGGGCGGCCGGGTTGTGGCTCATGGCCGCGGTCACCGCCGTCACCGCCCTCAACACGTTCAACGGGGGGTTCATCACCGCCTCGCGCTTCGTCTACGCCACCGCCCGGGAGGGCAGCCTGCCCCCGGTGCTGGCCCGGCTGAACGACCGGGCCGTGCCGTGGGTCCCCGTCCTCGGCCTCGGGGTGGTGTCCTTCGCCGTCTCCCTGGTCGTGGAGGCGGTGGGCGGGTCGGGGTGGCAGGTCCTGGTGGCGGTGGGGGCCGCACTCGAGGGGATGATCTACGCCGTGGCCGCCTTCTGCGTGCTCCGCCTGCGCGGACGGGCCCCGGACCACCACCGTCCCTTCCGGGTGCCGCTGGTCCGGGTGGTGTCCGTCGGCGGCCTGGTGGTGTTCGGGGTGCTGGCCGTGGTGGCGTCGGTGTCGGTGGGGAACCGGTTCGACCCGCTGCCGCTGGCCATCATCGTCGGGCTCGGCCTGGCCTCGGCGCTCTACACGGTCCGGGTGGTGCCCGGGCTCCAGGCCGCCGAGGCGGCCCGCCGGGCGGCCCGTCCCACCCGCCGCCCACCGCGCCCGGCCGCCCCGGGGCCCCCCGAGCCGCCGCCGCCGGCCGTGCCGTAGGATCGGGGCCGTGCTTGACCGTTTCCACCCCCCGGTCGAGGAGTACCTCGAGACGATCTTCGCCCTCGAGGAGGAGGGCATCCCGGTCATCCAGGCCCGCCTGGCCGAACGGCTGGGCAAGGCGGCCCCGTCCGTGTCGGAGATGCTCGACCGGCTGGAGGCCGACGGGCTCATCGCCCGGTCCGCCCGGCGGATCACCATGACCCCGGCCGGCCGGTCGCTGGCCGAGGGGGTCGTCCGCAAGCACCGCCTGGCCGAACGCCTGCTGGTCGACATCATCGGCCTGGACTGGGACAAGGCCCACGTCGAGGCCGGTCGGTGGGAGCACGTGATCAGCGACGACGTCGAGGCCCGGCTGGTGGTCCTGCTCGACCACCCGACCACCTGCCCGCACGGCAACCCGATCCCGGGGGTCACCCCCGACGGCGCCGGCCAGCGGAGCCTGGCCGAGGCCCAGCCGGGCGAGCAGGTCCGACTGGTCCGGATCACCGAGAGCGTGGAGCACGAGGCCGACTCCCTCACCTACCTGGGCGACCACGGCCTGACCCCGGGGACCACCGCCGTGGTGCAGTCCCGGGCGCCGGACGGCACGCTGACCCTGGTCCTCGGCGACGCCGCCATCGCCCTCGGGCCGGCCATGACCGAGCGGATGTTCATCGCCACCGCGTGACCCGGGTCGCCGCCCGGCGGCCTGAACGTCCGACCGGGGTAAGCACTCACTAGAGTGGAGTGCCAACAGCGACCGGTCCGATCGCCGGGACCCCCGGCCGACCCGACGCCTGGTGACCACCATGACCACCGCAGACGACCGCAGAGCCGAGCCCGCCACCGACGGGTCCCTGGACGCCCGCAAGGCGGCCGTGCTCAACGCCGTGGTGACCGAGTACATCGCCTCGGCCCAGCCCGTCGGGTCCCAGCACGTGGTGGACGCCCCGGGGGTCAGCGTGTCCTCGGCCACGGTGCGCTCCGACATGGCCCTGCTCGAGCGCGAGGGCTACCTGGCCCAGCCCCACACCAGTGCGGGCCGGATCCCGACCGACAAGGGCTACCGGTTCTTCGTCGACCACCTGGACGGGCCCGGGCCCCTCGACCCGGGAGGGCGCCACCAGGTCCGTCAGTTCTTCGACCACGCCCACGGCGAGATCGAGGAGATGCTCGAGCGCACCTCGGGGCTGCTGGCCGACCTCACCGACTGCACCGCCATGGTGGTGGGCCCGTCCCACGAGTCGGCGGCCGTGCGGTCGGTCCAACTGGTGGGGCTCGGGCACCGACTGGCCCTGGTGGTGGTGGTCCTGGCCGACGGGGCGGTGCAGAAGCAGTCGATCGAGCTGCCCGAGGACGCCGACGAGTCGGTGGTGGCCGAGGCGGCCGGGCGGCTGGCCGCCCACGCCCTCGGGTCCCCCCTGGCCCAGGTGGGTGCGACCGTCACACCGAGCGGTTCTGCGGTGGTCGACGCCGTGGTGGACGCGGGGGTGGCCGCCCTCCACGCCCTTGGCGAGGCCGACGGCCACGAGCAGCTCTTCGTGGGTGGCTCGTCGCGCATGGCGGCCGCCTTCGACGCCGTCGACACCGTGCGGTCGGTGCTGACCATCCTCGAGCAGCAGCTGGTGGTGGTGTCGCTGCTGCGGGACATCCTGGACACCGGACTGACCGTGGCCATCGGCACCGAGCACGGCGTCGAACCGCTGGCCTCCTGCGCCATCGTGGTCATGCCGGTGTCGGTCGACGGGATGGAGGCGGGCACCATCGGCCTGCTCGGCCCCACCCGGATGGACTACCCCCTGGCGTTGGCGGCGGCCCGGGTGGTGGGAGACCGTCTGGGCGAGCGTCTCGGCGAGGCGACCCGATGACCGACGCCGACCTCTACGAGCTCCTCGGGGTCCGGCGGGACGCCAGCGACGACGAGCTGAAGCGCGCCTACCGGGCCAAGGCCCGCGAGCACCATCCCGACACCAATCAGGGCGACGGCGACTCCGGCGAGCGCTTCAAGGAGATCAGCCTGGCCTACGAGGTCCTGAGCGACCCCGAGCGCCGGGCCCGCTACGACCGCTTCGGGGCCGCCGGCGTCTTCGGCCCCGGCGCGGGCGCGGCGGCCGACGGCGACCCGTTCGGCTCGGGGGGGCTCGGCGACCTGTTCGACGTGTTCTTCAACGGCATGGGCGGGGCCCCCGGCGGCCGCCCCCGACGCACCGGCCCCACCCCCGGACCCGACGCCGAGCTGGTGGTCGAGCTGACCTTCCGCGAGGCGGTCTTCGGGGTCGAGCGCCAGGTCGACGTGACCACCCCGGTCCACTGCGACACCTGTGAGGGGACCGGGGCCCAGCCGGGCACGTCGGTCACCCGGTGCACCGAGTGCCAGGGCGCCGGCGAGCTGCGCCGGGTCCGCCAGTCCATCCTCGGACAGGTCATCACCGCCGTGCCCTGCCCCCGGTGCCAGGGCACCGGCCAGTCGATCGACACCCCCTGTGCCGACTGCCGGGGAGAGGGGCGACGGTCCGAGACCCGCACCCTCACCGTGGACATCCCCGCCGGCGTGGACGACGGCTCCACGCTCCGCCTGGCCGGCCACGGGCCCGCCGGGTTCCGGGGCGGTCCCAACGGCGCCCTGTTCGTCCACCTGTCGGTGGCGCCCGACGAGGTGTTCCAACGCTCGGGGGTCGACCTGCACGCCACCGTGCACGTGCCGGTGTCGCTGGCCGCCCTGGGCGGGAGCACCCCCTTCGACACCCTCGACGACGCCCGTGACCTCGCCATCGCCGCCGGGACCCAGAGCGGGACGGTCCTGACCCTCAAGGGGCTCGGGGTCCCGAAGCTGCGGGGCCGGGGCCGGGGTGACTGTTACGTCCACGTGCAGGTGGACACCCCGACCGGGCTCGACGACCACCAACGGGAGCTGCTCGCCGCCCTGGCCGAGGCCCGGTCCGAGTCGCTGGGCGAGGCGCCGCACGCCGAGGGCCTGTTCTCCAAGATCCGCTCGGCCCTGAGCTGAGCGTGCCCCCGGGAGTCGATCCGCCCGCCCCCCGGGCGCCCGACCCGGTGCTGGTGGCGGCGGCGGCCATGGTGTTCGTGTCGGACCCGACCGCACCGGTGGTGGACGACGCCGACCTGCGGCACCTGCTCGACGTGCTGCGCCTGCGCCCCGGCGAGCCGGTGGTGGCCGCCGACGGCGCCGGGCGGTGGGTGCCCTGTCACGTGGCCTCCGGGGCCCCGGCCCGCCGGGCCCGGGGCGCCGACCCGGCGACCGTGCTCGTCCCCGACGGACCGGCGGTGGACGAGCCCCTCCGGGGGCCCGAGGTCACCGTGGCCTTCGCCCCGGTCAAGGGCGACCGGCCCGAGTGGGTGACCCAGAAGCTGACCGAGCTGGGGGTGGACCGGATCGTGCCCCTCCGGACCTCACGCTCGGTGGTGCACTGGGAGGGTGAGCGGGGGGCCAAGGCGGTCGCGCGGCTCCGGCGGGTGGCCCGGGAGGCGGCGGCCCAGTGCCGCCGGCCGCGGCTCCCCGAGGTGGCCGGGGTGGGCCGCCTGGAGGACCTCGCCCGCCGGAACGGGGCCGGGTTCGCCCTGGCCGAGGCGGGCGGGGACCCGCCGACACTGGATCGGCCGGTGCTGGCCGTGGGCCCCGAGGGCGGCTGGGACCCCGACGAGCTGGCCGCCTTCGGCCCCGGCATCGGGCTCGGGGCCACCGTCCTGCGGGCCGAGACGGCGGCGGTCGTGGCCGGGGCCCTCCTGTGCGGACTGCGCAGCGGGGTGGTTCTACCCCTTGCGTAACCACGCTCCGTGAGGAAAACTGGTTCCAGAGAGAAATTCGCTCGGCGCCCGGGGTTCCCCGCCCCGGTCACCGGACGTGAGTCGGTAGCTCGGCGGAGGGCCCTCGCAGAGGGTCGGCGCTCGAGGGGCAACTGGTTGGGGAGCGGAGGGCTGGATCATGACGTTGACCGAGAAGGTGGTCGTTGCCGTGGACGACGACGAGCAGGAGGAGGCGGCCCGGGTCGCCTACGCCCGTGCCGTCGGATCCCGGCTGCGAGCCATGCGCAAGCAGATGCGGCTCTCGCTCCAGGCGGTCGAGGCCATGTCCGACCAGGAGTTCAAGGCCTCGGTCCTCGGTGCCTACGAGCGGGGTGAGCGGGCCATCTCGGTCCCCCGGCTCCAGCGCCTGGCCAAGCTCTACGACGTGCCCGTCGACCAGCTCCTGCCCAACGACGACGCCACCCCGGGGGGCCGGTGGGGGGTGACCGCCTCCATCGAGGACCACGGCACCAACGGTCGTCGGATCGCACCGGCCTCGACCGTCCCCGACAAGGTGGCCATCGACCTGACCAAGCTCCACACGGTCAGTGGGCCCGAGCGGGACCTGCTGCGCCGGTTCCTGAGCATGATCCAGGTCCACCGACAGGACTTCAACGGCCGGATGATCACCATCCGGGCCGAGGACGTGCGGGCCATCGCCTGCCTGTTCGGGGTGACCCCGGACAGCATGGGTGCCCGCCTGGACGAGCTCGGACTGCTCGTCGCGGTCTGATGACCGACGCTCACCGCGAGCCCATCCGCTGGCTGAGCACCAAGGAGGCCGCCGAGCGTCTCGGCGTCACCCTGCGCAGCCTGTACCGGTTCATCGACGAGGGCGGCCTGGCCGCCTACAAGTTCGGCCGGGTCATCCGCCTGCAGGCGTCCGACGTCGACTCGTTCATCGAGTCGAGCCGCATCGTCCCCGGGAGCCTCGAGCACCTCTACCCCGAGGCGAAGGGCCCGACCCGGCTCGTGCACCGGGTGGCCGACGGGGCGGAGCACCAGCCCCTGGCCGCCGAGGGGTGACCACCCACCGGTGAGCACCGACCCCGACTGCCTGTTCTGCGGGATCGTGGCCGGTGACGTCCCCGCCGACGTCGTCCACCGGGACGAGCGGACCGTCGCCTTCCGGGACATCAACCCCCAGGCCGAGGTCCACGTCCTGGTGGTGCCGCGCCGCCACATCGTCAACGCCGGCACGGTGGGCCCCGACGACGCCGCCGACGTGGCCGCACTGCTGGTCACGGCGAAGGCGGTGGCGGACGCCGCCGGTATCGGCGGGCCCGACCGGGGCTACCGGCTGGTGTTCAACGTCGGGCCCGACGCCTCCAACACGGTGCCCCACCTCCACCTCCACGTCGTCGGGGGCCGGCCGCTCGACTGGCCCCCGGGCTGAGCCCCGCACACCGTCGGGGCCGGTGGCGGTCCGTCCGGGACCTCCCGGGCCGCTGGTAGGGTCGCAGCAGAGCGCACGTGGCAGGCACCCCGGTAAAGATCCTCGTCCCCGGCAACCACCTCATGGCCGGTCTCGTCGGCCAGCGTGATGAGCTGCTGCGCCAGATCGAGGGCGCCTTCCCCGACGTGCGGATCGCCGTGCGGGGCAACGAGGTCTCCATCGAGGCGGCCGACGGCGACGCTGCCTCGGCCGAACGGGTGGCCTCCCTCTTCCACGAGCTGATCATCCTGCTCGAGTCGGGCCAGGGCCTCGACGCCGTGCAGCTCACCCGGACCATCGACATGCTGCGCGACGACGTGCGGCCCAGCGAGGTCCTGACCAGCGAGCTCCTGCGGTCGGCCCGGGGGCGGACGGTGCGCCCCAAGACGGGCGGCCAGAAGGCCTACGCCGACGCCATCGCCCGCAACATCGTCACCTTCGGGATCGGACCGGCCGGGACCGGCAAGTCCTATCTGGCGGTGGCCCTGGCCGTGCAGGCGCTCCAGGCCCGTCAGGTCAGCCGGATCATCCTCACCCGTCCCGCCGTCGAGGCCGGCGAGCGCCTCGGGTTCCTGCCCGGGGACATGCTGGCCAAGGTCGACCCGTACCTCCGCCCGCTCTACGACGCCCTGCACGACCTGCTCGAGGCCGAGGGCGCCCAGCGGCTCATCGACAAGGGGGCCGTCGAGGTGGCGCCCTTGGCCTTCATGCGGGGACGGACGCTCAACAACTCGTTCATCATCCTGGACGAGGCCCAGAACACCAGCCCCGAGCAGATGAAGATGTTCCTGACCCGGATCGGCTTCGGCTCCAAGGCGGTGGTGACCGGGGACATGACCCAGGTGGACATCCCGGGGGGCCGGTCGGGTCTGGTCGGCCTGGAGGAGGTGCTGTGCAGGGTCCCCGACCTGGCCTTCGTGCACCTGAAGGCCCAGGACGTGGTCCGCCACAAGATCGTGGCCGACATCGTCACCGCCTACGACGCCAGCAGCCGGGCCTCGTCCAACGGCGCCGGCCCGGCCGACGGGGCCACGCCGGCCGACGGGGCCGGCCCGGCCGGGAGAACGGGGCCGTGAGCCTCGACGTCTACGCCGCCGACGAGCAGGCCGACCACCCGGTGGCCGTCGAGCGGTGGGCCGAGCTGGCCCGGTCGGTGCTCCAGGCCGAGGGCATCACCACCGACACCGAGGTGTCGCTGCTGTTCGTGGACGAGCCGGCCATCGCCGCCCTCAACCAGCGCTTCCTGGACAAGGACGGCCCCACCGACGTGCTCTCGTTCCCCATCGAGGACGAGATCGACCGCAGCGGCCGCTCGCCCGACGAGGGGGGCACCGGCCCGGCGTCCATCGAGGCCTCCACCGGGCGGCACCTCCTCCTCGGCGACGTGGTCATCTGTCCCACGGTGGCGGCGGTCAACGCCGTCGAGCACGGGGTGACCTTCGACGACGAGATCGCCCTCCTGGTCGTGCACGGGATCCTCCACCTGCTGGGCATGGACCACGAGGTGGACGAGGAGGCGGAGCGGATGGAGCGCCGCGAGCAGCAGCTCCTCGACCGCTACTACCGGGCCCCGCCCCGGCTGGATCCGGCCCCGGGATGACCGCCACCGCGTTCACCCCCCAGGACGCCGTCCTCACCGTGGTGGTGGTGATGCTCCTCGGGGTGTCGGCCCTGCTGGCCCTGGCCGAGACCTCGCTGGTCCGGATGGGACGGGCCAAGGCCAAGAGCCTGGCCGACGAGGGGCGGCGCGGCGCCAAGGTCCTGGTCCGGCTCACCGCCGACCCCCAGGGGTTCCTCAACCCGGTCCTGCTGCTGGTGCTGATCTGCCAGCTGGTGGTGGCCACCCTGGTCGGCATCCTGGCCGTGCGGTGGTTCGGGGGTTGGGGTGTGGCCGCGGCGACCGTGTTCGAGATCGTGGTCATCTTCGTGTTCGCCGAGGCCGTCCCCAAGAACTGGGCGGTCCACCACCCCGAGCGGGCCGCCCTGTTCAGTGCGCCGCTGGTGTCGGCCCTGATCCGCTTCTGGCCGGTCCGGATGGTCTCGGGCGGCCTGATCGGCCTGGCCAACCTGTTCCTCGGCAATTCGGGGGGCTACGTGGGCACCCGGGTGACCGAGTCGGAGCTGCTGGCCATGGCCGACGTGGCCGTCGAGGGTGACGTCATCGAGACCGAGGAGCGGGCCCTCATCCACTCGATCATCGAGTTCGGCGACACCGTGGTGCGCGAGGTGATGGTGCCCCGGACCGACATGGTGACCACGGCGGTGGACGGCACGGTCGAGGCGGCGCTCGACGTGGCGCTGGAGGCGGGCTACAGCCGCATGCCGGTCGTCGAGCTGCAGATCGACGACGTGGTCGGCGTGGCCTACACCAAGGACCTGATCCAGTCGGTGCGGTCGGGCCACGGCGGCGACCCGGTGGGGGAGCACCTGCGGGGCGCCCACTTCGTGCCCGAGACCAAGCGGGTCGCCGACCTGATGCGCGAGATGCAGTCCGACAAGTACCACCTGGCCGTGGTGGTCAACGAGTACGGCGGGACCGCCGGGCTGGTGACCCTGGAGGACCTGATCGAGGAGCTGGTGGGGGAGATCGTCGACGAGTTCGACGTCGAGGAGATCCCCGTCGAGGAGCTGGCCACCGGCGGCCTGCGGGTCAGCGCCCGCCTGCCCGTCGACGAGGTCAACGACCTGCTCGACGCCCATCTGCCCACCGGGGCCTGGGACACGGTGGGCGGCCTGGTGTTCGACCTGCTCGGCCACGTGCCGGTGGCCGGCGAGTCGGTCACCTCCGAGGGCATGCGGCTGGTGGTCGACCGGGTGAACGGCCGGCGCATCGAGCGGGTGTCGATCGTGCCCATGGCCGACGCCACCCCGGCCGAGGCCCCGTGACCGGGTTCCGCTCCGGGTTCGTCGCCGTGGTGGGCCGCCCCAACGTGGGCAAGTCGACCCTGGTCAACGCCATGGTGGGCACCAAGGTGTCCATCGTGTCGCCCCGGCCCAACACCACCAGGTCCCAGGTCCGGGGCGTCCTCAACCGACCCGACTGCCAGGTCGTCTTCGTGGACACCCCCGGGCTCCACAAGCCGAAGACGGCCCTGGGGGAGCGGATGAACGAGTCGGCCACCTCGTCGCTGGACGACGTCGACGCCGTGGTGGCGCTGGTCGAGGCCACCGGGGCGGTCGGGCCCGGGGACCGGATGGTGCTCGGGCACTCGGTCCAGCGGGTGCGGGCCATGGCCCGCTCGGCGGCGCTCTCCGTCGAGCTGGGTGGGGGCGACCCCGACACGGTGGGGCGCCCGTCCCTGGTGGTGGTGGTCAACAAGATCGACAAGGTCGGGGGTGACGGCGTGCTCGGCCACCTGACCGGGGTGTCCGAGGTGGTGGCCGAGCTCGACGCCGAGTCGGGCGGGGACCCGGTGCCGATCGAGTACTTCCCGGTGTCGGCGGCCACCGGCGAGGGGGTGCCCGGGCTGATCGACGCCCTGGTGGCGTGCCTGCCCGAGGGTCCGCAGTACTACCCCGACGGCATGGTCACCGACGTGGCCGAGGCCTTCTGGGTGGCCGACCTGGTGCGCGAGGAGCTGCTGCACCGGGTGGCCGACGAGCTGCCCCACTCCATCGCCTGTCGGGTCACCGAGTGGGAGTGGCCGCGGGTCCGTTGCGAGATCCTGGTCGAGCGGGACAGCCAGAAGGGCATCGTCATCGGCAGGGGCGGACAGACCCTGAAGGAGGTGGGGACGGCGGTCCGGGCCCAGATGGAGCCCGGCGCCTACCTCGAACTGTTCGTCCGGGTGGAGAAGCGCTGGCAGCAGCGCGAGGACTCGCTCGACCGCCTCGGCTTCTGAGGAGCCCCGGTCACCGGCTGACCGACCCCACCGGGCCGGCTCACTCCGCCCGCAGCGACGTCTCGATCCGGGCCAGCAGCTCGTGGGCGTCGGCCGTGGACGGGTGGTCGTCCCCGTGGACCCGGGTGGTGCCGTCGACCAGGTTCTGCGCCACCACCCTGGCCTCGGGCAGCCGGCCCATCCGGGCCAGCGTCAGGGCGAGGTCCCGCAACGACGCCAGGGTGGCCGGGTCGTCGGTACCGAGGAGGCGGCCCTGGCGGTCGACCAGGTCCCGGAAGACGGCCAGGGCCTCGGTGTACTCCTCCTGTCCGAGGAGGAGCCGACCCTGGTTGATGCCGGCCCGCTGGGCCCGGGCCTCGTCGTCGCGGGTGCGGAAGCCGTCGATGGCCCGCTGGTACTTGAGGATCCCCTCGGCCGTCTCGCCCAGCTCCAGGTGGATGCGGGCACTGCGCTCCAGTGCGGCCAACGACGCCGGGTCGTCGGGGCCCAGCTCGGCGACGTAGCACTCGAGGGCGTGGTCGACGTAGGGACGGGCCTCGGCCGGCCGGTCCAGAGCCAGGAGGGTGCCCGACAGGGCGTACTCGGCGCTCAGGGTCTGGCGGTGCTCGTCCCCCAGATGCTCGCGCCGCTTGGTCAGGACGTGGATCCGGAGGCCCAGGGCGCGCTCGTGGTCGCCGACCTGGTCCCGGCGCTTGGCCGCCGCCTCCATCATGTTCACCGTCTTCCACGAGTCCGGGCCGTGGGCGCGCTGGGCCTTGGCCAGCATCGAGTCGGTGATCTCCAGGGAGCGCGTCGTGCCGCCCGACATGCGGTCCATCCGACGGTCGACGAAGTCGGTGAGATGCCCCGTCCACCGGGGCGGCGTGATCCAGCGCTTGCGCCGCGGGCCGGCCATGGCCCCAGCGTAGGTCGCCGTCCGGGACGTCCGGCCGGCGGGATCGACACGGTGGCGGGATCGCTCCGGTGGCGGGGTCAGGTGCCGCCGGTGGTCAGGGCGGACGCGGCGATGCCCTGCAGGAATTCGACCACCTCGTCGCGGTCGAGCGTCCGTTTCATCGGGGGGACCCGGGCGAGCAGCGCCCCCCGGTAGCGGGCGGTGGCCAGTCGGCTGTCCAGCACGGCGACCACGCCGCGGTCGGACGACGAGCGGATGAGCCGGCCCGCCCCCTGGGCCAGCAGCGTCCCCGCCCGGGGCAGGTCGACGGCCCCGAACGCCCCGGGCCCGGCCCGCTCGCGCCGGGCCTCCAGCACCGGGTCGTCGGGACGGGGGAAGGGGATGCGGTCGATGGTGACCAGGCTGAGGGTGCGACCGGGGACGTCCACGCCCTGCCAGAAGCCGAGGGTGGCGAACAGGCAGGCCGACTCGTCGGACCGGAAGGCCTCGATCAGGGCCGGCTTGGGCAGGTCGGACTGGGAGAGGAGGGGCACGTCGAGCCGCGGCACCAGGGCCTCGACGGCGGCCCGCATGGCCCGCCACGAGGTGAACAGGGCCAGGGTGCGCCCGCCGGCCGCGCCGATCAGCACCTCGAGCTCGTCGTGCAGGGCCGGCTCGGCCTCGGGCCGGCGTCGGTCGGGCAGCGAGCCGGCCACGTAGAGCAGGGCGTGGGTCCGGTAGTCGAAGGGGCTGCCCACGTCGAGGTCGTCGGTGGTGTCGGCGGGCATGCCCAGGCGCTCGGCCAACCCGAGGGGGACCGTGGCCGAGGTGAGGACGCCGGTGACCGATCCCCACAGCTGCTCGGCCAGGACGGGTCCGACGTCGATGGGGGAGACCCGCAGGGCCGGGGCCCGGGCACTGTCCTCGACCCAGGCCACCTCCCCGTCGCCCAGCAGGGCCAGGCGGGCGAGGTCGGCGGCCAGGTGGCCGGCGGCCAGCAGCACCCGGTCGCGACGGGACCGGTCCCCGGTCGCCTCGGCGTCACCGGCCCCGCGCTCGGCCCGCCGCAGGTGGTCGACCAGGCGGCCGACCCGACCGGTGGCCAGGGCCAGGAGCGTGCCCAGGGCCGGATCGGCCCCCACCCGGCCGGCCGGGGCCACCGGTGGGGACGCCACGACGGGACGTCGGGCCGCCGGCAGCGGGGCCAGGCCCAGGTCGAGACCGACCGGCTCGCCGTCGTCCGGTCCGTCGCCACCCGAGGGTGCGGTCCCCGGGTCCTCGTCCCCGCCGGGGTCGACCGGCACGGTCCCGTCGCCCAGCTCCGAGGCGGGGACCCGCCGGCCCGACCAGGTGCGCAGCACCCGGTGGAACACGTCGGCCAGGTCGGCGACGGCCTCGACGGCGCGGGACCCGCCGCCGTCGTCGGCGGCCAGCACGGGTCGGGCCGCGGTGGCCAGGGCCCGGAACCGTCCCGGCCCGACCTCGAGCCCGAGGCTGTCGGTCATCACGTCCTCGACCTCGTGGGCCTCGTCGAACACCACCACCCGGTGCTCGGGGAGCACGGCCCCGCCGCTGGCCAGGTGGGCCCCGTACAGGTGGGTGTTGACCACCACCACGTCGGCCTCGGCGGCCCGGGCCCGGGCGTCCTCGGCGAAGCACTCCCGACCCGACGGGCACCGGAAGGCGCCCGGGCACTCCCGGGCCGTCGTCGACACCATGGCCCAGGCCCGGAAGTGGGGCTCGAAGGGGAGCTCGGCCCGGTCGCCGGTGGTGGTGTCCCCGGCCCAGCGCACCAGGGTGCGGACCTGGTCGGCCACCGTGGCCGGGTCCGAGGTGTCGGCGGCGGGCCCCGACCCCAGGGGGTCGTCGGTGTCGGGCGGGTCGGCCGGGCCGGGGGCCAGGGTGAGCTGGTCGGAGGGACCGCCGATCTCGGCCACCCGCTGGCGGCAGACGTAGTTGCTGCGCCCCTTCAGCACGGCGAAGGTGAGCCCGTGGTCGGTGGCCCCGGCCACCAGGGGGAGGTCCTTGTCGGCCAGCTGGTCCTGGAGGGCCTTGGTGGCCGTGGCCACCACCACCTTCTCGCCCGACAGGGCGGCGGGGACCAGGTAGGCGAGGGACTTGCCGGTGCCGGTGCCGGCCTGGACGACCAGGTGGCGGCCCCGGGCCACGGCGGCGGCCACCGCTCCGGCCATCTCGACCTGCCCCGGACGGGACTCGCCACCACCGGGGAGGGCGGCCGCCACCCGCTCCAGCGTGTGCGTGACCTCGTCGGGCATCCGCCGACCCTACCGGCCCGGCGCGCGCCCCCCGGTGCCGGGAACCGGTCAGTGCCAGAGCACGGCCAGGGCGATGGACACCCCGAGTCCCACGGTCACCACGCACACCCGCAGGGCGGTGGCCGGCAGCCGGCGCCCGTAGTGCCCACCGAGCTGGCCGCCGATGATCGACCCGGCGGCGATGAGCGCGGCCACCGACCACGAGATGTGGGCGTCGAGGACGAACACCACGCCGGCCATCCCGTTGACGATCAGGGCCAGCGCGTTCTTGGTCCCGTTCAGCCGCTGCAGGTCGTCGTCGATGAAGATGGCCAGCAGCGAGATGAGGATCACCCCCTGGGCGGCGCCGAAGTAGCCACCGTAGATCCCGGTCAGGAAGACCCCGATGAGCAGCGGCGCCCCTCCGTGGACGTGGCGCTCGCCCCGCGACGCCAGCCACGCCGTCACCCGCGGCTGCACGGCCATCAGC
>Ga0302196_10001330_pt1 | contig 23514 bp, 20 predicted proteins | sample II_Bog_N1_3_FD_198794 | JGI IMG/M metagenome (GOLD analysis project Ga0302196, IMG submission 198794) | Peat permafrost microbial communities from Stordalen Mire near Abisko, Sweden - II_Bog_N1_3 | ecosystem: Environmental > Terrestrial > Soil > Wetlands > Peat | place: Sweden: Abisko...
TGACCTCGATCTCGACCCCGACCGCCTCGAGCTGTTCGGCGATCGGCGGCGCGACCTTGCCGACTCGCACCCTCACCTGCTCGATGCGCGCGAACGCCGCGAGCAGCGCTTCGGCGACGTCGAAAGCCGCCGCTTCCACCAGGGTGCGCGGAGCGCCGCAGAACGCCCGGCGGGTGATCGCCGCCACTTTGCCGTAGTCGACCGTCGCCTTGAGGTTGTCTGTCGCCGCGGCCTCGGCGAGATCGGCGACGAGTTCAAGTTCGATCTCGAACATCTGGCCGTATTTGCGCTCATGAGCGAAATGACCGTGGAAAGCGTGCAGCCTGAGGCCGTCGACGAAAATCCTGCCCTGCTGGATGACCCCTCTTCCGCTCATATCCGGCCTTCCTCGATCGCGCGCCACACCTTCAACGCCTGCACGTGCGGCGCGACGTCATGGACCCTGAGAACGTCTGCGCCAGCCGCAACGCCGGCGAGCCCGGCGGCGATCGAGCCGGCGAGGCGATCGGCGGCGGCCGGCTGTCCCGTGATGCGGCCGATCGTCGACTTGCGCGACACGCCGAGCAGCACCGGCCGCCCGAGCGCTTTGAGCGCGCCGAGCCGGCGCACCGCGACGAGGTTCTGTTCCGGCGTCTTGCCGAAGCCGAAGCCGGGATCGACCCACAGCTTGTCCTCGGCGACGCCTGCGGCGAGCGCGGTCTCGATTGAGCGCGACAGAAACGCGAGCATATCGGCGACGATGTCGAGCTCAGGGTCCACAGTGGCGCGATTGTGCATCAGCACCGCCGCGGCGCCGGTCGCCGCCACCACGCGCGCCATGTCGGGATCGCGCTGGAATCCCCAGACGTCGTTGACGATCGACGCGCCGGCTTCGATCGCCGCGGCGGCGACCCTCGCCTTGGTGGTGTCGATCGAGATCGGGGTCGCGACGCGCCGCGCGAGCGCAGCGACGACGGGCAGGACGCGCCCCTTTTCCTCGTCGGCGGCGACCGGGGCGGCGTTCGGCCGGGTCGATTCGCCGCCGACGTCGAGGATCGCCGCGCCCTCTTCGACGAGGCGCACGCCGTGAAAGACCGCCGCATCGACATCGGCATAGCGACCGCCGTCGGAGAACGAATCCGGCGTCACGTTGACGATGCCCATGACCAACGTCGGCCCGCCGAGCGTCAACGACTGGCCATGCGGCAGCGGAAGCGTCAAGGCGAAGCCCGGGTTGCGAGGCGGCGGCGACTTGGCGCGGGCGCGCCGATCGCCGTTCTGCCGACCCTATAGGGCAGAACCCGCGCCGGCGCCACGCGCTGCGGTCAGCGCGCCTCTTCGTTCGCCCCCTCGCTGCGGTGGTTCCACTGCGCGCGGACACGGGCCAAGAGTTCGGCGGCCACTTTCCTCGCGGCGGCGCGGTAAGGCTCAATCAGCCCGAGGGCGAAATGGTGGAAGACGAGCAGCTTCTCATACAGATAGGCGAACCAGGACAGCGTCATCAGCCGCTCGCGCGTGAGGTCGAAAATCGGGACCACGAGCCCAAAGCCGAGGGTCTTTACGACGATGTAGCCTACGCCGCCGACCAGGATGTGGCCGGTCGCCGCGATCAAGACGCAAAAGGCGGCGCCGGTCTCGGCGACCACGAACGGAATGCCGAACATCAGCAGCGCGACCCACACTGGCAGACGATCGATCAGCCTGATCAGCACGGCGCGAATCTTGACCCACGGCACGAGCGCGAAGATGCGCCCTCCGACCGCCACCACGCGATCCCAGATCCAGGTCTCGAACAGGAATGCGAGAGCGAGCAAAAGCAACAGCGCCCGCTTCAGATAGTCTCGCCAATACACGCAACTGCCCCGCGAATTCACGACGCCGTGAACTTGACCGGGATTTGCGGCGACATCAAGCCCGACGACCGTCAGGACGCATTGATGAATTGTCGCAATCGTTTGCGGGCGGGCGTCGGCCCGGCCGCCGACGTGCACAACCGGGGATAGCCCTGGGTCGCAAGGCGCGCTGTCAGGGCGGCGTTCCCTCTCTCCTGGGACGCCGCCCTGCATCGACAGTCTTTCCGGGCTTCGCGCGGGTTTGCGCGCCGCGCGAAGCCCCCCGCGCCGAAGATCAGGCGAGGTCGAAGCGGTCGGCGTTCGTCACCTTGGTCCACGCCGCGACAAAGTCCTTGGCGAACTTCTCTTTCGCGTCGGCGCTGGCGTAGACTTCGGCCAGCGCCCGCAGCTGCGAATGCGAGCCGAAGATCAGGTCGACGCGAGTCGCGGTCCATTTGATCGCGTTGGTCTTGCGGTCGCGCCCCTCGAACACGCCGTCTGAGCCGGCAGCCGGCGTCCATTGCGTGCCTGCGTCCAGCAGGTTGACGAAGAAGTCGTTGGTCAGCGTTTCCGGCCGCTTGGTGAAGACGCCGTGCGCAGCCTTGCCGACGTTCGCGCCCAGCACACGCAGTCCGCCGACGAGGACTGTCAATTCCGGCGCCGTCAGCCTCAGCAATTGCGCGCGATCGATCAGCGCCTCCTCGGCCGAAAGTCGCTGCTGGCCGCGGAGATAGTTGCGGAACCCATCGGCAGTCGGTTCGAGCGGCGCGAAGGAATGGGCGTCGGTTTGCTCTTGCGACGCGTCGGAGCGTCCGGGCGTGAAGGGAACTTGCACGGCAAGCCCGGCGTCTTTCGCGGCCTTCTCGATCGCCGCGCCGCCGGCCAGGACGATCAGGTCGGCGAGCGAGACCTTCTTGCCGCCCGCCGCCGAGGCGTTGAATTCCTTCTGGATCGCTTCGAGTTTGGCCAGAACCTTCGCCAACTCGGCCGGCTGATTGACTTCCCAATCCTTTTGCGGCGCCAGGCGGATGCGCGCGCCGTTGGCCCCGCCGCGCTTGTCGGAGCCGCGGAAGGTCGAGGCCGACGCCCACGCGCTCGAGACCAGTTGCGACACCGTGAGGCCGGAGGCGAGTATCTTCGCCTTGAGCGCCGCGGCGTCCGCCTCGCCGATCAGCGGATGATCGACTGCCGGGACTGGGTCCTGCCAGATCAGCGATTCCTTCGGCACGCGCGGGCCCAGGTAGCGCGCGATCGGACCCATGTCGCGGTGGGTCAGCTTGAACCAGGCGCGCGCGAACGCGTCGGCGAATTGATCGGGATGCGCAAAGAAGTGACGCGAGATCTTTTCGTAAGCCGGATCGAATCGCAGCGAGAGGTCGGTGGTCAGCATCGCCGGGGCGTGACGCTTGGACGGATCGGCGGCATCCGGGATGGCGCCTTCTCCGGCGCCGCCCTTGGGCTTCCATTGGTGCGCGCCGGCGGGGCTCTTGGTCAGCTCCCACTCGTAGCCGAACAGGTTTTCGAAGAAATTGTTGCTCCACTTGGTCGGCGTCGTGGTCCAGGTGACCTCCAGGCCGCTGCCGATCGTATCCCCGCCATGACCGCCGCCGAAGCTGCTCTTCCAGCCCAGTCCCTGCTGTTCGATCGGGGCGGCCTCGGGCTCGGGGCCGACATATTTGTTGGGATCGGCGGCGCCGTGGGTTTTGCCGAAGCTGTGGCCGCCGGCGATCAGGGCGACGGTCTCTTCGTCGTTCATCGCCATGCGCGCAAACGTCTCGCGGATGTCGCGCGCCGCGGCGACCGGGTCGGGGTTGCCGTTCGGGCCTTCCGGATTGACGTAGATCAGGCCCATCTGCACGGCGCCGAGGGGATTTTCGAGGTCGCGGTCGCCGCTGTAGCGCTCGTCGGCCAGCCACTTGCCTTCGGGCCCCCAGTAGATGTCCATCTCGGGTTCCCAGGTGTCGACCCGCCCGCCGCCGAAGCCGAACGTCTTGAAGCCCATCGACTCGAGCGCGACGTTGCCGGCGAGGATCATCAGGTCGGCCCACGAAATCTTGCGGCCGTATTTCTGCTTGATCGGCCACAGCAGCCGACGCGCCTTGTCGAGGTTGACGTTGTCCGGCCAGGAGTTGAGCGGCGCGAAGCGCTGCTGGCCGTCGCCGGCGCCGCCACGGCCGTCGGCGATGCGGTAGGTGCCGGCGCTGTGCCAGGCCATGCGGACGAACAGGCCGCCGTAATGACCGAAGTCGGCCGGCCACCAATCCTGCGAGTCGGTCATCAGCGCCTCGAGGTCCTTGACCACGGCGTCGAGGTCGAGGCTCTTGAACGCTTCGGCGTAGTCGAACGCCTGGCCCATCGGATCGGACAAGGCCGAATGCTGATGCAGGATCGAGAGATCCAACTGGCTCGGCCACCAGTCGCGATTGCCGGGCCCACGCTTCCCGTGCGGGAACGGGCACTTGTTGTCACTGGTCATGGTCACTCCCATCGCGTTCGATGTTTTGAGGTCTTCCAGGTGAGATCATCGTCGTCTGAAATGCGGTTTCAAGTCGCCGATTGCGCGGCTCGAGGCCGCCGGCGGCTGCGCTTCTCTCGGTTGGCCCGTCCTCCATGCCGCGAACGCGCGACCGGGATACGACTACCCGCGCAATCGGTCCAATCGATTGTTGATCGATTTGTAATCGGCGACGCCTATTATAAGCTCGCGCCATGAATTTGCGCGATCTCCAATACGTCGTCGCCGTCGCCGACCACGGCCATTTCGGCCGCGCCGCCGCGGCCTGTAACGTCAGCCAACCGACGCTGAGCGGCCAGATCCTCAAACTCGAGGCCGACCTCGGCGTTCGCATCTTCGAGCGCGAGGGTCGCGCGGTCGCGGTCGCGGCGCGCGCCGAGCCGATCGTCGAGCACGCGCGGCGTGCGCTGGCGGCGGTCGCCGAGGTCGCTGCGGCGGCGCGCGGCGCGCGCGATCCGCTCGCCGGACCGCTCAGAATCGGCGTCATCCCCACCGTCGGGCCCTATCTGCTGCCCTACGCGCTGCCGGCGCTGATCCGCGACCTGCCGCAGGCGCCGATTGCGATCGTCGAGGACCTGACCGATCGCCTGCTGCCGCTACTCGTCGAACGCAAGCTCGACGCGGCGGTGATCGCCACCGACCCCGGCGACCGCAAGCTCGAGACGCTGCCGCTCTACGATGAGCCGTTCCTGCTGGTCGCCGCGCTCGACCATCCGCTCGCCGGGCGGGACAAGGTCGCGCCCGACGACGTCGATCCCAAGACGCTGCTGCTGCTCGCCGACGGCCATTGCCTGCGCGATCAGGCGATCGCCCTGTGCGGCCATGACGCCGCCCGAGGCGCCGCGGGCTCCGACATCAGTGCGACCAGCCTCGAGACGCTGCTGCAGCTCGCCGCCGCCGGCTATGGCGTGACGCTCGCGCCGCGGCTGGCGATCGAAGGCCGACGCGGCGCCGCGCTCGCCGGCCTCGCGGCGCGGCCGTTCGCCGACCGCGCGGTGAAGCGCGAGGTGACGCTCGCCTTCCGCCGCGACACGACTCGTCGCGCCGCGCTGGTGCGCTTTGCCGCCAGCTTGCGCGCCGCGGCGCCGGCGTGGCTCACCGAGGCGAAGCCGCCGCCCGCCGCACCGGTCAAGGCGAAGGCCAAAGCCTCGCGTCGAATGCGAAGGGCCGCAGCGAAACGATAGCGAACTTCGCCGCGTCGCGATGCAGGGGGTTGGCGAGCGCGTTGGCGCTCTCGGCGACGACGAAGGAAGGGACGCGCAACAACGCCGAGCGACCCGAGGCGAGCCAAGCGTCGCCGACCGCGCACGGATCGGCGGGCGCTTGGGCGATTTCTTCGGCGACGCCGTGACCGGTGTCGATCGCCATCAGCACGTAGTCGTCCGGCAGCACGCTTCCGTCGAGGTCAAGATGAACGCGGACTTCGAGCACGGCGAGCGCCGCCGTCTCGGCGGCGTAGATCATCGGCCGGCCGGGCGAATTCCATCGCCCGCCATAGAGGCGCGCGCCGTCGCCCGAAAGATCGGCGAACGGCCGCCGGCAGAGGCGCCAGATGCGCATCAGGCCGCGAGGCCGTGATCGATCCTGCCGATGAGACCTTCGACTTCGCGGCAGCCCTCGCCGGTGTCGAGCAGCGAGATCGGGCTCTGATCGCCGAGCGCCGCGGTCGGCCGCCTGAGCCAAAGCGCCGCCTTCTCGCGCGAGCCGAAGGTCTCCTCCGCCGCGGCGATGACGCGCGCGAGGCGGATCAGCCGGTCGGACTGGTCGGGCGTCAGCGCGCCGCTCTTGCGGCGGTGGCTGAGCGTCTTGCGCGGCAGCACCAGACGATCAATCTCGGCGAGGCTTGCACGACCCGAATTGACCAGTTCGTCGACCGCGGCGACGGAGACGCCGCGGCGCGTCGCCTCGATCGCTTCGCGGCTGTCCTTGGCGTCGAGTTTGAGAATCGCTCCGGCGCGCAGGATGGCGGCGGTCATGGCTCGACCTCCTCGTGGCGATATGCCCTTCATATAGCGGCATATGCCCGAATCGCCAAGACCGGGTCGATGAGTCCGGAACGGCGCCCCGCCCAAGCCGTCTTCAGACCGCCGGTGGAAGGAGCAAACGATTGCAAAGGCGGAAAGTTTGGGCAAGGACGGTCGTCTCGACGCGCCACTGCGACGCTCTGTCGCCGCAATCCCGCCACTAACGATTGATTAACCCTTCGCCGGGTTTCCGGTCGCGTAAGGCGTTGTCGCAAGAGTCGAGTAAGGTTGATTCAACCTTCCTTTAATAGGCATAACCCTAAGGGTCGGCCAAGGCGGCCCCCGACCGCTCAAGAAAATTGGAGTCCCCGATGACTGTTGCGTCCATTTCGCGCGTGTCCGTGGCGGCGGTCCTGGCCCTCGGTTTGGCGCTCGGCGCCTGCGCCCGTAACAATGCGGCCGAAGACGCGGCGATGAACGGCGCCTACGGCGCGGCGAGCGGCCCCGGCAGCATCCAGGAATTCGCCGCCAGCGTCGGCGACCGCGTTTTCTTCGACACCGACTCGACCGAGCTCAGTTCCTCCGGCCAGGCGACCCTCGACAAGCAGGCGGCGTGGCTCAACCAGTACAATCGCTACACCTTCACCATCGAGGGCCATGCCGACGAGCGCGGCACGCGCGAATACAATTTCGCGCTCGGCGCCCGCCGCGCCGAGGCGGCCAAGGACTATCTGATCGCCAAGGGCGTCGCCGCGGCGCGCATCAAGACGATCAGCTACGGCAAGGAGCGGCCGGTGGCGGTGTGCAACGACATCTCCTGCTGGTCGCAGAACCGCCGCGCCGTCACCGTCCTCGCCGGCGCCGCCGGGAGCTGAAAAGCAAAGCACGCCGCGGGACGGCCAAATCTTCGCCTCACTTTTGGCCGCCCGCTCTCTATGCTATCGGACGTCCGGCGCCCTTCCGGCGATCGCCGGTTGGCCCCGATAGAGGTTTGACGACGTGACGCGGCTTTCCCGTCTCCGCAACGCCAGCGTGGTTTCCATCTGCGTCGGCCTCGCCGGCGCAAGCGGCGCGAAGGCTTTCGATCTCAATCCGTTCCATCTCAACAACGCCCCCGCCCAGACGGCGCAGTCGACTCCGCCGGCGGTGATCCCGGGCGTCGGTCCCGACAACGGCGACGACCCCAACGATCCCGCCGCGATGGTGGTGCGGCTCAATCGCCTCGAAGACTCGCTGAGGCAGGCCAACGGCCGCATCGAAGAACTGGAGAATCAGCAGCGGTTGCTGCAGGACCAGCTCAAGCGGTTCCAGCAGGACGTCGAATACCGCCTCGGCGGCGCCGCCCCGCCGCAGCCCGGCGCCGCCCCGGTGGCCTCGGCTGCGCCGCCGCTCGTCGCAGCCGCGCCCGTCGCAACCGCCGCTGCGATCAATCCGGACGCCGGCGGCAAGCCGCGCCGCGGGGACGCTTTCGACCCCAACGCCGATCCCAACGCGCCGGGCGCGCCGAAACCGCTCGGCTCAACCGCTCCGAGCGCGCCGCTGACCGCAGGCGCGCCACTCGACCTCAGCGGCAGGCCTGTGGCGGCGACTCCCGCCGGGCCGCTCTCCGCCAATAGCGGGCCGGTGGTGGCCGACGTCGCCCCTGCCAACGTCCCCGGCGCGCCGACCGTCACCGGCGTCGGCGTCGACTTCACCGACGCGCCGCGCCAGCAGTTCAACGCCGCGGTCGACGCCTATCGCGTCGGCCAGTACGCGCAGGCCGAAGAGCAGTTCAAGGCCTTCCTCGCCGCCAACGGCTCGCACAAGCTGGCGCCCGAGGCGATCTTCTATCTCGGCGAGACCTACTTCCAGCGGTCGCGGCCGCGCGAGGCGGCCGAGCAGTACCTCAAGCTCTCGACCGATTTCGCCAAGTCGCCGCGCGCGCCGGAAGGCTTGCTGCGGCTCGGCCAGTCGCTCGCCATGCTCGGCAACAACGAACAGGCCTGTCTGACGCTCGCCGAGGTCGCCAAGCGCTATCCGACCGCCGCGCCGCCGATCAAGAAATCGGCCGAGCGCGAAATGCAGAAGGACCATTGTTGAGCCGCGAGCCTGGGCTCGCCGCGCCGACGATCGACGCGCTGCTGGCGCCGCTGAAGGAATTCGAGGCGGCGCTGCTCGCTGTTTCCGGCGGCCCCGATTCGACCGCCCTGCTGGCGATGGCGGCCGGGTGGGCGTGTCGGGTCCATCCTGCGCCCCGGCTCGCAGCGGCGACTGTCGACCACGGCCTGCGCAGGGAGAGCGCCGCCGAAGCGGCGACAGTCGGCGCGCTCTGCCAGCGTCTCGGCGTCCCCCATCGCACGCTCGTGTGGGAGGGTGAAAAGCCCGTCACCCGCATTCAGGAGCGTGCGCGCGCGGCGCGCTACGCGCTACTCTCCGCGCACGCGCGCGCGATCGGCGCAGGCGCGATCGTCGTCGCCCACCATCTCGACGACCAGGCGGAGACCGCGCTCTTCCGCCTGCTGCGCGGCTCGGGCGTCGCCGGCCTCAGCGCCATGGCGGCAAGCACCGACCTCGGCGGAATCGCGCTCGTCAGGCCGCTTCTCGGCGTCGCCAAGCGCGACCTCGTCGCCTATTGCGAGGCGCACGGCCTCGCCTATGCGCGCGACCCCTCAAACCAGGATCCGCGCTATGCGCGCACCCGCATGCGGCGACTGGCGAGCGGGCTCGCGGCCGAAGGTCTCGACGCCGCGGCGCTGGCGCGGCTCGCGCGGCGCGCCAGCCAGATCGAGGACGCGCTGGCGCGCCAGACGCAGGCCGCCGCGGCGCGCCTAGGCCTCCCGCGCTCCGCGCGCTGCGACGCCGCCGCGTTGCTCGCCGAACCGACCGAGATCGTCCAGCGGCTCATCGCCGCGGCGATCGCCGACATCGGCGGCCGTGCGCCAAGCCGCGTCGGCCTCGCCAAGGTCGAAGCGCTGACGCAAGACCTCCTGCGCGCCTACGCCGCTGGCGCGCCGTTCAGCGCCAATGTCGCGGGCGCGCGCGTGCGGCTGGCGCGCGGCGCGGTACGGGTCGAGCCCGAGCCGCCAAGGCGATCGCCGGCCGCGCCGCGCGTGCGCGGGTGAACGCGAAGGCGGCCGTTCAGATCGCCGCTGCGGGCGCCGATTCCGTCGCCGTCTCCGCGGCCGGCCGCTTCTCGCTGAGCTGCGCCGACGCCGGCAGTTGCAGCACGGTCGCCGTCTGGCCCGGCTCAAGGTCGGTCAGCATGACCAGCCGCCCGTCGGGAAACTCCAGCGCGTCGTGATGCGCATACGCCTGCTCGAGATTGACCTGACGGAAGCGAGCGACTCCCGCCGTGACCTTCATCCGCCGCGGCGCGAGCCCGTAGGGATCGGCGAACACGACTTCGCCGTCGAACGCCAGTTCCGACCCCGGCCGCAGACAGACCGCGACATCTGGAGCGCCGATCGCGGTGAAGCCGCGCGTCGCCGAGTGGCGGAATTCGGTGGTCACCAGCCGATCGCCGACCTTGGCCGGCGTGGAAGCGACATGCTGAAGGCTGTAGTCACACATGGTTCCCGTCTCCTTCGCAGCGTGAGGGCCGGAGCGCCTTCGGCTGACCAAGCGAAACCGGACGGCCGAGTTCGGTCCGTCGCCAGGAACTCCATCGCTTCGCGAGCACGCGGTCGATGGCGTCGCGCGCCGCGGCCGGTCAGCCGCCGCACCGAGCCGGGACTGTGAATCGCGTCGCGCCGAGCCCCAAGCGTCGCGTCACGCTAAGGCCCGACATTGGCGAAGATGTGGTCGCGCCTGAGGAACTTGTGGGCACAACGGAGCAGAAAATCTGTGCGCCGGCGCCGCGTCGTTCACCACATGTCGAGCGCGACGCGCGCTTCGTCGGACATGCGGCTCTGATCCCACGGCGGCTCGAACACCATGTTGACCTTGACGCCGGAGACGCCCGGCACCGCGCCGATCGCATTCTCGACCCACATCGGCATTTCGCCGGCGACCGGACAGGCCGGCGCGGTCAGCGTCATCTCGATCGTCACCATGCGCGCGTCGTCGATGTCGACGTTGTAGATCAGCCCGAGCTCGTAGATGTCGGCGGGGATCTCCGGGTCGTAGACGCTCTTCAGCGCCTGCACGATCAAACCGGTCAGGGCGTCGAGCTCCTCCTGCGACATGGTCGAAGGCGGCTTGGTCTGCAACAGACCGCGAGGTTCGGGCGTCGCGTCGGTCCGGGCGTCGGACATCGTCTCGTCTCCTCAGCCGAACAGTTTCTGCGCATGCAGCAGCGCATCGGCGAGCGCGTCGACTTCGGCGCGCGTATTGTAAAGCGCGAACGACGCGCGGCAAGTCGACGTCACGCCGAAACGCTGCAGCAGCGGCATCGCGCAGTGGGTGCCGGCGCGCACCGCGACGCCGGCGCGGTCGATCACCGTCGCGATGTCGTGGGCGTGAACGTTGTCCATGGTGAAGGAGACGATCGGTCCCTTGCCCGCCGCCGTGCCGATGATGCGCAGCGAATTCATCGCGCCGAGCCGCTCTTGGGCGTAAGCGCGCAAGCTCTCCTCGTGGGCGCGGATCCGCGCCCGGCCGATCGCCTCGACATAGTCGATCGCGGCGGCGAGGCCGATCGCCTGGACGATCGGCGGCGTGCCGGCCTCGAAGCGGTGCGGCGGCGGATTGTAGGTGACGGCGTCGCGCGTCACCGTGTCGATCATTTCGCCGCCGCCGTTGAACGGCGGCAGCGCCTCGAGCAGCGCCCGCTTGCCGTAGAGCACGCCGATCCCCGTCGGGCCGTAAACCTTGTGGCCGGTGAAGGCGTAGAAATCGGCGTCGAGGTCGCGCACGTCGACGTCGAGATGGACGGCGCCCTGCGAACCGTCGACCAGCACCGGCACGCCGCGCGCATGCGCGATGCGGACGATCTCCTTGATCGGCGGCGCCGTGCCGAGCACGTTCGACATCTGGGTGACGGCGACGATCCTGGTGCGCGGCGTGAGCGCGCGCTCGAAAGCTTCGAGCGAGAACGCGCCGTCGTCGCCGACGTCAACCCACTTGAGGACCGCGCCCTTGCGCTCGCGATGGAAATGCCAGGGCACAATGTTCGAGTGGTGCTCCATCACGGTGAGCACGATCTCGTCGCCGGCGCCGATGTGCTGGAGCCCGAAGCTCGCGGCGACGAGATTGATCGCCTCCGAAGCCGAGCGGGTGAAGACGATCTCGTCGCTCGACTCGGCGTTGAGGAAGCTCCGCACGCGCTCGCGCGCGGCTTCGTAGGCCTCGGTGGTGGCATTGGCCAGATAATGCAGGCCGCGATGGACGTTGGCGTATTCGTGCTCGTAGGCGTGGACCATCCGCTCGATCACCGCGCGCGGCTTCTGCGCCGAAGCGGCGTTGTCGAGATAAACGAGCGGCTTGCCGTAGGGCCGCTCCGACAGGATGGGAAAGTCGGCTCGGATCGCTTCCACGTCGTATGGCGTCGTGGGCGTCGCGTGAATCGTCATGACCGACTCCCTCGCCCGCGGCGAGCGAGCCAGTCGCGCATCAGCGCCAGCAGCGCCTCGGCAAGCTCGGCGTCGGCGACGCGGCTGATCGCTTCCGCGCCGAACGCCTCGAGCAGCATCGCTTCAGCTTCCGCCGGCGGTAGGCCGCGCGCCTGCAGATAGAACAGTTGCTCCGGATCGAGCGCGCCGATCGTCGCGCCGTGGCCACAGACGACGTCGTCGGCGAAGATCTCCAGTTCAGGCTTGGCGTTCATCGTCGCCTCGGGCGACAGCAGGATCGCCTGCGACTTCATCGCCCCGTCGGTCTTTTGCGCGCCCGGCTGAACGATCACCTTGCCCTGGAATACGCCATTCGCTTCGTCGGCGACGATATGACGGTAGAATTCGCGGCTCTCGCCGCGCGGCGCCGCGTGCACGACTTCGAGCGTCGTATCGGCGTGGCGGCGTCCGTCGAGCAGGCCGAGGCCGGCCAGCCCGATGCGCGCGCGCTCGCCGACCAGGCGGGCGAAGATCTGCCGGCGCACCAGCGCGCCGCCGGCGACAAAGGCGAACGCATCGAGCGCAGCGCCCTCGGCCAGCCGCACGACCTCGCTCTCGACATGCAGGCCCGGCTCGTCCTCGATCGCCGCGACATGGGCGAGCGCCCCGCCGGCCGCGACGTCGATGGCGGTCGAGGCGTGCCGCTGCGTCTCAGTCCCCGCGCCGACAAAGCGTTCGACGAAGGCGGCGCTCGCGGCGGCGCCGACGTCGATGACGAGGCGCGAATAGACCGAGCGCGGCCCCTCGCCGGCGAAGCAATGAACAACCTCGATCGGCGACGGCTTCGCCCCCGGCGCGACGATCGCCGCGACCCCGGCCGGCGCCAGCGCGAGCGCGAGCGCCAACATCGGGTCGTCGACCGAAAACGTCGCCGAAGCGGCGGCCGGCGCAAGTGTGACGCCGGCCGGCGGCGGATCGGAAAGCGCCGCGACGAAGACGCCGTTGATCAGCACGAGCCGCGCCGGCGCCAGGCGCGGCAGCGTGGCGAGCCGGTCCTTGGCGGCGGCGATCGTCGCTTCGTCGGGCGGCGCGGCGAGCGGTGCGGCCTTCGCCAGCGCGACGCGCAGGTCGGTGTAGTGCCAGGATTCGACCCGACGGGTCGGCAGGCCCGCCGACTCGAAGCGATGGAACGCCGCGGCGCGCGCCGACGAGGCCGCCGCGCCGGGAGCGGCGCGGAACTGCTCGGCGAGCCCGAGTTCGGCGGCGGTGCGGGGAAGAGCGGGAGCGGCTGTCATCTATCGGTCACGCGGCTTCGGTGACGTAGTCGCGATAACCGTTGCGCTCGAGTTCGAGCGCGAGCTCGGGGCCGCCGCTCTTGACGATGTGGCCCCGCGCCATGACGTGAACGACGTCGGGCGTGATGTGCTCGAGCAGGCGCTGATAGTGGGTGATGACAAGAAACGACCGGTCGGGACCGCGCAGCGCGTTGACGCCGTCAGCGACGATGCGCAGCGCGTCGATGTCGAGGCCGGAATCGGTCTCGTCGAGCACGCCCAGACGCGGCGCGAGCAGCGTCATCTGCAAGATTTCCATGCGCTTCTTCTCGCCGCCGGAAAAGCCGACGTTGAGCGGGCGCTTGAGGATGTCCGGATCGACTTTCAGCCCCTGCGCCGCTGTGCGCACAATGCGCATGAATTCGGGCGTCGTCAGATCGGCCAGGCCGCGCGCGCGCCGCTGCGCGTTGAGCGTCGCCTTGAGGAAGGTCATCGTCGCGACGCCGGGGATCTCGATCGGATACTGAAAGGCGAGGAAGATTCCCCTGGCGGCGCGCACGTCGGGGGCGAGGCCGAGGATGTTCTCGCCGTTGAGCAGCACTTCGCCCGAGGTCACCTCGTAGTCCGGCTTGCCGGCGATAACGTACGACAGCGTCGACTTGCCGGAACCGTTCGGCCCCATGATCGCCGCCACCTCGCCGGTCTTCACCGTGAGGTTCAGGCCGTCGAGGATGACATTGCCCTTGATCGAGGCGCTGAGGTTCTTGATCTCAAGCATAAGTTCGTTCGCTCACTTCTCGCCGTCGAAATAGTCGACCGCGGTTTCAGGCCGGCCGACGTAGCGCAAACCGCCAGCCGCCGGATCGCCCCAGTCGAAGCGCGACGCCACCTGGAACTTGCCCGAGTCGGGATATTCCATGACGTCGGTCGTCGACTGGTCCGAGATGCCGAGATACTTCAGCTCGCTCGTCCCGGTATTGACGATCTGGTGCGCCATCTCCGCGCCCTCGCCGGCCGGCGCGGCGAGGATGTCGCCCGCCTTTATGGGATAGGTCTCCGAGCCGAAGCGATAGGCGCCCGTTCCCTCGAGGATGACGAACAGCTCGTGCTTGTTGTGGTGGACGTGGAACGGGAACGCCTTCTTGCCCGGCGGCACGATCGTAACCATGCAGCCGATGCCGACCGAGCCGATGCTCGGGCCGACCGGGGCGACTTTCGCCTCGAAGGCGCCGTCAGCGCCCTTCATCTCACGGAGCGGCGCGTCGTCGATGTTGATGACGGGCTTCACCCGACGCTCCCTTCGAGCGAGATGGCGATCAGCTTCTGCGCCTCGACGGCGAACTCCATCGGCAATTGCTGCAGTACGTCGCGCACGAAGCCGTTGACGATCAGCGCCGTCGCCTCCTCGGCGGACAGACCGCGCTGCAGGCAATAGAAGAGCTGATCGTCGGAGATTTTCGAGGTCGTCGCCTCGTGCTCGAACACGGCCGACGAATTCTTCGCTTCGAGGTAGGGCACGGTGTGGGCGCCGCACGCGTTTCCGATCAGCAGCGAGTCGCAATTGGTGAAATTGCGCGCGCCGGTCGCGCGGCGATGCGCCGAAACCTGGCCGCGATAGGTGTTTTGCGATTTTCCGGCCGAGATGCCCTTGGAGATGATCCGGCTGGTCGTGTTCTTGCCCAGGTGGATCATCTTGGTGCCGCTGTCGACCTGCTGGCGACCGTTGGAGATGGCGATCGAGTAGAATTCGCCGCGCGAGGAATCGCCGCGCAGGATGCACGACGGATATTTCCAGGTGATCGCCGAACCGGTCTCGACCTGGGTCCACGAGATCTTCGAGCGCGGACCGCGGCAGTCGCCGCGCTTGGTGACGAAATTGTAGATGCCGCCCTTGCCCTCGGAATCGCCGGGGTACCAGTTCTGCACCGTCGAATACTTGATCTCGGCGTCGTCGAGCGCGACCAGCTCGACCACGGCGGCATGAAGCTGATTCTCGTCGCGCTTAGGCGCCGTGCAGCCTTCGAGATAGCTGACGTAGGCGCCCTTGTCGGCGATGATCAGCGTGCGCTCGAACTGGCCGGTGTTCTTTTCGTTGATGCGGAAATAGGTCGACAGCTCCATCGGGCAGCGCACGCCCGGCGGCACGTAGACGAACGAGCCGTCGGAGAACACCGCCGAATTCAGCGTCGCGTAGAAATTGTCGGTCGACGGCACCACCGAGCCGAGATACTGGCGCACCAGATCGCCGTGCTCGCGCACCGCCTCCGAGAACGAGCAGAAAATCACCCCCGCCTTGGCGAGCTCGGCCTTGAAAGTGGTGGCGACCGAAACCGAGTCGAAGACGGCGTCGACCGCGACCCGCGTCCGCTCGACGCCGGCGAGGATCTCCTGCTCGACCAGCGGAATGCCGAGCTTGGCGTAGGTGCGCAGCAGCTCGGGGTCGACCTCGTCGAGCGACTTCGGCCCCGCGGACGACTTTGGCGCCGAGTAATAGTAGAGGTCCTGGAAATCGATCTCGGGGAACTCGACCCGCGCCCAGCGTGGCGGAATCATCGTCAGCCAGCGCCGATAGGCGTCGAGGCGCCAGTCGAGCAGCCATTGCGGCTCGCCCTTCTTGGCCGAGATGAAGCGGACGACGTCCTCGTTGAGGCCCTTGGGGGCCTTGTCGGACTCAATGTCGGAGACGAAGCCGTATTTGTAGGCCTCGGCTTCGATCGAACGGACGCGGTCGACGGTCTCCCGGACTGCCGCCATTGGACTTCTCCTCGCCTGGACGGTTTCAAGGACCGTCGGTGGGGGGTCAAGAATGCTGTGCGAACGACCGCCTTCCGATGTCACGGCGCCGCACTGTGGCAGACCGCCTCTATATTGTGTCCGTCGGGGTCGATTGCAAACGCCCCGTAATAGTTCGGATGATAGTGGAGGCGCAAGCCCGGCCGGCCGTTGTCCCTTCCGCCGGCGGCGAGCGCCGCGGCGTGGAACGCGTCGACTTCGGCGCGGTTTCCCGCGGCGAAGGCGATGTGGAGCGGCGAAGCGGGCGGATCGCCCTGCGCGAGCCACAACTCCGGCTTGCGCCCGCGGCCCAGGCCGACGCCGGTCGGCCCCTGCATCGCGACGCCGAAGCCGAGCGGCGCCAGCGCCGCCAGATAGAACGCGCGGCTCGCCGCCAGGTTGCGGACCCGGAATCCGACGTGATCGAACATCGCCCTCGCCCTCCCGTCGAAACCGCTCGGCAGGACATTATCCGCTTGCGCGGACTGGCGAATTATCGGTCAGCCTGCGGCAAATCGGCGCGCCGCCGGCGCGGCCCCGCCGCCCGCCGTCGGTCAGAGCGCCGCCGTCTCCGGCGAATATTCGCCGCGCAGCCGGCAGACGATCTTGCGCAGGTCGAGATGGGCGAGGTTCGGATCGGGGTCGGGGGTCAGCGAGAGGCGCGCCGATTCCTCGCGGTAGTCGGCGAATTTCATCCGCATCGGCGTCGCGATCGCCTCGCCGAAAGCGATCGCCTCGCGGTCGGCGATCGACGACAGGAAGGCGATCGTGCTGGCCGACGAGACGCCGACCGCCGAACGGACGATCGCCTTGTCCTGCTCGTTGGAGAGCCGCATGGCGAACATCGTCGAGCATTGCGACAGCACGGTCGCGTCGAGTTCGGACGGCCGCTGGGTGACGATGCCGAGCGAGACGCCGTATTTGCGTCCTTCCTTGGCGATGCGGCCAATCGCTGTGCGGGTCGGGCCGAAGGCCTGCGACTGATCGGTCGGAATGTAACGGTGCGCCTCCTCGCAGACGACGGCGATTTCGTAGGCGCCGTCGCTCCACAGCGCGATCTCGAAGGCCATGCGCGCCAGCACCGACACCAGCGAATTGACGACCTCGTTGGGCAGGCCGGCGAGCTGGACGATCGTCACCGGTTGGCCAGCCTTGGGCAGTCGGAAGATGCGGGCGATCACCTTGGCCAGGTTGTCTTCGACGACGACGCGGCCGAACATGAACTTGAACCGCGGGTCGCGGCTCAGCGTCTCCAGCCGGTACTTCAGCGCCCGTAGATCGGAGCGCGGATAACGCTGGTCGAGCTTGCCGAGCCATTCGTCGATGATGTGGACCATGTCAGCGATACGATAGGGCACCGGCGTGTCGGCGCTGATCGAGCCGCTGTCGGCCGGCTGGGCGCGGCGCAGCGGGCTCGCGGCAATCATCGAGGCGCCGCTCGCGACAAACTGCGCCTTGGCGGTCCGGATCGCGTCGTAGAGCGCGTCGACCTCGTCGGAGTTCGGCTTGCGGCCGCTGTAGATGATGTCGGCGATCTCCTCGAAGCGGAACATCCAGTACGGCAGCTCGAGGTTCTCGGAGGTCAGCACCACCGATTCCTTGGGAAAGTGGCGCGCGTATTCGTTGTGCGGATCGATGATCAGCGTGCGCAGCTTCGGCCGGTGCGACAGGCATTTCTTGATCAGCATCGACACCGCGGTCGTCTTGCCCACGCCGGTCGAGCCGATGACCGCGAAGTGGCGGGTGACGAGTTCCTCGACGCTGACGGCTGCCGAAATCGTGGGATTCTGGGTGAGCTTGCCGATCTCGACGCCGTCGACGCCGCGAAAGGCGTAGATCGCCTTGAGATCTTCAGCGCGAATGCGATGGACCACGGCGCCGAGCGCCGGATAGGCGCGAATGCCGCGGTAGAAGCGCGGCGAGCCGTCGTCGTCGTCGACGATCTCGCCGTTCAGCTCGACCTTGACGTGGGCGATGTTGGGCTCGCCGTCGCTCCAGCGGCGGTCCGCCGTCGACAGTTCGCACACGACGCCGACTAGGCGCGCCTGCTGATGAATGATGGAGATGAGATGGCCGACCGACCAATGCTCGCCGAACTCGTTCGGCGACAGCTCGCAGGCGATGATGCCTTCGGCGCCGGTGAGCGACACCAGTCGGCCGAGAATGCGATCGCCGCCGTGCTCGCGACGTTCATGCAAGGGCGAAATAACGCTGTGGGTCGGCGATAGGTCGACTCTCATCAATTGCCCCGTCGTCGCCGCGTCGTAATGTCGCGGACCCGACGATTAGAGGCGATAGTCTGTAAAGAAATGATTTCCGCAGCGTTACAACTGAGAATTACCCAGCGGCGCGGACCTCCGGATCGCCGCCCAACAGACGGGCGAATTGCCGCAGACGGGTTTGCAGGCGGTCGCTATTGAGCGCGGCGAGGTCGCTCGGCAGGGTCAGCACGACCTTGCCCTTCAGGACCGTCATCGGCGCGCGCGGCAGCACGCCGGGCATCGCCGCCGAAACGATATAGGCGACGCGCATCGCCGCGCCGAGCAGTCGAGCGCGGTCGAGCTGGCGCGGCGAGACCAGCGAGCGCGCGTGCGGGCTCACCTCCTGGTCGCCCGACACGTGACGGTAGGAGGCGGCCAGCGCGAGATAGGCGCGCGACGGGTGGTCGACGCCGACGAAGGCGGCGTTGGCGACGAGATCGTAGGACTGCTCGCCGCGATAGTCGGGGTGGGCGCGCCAGGCGATGTCGGACAGCAGGCAAGCGGCGTGGCGCAGCCGCGACTCCTCGGAGGTTTCCTCGAGGTGCGAGTCGCCGAGGAACTGGCTCGTCCAGTGGAAGAGCTCCTCGGCATGGCCGGGCGAGCGCGACCGCAGCAGATTGAATTGTCGGGCCGCGGTGATGAGCGGGTCCTGCGCCTGCTCGTCCGCCGAAAGACCCTCGAACAGCAGCCCTTCGCGCACTCCCAGCGCCGAGATGACGACTTCCTTCGGCGGCGAGCGGCGGATGATCTCCTCGAGCACCGCCGCGCCGTAAGCGAGCAGCGGCCGACGGGCGGTCGACACGGTCTCGATCGAGGTCAGCGCCTCGGTCTCGATGCGCTCGACCAGCCTGACGAACTCGAGCGCGTCGCGGGTCGGAATGACGTAATTGTGCATGACCCGCATCGGATACTGACGCTGGCTCATATGCAGGCGCGCGAGCGCGCGCCACGTCCCGCCGACCGCGTAGAAGGTGCGGCCGGCGAGGTTGTCGAGCGCCTTCACCTTCGCCAGCGCGTCGCGGGCGATCTTGGCCGCCCGCTTCGGCGAACGGTCGGACAGCTCGAGCAACGAGAGGCCGCCCAACGGCAGGGTGACGCCCTTGCCGACCTTGCCGCCGGCGACGTCGGCGATCTCGAGCGAACCGCCGCCGAGGTCGCCGACCACGCCGTCGGCCGCCCAGATCGACGACACGACGCCGAGGCCGGAGAGCTGCGCCTCGCGCGGGCCGGTGATGAGGTCGATTTCGCATCCGATCGCCCGCTCGGCCAATTCGACGAATTGCGGGCCGTTGGCCGCGTCGCGCACGGCGGCGGTCGCCAGCGCGCGAATGTTGGCGACGCCCATTGTCCGGCATAGGACGCGGAAGCGCTGTAGCGCCGCCAGCGCCTTGCCGGTCGCCTCCTCGCTGAGGAAACCGGTCGTCGCGACGCCGCGGCCGAGTCCGCACAGCACCTTCTCGTTGAAGATCGGCGTCAGTGCGCGGCTCAGGGTCTCATAAGCGACGAGGCGAACCGAGTTCGACCCGATGTCGACGATCGCCACCGGTTCGCCCGGCAACCGTCCTCTTGTTTCGACCGCCGACATTCGTTCGTTCCTGGCTTCGCCCCGCCGAAACCGTTCGCGGCCTCGCGCGGGGCGTCCGCATTTCAGCCGCGCAGCTTGCGATAGGCGAGCGCCCCGGGATGGGACTCGGCGAGCGAGCGGCCGCGCCCGGAGAGGCTCGGATGGGTTAGAAAATACGCGTGGGCGTTGAACGGCTCCTCGCCCTCGGCGAGCGTCACCCTGACGCTCGAACCGTCCGGCAGCACGCGAAAGCTCTGCTCGTTGTCGAGGAGATTGGCTTCCATGATCTGGTTTAGCACGTGCTCGTGGACGGTCGGATTGAGCAGCGGCACCATAGCTTCGACGCGGCGGTCGAGATTGCGCTGCATCAGGTCGGCCGACGAAATGTAGACGTGCGCTTCGCGGCTCGGCAGCCCGTAACCGCCGCCGAAGGCGTAGACGCGCGCGTGTTCGAGGAAACGGCCAACGATCGACTTGACGCGGATGTTATCCGACAGGCCCGGCACGCCCGGCCGCAGGCAGCAGATGCCGCGCACGACGAAATCGATCTCGACCCCGGCGCGGCTGGCCGCGTAGAGCGCGTCGATGATCTCGGAATCGACCAGCGCGTTGCACTTGCCCCAGATCGCCGCCGGCTTGCCGGCCTTGGCGAACTCGATCTCCTCGGCGATGTGATGCAGCAGCTTCTTCTTCAGCGTGAACGGCGAGATCGCCAGCAGCTCGAGCCCGTCCGGCTCGGCGTAGCCGGTGATGAAGTTGAACACCCGCGCGACGTCGCGGCCGATCGCCGCGTCGGCGGTGAACAGCGACATGTCGGTGTAGATGCGCGCGGTGACCGGGTGATAGTTGCCGGTGCCCAGATGGCAATAGGTGACGAGCGAGCCCGCCTCGCGCCGGACCACCATCGACAGCTTGGCGTGGGTCTTGAGCTCGATGAAGCCGAACACGACCTGCGCGCCGGCGCGCTCCAGGTCGCGCGCCCAGCGGATGTTGGCCTCCTCGTCGAAGCGCGCTTTCAGCTCGATCAGCGCAGTGACCGACTTGCCGGCTTCCGCCGCCTCGATCAGCGCGCGGACGATCGGGCTGTCGGCGGAGGTGCGATAGAGCGTCTGCTTGATCGCCACGACGTTGGGATCGCGCGCCGCCTGGAAGAGGAACTGCACCACCACGTCGAAAGACTCGTAGGGGTGGTGAACGATCAGGTCCTTCTGGCGGATCGCGGCGAAGCAGTCGCCGCCGTTGTCGCGCACGCGTTCGGGAAAGCGCGGATTGAACGGGGGAAATTTCAGCTCCGGCCGGTCGATTCCGATGAGCTGGCCGAGCTCTTCGAGCGCCAGCATGCCGTCGATCAGCACGACGCCGGAAGCGACGACATCGACGTCGCCGGTGACGAAGGCGCGCAGCCGCTCCGGCATGCCGGCGTCGATCTCGAGTCGGATCACCGAGCCGCGACGGCGGCGCTTGAGCGCGCTTTCGAACAGGCGCACCAGATCCTCGGCCTCTTCCTCGACTTCGATGTCGCTGTCGCGGATGACGCGGAAGCTGCCGTGGCCGGCGACCTTGTAGCCGGGAAAGAGCTGGTCGATGAAGGCGAGGATGATCTGCTCGAGCAGGACGAAGCGCAACGGCCCCGACGAACCGGCGTCGGGCAGCTTGACGAAACGGTCGATGCGGGTGGGGAAGCGCACCAGCGCGTTCATCGTCCGATGGTCGCTGTGACTCTTGAGCTCGAGCGCGAGGGTGAAGCCGAGGTTGGGAATGAACGGGAACGGATGGGCCGGATCGACCGCCAACGGCGTCAGCACCGGAAAGACGTAAAGCAGGAAATAGTCCTGCAGCCATTGCCGGTCGCGCGCGGACAGCGCAGCCACGTCGCAGATGACGATCCCCGCCGTTTCGAGCTCCGCGCGCAGTTCGCGCCAGCGTTCCTGCTGCGCTGCGACGAGTTCGGCGACCCGCGCGCCGATGCGCTCGAGCTGCTCGGCCGGGGTCAGCCCGTCGTCGGAGATCTCGGTCATGCCCGCAAGCACCTGCCCGACCAGGCCGGCGACGCGGACCATGAAGAATTCGTCGAGGTTGTTGGCCGAGATCGACAGGAACCGCAGTCGCTCGAGCAGCGGATGGGCGCGATTGTCCGATTCCTCGAGCACCCGCCGATTGAACTCCAGCCACGACAGCTCGCGGTTGATGAACCGTTCCGGCGATTCGAGCAGATTCGGCGGCGCGTGGTCGGCAGCAGCCGTTGCGGACTTCATTCCCGTCGCCCTCCTGACGTCCGTCTCGGCAGGCCGCGCCTCTTCCCGGGCGGCCGCGGCGTCCGCTCTTTCCATCCGATAATTCTGTGACAAAACCGCTTCGTCGCCAACCGCCGCGGCGCGCCGGCGCGTCCTTTTCGGCCCAGGCGCGGCGCGGCGCGCGAGCTTTGTCGCGACTTCGGCGAGCGCGCGCGGATAGAGCTTGTGCTCTTCGACGAGCACGCGCGCCGCGAGCGTTTCGGCGTCGTCGCTTGGCAGCACCGGCACGCGCGCCTGGGCGACGACCGGGCCAGCGTCGAGCTCGGGCGCGACGAAATGAACCGTGCAGCCGTGCTCGGTCAGGCCGGCGGCGAGCGCACGCTCGTGGGTGTGTAGGCCTCTGAGGGCGGGCAGCAGCGACGGGTGGATGTTGAGCATCCGGCCGCGCCAGCGCTTGACGAATTGCGCGCCCAGCACCCGCATGAAGCCGGCTAGGCAGATGAACTCGATGCGATGGGCCGCCAGCGCCGCCTGCAGCGCCGCTTCGAACGCGTCTCGGTCGGAGTAGCGCTTGGATTCGACGACTTCGGTCGCGATCCCGGCGCGGCAGGCGAAGGCGAGGCCCGGCGCGCCCGCCTTGTTGGCGAGAACGAGCGCGATCTCGGCGGGGAAATCCTCCGCGCGCGCCGCTTCGACCAGCGCCGCCATGTTGGTGCCGCGCCCGGAAATGAGGGCGGCGACCCTGAGCCGGCCGCTCACAACGCCAGCCGTCCGCGCATGACCACCGCGGCGCCGTCGCGCGCGATCAGCCTCCCGATCGGCTTGGGCGCCAGACCGTTGGCGGCGAGCGCCGCGATCGTCGCGGCGGCTTTGTCCGCCGCGGCAAAGGCGACCATGCCGAAACCGCAGTTGAAGGTGCGCAGCATCTCCGCCTCGCCGACGCCGCCGGTCGCAGCGAGCCAGGAAAACACCGGCGGCGGCGCGAAGGCGGAAAGGTCGAGTCCGACCGCCAGCGTCTCGGGCAGCGCCCGCGGCAGGTTGTCGGGAAACCCGCCGCCGGTCACGTGGGCGAGCGCCATCACGCCGTCGGTCGCCTTCAGCGTCGCCAGCAGCGGCTTGACGTAAAGTCGGGTCGGCTCGAGCAGCGCGGCGGCGAGCGAGCGCGTCGGCTCGAAGGGCGCCGGCGCGTCCCAGGCGAGGCCGCTCAGCGCGACGATGCGGCGGACGAGCGAAAAGCCGTTGGAATGGACGCCCGACGAGGGCAGGCCGATCGCGACGTCGCCCGGCTTCAGCCCGGCCCGCGGCAACAGCGCGCCGCGCTCGGCGGCGCCGACGGCGAAGCCGGCGAGGTCGAAATCGCCCACGGCGTAGAGGCCGGGCATTTCCGCGGTCTCGCCGCCGATCAGCGCACAGCCCGACTCGACGCAACCCTTCGCGATCCCGGCGACGATCGCCGCGCCGACCGCCGGATCGAGCTTGGCGGTGGCGAAATAGTCGAGAAAGAACAGCGGTTCGGCGCCCTGGACGACGATGTCGTTGACGCACATGGCGACAAGGTCGACGCCGATCGTGTCGAGAATGCCGCTCTCGATGGCGATCTTGACCTTGGTGCCGACGCCGTCGTTGGCGGCGACGAGGACGGGATCGCGGA
>Ga0302196_10001335_pt1 | contig 23454 bp, 20 predicted proteins | sample II_Bog_N1_3_FD_198794 | JGI IMG/M metagenome (GOLD analysis project Ga0302196, IMG submission 198794) | Peat permafrost microbial communities from Stordalen Mire near Abisko, Sweden - II_Bog_N1_3 | ecosystem: Environmental > Terrestrial > Soil > Wetlands > Peat | place: Sweden: Abisko...
CGCCGTTGTCCTGGAGGATCAGCGTGCCCGTCGTGAGGCCCGTGACGTTACCGCCGATGGTGACGGTGGCCGGAACGCAGGTGACCGCGATGTTCGTGACGTTCGCCGTGACCGTGCCCGAGCCGTTGGCGACCGTGCAGGTCGCGCCGACCGGCTGCGTCGCAACGGTGACCGCGTACGCGGTGCCCGAGGGGACCGAGGCCGGGAAGGCGTAGGTGCCGTTGGAGCTGACCGTGACGTCCGCGCCGTTGTCCGCGAGGGTGACGCTCGCGCCGGCCGGCAGGCCGGTGATCGTGCCGCCCACGCCGAAGCCCGTGACGCCCGTGTCCGGATTGCCAGCGCCCGTGTCGGTGCCGCCGTCGGAGCTGACGTTCGCGCAGATGACCGTGACGGTCGTGACGTTGGAGCCGTTGACCGTCCCGCTGGGACCCATCACGGCGCAAAGCTGACCCGTCGGCTGCGTCAGAACCGTCACGTCGAAGGGCGTGTTGTTGGCGAGCGCCGTCGCGAAGGTGAACGACCCGTTCGCAGTCAGCGTCAGGTTGTCCGCGCTGTTGTCCTGGAGAACGATGGTGCCGTTCAGGCCCGAGAGCGTGCCGCCGACCGTGAAGAAGGCGGGGCTCGTGTCGCCCGAGCCGGTGTCTCCCATGACGGGGCCCGTGTCGCCCGTGACGGGGCCGGTGTCGCCCGTTCCCGTGTCACCCTCGCCGGTGTCGCCGGTCCCGGTGTCCGCGGTGCCGGTGTCGCCGGTCGCGCTGTCACCTTCGCCCGTATCACCGCCACCAGGGCCGGTATCACCAGACCCGATGCCCGTGTCGGTCGAGCCGTCACCGGGCGGTGCACCACTATCTCCATTTGTCTTCGGCGAGCTGCTTCCGCAGCCGGCCGCGAGCGCGAGCATCGTGCCCGCGAGACACCAGAACTTTATTCTACTTTGCATCAGGGACCCCTCGGCGACGCTGCCTCCAATAGGCATGCGGAGCCCCCGTCATAGCTCAACCCCCAGGCGAGCCACAATGGTCCTCAGCTCGGCCCTCCAAAAAAACATCAAGGCCGGTCAATCCCCCGACAAATCGCATGCTTCGGTGAATAGGCGCTCGAGCTCTTGCAACGCTTGAGTGACCCAAATCGCTCCTCTAGTGGCGCGCCTCGGATCGCGAACATAGCCCTCTCGATCGGTGGAGCGGGACCAAGCCTCACGAGACCAGCGGGGCGGCTCCGGCCGAGGGCAGCTTTCCCGCCCGGACGCTGCTAGGGATGGGCGCATGCTGATCGTCCATCACCTGAACAACTCCCGCTCGCAGCGCATCCTCTGGCTCCTCGAGGAGCTCGGGGTCCCGTACGAGATCAAGCGCTACCAGCGCGATCGCGAGACGATGCTGGCGCCTCCGTCCCTCCTGGCCGTCCACCCCCTCGGCAAGTCGCCGATCGTGACGGACGAGGACCGGACGCTCGCGGAGTCGGGGGCGATCGTCGAGTACCTGGTCGACCGGTACGGGAGCGGGCGCCTCATCCCGCCGCCCGGCACCCCCGAGCGGCTCCGGTACACCTACTGGCTCCACTACGCCGAGGGCTCGGCCATGCCGCCGCTCCTCCTCAAGCTGATCTTCGACCGGATCGAGACGAGCCCCATGCCGTTCTTCGTCCGGCCCGTCGCCAAGGGGATCGCCGGGAAAGTTAAAGCCACCTTCATCAATCCCCAGATCAAGCTCCACCTCGATTACATGGAGGCCGAGCTCGGGAAGTCGGCCTGGTTCGCCGGGGACGAGATGACCGCCGCCGACATCCAGATGAGCTTTCCGCTCGAGGCGGCGACCTCACGGGGAGGGCTCGGGAAGAGTCGCCCGCGGCTCATGGCCTTCGTGGAGCGGATCCATGCCCGCCCCGCCTACGCCCGCGCCCTCGAAAAGGGCGGCGAATACGCGTACGCGAAGGCCCCCTGAGGCCCCGAGGTAAGCGCAAGTGGCCGGACCACAACGGCAATCCGGCGGAAAATGACGAGAGGATGACGGCGGGGCCGCCCAGGCTGGCACACGTTGAGGGTATGGCCTCGCTCTTAACTACCCCTGCCGCCGCACCGTTCGAAGGAGGGACGATGGAGAAACCGTCCACCGCGGCCGCCCCGCCGGTCACCCCGGCCATCACGCCGCCTCCCGTCGTCGAGAGCTTGCTCGTCTTCTCGGACGTGCACCTCGGCAGCGACCTGAACGACTGCACGCAGAACGTCACCCGGCGCTCCGCCTCGATCGACCGGGACCTCGTCCTGTTCCTCGAGCACTACCGCCGCGAGAAGCCGAGCGGGGAGCGGTGGCGCATCGTCATCGCGGGGGACTTCATCGACTTCATCGGGATGGCGATCGCCGTGCCCCGGGCGTCCACCGCCGGGGGGACAAGGCCGTCCACGGAGCTGACGACCGAGCCCAACGAGGAGGAGCGCGCCCACGGCCTCGGCAACGCGTCCGACCACGCGCGCCTCAAGCTGCGGCGCGTGGCCGACCGGCACGCGGACGTGTTCGCGGAGCTCGCCCGCTTCGTCGCGGACGGGCATGCGCTCACGCTCGTCCACGGCAACCACGACATCGAGTTTCACTGGGACGGGGTCAAGGACGACTTTCGGGCCGTCCTGCTGGGCCACGCCAGGCGCGAGCACCCCGAGCTCTCGGCCGAGGAGTTCGGCGGCCGGATCGAGTTCCGTCAGTGGTTTTTCTACCAGGACGGCGTCGCGTACATCGAGCACGGCCACCAGTACGATCCGTTCTGCTCGACCGAGCACATCATGGCGCCGCTCTCGCCGCTGGACCCGCGCCGCATCGCGCGAGGCTTCACGGACGTGCTGCTCCGGTACGTCGTGCGGCCGACGCTCGGGATGAAGGAGCACGGCCACGAGCAGGCCGGGCTGCTCGACTACATCTCGTTCGCGGTACGGCTCGGATTCGGTGGGCTCTACCGCCTCGCGGCCAGGTTCACCGTCGCGGTGCAGGAGCTCTTCCGGCTGCGGACGGCCCACCTCGCGGAGGCCACCCTCCTGCTCAAGGCCGAGCACGAGAAGCGCGTCGCGCTGCTGTCGGAGGCGACGCGCATCGGGATGGACAGGCTGCGGGCGCTCCTCTCGCTCCAGGTGCCGCCCATCACGCGGTCGGTGCGCGGGATCCTCGCGAGCGTCCTGCTCGACAAGCTGGCGCTCGCGGTCCTCGCGATGATCGCGCTGCTCGTCGTCGCCGTCATCGGCATCTACCACGGCCATGCGCTGTACGCGGGGCTCGGCGTGCTCGCGGCGTGGGCGCTCTTTCACCGCCACCTGTCGACCCAGCGCACCGTCGACCCGGCCGACCAGCTCGTCGCCAAGGCCTCGCAGCTCGCGAAGCTCTTTCCGGCGGCGTTCGTGGTGATGGGCCACACGCACACGCCCGTGCAGGTCCCGGCGGGCACGACGACGTACATCAACGTGGGCTCCTGGGCGGAGGACGACGCGGCCGAGGCGCCCGAGAGCCACTCGCCGCGGGCGCCGCGCACGCACCTCGTCATTCACATGCGCGAGGCTCGCCCGGAGGCGCGCCTCTTCACGTGGGAGTCGGGGATGGGACCGCGGAGGTACGGGCCGGTCACAGCCGCGGGGGATCTGTTGCCTGCGGAGCCCGCCGCGGGTGAGCTCGCGTTGCCCAAGGCCGAGGGTTAGCCCAGAGCCGCCGTTGACGCCCTCACGGGGCGCATGGGAACGTCGAGCGATGGGGGGGTCGAGGACGACGTGCGTGCTCGGCGCCGGCCTGTCGCTCGTGGCGGCCGCGGCGCTCGTGTCTGCGCCGGCGAGCGCGCAGGGCGCGGACCCGTCGAGCGCCAAGGTGATCCCGCAGAAGCCCGTGACGAGCCACTGGTACTTGCCCTCGCCCAGGGGACCCGAGGACGCGTGGGGCGTCGAGGTGAACGTCGCCGGGTGGATCGGCCACGCTTCGAACGCGGACGCCTCGGGGGATAGCTCGGCCCTCGCGTACGGGGTGCGGCCCGAGGTGTTCTACGCGAAGTCGTACGATCGCACCGGGATCGGCAAGCGCGGCTTCGGGGTGTACGCCGACCTCTCCTCGAGCGGCGGGCACGTCGCCCGCGACACGGTCTTCGCGGGCGGGCTCGAAGGGCTGCTCCAGACGGGCGCCCTGGTCGCCATCCCGTCGATCGGGGCCTCGCTCCGGGAGGTCCGGCCGCTCGCGCCCGAGGGCGGGGTGACCGCGGGCTGCTTTCTCGGCCTGCGCATGAAGAAGCCCGTCTTCACGTACTGGATGATCGGCGCGCGCCTCGACGGACGGATGGGTCTGGGCCCGGCCCAGGACCGCATGGTGGCCATCTCGTTCGAGACGGACGTCCTGGACGTGCTCCTCTTGCCCGTCGCGGTCTACGCCGTCTTCAAGTCCATCGGGATGGACTGACGAGGCCTCGCGGAGGGATCGCGTTCCCTCCGGCCGATCGCGATTCCTCGCGCGCTCACCGCGATTTCCCTCGCGCTCATCGCGGAGAGAGCCTCGCTCATCACGGAGAGAGGAGAGAGCCTCGCTCAACGCGATTTCCCTCGCGCTCATCGCGGTGCGTGCGCGACGCCAAGCGGCGAGAACGGCCCTGTTTGACCTACCTCCGCCGCAGCCCCACCCTACTCACATGCCCGCTCCCCTCCCTCCCTTCAACATCGGCACCCTCGTCCCGTCCACCCGCGATCTCCTCCAGGCGGTCCGGACCCGCCGGGCGGGCCTCGCCCTCCTCCCGCTGCTCGCGTCCGAGGAACCCGCGCGCGAGGCCCTCCGCAGCGTGGAGTCGGGGGTGACCGCGCTTGCCATGAGCGAGCCCGGCTCTGCCATGGAGGAGGCCGCGGCGGCAACGCGGGTGCCCATGCTGTGCCTGCGGCTCGTCGCGGCGAAGGAGGACTACCTGGCGGCGCGGGCGTACGGGGCGGACGCCATCCTGCTCGACCCGTCGGTCGACCCGGCGGCGCGCGCCGATCTCGCGAAGGGGGCCCGGTCGACGCGCATGATGGCGCTCGAGGTCGCGCGCGACCCGGCGCAGGCGAAGCGCGCGGCCGACGCGGGAGCCCGGGCGCTCCTCCTCCAGGGCCCGGACGTCGCGGCGATCCGCGCGCTCGCGACCGGCCTCCCCTCCAACATCACGCTCCTCGCCTGGCCGGAGCGCGCCGCCGAGGCCGACCTCCGCAAGCTCACCGGCGCGGTCGACGCCGCGGTGGTCGGGGTCGACGTGTACGGGGTGACGGGCTTCGAGCGCCTCGTCTCCGAGCTCAACCCGTAGCGACGCGATCGTCCTCAATGTTGTCATCGTGAGCGTAGCGTAGCGAAGGATCCCCACGGTCCCGTGGGGGCTCCTTTCACTTCGTTCAGGATGACAGCAGGGTTTCCACCGTTTCTGGGACGGCGCCTGGAGCTCTCGGGGGAGCCGAGCGGCACGAGATCGTACTCCCCCGGCCGGAACCGGCGCGTGCGGTAGCGGAACTCGAAGGTGAACCCGGGCCACAGCGTCGTGTTCTTGCCCGAGCGCGTCTGGTACCAGCTCTTGCACCCCGACGCCCACACGGTCCGCGCCAGGCGCTCGCGGAGCCTCACGTTGTAGGCGTTCTGCACGCTGGCCCGGACGTCGACGGACTTGAGGCGCCGTGCGCGCATCGTCTGGATGGCCGAGAGGATGTAGGCCACCTGCGCCTCGATCATGAGGATGATCGAGCTGTGCCCGAGGCCTGTGTTCGGCCCGATGATCAAGAACAGGTTCGGGAAGCCCGCGATGGTCGTGCCGAGGTAGGCCTCCGCTCCCTCGAGGCCCCACGTGGTGCCGAGGTCGCGGCCGCCCTTGCCGTGGATCTCGAACGGCGCCTGCGCCTCCGCGGCCTCGAAGCCCGTCGCCAGCACGAGGACGTCGACCGGGTGCTCCTGCCCGTCCTTCGTCACGATCGAGTGGGCGCGCACCTCCTCGATGCCGGAGGTCACGAGGTCCACGTTGGGGCGCTGGATGGCGGGGTAGTAGTCGTTCGTCGGCAGGACGCGCTTGCACCCGAGCCGGTAGTCGGGCCGGAGCTTCGCGCGGAGCACCGGGTCCGCGACGCTCGCGTCGAGGTTCTTCCTCGCGAGGCCCTCGGCGATCTTGAGGAGCCTCGGCTCGACGACGAAGCCCATCGCGAGCGCCTCGCGCTGGGCGTAGATGAAGCCGCGCGCGAGCTTCTGCGCGAAGGGAACGCGCTTGAACAGGCGGCGCATCCGGGAGCCGATCGGGCGATCGGGCTTGGGCATGATCCAGGGGGCGGTGCGCTGGAAGACCCGGAGGCGCTTCACGCGCGGCGCGATCGCGGGGATGACCTGGATGGCGCTCGCGCCGGTGCCGACCACGGCGACGTTCTTTCCCTCGAGCGGCTCCGCGTGGTCCCACCGCGCGGTGTGAAACCTCGCGCCGCGGAAGGACTCGATCCCCGGGATGTCCGGCTGGGCGGGCCTGCTCAGGCCGCCGGTGCAGGCGACGAGGACCCGGGCGCGGAGCGTCTCCCCGGCCTCCGTACGAACGGTCCACGTGCCGGACGCTTCGTCGTGCTCCGCGGACGTGACCCTCGTGTTGAACCGGATGTGCGGGCGTATCCCGTACCGGTCTGCCGTCTGGAGGAGGTACGCGAGGATCTCCCCCTGCGGCGCGAACTCGCGCGTCCAGCCCGGGTTCGGGGCGAACGAGAACGAGTAGAGGTGCGATTGCACGTCGCACGCCGCGCCCGGGTAGTGGTTGTCGCGCCACGTCCCGCCGATCTCCGCCGCCTGCTCGAGCAGCGTGAAATCCTCGATGCCGGCCTGCTTGAGGCGGATCGCCATCCCGAGGCCCGCGAAGCCGGTGCCGACGATGAGGATGGAGTCGGTCGTCATGCGAGCGCGGCTCCGGCCTCCGCGAGGGTCGCGATGTACTCGTCCGCCAGGCGGTCGGTGTCGCTCTGCGACGGGTGGAAGTCGCGCCTCATGTACTGGCGGATGCCGCGCACGAAGACCGCGTGCCCCTCGCGCTGCTTGCGGGCGCCGCGCCACTGCTTGACGAACCCCCGCGGCTTCATCTTCTCCTGCGCGAGGAGCATGAGGGTGCCGAGCGTCCAGAACCCGCCCAGGCACGCCGTCGCCATCGCGAGCCCCGCCATCCGGAGCCCGTAGCCGGGCGCGACCGCGGCGAGCACGTCGAACGCGACCGCCCGGTGCTCGATCTCCTCCGCCGCGTGCCACATGAGGAGCGAGCGGAGGGAAGGATGCGCCAGGTCGAGCACGTGATCGCGCAGCGCGTTCTCGGCGAGCAGCGCCGTGAAGTGCTCGCACGCGGCCGTCGTCGCGAGGCGGAGCTCCGGGGGCGACACCGCCTCGATCTTGCCGGCCACCAGATCGTAGAAGCGGAGGAAGCGATCGATCTCGTAGCCCTGCTCCCGCAGCACCGCGAAGAAGCGCTCGTGCTCCTTGGCGTGCCTCCCCTCCTGCCCCGCGAAGCCCTTCACCTGCGCGCGCAGGACAGGGTCCTCGATGCGGTCCAGGTAGTGGTGGACGGAGCGGACGAAGAAGCGCTCGCCCTGGGGGAAGAGGAGGTTTACGCCGTTGGCGATCTGCGTCACCACCGCGCTGTTCGCGAACCAGTGGCGCGGGATCTCGGCGCCGAGCGCGAGCTCCGGCGATCGCGGGACAGGAACCTTACGAACCGACTCGGTCACCACATCCATCGCAGAGCCTCCCGCGTGACGTACTATGCATAGCGTCTATTGAACGCCAGTCAATAGGCCAGGCGCCCTCGCTCAGACCTTCATGACGCGCGCGACGGCGCCCGCGAGCGTGCGGAACGTCGTCGGCGAGAGGCGCTTCAGGCGCCAGAACCAGCGGCCGTCGGCCATGGGCACCGAGTAGAGGTCGCCGCGCTCGACCGAGCGCAGGGCCGCGCGCGCGATGTCCGCCGCCTCCTTGCCGTTGTTCACGAGGCGCTCGGCGCTCTTCTTCGTCTTCGCGTCGGAGAAGCGGCCGCTCGAGGCGATGTTGGTCCGGAAGAACGTCGGGCAGAGGACGGTGACGCCGACCTTCGTGCCGCCGAGCTCGGCAGACAAGGTCTCGGAGAGGGAGACGACGCCGGCCTTGGCGACGTTGTAGGCGCCCATCTTGGGGGCGGCGAGCAGGCCGGCGGCGGAGGCGACGTTCAGGATGTGGCCGCTCCCCTGCTTCCTCAGGATGGGGACGAAGACGTGGCAGCCGTAGATGACGCCGAACAGATCGACCTCGATGGTCCAGCGCCAGTCCTCGATGGGGCTCTCCCCGACCGCCCCGCCGCTGCTCACGCCGGCGTTGTTCACGACGAGATCGACCCCGCCGTCCATCATCGCGGCGAGCGCCTGGACGTCCTCGAGCTTGGTCACGTCGCACCGGGCCGTGCGCACGCGGCCCGCGCCCGCGTCCGTCGACAGCCGGGCCGTCTCATCGGCGCCGGCGACGTCGATGTCCGCGAGCAGCAGATCGGCCTGGCGGCGAGAGAGCTCGAGGGCGAGCGCACGGCCGAAGCCGCTGCCTGCACCCGTGATGACGACCCGAGGCGCGCGAGGAAGAGCCATGGATCATGCTCGTAGGGAGATATTGAACAGAGGTCAATAGTCCCGTACCTTCCCGCGCGTGGCCGCCCCTCCCATCCCCCGAACGCCTCCGCCGGCGAGGCGCGGCAAGAAGCCGGCCGCCCCGCCGAAGGGCCGCACGCGGCTGCTCGTCGACGAGCGGCGCGCGCAGCTCCTCGAGCTCGGCATCCGGGCGTTCAGCGAGCGCTCGTACGACGAGGTGTCGATCGACGATCTCGCGCGCGCGGCGGGCGTCTCGAAGGGCCTCCTCTACCATTACTTCGCGACCAAGCGAGACTTCTACGTGGCCGCGCTCGACCAGTCGTCGCGGGAGCTCCTGGCGCTGACGCTGACGCCCGACTCGGCGCCTCCTGCGGAGCGGATCGAGAGCGGCCTCCTCGCCTACCTCGACTACGTGGAGCACCACGGGCACGCCTACGTGGCGCTCATGCGCGGCGGCATCGGGTCCGACGCTGAGGTGCAGAGCATCCTAGAGCGAACGCGCGCCACGTTCGTCGAGAGGATCAAGGAGAGCATCCCCAAGGGCCTTGCGACGCCGCTCGTGCGGATCACGCTGCGGGGCTGGGTCGGGTTCGTGGAGGCGACGTCCATCGAGTGGCTCTCCCGCCGCACGGTCCCCCGGCACAAGCTCGTCCTGCTGCTCGCCAGCGTGCTGCTCCACTCGCTCCAGCACGCGGGCGGCCCCAGGCTCGGAGGACCGTGAGTGGACTGGAGACCCGGCGTCACAGCTCCGAGCTGATGGGGTAACCTGACGGCCCATGGCCCTCACGCTCCATCACGACGTTTCGATCGCGGACGCTCGCGCCCACCTCCTGGCGATCGAGACGACGGTGCGCTCGGACGACCCGCTCACGGAGCCCCTCACGCTGTTCATGCCGGTCTGGACGCCGGGCTCGTACCTGGTCCGCGAGTACGCGCGCCACGTGGAGTCCTTGAAGGGCGCCGGCGCGAGGAAGGTGCGCAAGAACGCGTGGGAGGTCGAGGCGCCCGGCGAGCGGAGCCTCACGGTCCGCTACCGGCTCTACTGCAACGAGCTCACCGTCCGCACCAACCACATCGACGAGACGCACGCGCTCCTGAACGGCGCGGCGACGTTCCTCGCCGTCGACGGGCACGAGGGCATCCGGACGACCATCCGGGTCCACCTGCCCGAGGGCTGGCGGGCCATCACGCAGCTCTCGAAGGCCGCGACGCCGGGGCTGGAGGGGCCGCTCGTCGCCCAGTTCGAGGCCCCGGACCTCGACACGCTCGTGGACTGCCCCATCGCCCTCGGCCGCTACGAGGAGGAGTCGTTCGACGTGCTCGGCAAGGAGCACGCGTTCGCGATCTGGCCCGAAGGCAGCGTCTCCGCGGCGGACCGGGCGCGCCTCGTCCGCGACACGCGCGAGATCATGCAGGGGCTGGCGCGCCTCTTCGGGGGCGTCGTGCCCTACGAGAAGTACCTCTTTCTCCTGCACCTCTCGCCGCGCGGGCGGGGGGGCCTCGAGCATGCGTCCTGTTCGACGTTGCTCGCGAGCCCGGCGAGCTTCGCGACGCGCGCGGGTTACCTCGATCTGCTCTCGCTCATCGCGCACGAGGCGCTGCACGCCTGGAACGTGAAGCGCATCCGCCCCCAGGGGCTCTCGCCCTACCGCTACCAGGACGAGAACTACACGCGGCTGCTCTGGTGGTTCGAGGGGGCGACGAGCTACTACGATTGGCTCACGCTCCGCGCGACCAAGCTCTGCACGATCGAGGAGTACCTGGAGCACCTCGCCGGGGAGATCGGCCACCTCGACGTGATGCCGGGGAGGCTCGTGCACTCGCTCGAGGAGGCGTCATTCGACGCGTGGATCAAGCTGTACCGACCGGACGAGAACTCCGCGAACAGCAGCATCAGCTACTACCGCAAGGGCGAGATCGTCTGCGCGCTCCTCGATCTGGAGCTGCGGGCGCGCACGGGCGGACGGGTGGGGCTCGGCGCGGTGCTCCTTCACCTCTGGGAGCGCTTCGGCGCGCGGGGCGAGGCCGTGCCGGAGAGCGGGATGCAGGACATCTTCGAGCGCGTCTCCGGGGTGCCCCTCGCGGATCTGTTCGATGCCTGGATCCGGTCCCCGGGAGACCTCGACTACGAGCGGACCCTCGGCTTCGCGGGCCTCCGGCTCGAGCACAAGGATCCGCCCGAAGGTACGCCGGCGCGCCCGTCCCTGGGCTGGAAGACGCGGACCGACGGCGGGCGCACAGTCGTGGCCTCGGTGACGCGCGGGCGCGCGGCGCAGCGAGGCGGCGTGGACCCGGGCGACGAGATCGTCGCCGTGGCGGGCAAGCGCGTCGAAGGGTCGAACGTCGAAGCGTGCCTCGTGGGATCCAAACCCGGGGACACGGTGGAGGTCACGATCGCCCGCGATGGGCGACTCGCGACGCGGTCGGTCGTGCTCGACGAGCCGCTCGAGGGCAAGGCCAAGCTCGTCCAGGTGTTCAACGCGACGCCGGCCCAGCGCGCCATGCTGGCCTCCTGGCTCGGTGAGTAACGACGCTACGGAACCTGGGCGTTGATGATGGCGATGGCGTCGAGATCGAAGCCGTTGGTGATCCTGTCAGGACCGCAGGGCTCACCGCCCTGATCGACGATCTTCACGTAGCGGGCCTGCGCGAGGCCGACGTCGTGGAGATCGAACGCGTTGCCTCCTGCGACCGCCGGGTCGAACGGCGAGATGCCGCTGTCGGCCGAGCTGAAGACGGGGCTCCACCCGGCGCAGGCGCCGTAGAGCGACGCCCCGTAGGGGGGCCCCTCCGAGGCGTTGGTCGCCGTGCAGTGCTCGAAGGTCTTCCACGTGACCCCGTCGTCGCTGACGCTCACGACCCCAGGCTCCGCGTAGGGATGATCGGGGTTGCCCGAGGTCCAGAAGGGGTTCTCGAAGATGATGAAATCGGGCCCCATCCCGTCGACGATCGCATTCGGCTCGAAGGAGACCACGAGCGATCCGCCGTTGCCGAGCGAGAGGACGTCCGTGCTTCCCTCCGTGGTCCCGGTCCCCTGGGGCGGCCCCTCGATGATCCCGGGCAAGCGCCCCTGCCCGAACCCCGCGCACGGGCCGTACGACACGTCGACGAGCTTGGTTACGAACCGGTCCGAACGGACGACCGCCCCGTCCCCCAGAACGTACCCGCCGTCGACCATGGGCCAGCCCCCATCAGCGCTCGGGCCGCCATCGGGACCGGGCGCAGCCGCGTCCTCGCCGGCATCGTCCGGTGACGAGCGCGGCGCGCCGCTGCCGGCAGAGCTGCACCCAAGCAGGAGCCCGAAGGCGAGCGCGGCCAGGTCTGGGTTTCGCATCCTCCCTTCACCTAGACCGAGCGGCCCCGACTGGCAAACACCCGATGCCAGGCGGGCTCGCGGCCTATGGGCTCGTGGTGACGGGGAAGCACTCCTCCTTCAGGTTCTTCGACACGATCCCCTCGCACCAGGCGCTGAGAAAGCCGTCTGCCCGCATGCCGGTCTCGTTGAACGCCGGCCCCCAGTACCCCGACGTCGAGTAGAGCATCCCGGGGCTCCCCCACATCCCCGAGTACTGGACGAACGACTGGCCGTTCATCGGCGAGGTCTTCGCGCCGAGGTTGACGAGGGCGCCGGTCTTTCCCCGCACGCCTCGGGCGTCGCGCACCTGCCCGCCCGGCCACGTCTCCTGCCGGACGAAGGTGGCCGGCTCGTCCAGATCGATCACGCACCGGCCGAGGTGGTTGCAGCCGCGGGCCGCGATCTCGTCGCCCGAGAACCGCGTCGCGTGACCCCCGCCCTCGGAGAAGACGTGCACGTGCGTACCTTCGAACGTGAAGCGCGAGCGCGGCAGATCCCTGAGCTCGCTGTGGGCCAGGAGACGCAAGCTCGAGATCTGGAGCGAAGGGTCGGTCACGACGTGGAGCCCCTCCCAGTCTCCGCCGTGGTCGTTCAGGGCGTCGTTGTACGCGTAGAAGCGCCAGTACTGGATGGTGATGCCTCCGACGTCGTTGGGGTACGCGTGGAAGTAGGTCGTCCAGGCCGTGGTGTCGCTGCTGCCCGCGCGCACCGGCTCGGGTACGTCGGCCAGAAAGAAGGACCGGTGCTTGCCCACGCTCCGCGTGCCCGCGGCACGGACGTCGGCGCCCGAGCCGCAGGGCGGCCGCCAGGTTCGCGACGCGAGATCCGCCTGCGTCGGGTGGGTGGCTATCGACTTGGCGGCGTCATCCGCGCAGTCCAGATCGAAGGCGCCGAGGTGCGTCTCGGGCAGGAACGCGTCCACGTTCGTCGGGAAGTTCGACTCGTCGGTCGAGTGGTAGACGATCGGCGCGTACCGCTCGGCCAGGGCCTGCTCGCACGCGTCCCCCACGCCGTCTCCGTCCTCATCGGGCGCATCCTTTGCGCAGCACACAGCGGCGAGCTCGGGCGGGGCGGCGCAACCCGTCGGTCGCACGAAGGTCGGCCGCTCCGCGGCGTGGGCGAAGGAGGGCCGGTCGGACAGGGGCGCGGACGCGGCGGTGACGGACCCGAGGAATGCGGCGAGCAGCGCGCCGCGGCGACGGTAGAGCATGTTTCGGACACCAGGGTAGCGGGCCCGCGCCGCCCTGGCGCCGCTAGTTGCGGACGAGCCCGCCACTTTTTCGCAACCAGGAAGTGATGAGTCTGCTGGGACGTTCCTATGCCGTCGCGCCGACGCGCGCGCGACGCGAGCGGACCCGCATCCGCACTCCGCCCTTCGGTCCCATCGTCAGGTTCCGCCGGAAGGGCACCACGTCGCGATCGAGCAGCTCGAACTCGAAGCTCGTCAGCATCGTCGCGAGGACGAGCTTCATCTCGTACATCGCGAACGCGGCCCCGAGGCAGCGTCGCGCCCCGCCCCCGAACGGCGCGTAGGAGAAGGGCGACGGCTTGACGCCGAGGAAGCGTTTGCCGTCGAACTCGGTGGCCCTCGGGTACAGGGCCGGGCTCATGTGCATCGTGCAGGTCGTCACGGCCACGCCCATGCCCGCCGGGACCATGTACGGTCCGAGCTTGAGCGGCCGCCGAAGGCGTCGTGTGACGTCGGGCACGATCGGGTGGAGGCGCAGGGTCTCCGTACAGGTCGCGTCCAGGAGAGGAAGGGCCGCGATGGCCTCCGGCTCCGGGGACGGACCGAGGGCATCGAGCTCGGCGCGTAGCTCGGCAGCGAGGCCGGGATCCCTGTGCGTCCAGTACAGCGCCCACGCCAGCGCCGTCGCCGTCGTCTCGTGGCCCGCGGCGAGGAGGGTGATGAGCTGATCGCGTACCTCGGTGTCGCTCATCGACGTACCATCGTCGTACCGCGCAGCGAGAATGAGGGACAGGATGTCCTCGCCCCCGCCGCCGGACTCCCGCTTCGCCGCGATCTCGCGGTAGAGGAGCGCGTCGAGCTGACTCCGCGCGCGCACGAAGCGCGACCACGGCCCCACGCCGAGCAGCGCCTTGCGGAGCAGCGGGAGAAACACGATGGAAGGCGACATCGCCTCGACGTCCCTCTTCACGACGGCGCGCGCCCCCTCCTGCTTGCCGGGCTGATCGATGCCGAAGACGGCGCGCACGATGATGTCGAGCGAGATCGCGTTGGTCGTGTCGTGGACGCTCCCCTCCCAGCCTGCTTGCCAGGTGCGCGTCTCCTCGCGCGTGACGTCGACGATGATGCGGCCGTACGCGCGCATGCGCGAGCCGTGGAACGGCGGCGTCAGGAGCTTGCGGTCCCGCCTGTGGCGCTCGCCGCTGCTCATGAGCAGCGAGTCTCGCCCGAGAAACGGAGACAGGAGCGCGGTCGCGAACGGCTCGAAGGTGTCCGGCTCGGCCGTGAAGATCGTGCGCGCGAGCTCCGGGTCTCCCGTGATCAGGATGGGGCCCTGGTAGCTCCAGAGGGTGCACGGGTCCCCGAAGAGGCGGTACTGGTCGGCGAAGAAGCCGGCCGGATCGCGGACGAACCGCAGCGTGCTCCACGGCGTCGCTCGTGGCCCCGGAGGGAGGACCGCCAACTCTGTCTTCAACGTGTCGCTCGTGACCGTTTGCATGCAGGGGCAGCATCGCAGAGAGTCGGCCGCAACTCCACGACACTCCGCTCGCGGCCGGCTTACGCCCGCCCAGCCCCTGCGCGGCCTCGAGCGCTCAGCGCCTGAGGATCGGTCCGAGGACCTCCCGGAACTTCTCCGAGTCGAACGGCTTGGCGATGAGCCCGAGCGCCCCCGACTCCCTGGCGCGCTCGCGCATCTCCGGCGCTCCCTCGGAGGTGACGAAGACGAAGGGCACGTGCTTGCCCTCCGCCGTCAACGCCGCCAGCAGATCGATCCCGTTCATCTCGGGCATGTTCCAGTCCGAGAGGACGAGGTCGGGCGTCTTCGCGCGGATCGACTTCAGCGCCTCGGCGCCGTTGGTCGCCTCCTCGATCCCGTCCTCGGCCAGCCCGGCCTGGCGCAGCGCCCGGCGGACGATGAGCCGCATCGCCTTGGAGTCGTCTACAATTAGGATGTTCACGTGCTTCCCCCTGGGGCTGGATGGTTGTGATGGTGAACGTGCGGCGCACTGGCGCCCGTCCGCGACAAGAGAGTGACCACGAAGGCCTCTCCCATCGAGTGGAACCAGACCGTATGTACGGCACTGCAGTCGCAGATCCTTAGAGCCGTCATGGTGCCCTCGACGACGAAGGGCAAGGACAGCTTCGTCGGCCCCGGCAGGAGAGCCTTGATGTTCCCACCCACCACGTTCGCCAGCTCGCCGACCGCGTCCTGGATCTCGTCGTCGGAGGTCGTCGCCGGGTCCGTCTCGAACATGGACGCGGCAGCGCCGCGGGCCAGCTCCGTCGAGCACTGGATCGTCACTGCCCCCTCCCAGGCGCCCCCGATCTGCACGCAACCGGTCACCACCATCGAGGTAATCTCCGGCGGGACGCCGGCGGGCAGGCCGGTGGCCTCCGACTGCAGAACGCTCGTCCAGACCGCGCCCGTGATGTCTCGAATGTCTTGTTCCCGAATGTTCATTTGCCTGCCTCGATGGGCCCAGGCCGGTAGTAGACGGCCTTGTCCAGTTGAACGCGCTGAAACGAATCGTCGACCTTGAGCGTCGTCTCGGCCCCGCCGAGAAAGAGATAGCCGTCCGGCGCGAGAACCCGGCGTATGCGGCCCAGGATGGTCTGCTTCGTGGGCACATCGAAGTAGATGAGAACGTTGCGGAGGAAGATGACGTCGAACCGCGGCAGCGCCGGCCACGGGTCGATGAGATTCATCTTCTGTACGTCGAACATGTCGCGCAGGTTCTGCTTGACCTGCCAGCACACCCCTTTTCGCTCGAAGTACTTCACGAGTAACTGCGCTGGAAGGCCACGGTTCACCTCGATCTGATTGAAGAGACCCTCCTTGGCTCGATTCACCATCGCGACCGACAGATCGGTTCCGGTGATCCGGGTGTCCCATCCCACGAGGTCGAGGAAGTGCTCGCGAAGGAGCATGGCGATGCTGTACGCCTCCTGGCCCGTGGAGCACGCCGCGCTCCAGATTCTGAGCGTACGCGTACCGCTACGCGCTTTCCGCAGCGCGGGAAGGATCTCCGTCCTCAGCGCCTCGAACGGGTGCTGATCGCGGAAGAAGCTGGTCTCGTTCGTCGTCATCGCCTCGACGACGCGGGAGTGAAGGCCGTTCGCGGGCTGCGCGCGCAACTGCGCGACCATGGCGTCGATGGAAGCGAAGCCCTCCGCGCGGGCCAGGGGCGTGAGCCTGGATTCGACCAGGTATTCCTTCCCCGCCTCGAGCACGATGGCCGAGCGCCGGTAGACGAGGTCACGAACGAACGCCAATTCCGGCGCACTTACGGGCATGAGCTGCTCCTCGGCGCCTTGGCCGCCTCTGTGATTGAACTCCGCTTGCCGCCGATCCGACGCGAGATCTCGGCCGCGATGTCCCGGAGCGGCAAGACCGCGTCGGCGAGACCCGCGTTCGCGATGAAACCCGGCATTCCCCAGACCACCGACGTTGCTTCGTCTTGAACGACGATCTGCCCGCCCGCCTCGCGGACGTGCTGGCAGCCCCGTAGGCCGTCCTGCCCCATCCCCGTGAGGACCACCGCCAGCGTGTGCCCACCGTAACACTCGACGACGGAGCGGAAGAGGACGTCCACTGCGGGACGGCAGGAGTTCTCATGGGGAGTCTGTGCGAGCGCTGTTCGACGCGTGGCCCCGACACGACGAACGACCATGTGGTAGTCACCTGGCGCGATCCAGACATCGCCCGGCGCGAGGGCTTCGCCACCCTGGGCCTCCTTGACCTGCAGATTCGTGTGGGCGCGGAGCCGATCCGCGAGGAGGCGCGTGAACACGGGAGGCATGTGCTGGACGATGACGACCGGCACCGCCAGCGGTGGCGCGAGCATCTCGAGTATGGCGGTAAGCGCATTGGGGCCGCCCGTGGAGCAGCCGATCGCGAGCACGTCGACGTGCGGTGGCGCCGAGACCCTCGGCGGCTGGGCGATCAACGCACGGGGGGCCGCAGGCTTGCTCGGCCCGACGACCTGGCCGCCGAGAACGCGAACCTTGACGAGCAGGTTTTCGCGCATCTGCTCGAGCGATTCCGCGACGCTCCCCCCGCTGGGCTTCGTGACGTAATCGGTCGCTCCGAGGGTCAGCGCCTTCAGCGTGGCCGCCGCCCCGCGCTCCGTCAGCGTGCTGAACATGATGACGGGGAGCCGCGGGTAGAGCTTTCGTATCTCCGCCAGCGTCTCGAGGCCGTCCATCTCGGGCATCTCGACGTCCAGCGTGATGACGTCGGGATTCACCTGCGGGATCTTCGCCAGCGCGATCTTCCCGTTCGCCGCCGTCCCGACGACCTCGCAGCTCGGGTCGGCGCCGAGCACATCGGTGACGAGGCGACGAACGACCACCGAGTCGTCGACGACGAGAACCCTTATCTTAGGCATGGGTCCCGTCGCTGAACCCGAGGATCCCCAGCTTGTCGCGGAGCACCTCGCTGGTGAAGGGCTTCATGACGTACTCGTTGGCACCTGCGTCGAGCGCCCGCGAGATCTGCGACACCTCCGCTTCCGTCGTGACCATCATGACGCGCATGCCGCTGAGCGCCGCGTCCTTGCGCACCGCCACGATGAACTCGAGCCCGTTCATTCGCGGCATGTTCCAGTCGACGAGCGCCAGGTCGACCTTGCCAACTTCCTTGAGCCTCTCCAGGGCCTCCGCGCCGTCACCTGCCTCGTGCAGTACGTCGAACCCTTCCGACGCGAGGAACTTCTTCAGGATCAGGCGCATGACGCGCGAATCGTCGACGATGAGTGCCTTCACGTTTTGTCTCCCTTTCGAACGACGATGCGGCCAGGTGGTTCAGAGTGCGGAGGAGAGCTTCTGGAGATTCGCGGCCATGAGCGTGACCTGTGCGGCCGCCCCCTTGATGTCCTGAACTCCCGACGAGGTCTCCTTCGCCGCCTGCGCGACGCCCGTGATGTTCTGGGCGATCTCGGCGCTCCCCTTCGCGGCCTCGGCGACGTTGCGACTGATCTCGTTCGTGGTCGCGGTCTGCTCCTCGACGGCGCTCGCGATGGTGTTCTGGATGTCGTTGATCTGGTTGATGATGAGGCTGATTTGACCAATCGCTGCGACGGCGCCGCGGGTGTCCGTCTGAATGGCCTCGATCTTCTGACCGATATCCTCGGTCGCCTTGGCGGTTTCCTTCGCCAGCTCCTTCACCTCGTTGGCCACCACCGCGAAGCCCTTGCCAGCCTCACCGGCGCGCGCCGCCTCGATGGTCGCGTTCAGCGCGAGCAGGTTGGTCTGCTGCGCGATCGAGGTGATGACCTTGATGACCTTCCCGATCTCGGCGCTGCTCAGGCCGAGCTTCGCCACGGTTGCGTTGGTGGTCTCGGCGACCTTCACGGCAGACGTCGCGACCCGCGCCGCCTCGTTCGCGTTCTTGGCAATCTCGCGAATGCTGGCCGTCATCTCCTCGGCGCCCGTGGCGACGGTCTGCACGTTCCTGTTGACCTGCTCGGCCGCGGCCGAGACCACGTTCGCCTGGGCGGACGTCTCCTCCGCGTTGGCGGCCATCGTGCCCGCCAGGGAATCGAGCTCCGCACCGGCCGTGCCCAGGGTGGTCGCGTTGCCCCCGATCTCGCGCTGGACCTCGGCGGCCTGCTCGCGGCGCCGCACCTGCTCCGTGACGTCCGTGGCGTACTTCACCACCTTGAAGGGTTTGCCGTTCAGGTCGAGGATCGGGTTGTACGAGGCCTGGATGTAGACCTCCCTTCCCCCCTTCCCCATCCGCTTGAATTCGCCGGCCTGGTACTCGCCGCGGTTCAGCTTCGCCCAGAATTCCCGATAGTCCGGGCCCGAGCGCGTCGCGTCGTCCACGAACATGCTGTGGTGACGCCCTTTGATCTCGTCGAGCGAGTAGCCGAGCGTCCGGAGGAAGTTCTCGTTGGCCGCCGTCACCGTGCCATCGAGCTTGAACTCGATGACGGCCTGCGACTTCGAAATGGCCCCGATCTGGGCGATGAAGTCCGCGTTCGCGACCTTCTGCGCCGTGACGTCGGTTGCGTACTTGACGACCTTGAAGGGCTTGCCGCGCAGATCGAGGATGGGGTTGTACGAGGCCTGAATCCAGACCTCCTTGCCGCCCTTCCCGATGCGCTTGAACTCCGCCGCCTGGTAGTCGCCGCGGTTCAGCTTTGCCCAGAACTCGCGGTACTCGCCGCTCGCTCGCGCCGTCTCGTCGACGAACATCCCGTGGTGATGGCCGACGATCTCCTCCAGCGAGTAGCCCATCGCCTTCAAGAAGTTCTCGTTCGCCGTGAGGACCGTTCCGTCCATCGAGAACTCGATGACCGCCTGGGCGCGCCAGATGGCCGCCACCTGGCCGGCCTGGTCCTCCGTCTTCGTCACGACCTCCCAGGTGAGCATCGTCCCGGTCGGCTTCCCGCCCACGTCGGCGAGGGACGTCACGAGGAGCGAGAGCCTCTCGGGGCCGACCTGCACGATCGCGCGGTGCGGGAGGTTCTTCGGATCCGCAAGCAGGCGGCGCTGGTGGGACGGCACCTTGTGAAAGACGTCGATCGACGAGCCCAGCATCGAGGACACGGGGATCGGCAGATGCTTCTCCAGCGTCTGCAACGTCTTGCGGGTCGCCGCGTTCATCTGGCGAATCACGAGGTCCAGGTCGCACGTCATGATGTTCGACGGCGAGCCCTCGATGATCTGCGCAAGCTTGGCGGTCTCGTCGCGCGCGGCGGCGCGGTCGGTCACGATCTCGAGGCTGATGACCATGCCGCGAGCCTCGCTGCCGGAGCCCTTCGTGGGAGAGGCCGTGATCGCCACGGCTTCCTTGCCCACGGTCACCTCGACGGTGACGTCCTTGCCGGCGCGAAGGCTGCGTCGGTCCTGCTGCGAGAACGCGTGGACGACGTCGAAGGGCTCGCCCACGATCCGGTCGGCGCTCAGGTCGAGCGCGTCCGCGAGGCGCTCCAGGAGCGCGCGGGAGGCCGCGTTGGCCTGCCGGATCGTCAGCGTCGCGTCACAGTAGACGAGGCTCGTCGGCGCGCTCTCGAAGACCGAACGAAGCAACTCGGCCTCCGCGGCCGAGGCGAGCGAGCCCGGGTGGACGCTATGGCCGTTCGTCTTGGTCTGCGTCGTGCCGTCGTTCATGGTCGTATCTCCTTCGAATCGCATGGTTGTACGTTCCCTTCGTCGGCCGCCGTCCGGCGGTCTCCGAGTCTGATCTCTCTGCGCACCTTGAAAACGGCCGCCTGCGCGATGTCGTAAGGCCAGAGCTCGGCTTCGACGGTGTCGCACCCCGCACACAGGGTGGGCGTCGGAAGCGCCGCTCGTCAGCCGGCGAGTGGCTGCCCCGCGATGGGGTCCGCAATCGCGCGCTCGGTGTCGAGGACCAGGAGGAGCCGGTCCTTCAGCTTGCAGACGCCCGCGATCAGCTCGCGGGCGGTCAGCGTCTCCGGCACGCCCTCCCGGCTCGAGTCTTGGACCTCCACCACGTCCCCGATCTCGTCGACGAGAAGGCTCACGGCGCCGTCCGCGGTACGGACGACCACGTTCATCGGCAGCTGGTCCGCGGGCCGAGGGGGGAGACCGAGCCGCGCGCGCATGTCGAGCGCCGTGACGATCTGCCCTCGAAGGTTGATGAGCCCGCTGATCACGGAGGACGCTAGCGGCACTCGGGTCATCTCCTGGTACCGGATGACCTCCTGGACGCGGGTGACGTCGACGCCGAAGAATCGGTCGGCAACGAAGAACGTGCAATACTGCTTGGCGTCGCTCACGGAGACCTCACGCTGCGGTGGTTCGTTCGAAGAAGTGCGGGTCGGTCGACCGGATGACCCCGTGCACGTCGAGGAGATCGGTCACCTTTCCGGCGATCACGGCCGACCCGAGGACGCCGTCTCGCGCTTCGCGATGCTCGGCGGGGATGGTCTCCTCGACGATGTCGAGGATCCGGTCGACCACGAGACCCACGCTCCGGCCTTGCTCCGAGTAGACGACGACCTGCAACGGTCCGTGCTCGTCCCTGGAGCCGCCGTCGATCACCTTGCACAGGTCGATGAGCGGGAGGATCTTCCCGCGGTATTGCACGACGTGCCTTCCGCTGGCGCGCTCGAGCCGCTCCCGCGGAAACTCTTCCAGCCGTGCGACCATCGAGAGCGGAATGGCCATGCGGCCTTCCTCGCGCACCCGGAACAGGAGGACCGCCCGCTTCTCTTCCTCCACCGCTGAGGCCTTCTTGGCGTCCTCGCCCATGTTTCTGTCGCGGACCTCGGAGATGACGTTGGCCCTTTGCGCGATGCCGAGCACGTCCAGGATGAGGGCGACCTTGCCGTCTCCCATGATCGTCGCGCCCGCGAAGGCGGACAGTCCCTTGAGCTCCTTGCCCAGCGGCTTGACGACGATCTCCTCCGTGTCGCTCACCCCGTCGACGACGAGGCCGAACTGCCGGTCGTCGGCCTGGAGCACCACGATGTTCACGGCCTTCGGATCGGAGGATTCCGATTCGGGGAACCCTAGTGTTCGGTTGAGGTACACCAGCGGCAGGATGCTGCCGCGCAGGCGGTACACCGGGGCGCCATGAATGTGCTCGATGGCTCGCAGCTGCTCGCCCTCGAGGCGCACGAGCTCGAGGAGGTTCACCTGCGGTATGGCGAAGCGCTCGGTGTGGCTCGTGACCACGAGCGCCGGGATGATCGCGAGCGTGAGGGGAATCTTGATCTTGAGCGTCGTGCCATGACCGGCCTTGCTCTGGACGTCGACGGTGCCCCCGATCTTCTCCACGTTGGTCTTCACGACGTCCATCCCGACGCCGCGGCCGGAGACGCTCGTGACCTTCTCGGCGGTCGAGAACCCTGGAGCGAAGATGAGGTTCAGGCTCTCGCGGTCGCCCATTCGCGCGGCGCGCTCGGCCGTGATGAGCCCCCGCGCGATACCCTTCTGCCGGATCTTCTCGGGATCGATGCCGCCGCCGTCGTCCGATATCTCGATGTTGACCTGCCCGCCCTCGTGGTAGGCGCGGAGGAGCAGCCTGCCCGTCGCCGCCTTCCCGTGGCTCAGACGGACCTCTGGAGCCTCGATGCCGTGGTCCACGGAATTTCGAACGATGTGGGTCAGCGGATCCTTGATCGCCTCGATGATGGTGCGATCGAGGTCCGTCTCCTCGCCGATCATCTCGAGCCGGACCTGCTTGCCGAGGGTCATGGCAAGGTCGCGGACGACCCGCGGGAACTTGCTCCAGACGTTGCCGATGGGCTGCATGCGGGTCTTCATGACCCCTTCCTGCAGCTCCGTGGTCAGCAGGTTCAGCCGCTGCGACGTCCCGAGAAACGACGGTTCCTTGCTCTGGCTTGCGAGCTGAAGGATCTGGTTGCGGGCCAGGACGAGCTCGCCGACGAGGTTCATCAGCTTGTCGAGCAGCCCGACGTCGACGCGGATGGTCGTGTCGGAGATGCCGGCCCGCGCTTCCACCTGGGCGTGCAGCGCCTCCACGATGGCTTGCGGCTTGACGCTACCGCGCGCGACGAGAATGTCTCCAATCTTCCGGTTCGGCTCGCTCTTCTGCTGCTCGAGGGCGCTCTCGAGCTCCTTCGGCTCCACGGCGCCTGCGCTGATGAGAACCTGCCCGATCTGCGGAACCTGCGGCGCCGTGACCTTCGCGAGCTCGGCGATGATTTGCGAGAAGTCCTCGTTTCCCTCGTTCGACGTCGCCTCGACGCACTTCAGAAGGCGGCGCACGCCGTCGACCATGGAGAGGAGGGTCGAGGTTATCGCAGGCGTGAGCGACAGGTCGCCGTCGCGTAGCTTGGAAAGGACATTCTCACCCGCGTGAGCCAGCCCCTCGAGCTTCGGGAGCCCGAGGAAGCCCGAGGTCCCCTTGATGGAGTGGATCGCGCGAAAGATGGCCCCGATGCGCTCGGAGGCTCCAGGATTGGATTCGAGCGCGACGAAGTCGCGGTCGAGCTGGTCGAGACCCTCGGTGCTCTCGACCAGAAACTCCCGAAAGATCTCTTCATCGCCTGCCACCATACGGGCTCCCTTCGAAGCGCGCCGCCGGAGGGACGCTCCTCGACGCTGCACACATGAAACGGGTCGATCGGAGCCGCGAATAAGCGGGGCCCCGAAATCAACCTCAGGACCCGACCGGAACGCAGACGCGTATCTTGCGGTCGCCGAGGATCGCCCGGAGCCGCGCGACGGCGGTCGTCGTCAGGCGCGTTCCCATGGGGAGCGTGAGCGCCCCGCCCTGGTTGTGAAGGCTCTCCGCGAGCACCATGCCCTCGCGCAGCTGCGATGCAGCCAGGACCTGTGCGTTCTGCGGCCGCACGCCCAGGGCGACGGACAGCAACATCTTGTCGG
>Ga0302196_10001337_pt1 | contig 23438 bp, 22 predicted proteins | sample II_Bog_N1_3_FD_198794 | JGI IMG/M metagenome (GOLD analysis project Ga0302196, IMG submission 198794) | Peat permafrost microbial communities from Stordalen Mire near Abisko, Sweden - II_Bog_N1_3 | ecosystem: Environmental > Terrestrial > Soil > Wetlands > Peat | place: Sweden: Abisko...
CCTTCACGCCGGACGCCAGCGGCTTCCTGAAGAACACCGCCGGCCTCTACCTGATGGGCTGGCCCTCCAACTCGCAGGGCGTGATCAGCACCTCGGGCACCAACCTCAGCGACCTGCAGCCGATCAATGTCGACGCCGTCGCCGGCTCGGTGTCGGCGACCACCGCCACCAGCATCGACGCCAATCTGGACGCCAGCCAGCCGGTGTCCGCCGCCGCCACCGCCGCAGCCGCCTCGCCGCCGACGGCCGGCGCCTACGATCCGGTCGCCAACAGCATGACCGCCTACGACGCTGCCACCAACACCGGCGTGAAGCCCGACTTCACCATGCAGATCCCGATCTCCGACAGCCTCGGCGGTCAGCACACCTTGCAGGTCGACTTGCTGAAAAGCACGACGGCCAACCAGTGGTACGCCGAGATCCAGTCGGTGCCGACCAGCGACATCGTCTCCGGCTCGGGCGTCCCCGGCCAGATCGCCAGCGGCATAGTCTCCTTCAATCCGGACGGCTCGCTGGACATGACCAACACCACTCTGTTCGGCACGCCGCCGAACCCGACCTTGTCGATCGGCGCTTCGGCGGCCACCGCCCCCGCCGCCGGCCAGTTCAACTGGGCGCCCAGCCTCGGCATCGCCGCCCAGTCGGTCACGCTCGGCATCGGCGGCACCACCGGTTCCGGCGACCTGACCCAGTACGCCAGCGCCTCCACCGTGCAGCAGACCGTCACCAACGGCACGCCGTTCAGCAACCTGAGCGCCGTGGCGATCAACGCCGAGGGGGTGGTCAGCGCCACCTTCGCCAACGGCACCTCCCGGGACATCGCCCAGGTGGCCATGGCGACCTTCCCGAACGTCGACGGCCTGACCGCCGTCAGCGGCGACGCCTACCAGGCGTCCAACGCCAGCGGCGCCTTCAGCCTGCAAACCGCGGGCGCCGGCGGGGCCGGCACGCTGACCTCCTCGGCGCTGGAAGCCTCGACGGTCGACCTGTCCTCGGAGTTCAGCAATCTGATCATCAGCCAAAACGCCTATGCAGCGTCCTCGAAAGTTATTTCGACCGCAGATCAGATGTCTCAGCAACTCCTGCAGTTAATCCAGGGATAAGGAAGGTTAATACTCTTCAACATCACCTACCGGGTGGCTTGCCAATTCCGGAGCTTGGGGGACCAGCATGATTAGTTGTTTTTTTACTATCGCGATTAAGTCGTCGTTATCGCGCGTGGCCTATGGTCCCCCGCCTAAGGTGATGGTGAGAAGGGCGTAAAGCCATGTTGCAACAGCAACGGACGAACAGCCGGGGTGAAAAGTACGTGATCGGTCCAACCGGCGCGCCCTTGACCCTGGCTGACCTACCGCCGGCCAACACCCAGCGTTGGGTGATCCGGCGCAAGGCGGAGGTGGTCGCCGCTGTTCGCGGCGGCCTGCTGACGCTCGACGAAGCGTGCGAGCGCTATCAGCTGACCAACGAAGAGTTTCTGGCGTGGCAACAGTCGATCGACCGGCACGGGCTGGCCGGTCTGCGGACCACGCGTATCCAACAGTATCGCTGACCCCTCCCCCAAGGTGTAGGCGACACCCGCGGCCGCGTCTCCCCCGAGACGCGGCCGCAACTATTTCCGATGAAGAGATCCGTGCGATGGCGGGCACGGGCCGCCGGCGGCGTGGCTCCGGCCTCGCAGCCTCGCCTCGATGCATCGAGATCCTGGATCGCCGGGACAAGGCCCGGCGACGACCGATTAGAGGGGAAGGCCGGCCGGGCCCCCCGGAGACCCAGAACCCTCCGGGGTGCGGCGGAATGGTCGCACCGGCTTAAACACCCCGTTTACCTTGCACCGGGTAATTATTGCCTAGCGACGGGCGCCTAGAAGGCCGAGCCGCGGACTTCGGGCAGGGACCTTGGGCGCCACGTGAACTCGTTCCTCAATGCATTGCAACGTTTCGGTCTGGGCCGGCTGGCCGTGCTCATGGGCGTGGGCGGCGGCGCAGCAGCGCTGATCCTGGCCATCGTGCTGAACCTGGGCCTGCAGCCCATGGGCCTGCTCTATTCCAACCTCGACCTGCGCGAAGCCGGCTCGATCACCCAGAGCCTCGACCAGGCGGGAATCAAATACGAGGTCAAGGGCGACGGATCGACCATCATGGTCTCCCGCGACAAGGTCGCTTCCACCCGGCTGATGCTGGCGGGCAAGGGCCTGCCGACCTCCAGTTCGGTGGGCTACGAGATTTTCGATTCGCAGAACGCCCTCGGCCAGACCGATTTCGTCCAGCAGCTGAACATGAAGCGCGCCACCGAGGGCGAGCTGGCACGAACCATCCGCTCCCTCGACGGGGTCACCTTCGCGAGGGTGCACTTGGTGCTGCCCGAGCGGCAGCTGTTCCAGGACGGCACCGAGAAGTCCTCGGCTTCGGTGACCATCGGCATCGGCGCCCGCGAGCCCTCGATGGACCAGGTGCGCGCGGTGCAGAACCTGATCTCCGGCGCGGTGCCGAACCTGAAGCCCGAGGACGTCATCGTCATCGACCAGCACGGCAAGACGCTGTCGGCGGCCGGTGACACCTCCCTCGACGGCAAGGCCGCCGAAGACGAGAAGAGCAGCATCGAGGAAGCCGTCCGCGACCGGATCAAGAACCTGGTCGAAGGCGTCGTCGGTGTCGGCAAGGCCCGCGTGCAGGTCAGCGCCGACGTGGACATGAGCCAGGTCACCACCCAGGAAGAGAAGTACGATCCCGACGGCCAGGTGGTCCGCTCGCAGCAGACCAACGAGACTACCTCCAAGGACAATTCCGGTGCGGCCGGCGGCGCGGCGACCGCCTCCTCGGCCTCGGCCAATGTCCCCGGCGGGCCCTCGACGGCCGCCAGCGGCGCCGACAGCGGCAACCAGGCCAACGGCTCGGAATCGACCACCAACTACGAGATTTCCAAAACCACCACGACCCAGATCCAGCAACCCGGGACGATCAAGCGCCTGTCGGTGGCCGTCGCCGTCGATGGGCTCACCGCCGTCGGCAAGGACGGCAAGCCCGGCCCCTACACGCCCCGCTCTGCCGAGGAGATGCAGCACCTCAACGACCTGGTGAAGGCCGCCATGGGTTTCTCCACCGATCGCGGCGACACCGTGCAGGTGGTCAATGTTCGCTTCCCCGACGCTGAGGACGGCGAAGGCGTCGCCGCCTCCAGCCCGCTGATGGGTTTCGACAAGAACGACATCATGCGCGCCGTCGAGCTGGGCATCCTCGGCCTGGTCGCCATCCTGACCCTGTTCATGGTCATTCGGCCGCTGATCCGCGGCGCAACCACGGGCGGCGGCGGCCTGCCGATGCTCACCGGCGGCGGGGGCCAGCAACTGGTCACCCGCGTGGTCACCCTGCCCGAAGGCGGCCAGGTAACCGTCGACGCGGCCACCGGCCAGCCGTTGGCCCTGCCCGGTCCCGACATCGAGCAGAAAATCGACATCGCCCGCATCGAAGGCCAGGTGAAGGCCTCGTCGATCCGCCGGGTGTCCGAGTTCGTCGACAAGCATCCGGAGGAATCGGTCTCGATCCTCCGCAGCTGGCTGCATGAAACCGCATGAGCCTGACACCGCGCGGCAAAGGCAAGGCGATCGTCGACGCCTCCCGCCTCTCCGGGCCGGAGAAGGCGGCGGTCGTGCTGCTGTCCCTGGGCGAGGACCACGCCACCATCTGGCGGTCCCTCGACGAGGAGGAAATCAAGGAAGTCTCCCAGGCGATGGCCGGCCTCGGCACCGTCTCGGCCAATGCGGTCGAGGAGCTGCTGGTGGAATTCGTCTCCGGCATGTCGGGGGCCGGGGCGATCATGGGCTCGTTCGAGCAGACCCAGAAGCTGCTGGCGGCGTTCATGCCGTCGGAGAAGGTCGACAACCTGATGGAAGAGATCCGCGGTCCCGCGGGTCGGACCATGTGGGACAAGCTGGGCAATGTGAACGAGGCGGTGCTCGCCAACTATCTGAAGAACGAATATCCGCAGACCGTCGCCGTTATCCTCTCCAAGATCAAATCGGAACACGCCGCCCGGGTGCTCTCGGCGTTGCCCGAGGACTTCGCGCTGGAATGCGTCATGCGCATGCTCAGAATGGAGCCGGTGCAGCGCGAGATCCTCGACAAGATCGAGCAGACCCTGCGCACCGAGTTCATGTCCAATCTGGCGCGCACGTCGAAGCGCGACAGCCACGAGATGATGGCGGAAATCTTCAACAGCTTCGACCGGCAGACCGAGAACCGCTTCATCGCCGCCCTTGAGGAACGCAACCGCGAGAGCGCCGAGCGCATCCGGGCGCTGATGTTCGTGTTCGAAGACCTTTCGAAGCTGGACCCGGGCGGCGTGCAGACGCTGCTACGGGCGGTGGAGAAGGACCAGCTCGGCCTGGCGCTGAAGGGCGCCTCCGATGCGCTCAGGGAGATGTTCTTCTCCAACATGTCCGAGCGAGCCTCGAAGATCATGCGCGAGGACATGGAAAGCATGGGCCCCGTGCGCCTGAAGGACGTCGACGCCGCCCAGATGGGCATGGTGCAAGTCGCCAAGGACCTCGCCGCCAAGGGCGAGATCATGTTGGCCGGCGCCGGCGGCGATGACGAGTTGATCTACTGATGTCCGAGCCCGTCAGCACCATCCACCGCAAGTTCACCTTCGACACCGAGTTCGACGGCTCGCCGCTGCCGACCTCCAACGTCTACAAGCGCCTTTACACCGCCGAGGAGGCCGAACGGCTGGCCGCCGCGGCCCGGGCCGAGGGCGAGGCCGCCGCCATGGCCAGCACCGAGGCGCAGGTCGCCCGGGCGCTCGCCGATCTGGCCGTCTCCGCCCGCCAGGCGCTGCCGGCGCTGGCCGCCGCGGCGCACGAACACCGGATCGGGGCCGCCGAGCTGGCCCTGGCGGCCGCCCGCCAGATCGCCGACGCCGCCTGCGAGCTCTTCCCCGAGGCCCCGTTGCAGGCCGCCCTGGCCACCCTGTCGCGTGAGGTCGAGGCGTCGCCGAAACTGGTCCTGAAGGTCGCCCCGGAGCTGCTGGAGCGCCTGTCCGCGGCCCTGAAGACCACCGCCGAGTCGATCGGCTACGGCGGCCAGATCGTCGCCAAGGCCGACCCGACCTTGCCGCCCGCCGCCTTCGTGCTCGACTGGGGCGACGGCAGCGCCGCCTTCGACCCGGCCGAAGCCGCCGCCCGCGTAGCCGAGGCGCTGAAAGGCGCCCTCGCCTCCGAGGGTCTGCACGCCGAAGCCCTGCTTCCCCTTTCCCCCGACACCGAGGCCTAGACCATGGCTGACGACACCGACCTGAAACTGGACGAATTCGGCCCCGACGGGGTGATCGCCTCCGGCGGCGACGGCGAGGACAAGACCGCCTCTGACCTGGCGCCGGTGTTCGACGTGCCGGTAAACATCTCGGCCGTGCTCGGCCGGGCGCACCTGTCGGTCGCCCAGCTGCTGCAACTTGGCCAAGGCAGCGTGCTGGAGCTGGACCGCAAGGTCGGCGAGGCCATCGACATCTATGTGAACAACCGCCTGGTCGCCCGCGGCGAAGTGGTCGTGGTCGAGGATCGTCTCGGCGTGACCATGACGGAAATCATCAAGGACGGCGACACCGCCGCCTGATCGGGCGCGGCGTCGATTGAGGGAGAAGTAATATGCGGCTTCTGGTCGTCGGACGGTTGAGCGGACAGCTCTCCAGCGCGGTCAAGATCGCCATGACCGCCGGCGCGAAGGTGGCGCACGTGGAAACCTGCGAGGCGGCGACCTATGCGCTGCGGGCGGGCCAGGGCGCCGACCTGTTGATGGTCGACTACGAGCTCGACATCGCCGCGCTGATCGCGGCCAACGAGGCGGAACGCATCCGGGTGCCGGTGGTGGCCTGTGGCGTGGGCGCCGATCCGCGCCGGGCGGCCGACGCCATCCGCGCTGGGGCCAAGGAGTTCATCCCGCTGCCGCCGGACGCCGAGCTGATCGCCGCCGTCCTGGCCGCGGTCTCCGATGACACCCGCCCGGTGGTGGCCCGCGATCCGGCCATGCAGGCGGTGATGGCGCTGGCCGACCAGGTGGCGCCCTCGGAAGCCTCGCTGCTGATCACCGGCGAGAGCGGCGTCGGCAAGGAAGTGCTGGCCCGCTATCTGCACGCCAAGTCCCGCCGTTCGACCCGCGCCTTCATCTCCGTCAACTGCGCCGCCATCCCCGAGAACCTGCTGGAAAGCGAGCTGTTCGGCCACGAGAAAGGCGCCTTCACCGGCGCCGTCGCCCGCCGGATCGGCAAGTTCGAGGAAGCCAGCGGCGGCACCCTGCTGCTGGACGAAATCTCCGAGATGGACGGGCGACTGCAGGCCAAGCTGCTGCGCGCCCTACAGGAGCGCGAGATCGACCGGGTCGGCGGCTCCAAGCCGGTTAAGGTCGACATCCGGGTGATCGCCACATCCAACCGCGACCTGGCCCAGGCGGTGCGCGACGGGGTGTTCCGCGAGGACTTGCTCTACCGCCTCAACGTCGTGAACCTGCGCCTGCCCTCGCTGCGAGAGCGCCCCGGCGACATCCTGGCGCTGGCCGATCACTTCGCCAAAAAGTACGCCCTCGCCAACGGCGCGCCGGAACGGCCGCTGTCCGAGCCGGCCCGCCAGCGGCTGCTGTCGCACCGCTGGCCCGGCAACGTCCGCGAGCTGGAAAACGCCATCCACCGGGCGGTGCTGCTGTCCACCGGCCCGCAGATCGAGGAATTCGCCATTCGCCTGCCGGATGGCGCGCCGATGCCCAATTCGCCAGGCGCCGAGACCGCCCGGGCCGCCTCGATGGCCGCCGAAGCCGCCACCCGCGGTCTGGTCGGCCAGACCGTGGCCGCCGTCGAGCAGCAACTGATCCTCGATACCTTGAGCCACTGCCTCGGCAACCGCACCCACGCCGCCAACATCCTCGGCATCTCGATCCGCACGCTGCGCAACAAGTTGAAAGAATACGGCGACGCCGGCGTCGCCGTGCATCCGCCGCAGAGCGCCGCCAGTGCCGCCTGACCTCACTCGGCGCGGCGCGCTCGCCGCGGTGCTGGTCGCGGTCGGCGCAGGTTCGACGGGCGCCGCCCAGGATCAGTTCGCCGAGCTGGAAGTCCAGTCCGGCGGCCGGCTGGGCGTGGCCGCCCTCGACACCCGCAACGGCGCGCGACTGGCGCACCGGGCCGGCGAGCGCTTCGCCATGTGCAGCACCTTCAAACTATTGGCGGTGTCGGCGGTGCTGGCCGAGGTCGACCGCGGCGCCGAACACCTGGACCTTTTCATTCCTTACGGCGAGGCCGATCTGCTCAGCTACGCGCCGGTCACCCGCGCGCACGTGGCGGAGGGCGGACTTCCGCTGGCGACGCTGTGCGAAGCGGCCATCGAGCTCAGCGACAACACCGCGGCCAACCTGATCCTGCAGGCGCTGGGCGGTCCCGGCGCGGTCACCGCCTTCGCCCGCACCATCGGCGATCCGATCACCCACCTCGACCGCAACGAGCCGACGCTCAACGAGATCAGGCCGGGCGACGAGCGCGACACCACCTGCCCGGCCGCCATGCTCGAAGACCTGCGCAAGCTGACCCTGGGCGGCGTACTCAGCCCGGCGTCGCGCGAGCGACTGACCGACTGGCTGGTGGCGGGCAAGACCGGCGACACCCGGCTGCGGGCCGGCTTCCCGGCCGGCTGGCGCGTCGGCGACAAGACCGGCACCGGCGAACACGGCACCGCCAACGACGTCGCCATCGCCTGGGCGCCGGGAGGACCGATCCTCATCGCCGCCTACCTGACCGGCGCGGACGGCATCGCCGCCGCCGACCGCGACGCGATCCTGGCCGGCGTGGCCAAGGTGGTCACCGCCGGCTTCCGAGGCCAGCCGCATGGCTGATCTCAGCCTCCCCTATTCCACCACCAACCGCCCCAGCCCCCGCCAGGTCTGGGGCTGGTTCGCCCGCGGCGAAGTGGCCCTGGCGCTGGGCATCGTCGGCATCGTCGTCCTGCTGATCCTGCCGATCCCGGCCTTCATGCTGGATGTGCTGCTGGCGCTGTCGATCACCAGCGCCGTGCTGATTCTGATGACTTCCCTGCTGATCAGGCGGCCGCTGGAGTTCACCGCCTTTCCCACCGTGCTGCTGATGGCGACGCTGTTCCGGCTCGGCCTCAACATCGCCTCGACCCGGCTGATCCTGGGCCACGGCCACGAGGGCACCGACGGCGCCGGGCACATCATCCAGGCCTTCGGCAATCTGATGATGCACGGCAACTTCGTCATCGGGGTGATCATCTTCGCCATCCTGGTGATCGTGAACTTCGTGGTCATCACCAAGGGCTCCTCGCGGATCGCCGAGGTGGCCGCCCGGTTCACCCTCGACTCCATGCCCGGCAAGCAGATGGCCATCGACGCCGACCTCTCGTCCGGCTTGATCGATCAGGAAGAGGCCAAGCGCCGGCGCAAGGATCTGGAGCAGGAATCCACCTTCTTCGGGGCGATGGACGGCGCCTCCAAGTTCGTTCGCGGCGACGCCATGGCCAGCCTGATGATCGTCGGCATCAATGTCATCGGGGGCATCCTGATCGGCGTCGTGCAGCACAAGCTGCCGATCTCGCAGGCCTTCTCCAGCTACACGATCATGAGCATCGGCGACGGACTGGTGAGCCAGATACCGGCGCTGGTGATCTCCATCGCCGCGGGCCTGCTGGTCTCCAAGTCCGGTGTCGAAGGCGCCGCCGACAAGGCCCTGGTCGCCCAGTTGGCGATGAACCCGGTCAGCCTCGGCATGGTCTCGGCGGCAGCGGGCGTATTGGCGCTGATCCCGGGCATGCCGATCCTGCCCTTCGCCGGGCTTTCCATCGGCGCCGGCGCCCTGGCCTGGCGGCGCTCGCAGGCCCAGGTCAAGCCGGTGGCCGAGGCGCCCAAGGCGGCGAGCGAGCCCGCCGAAGAACCGATCTCCGCCAGCCTGGCCATCGACGACGTCAAGGTCGAGCTGGGCTATGGCCTGCTCAACCTGATCAACGACCTGGAGGGCCGCCGGCTGACCGACCAGATCAAGGCCCTGCGCAAGACCCTGGCCGGCGAATACGGCTTCGTCATGCCGCCGGTGCGGATCCTCGACAACATGCGCCTGCCCAACCAGGGCTACGCCATCCGCATCAAGGAAATGGAAGCCGGCGCCGGCGAAGTGCGCCTCGGCAAGCTGATGGCCATGGACCCCCGCGGCGGCCAGGTCGAGTTGCCCGGGGAACACGTCCGCGAGCCCGCCTTCGGCCTGCCGGCCACCTGGATCGACGACGCCATGCGCGAGGAAGCCGCCTTCCGCGGCTACACCACCGTCGACCCGGCCACCGTGCTGACCACCCACCTGACCGAGATCCTCAAGGACAACATGGCCGAGCTGCTCTCCTACGGTGAGACGCAGAAGCTGCTGAAGGACCTCTCGGCCGACGAGAAGAAGCTGGTCGACGACCTGATCCCCACCGTCGCCACCGCCTCGACGGTGCAGCGCGTGCTGCAGGCGCTGCTGCGCGAGCGGGTGTCGATCCGCGACCTGCCGACCATCCTGGAGGGCATCGCCGAGGCCGCGCCGCACACCGCCTCGATCGTCAATCTGGTAGAGCAGGTCCGCGCCCGCCTCGGTCGGCAGATCTGCTGGGCCAACCGCGGCGAGGACGGCGCCTTGCCGATCGTCACCCTGTCGCCAGACTGGGAAGCGGCCTTTGCCGAAGCCTTGATCGGCCAGGGCGACGAGAAGCAGCTGGCCCTGGCCCCGTCGCGACTGCAGGACTTCATCCGCACTGTCCGCGAGACCTTCGAGCGGGCGGCGCTGGCCGGGGAATCACCGGTGCTGCTGACCAGCCCGGCGGTGCGCCCTTACATCCGCTCCATCGTCGAGCGCTTCCGCGGCCAGACCGTGGTGATGAGCCAGAACGAGATCCATCCCAGGGCGCGGCTGAAGACCGTGGGCTCGATCTAGCTGCTTTGTCGGTCGGGGACGTTCGTTGCGGTTTCGCAAAATTCGCGGAACGAAGCGCGCCTAGGTCTGTTTCGGATAGCCGGGGGGCCTTGCGACTTAGGGAGACCCCGATGCGTCCAACCTTGCTCTTCATCGCCGGCGCCGGCGCCCTCATTCTGGGCGGCCAGGCCCTGGCGGCCAGCAATCCCAGCTCGTCCGGCGCCCCAACCGCGCCGCCACCGACCACCACGACCAACAGCATGGCCACCCCGCCGGACACGACCTCTGGGGACCCGACGACACCGCCCGCCGCCACCGGAACCGGCGCCAACACCAGCGCCACCGTGGGCGCGCTCAGCGTCGGCGAACCGGTGAAGGACAACACCGGCGCCACCATCGGCGCGATCGCCGACCTGAAGGCCGACGCCGGCGGCAATCAGATGGCGGTGATCAAGATGGGCGCCGACCAGTTCCAGGTCAGCGCCGACAAGCTGGGCGCCGCCGACGGCGCGGCGACCATCAACCTCACCCAGGCGCAGATCGCCACCATGCTGCACGGCAAGACCGGCGCCGCCGGTGCGCCCAGCGGCCAATAGCCCATCCATGACGGGGCGGGCGCCGGCGATCGGGCTTGCGATCGCACTCTGCAGCTGGACGGCCTGGGCTGGCGCCCGGGCCGCGCCGGTTTCCGGTGCGCCGGTGACGGCGGTGCAGGTCACCGCCGGACCGGCGCGGGCGGCGGGGTCCGGAGCGGTGGACACGGCGGCGACCTCAGGACCGCTGGCGATCGGCGCGCGCGTGCGCGACCGCGATGGCGTGGTGATCGGCCACGTCACCCTGCTCACCACCGACGACGCCGGCCGCTCGGTCGCCCAAGTGCGCCGAGGCGTCGATGTGTTCTCCATCCCGCTGTCGCAGATCGTCACCCACGGCGGCGAAGGCGTCAGCGCGATTGCGGCGGGCGACCTGAAGCCCGATACCGAGGGTCGGTCTCACTGAGCACAGCGGCGCGCAATCGCCGCCAACGGCCGCCAGCCGCCATTGCCCCTAGGGCCCGGCGCTGGTAGCCATGACCCAACAGCGGCGAGCGGCCGCGTGGGGAATCAGCGGCCATGGGTCCAGGCAGAAGCGGTGGAATACGGGGGTCCCGCCACGGCTGGCTGTGGAGCGTGCTCACGTTCGAGCGGATGATCACCGGGCCGGTAATCCATCTCGTCTACTGGTCGGGATTGGGCGTGATCATCATCGCCGCCTTCGGCGTGATCGGCGCGTCCCTGGGCATCGTGGTCAAGGATCACACGCCGGAGACCATCCTGCTGGCGCTGCCGGCGATGGCGGGCGGCCTGTTGCTGGTGGCCGCCGGCGGCCTGGTCTGGCGGGCCTTCTGCGAGTTCTTCGTGGTCATCTTCCGCATCGGCGACGACCTCAGCGCTCTGCGCGCGGTGGCCGAGGAAGAACAGGCGCGCCCAGCCCCGCCGCCGCGGGCTTAGCGACAACCTTCTGTCACGGTCAAAGGGCTCGCCCTAGTCGGCAGCCCCGCCCACAACTACTTCCTGGCCAGCACCACCGTCACCGGGGCGCTACGGACCATCCTCGCGCCAAGGTAAGGGTCAGAGGAGCGCGTCCAGGCGCTCGACCGGTCGGCAGAGCGCCGCGCCTTTGTCGGTGACCACGATCGGCCGCTCGACCAGGATCGGGTGCTGCGTCATCGCCGTGAGGATCGCCGAATCGGTTACTCCGGGCTTGGTCAGACCGAGCTCCTCGGCCGGCGTGCCGCGGACCCTAAGCACGTCCCGGGCGTTGACGCCCATCTTGGCGAACAGGTCGGTGAGCTGGCCGGCGGTCCAGCCGGTCTTCAGGTATTCAACGACCGTCGGCTCGATCCCGGCGTCGCGGATCGCCGCCAGCACCTTGCGCGAGGTGCTGCAGCCTGGATTGTGGAAGATGGTGACGCCCGACATCACAGCTCCAGTCGGTAGAAACGGGTCGCCGAGCCGGCGAACAGATCGGCTTTCTCGGCGGCGGAGTAGCCCTTGGCGAACACCTTGAAGGCGTTCCACAGGGTCGGGTAGGTGCAGCTGCCGAGATCGACCGGGAAGTTGCTCTCGAACATGCAGCGTTCCGGACCGAAGGCCTCGATGCAGGTCTCCAGGTAGGGCTTCCACTCGGCCGCCAGCTGGGTCGAGGGGGCGGCGGGCTCGGACATGAACGACGGGAAGCCGCAAAACGGCATCGCCAGACCGCCCAGCTTGACCATCACGTTCGGCGACTTGGCCAGCTCGCGCACGGCCTCGCGCCAGATCGGAAACCGCTCCTCGCGCTTGCCGGCGTAGCTGCCGAGACCGAGCGGCGTGCCGACGTGATCCATGACAATCGGCGTCTCAGGAAAAGCCCGCGCCAGGCTGGTCAACTCAGGGATCTGCGGCTCGACCAGCCAGGCGTCGAAGGACATGCCGAGCGGCGCGAGCCGCGAGAAGCCCTTGCGGAAGGCGTCGGACATGTAGAGCCCGGGCGGCGTGCGCGACAGCGGGCCCAGCACCTCGGGGTCCGGGTCCGACGAAGCGGAATGGCGGATGCCCTTGAACCGGCCGCCGCCGGCGCGCAGGTGCGCCTCCAGCACTTCGGTCACCGCTTCGCCGAGCAGCAGGTCCGCGTGGCCGACGATGCCGGCGCAGGCGCGCACGTCGCCATAGACGCCGCTGGCGCACTGGGCGGCGACGCCGTTGACGAACTCGGTCTCGCCGATCGGCCGGAACGCCGGCGGCCCGTCCAGCTTGTACATCGCCCCGCACTGCAGAAAGACCGTGGCGCGGACGTTGTGGCCGCTCTTCATGTCCGCCAGCAGATTGTCCAGCAGGTAGCGCGGCGACATGCGAACGAGGTGTTCGAACGGGTGCTGGACCGGCGGCAAATTGACCATCGCCGCGGCCGGTCGATCCCACAGGTGATGATGCGGATCGACGATCGGCAGATCGGGCTCGAGGATCGCTTCGACGGGAGCGCTGCTGTCGGCCATGGGTTCCTCCACGCCGGCCTGTTCGAGCCGGTTCTGACCGAAGGTTCTAGCCTCTGGCGAGACGGCCGCAAGCCGCCGTGGACGTCAGGCGGGGATGCGCACCGGCAGGCCGGTGTAGCCCTTGACGAAGTTGGAGTTCAGCCGCACCGGCTCGCCGACCACCTCGATCAGCGGGTAGCGAGCCAGGATCTCTTCCCAGACCACCCGCAGCTGCATCTCGGCCAGCCGCTGGCCCAGACACCGGTGGATGCCGAAGCCGAAGGCGGCGTGCTGGCGCGGTCGGGCGCGGTCGACGATGAACTCGTTCGGCCGATCGATGGCGTCCTCGTCGCGGTTGCCGGAGACGTACCACATGGCGATCTTCTCGCCCTTCTTGATGGTCTTGCCGCCGATCTCGACGTCGTCCAGGGCGGTGCGGCGCATATAGGCGACCGGGCTCTGGTAGCGGACGATCTCCGGCACGGCGCTGGCGAGCAGGGCGGGATTGCCGCGCAGCTTCTCGTACTCCTGCGGGTTCTGGTTCAGCGCGATCAGGCCGCCGGTGATCGAGTGGCGGGTGGTGTCGCTGCCGGCGACGATCAGAAGGACGATGTTGCCGAAATACTTCTGCGGGTCGTCATCGCCTTTGGTGGCCGGGTTATTGGCCAGCAGCGAGATCAGGTCGCCGCCGGCGCCCTTGGCGGCGCGCTCGTTCCACAACGGCACGAAACGGCCGAGAGTGGCGAACATCTCCAGCTGGCGCGCGGCCTGCTCTTCCGGCGTGGTCGCGGGGCCCGAGAGCAGCATGTCGGAGAACTTGGGCAGCAGCCGGCGCTCCTCGAACGGGAAGTCGAACAGCGTGGCCAGCATCTGGCTGGTCAGCTCGACGGCCACCTTGTCGACGAAGTCGAAGGTCTCGCCGATCGGCAGCTCATCGAGAATCTTGCCGGCGCGCTCCCGGATCAGGGGCTCCAGGGTGGTCAGCGACGAGGTCGAGAACAGCGGCGAGACGGCGCCGCGCTGGGCGTCGTGCCGTGGCGGATCCATCGAGATGAAGCTGGAGCGCTCCTCGGAGAACTCCTCGCGGGGGGTATCCGCGGGCGGTTCGAACAGGGTGATGCCGCCGTGCATCGAGGACGACGACAGGCGCGCGTGGTCGCTCTCGGCCTGGACGATGTCGGCGAACTTGGTCACCGACCAATAGGGGCCGTATTCGCTCTCCGCCGTGTAATGGACCGGGTCTTCCTTGCGCAGCCGCTCGAACCAGGGCCACAGGGTGTCGGAGGTGAAGTGCTCGATGTCGTGGACCTGGAACTGGTCCAGGGGCGTCGAATAGGCCGCGGCCCTCGCGGCCTCGGCCGCCCCGATGCTTCCGTCCGCCATGATGTTCTCCGCCTTCGCCTGCCCCAAGGATGCGCCGCCGCTCTTGCGTCGCCAACTCAATTCGCCTTCTGCTGCCGGCGCATGCCGAGCCTCGCCGACATTGCCGATCTGGTGCGGGCCAGGCGCCCCGCCGCCGCGCCCTATGTGATTGGTGTCACCGGCGCCGTGGCGGCAGGCAAGAGCACCTTCGCCGGCGAATTGGCCGAGGCGATCGCCGCCTGGCCGGATCACCCGCGGTTCGAGATCGTCAATACGGATGGCTTTCTGTTCGCCAACGCGGTGCTCGACGCCCGCGGCCTGACTCTGCGCAAGGGTTTTCCCGAGACCTATGACGCCGCCGCGCTCGGGGTTGCGCTCGCCGCCATCCGCAGCGGCCCGGCCGACTTTCCCGGCTATTCGCACGTGATCTATGACGTCGACCCCGCCCTCACCCGGCGGATCGAACGGCCGGACGTGCTGATCGTCGAGGGGCTTGGGCTGCAGGACGATCCCCGCGCCGCCGGCCTCGACACGCTGATCTACCTAGATGCCGACGAGGCGGACCTGGAGGCGTGGTTCACCGAACGATTCCTCGGCCTGTGGCGCGCCGCCGAGCACGATCCGGCGAGCTTCTACGCCCGTTTCCGCACCTTGGACGAAGCCGGCGCGAGAGCCTTCGCCGGCCAGGTCTGGCGGGCCATCAACCTGCCGAATCTAAGGGAGCACATCGTCCGAGCGCGGGACCACGCGGATATCGTGGTGCGCAAGGGCGCCGGGCACGCGGTTGAGGCGGTGACGGTTCGGGGGTGATTGCGACACCCCGCGGCCCTCAACCCCCGACAAACGGTCATGGCCGGGCTTTGTCCCGGCCACCCATGATCTCGATGCATTGAGGCGAGGCCGCGAGGCCGGAGCCACGCCGTCGCCGCGATACGCGCCAACGTACTGAACGACTGTGTTCCCGGGTGGCCGGGCCTTACGCCCGGCCATGACCGAAGGTTTGGTTGGCTGGGCGTGGAAGCGCCTTAAGCCGCGACCTGGGCTTCCTGCGGGTCGCGCAGCACGTAGCCGCGGCCCCAGACGGTTTCGATGTGGTGCTTGCCGTTGGCGGCGGCGGCCAGCTTCTTGCGCAGCTTGCAGATGAACACGTCGATGATCTTCAGCTCCGGTTCGTCCATGCCGCCGTAGAGGTGGTTGAGGAACATCTCCTTGGTCAGCGTCGTGCCCTTCCGAAGCGAGAGCAGCTCCAGCATCTGGTATTCCTTGCCGGTCAGGTGCACCCGGATGCCGTTCACTTCGACGGTCTTGGCGTCGAGGTTGACGGTGATGTCGCCGGTGCGGATCACCGATTGGGCGTGGCCCTTGGAGCGGCGCACCACCGCATGGATGCGGGCGACCAGCTCTTCCTTGTGGAAGGGCTTGGTCATGTAGTCGTCGGCGCCGCCGCCGAGCGTCTTGACCTTGGTGTCGATCTCGCTGGTCCCCGAGAGGATCATGATCGGGGTGTTGACCTTGTCGAGGCGCAACTTGCGCAGCACTTCCATGCCGCTCATGTCGGGCAGGTTCAGGTCGAGGAGAATCAGGTCATAGTCATAGATCTTACCCAGATCGATGCCTTCCTCCCCGAGGTCGGTTGTATAGACGTTGAAGCCTTCCGACTTAAGCATCAGCTCGATGCCCTGCGCCGTCGCGCTGTCGTCCTCGACCAGTAGAACCCGCATGCCAACCCTCCCCGCCTCAGGCGGAAAAACCCCGTTACGGCGGCAGAATCCGCCCTCGACGTTCACTCGCCACATTGCCGACGAGTTAATTTAAGACCGGTTAATGGTGAAAAGCCCTTGAACCGAATCGTTAAGCTGATTTGCGAATCCGCCACAAGCCGCGCTGTCGCACCCTGAGTCGCCGCCCGATGACTCTTTCGTGAATCGGGACACGGCCGCGTTGTTCTGACAGAGAAATTTGGCCGAACGGCGGCATGGCGCCACCTTTGGTCGCGGCGGAATTGAACCGTCGGAGCTTGGAAAAGAACCCTTACCTAGGACATTCCGCCTCAGGCGGGGGGCTGGGTAAGTTGCTCGCGATAGAGCGGGGTCGAAAGCGCAATCACCCGTTCCTCGTCGGTCATATCCACCGGTATGTCGGCGAACAGCGGCGTCGACAGGTAGCGCTCGCCGGTGTCGGGGAGCATGGCCAGGATCGCCGTGCCCTTGGGCGCGGTCTCCGCCAGCCTCAGCGCGCCGGCGAAGGTCGCCCCGGCGGTGATGCCGACGAAGATGCCTTCCTGGCGGGCGAGCTCGCGGCTGAGCCGCAGGGCGTCCGGCCCGGGGATGGTCAGGATCTGGTCGATCATCGACAGGTCGACCGCGTCGCCGGTGAGCTTGGGAATGAAATCCGGCGTCCAGCCCTGCATCGGGTGCGGCTTCCAGGCCGGGTGGCCGGCGGAGGGCGAGCCGTCGGCATTGCGCGGCTGCGGCTCGTGGCTGGTCAAGAGGGGTGCGTCAGACGGCTCGCAGACGACGATCTTCGTGTCCGGCCGCTCCTTCTTTAGAACGCGCGCGACCCCCTTCAGGGTGCCGCCGGTGCCGTAGCCGGTGACCCAGTAGTCCAGCCGCTCGCCGGCGAAGTCGGACATAATCTCACGCGCGGTGGTGCGCGAGTGCATGTCCGGATTGGCCTCGTTCTCGAACTGGCGGGTGAAGAACCAGCCGTGAGTCTCCGCCAGTTCCTGGGTCTTCAGCACCATGCCGGTGGCGCGCATCGCCGCGGGCGTCAGCACCACCTTGGCCCCCAGAAACCGCATCAGCTTGCGCCGCTCGATGCTGAAGCTCTCGGCCATGGTCACCACCAGCGGGTACCCCTTGGCCGCGCAGACCATGGCCAGGCCGATGCCGGTGTTGCCGCTGGTGGCCTCGACCACCGTCTGGCCCGGCTTCAGGGCGCCGGACGCCTCGGCCGCCTCGATGATCCCCAGCGCCAGCCGGTCCTTCACCGAGCCCAGCGGGTTGAACGCCTCGACCTTGACGAACAGGTCGATCCCCGCCGGTCCCAGCCGGTTGATCCGCACCACCGGCGTGTTGCCGACCGTGCCCAGGATATTCTCGAAGCGCGCCATCTCGTGTCTCCCAATCACCGCCGACACTAAGCCGCCCGGCGAGGCTGGCCAAGCGCCGCGCCGCCCGGATGGTAAGTAATGCTTAAGCCCGTGCGGCCCAGGATTCCGGCTCAGCAATTGGGGCCGATTTGCGCAATCTCATAGCCGCCGTAGAGCGTGTCGACCCGCTGATCGTCTCCGGACGAGTGGCGGCGGTGAACGGGCTGCTGATCGAAGCCCGCGGCGGACTGACGCGCCTGTCCATCGGCGCCCGCGCCGAGGTGCTGCGTCGGGGCGCCGGCGCCCTGCAGACCGAAGTGGTCGGCTTCCGCGACGACCGCGCCCTCCTCATGCCGTTCGGGCCGCTGGAAGGCGTCGCCCCCGGCGCCGAAATCCGCATCCGACCCGAAGGCGCCAGCGTCCGTCCGACCCGGGGCTGGCTCGGTCGGGTGGTCGACGCGTTCGGAGACCCCATCGACGGCAAGGGTCCCCTGCCCCAGGGCATGGCCGCCTATCCCCTGCGCGCGCCGCCGCCGCCGGCCCACGCCCGCGGCCGCGTGGGCGAGCGGCTGGACCTGGGCGTCCGGGCCATGGACGTATTCACCACCTGCTCGCGCGGCCAGCGCCTGGGCGTGTTCGCCGGCTCCGGCGTCGGCAAGTCGGTGCTGCTGTCGATGCTGGCCCGCCACGCCACCTGCGACGCGGTGGTGGTCGGGCTGATCGGCGAACGGGGCCGCGAGGTCCGCGAATTCATCGAGGAAACCTTGGGCGAAGCCGGCCTGGAGCGGGCCGTGGTGGTGGTCGCCACCTCCGATGAGCCGGCCCTGAAGCGCCGCCAGGCCGCCTTCATGACCATGGCTATCGCCGAATACCTGCGCGACCAGGACCTGGAAGTGCTGTGCCTGATGGACAGCGTCACCCGCTTCGCCATGGCCCAGCGCGAGATCGGCCTGGCCGCGGGCGAGCCGCCGACCACCAAAGGCTATACGCCGACCGTGTTCTCCGAGCTGCCGAAGCTGCTGGAACGCGCCGGTCCCGGCCCGGTCCGGCCCGACGGCGCGGTGGCCGGCCCGATCACCGGCCTGTTCACCGTGCTGGTAGACGCCGACGACCACAACGAGCCGATCGCCGACGCCGTGCGCGGCATCCTCGACGGCCACATCGTCATGGAACGGGCCATTGCCGAGCGCGGCCGCTTTCCGGCGATCAATGTGCTGAAGTCGATCAGCCGGACCATGCCCGGCAATCAGGCCCCGCCGGAGCGGGATATCGTCAGCCGCGCCCGCCGCAGCCTGGCCGCCTACACCAATATGGAAGAGCTGATCCGCATCGGCGCCTACCGTTCCGGGGCCGACGCCGAGGTCGACCGCGCCATCGCCCTGCACCCGGCGCTGGAGACCTTCCTGTCGCAGGACAAGGACGATTTCACGCCCCTGGGCGAGGCCTTCGAGCAACTGTCCGGCATTCTGGAAAGTGAGGGCGCATGACCCTGCTTCGCCATGGCTTCGCAGGACGCATCCCCGGGCCGCGATCTGATGCAGGACTTGTCCTGCGTAGCTCCGCGAGGAGCGAAGCAGGATGAGGTGGGCCGACCAGCTGATCAAGCTGTCCAACTTCGAGTTGGAAGTCCTGCAGGTGCGTCTGGCGGAGATCGTCCAGCGTCGCACCATCGCCGAGCTGCGGCTGGCGGTGCTCACCGCCGAGGGTGAGTCCGAGTTCGCCTTCGCCCGCACCAACGCCGAGGCCGCCCGCACCCTGCCGGCCTTCAACGAAGGGCTGAAGCGCCGCAAGGCCTCCGCCCAGGTCGAGATCGACCTTGCTACGGCCGAGGAAGCCGGCGCCCGCGACGCCCTCACCGAGGCCTTCGAGACCCTGAAGAAGTACGAACAGATCGCCGAGAACGCCCGCATCGTTGCGGTCAAGGAAGAGCAGCGTCGGGAGTCCGCCGTGCTCGACGAACTCGGCCTGCGGCGAGCGGCGGGGCGGTAGTGGCCGGGCTGGCGATCCATCGCCGCGCCCTCCTCGCCTCTTCGCTGGCCCTCGCCGCCTGCGCCCCGCGAGCCAGCAGCCAGACGCCGGTCACCATCCCGCCATTGAAATCGGTGGCCCCGTTCCCGGTCGGCGCGGCGGTGCAGGCGATGGACCTGCAGGAACCGGATTTCGCCGCCCTGGTCGCCGCCCAGGTCTCCCAGCTCTCGCCGGAGTGGGAGATGAAGATGGAGTACATCCTGCAGCCCGACAGGTCGCTGAGGTTCGACCGGCCGGACATGATCGCCGCCTTCGCCCGCCAGCACGGCCTTCGCCTGTTCGGCCACACCCTGGTCTGGTACGCCGAAAAGCCGGACCCCTGGAACGACCTCGGCGACGCCGATTTCCGCCAAGCCTACGCCGACTACATCGCCGCCGTGGTCGGCCGTTATCGGGGCCAGGCGGTCGGCTGGGACGTGGTCAATGAGGCGGTGACCGAGGAAGGCGAAGGCTGGCGCGGCGGCGTCTTCTCCGACCGTCTCGGCATGCTGGAGCACATGCGCCTGGCCTACCAGCTGGCGCATGAGGCCGACCCCGGCGCGCCGCTCTACCTCAACGACTACTATCTGGAGAGCAAGCCGAAGAAGCGGGCGCAATTCATGAAGCTGGCCGAGGCGCTGCTGCATGCCGGCGCGCCCTTGAGCGGCCTGGGCTGCCAGACCCACTTGGCCGCTGACTTGCCCTCCGGCGCGATCACCGCGGCGCTGAAGGACCTGGCGACGCTGGGCCTGCCGATCCGCATCTCGGAGATGGACGTCTCCATCGTCCGCGGCCGGGGTCTGATGCGCTCGGACGACGCCCTGGTCGCCCACCAGACCGAACTCTACCGCGAGGCCGCCCACGCTTTCATGGGCCTGCCGGCGCATCAGCGCGCGGATTTCACCTTCTGGGGCCTCGAGGACTCCAAATCGTGGCTGCGGCGGGAGAACGGCGACGACACGCCGCTGTTGTTCGATGACGCCGGGCGGGCCAAACCGGCGGCGGCGGCCTGGGAATCCGGCCTGCGACAATCGTGAATAAGCCAATCCTCACAGAGCATTAACCCTGATCGGCGAGGCTCGGTGAGCGATTTGTCAGGTCCCATGCGCGCCAGCTTCCACAAGCCCCGTCAGCATCCCGTCCTTCGCCTCGGCGTCGCGGCGCTGGGCTTCGCCGTGATCGGGCTGGGCTGGAAGATGACCTCCGCCGAACCGGCGACGCCGCGCTACGCCACCGCCGCCGACGCCCTGCCCAGCGACTATGTGCCCGAGGACGACACCGCCGTCTGGACTGAGGCGCCCGACCCGCTGCTCAGCGCCACCCTCGCCGCCCGTCCGCAAGGCCTCGGCGCGCCGCTAGACGTGCTGCGGGTCACTTCCAACTTCGGCATGCGTCGCCATCCGATCCTCGGCTTCTCGCGCATGCACCAGGGCGTCGACTTCGGCGCCCCGGAGGGCTCGCCGGTTCTGGCCGCGGCCGACGGGGTGGTCACCCAGGCGGGACCGGCCGGCGGCTACGGCAACCTGATCCGCATCCGTCACGCCGGCGGCTGGGCCACTGGCTACGCGCACCTGATGGGCTTCGCGCCCGGCATCGCCGACGGCGCGCCGGTGCTGAGGGGCGAGGTGATCGGCTTCGTCGGCCGCACGGGCCTGGCCACCGGTCCCCACCTTCACTACGAGGTTAGCCTCAACGGGGTGAAGCTCGATCCCTTGAAGACGCCCTACAGCGCCGAGCCAACGTCAGACCTGCCGCCCGGCCCATCCCTGGGCGCGGCCGCCGGCATGGCTCCGGCTCAGCAGGCGGTGACCACCCTGCGGCTGCGTCCCGCGGAGCGCCTGCCCAGCGTCTGAAGGCGCCTTGCGCCCGCCGCCGTTTGGGTGGCGAAATAGGGGCGCATTTTTATGAGACCTTTGCCTTGCAAGCCGTCCGCAGAAGACGGCCGACGATGATGGGAGATCAGCCATGAGCGACGTCGCCGACGTGGTGCGCGACCTGGAGCGCACCGAGACCGTCCAAACCAGCAACGGCCCGATCCGCGGCTACCGCGAAGACGGCCTCCACGTGTTCAAGGGCGTGCGCTACGCCGCCCCGCCGCTGGGCGCCCTGCGCTTCCAGCCGCCGCAGCGGCCGAAACCATGGACCGAGGTCGCCGACACCGTCGGCCTGGGCGCGCCGGCGATCCAGGTGGGCGTCGAGCCCGGCGACATCACCGGCGGGCGCAGCGGCGGCGATCCGCCGGCTCCCGGCCAGCCCGGCACCGACGAGGACTGCCTGTTCATCAACGTCTGGACCCCCGCCCTCACCGGCGCGCGGCCGGTGATGGTCTGGCTGCACGGCGGCGGCTTCGCCAACGGCTCCGGCGGCGCGGCCATGTACGACGGCGCCAACCTCGCCCGGCGCGGCGACGTGGTGACGGTGACGGTGAACCATCGCCTGAACGTGTTCGGCTACCTGCACCTGGGCGAACTTGGCGGCCATCCCAGCTCCGGCCAGGCCGGCATGCTGGACATCGTGCTGGTGCTGGAGTGGGTGCGCGACAACATCGCGGCCTTCGGCGGCGATCCTGCCAACGTCACCATCTTCGGCGAGAGCGGCGGCGGGGCGAAGGTCTCGATGCTGCAGGCGATGCCGGGCGCCCACGGCCTGTTCCACCGGGCGATCATTCAGAGCGGCCCGGGCCTGCGCGCCGTCTCCACGTCGGCGGCGACCCGCAACGCCAAGGCGTTCCTCGACCAGCTCGGCGTCGCGCCCGGCGACCTCGGCAAGCTGGAGAGCCTTTCGGCCAAGGAAATCCAGGACGCCGCCGCGGCGGCCAGCGCCGAAGGTCCGATGGGCGGCGGCTTCAGCCCCTGCATCGACGGGATCGCCCTGCCCCGCGACCCGTTCACGCCCGACGCCCCGGCGATCTCGGCGGCCGTGCCGGTGATGATCGGCACCAACAAGGACGAGGCGACCCTCTTCCTGCGCAGCCATCCGAAATGGAACCAGTTCACCGACGAGGACGTCGACGAGCGGGCCAAACAGGCGGTCGGCGACAAGGGCCCGGCGCTGGTCGCGGCCCTGCGCGCCGCCTTCCCGGACTATTCGCCGACCCACCTGGTCTGCGCCGTCCAGACCGTCACCGGCATGTGGCAGGGCTCGATCACCCTGGCCGAGCGCAAGGCCGCCCAGCACGCCGGGCCGGTCTATATGTACGTGCTGACCTGGGAGACGCCGGCCGCCCGCGGCAGCCTACGCAGTCCGCACGCGCTGGAGATCCCGCTGGTGTTCGACAACGTCGAGAAGGCTCGCAGCTTCGTCGGCCGGGTCGGCGACGAGCCGCAGGTGATGGCCGAACAGATGGCCGAAGCCTGGCTGGCCTTCGCCCGCAGCGGCGACCCGAACACCGCCGACCTGCCGACCTGGCCGACCTACGACGCGGCGACCCGGGCGACGATGGTGTTCGACCTGGAAAGCCGGGTGGAGAACGATCCGTGGTCGGGGGTGCGGAAGGTGCTGCAGGGGTAGTTCGGCGCGGCTGGTCCCCCCAATCGTCACCCATCGGTCGCTTGCGCTCCCTCGCCTGTGACACTTCCCCCCGCTGTGCGGGGGGAAGAGCGACATGGTTGCGGCTCGACACTCCGCCCCTCAGTTCAGCTGAGGGGTGGTGTCGAAGCGAGCCCGCGAAGCAGCCCCGGACTTGATCCGGGCGAGACGGAGGGGAGACGCGCACCGACGTTTGCCAACGCCGCTTCGGGAGGCTACCCAGCGCCCCATGTCCCCATCCCCCGCCGCCGAGGCCGCGCGTCGGCGCACCTTCGCCATCATCAGCCACCCCGACGCCGGCAAGACGACGCTGACCGAGAACCTGCTGCTGGCCGCCGGGGCGATCCGGGCGGCGGGCGCGGTCAGGGCTCGGGGCGAGCAGCGGCGCACCCGGTCGGACTGGATGAAGATCGAGCGCGAACGGGGCATCTCGGTCTCGGCCAGCGTGATGACCTTCGATCACGACGGGCTGATGTTCAATCTGCTCGACACCCCCGGCCACGAGGACTTTTCCGAGGATACCTA
>Ga0302196_10001344_pt1 | contig 23396 bp, 17 predicted proteins | sample II_Bog_N1_3_FD_198794 | JGI IMG/M metagenome (GOLD analysis project Ga0302196, IMG submission 198794) | Peat permafrost microbial communities from Stordalen Mire near Abisko, Sweden - II_Bog_N1_3 | ecosystem: Environmental > Terrestrial > Soil > Wetlands > Peat | place: Sweden: Abisko...
CTCCGACCTCCCCCCGACAATCCGGGGGGAGGACTCCTGCGTAGCCAGCGTCCACGACGTATCCCGATCGAGCGGCGCGACGATCCCCACTGTCCCCTTCCACGGGATCGGCTCGGGCAGCGACTCTGCGCACGCGTGCGCGTCGCGCGGTGGGAGGCCCGCGTTCACGTCGAGGCGGACGCCGGCGTGAGGCGGGTGGTTCACGTCAGACCTCCTTCACGCGGAGGTTCTCCCAGTACATGGTCCCGATGCCGCGCTCGTGGCCCATCTTCAGGTACGGAAGGTTCTCCCTGTGCTGGCCGATGAGGGTGCACGCAAAGGCGTCCGCCGCCACCTGATCTACGGAGGCTACGATCGTGTTCATGACCTTCGTGTCGTCGATGTTGCCGCCCTGCGGGCCGTTCCGCATGAGCACCCGCATTGCGTCGATGACGACGAGCGAGGGCCTCATGAACGTCGCCAGGTCGGCGATCGAGATGTCGATGCTCTGGTGGAGCCGGTTTCGGCGGCCGCCCAGCACGCCGTACCAGTTCTTCATCCCGGCCGTGAACTTGGCGAGGTTGTGGTGCTTGGCGACGGGGACGTTGATGACCTTGTCGGCGTCGATGAGCGTGGTGAAGATCGGCCACTCGTCGAGCAACTCGCCTCTCATGCGGGTCGTCCGGTAACGGTGCTCGGCCGGGAGCACGACCTCGGCCCCGAGGGAGTACGCCTTGCGCCAGATGCCCGAGCGCTGAAAGCAGCGGTTGGGGTCGTTGCACGAGCCGTCGGCGACGATGACCTTCTTGGCCCCCGCGTCGAAGGCCTGCTTGATGACCGCGCCGACGACGTCCGGGTTCGTGTTGGCGGCGTGGATGGGCATCCGATCCCAGCCGATGTTCGGCTTGACCACGACGATGTCGCCGCGGCTGATGAAGCGCGACATGCCCCCCATCGGCAGGAGCGCCCTCTTCAGGAGCTCCTCCGCCGTGGGCAAGGTTCCGTCTTCGCCGGGCACGCCCCGCGAGACGACCAGCTGCGCATGCTCCAGGCTCCCGTCGGTGGTCCGGTAGTCGCGCACCTGCCGGGCCCCGGACTCCGCCTCGACGCCGAAGCCGCCCTTGTCCCAGGTGGCCTTGCCGAGCAGGGCGGCCCCACCGAGCACCCCGGCCGCGCTGCCCAGACGGACGAGCGCTTCGCGCCGGGCAACTCGGGGACGGGAACCGTCGGTACTCACGGGGAAAACCTACTCCCCGGGGTCGCCTGGTGCAAATAGTGCGCGCGGCGCTCGCGGGGATGCGTCCAGAGTGAGGGCTGTACCTGGCCAGTTATCCCTGGTGCCCCGCGCATCGTCCTGACGACCCGGGCATGTGCTCCCCGGTACCCGGGCATGTGCTCCCCGGTACCCGGGCACGTGATCCCGTGCAGCCTCTCGGCAGGCCCCGGTACCCGGGCATGTACTCCTCGGTACCCGGGCATGTGCTCCCCGGTACCCGGGCACGTGCTCCCGTGCAGCCTCTCGGCATGCCCCGTTACCCGGGCATGTACTCCCCGGTACCCGGGCATGTGCTCCCCGGCACCCGGGCATGAGCTCCCCCGTACCCGGGCGTGTGATCCCGTGCATCCTCTCGGCATGCCCCGGTACCCGGGCATGTGCTCCCCGGTACCCGGGCATGTGCTCCCCGGTACCCGGGCATGTGCTCCCCGGTACCCGGGCATGTGCTCCCCGGTACCCGGGCATGTGCTCCCCGGTACCCGGGCATGTACTCCCCCGTACCCGGGCGTGTGATCCCGTGCGTACTCTCGGCATGCACCGGTACCCGGGCATGCGCTCCCCGGTACCCGGGATCACGCACCCGGGTCCTCGGGATCATGTGCCCGGGCACGCGGGAGCGCGGGCAGACGGCTCCGCACGCCCATGCGGGCAGGCAACTGCGCGAAGGCATTGGCTCGCGCGACGTCAGGACCACCCTCCAGCGCGAGAAGCGTGGTCCTCACGCCGTGGAGAGCGCGGAGGACTGCCTTCACGTGACCTTCGATCACGTCGAGGATCGCCCGGCATGACCAGCGGCGGCCCCCAGCGCAGACGACCGCTCGGCGAGGACGATGTCTCCGAAGCTCTGGACGGCTTCCCCACCACCGGGGACGTCGAGGTGAGAGGCGGCGTCGCAGTCGCGAGATGCCTGGACGTGACTCCCCAATGCGCAGGAGACGCTTCGGCGCTACCACCAACGTTGCTGCGGCGTCCCCGCGCGTCCTCGGCCCGGCAGGCTCGTGTGATAGCGTCGGACGCCGGAGAACGCTGCGTGCGCGTACGAATCCTGGGCACACTGCTCGTTGCCATGGGGACCGTCCTCGCGACGGGTTGCGGCAGCATTGGGCCTTCGTTCGACCCCCTGCCGCTCGACGGCGCGCCGGCCGATCAGGCGTCGGAAGCGGACGGTCCGATCCCCTCGGACAGCGGGACGCCTGACACGCCAATGGACGCTTTCGTGGGGGTCGACGCGAGCGGGGACAGCCCGATCGACGTCCTCGGCGAGTCGAGCGCGGACGCAGGCGCCGATAGCACGGTGGACACCAGCCTCCCATCGATCGACAGCGCGGCGGACAGCGACGACGACTCCGGCGACGCCGTGAGCACGGTGCCCGACAGCGCGCCGCAGGACAGCGCCACCGTCGCCGACAGTGCTCCAAGCTCGGACAGCTCCGACGCCCCCGACACGCCCGCCTCGTTCACCGTGGGCGGTACGATCACGGGCCTCGCCGCGGGCGCGTCCCTCGTGCTCGTGGACAACGGCGGAGCTTGCACGTTTGACTGCCTCCCCGGATCGACGTGCAAGAACACCTGCGCGGGCGGCGACTGCGCGTTCGACTGCGACCCCACCATGAGCACGTGCGACGACGTGTGCCAGGGCGGGATCTGCACGGGGCCGTAGCCCGCGTCCTACCGGGGACGGCCGCGGTGCATCCCCCCCGGAGTTGGAGTAGATGGCGCGCGCATGGACAGGCTCCGGATCGGCATCGTAGGCGCATCGGGGTACTCCGGGGCCGTCGCGACGCGCATCGCGTCGGCGCACCCGAATCTCGCGCTTGCCTTTGCCACGAGCGACAAGCTCGCGGGAAAGAGCGTCGCGACCGAGCTGGGTGCGTTCGTGCCGGCGGACGTCCACTTCGTCGCGAACGGCGCGGCGCTCGATCACGTCGACGCCTGCGACGCGGTCCTGCTCGCGACCTCGGCCGAGGTCTCCCTGCGGCTCGCGCCGGCGTTCGCCGACCGTGGCAAGCAGGTCATCGATCTGTCGGGCGCCTTCCGGCTCGACGGGCCCTCCTACCCCCGCTGGTACGGCTTCGCTCACGACGCGCCCGCGTGGCTCGATCGCGCGCACTACGGCCTTCCCGAGCTCTTCGGCTCACCGCCGAAGGGGGCCCTCGTGGCCAACCCGGGCTGCTACCCGACCGCCGCGCTGCTGGCGCTGGGACCGCTCCTCCGCGAGGGCCTCGTCCTGCCCACAGGCATCGTCATCGACGCCAAGAGCGGCGTCAGCGGCGCCGGCCGCCAGTCGGGGGAGGCGTACTCGTTCATGGAGGTCGGAGACGACCTGCGTGCGTACAAGGTGCTCGAGCACCAGCACACGCCCGAGATCACCCGCGCGCTCGAGCGCTGCGCGGGCGGCCCTACGCAGCTGACGTTCACGGCCCACCTTCTGCCCATCAAGCGAGGGCTGCTCGCGACCTGCTACGCGCGGCCTCGCGACGGCGCGACGGCGACCAGGGTGGCTTCGTGCCTCGCCGCAGCGTACGCCGACGCACGGTTCGTGCGGGCCGTCCCGCCCGGTGAGGTCATGCTGAAGCGCGTCGTGGGGACGAACGCGGCGTACGTGGGCGCAACCGCGAACCAGGACGTCGTCGTCGCGATCGGGGCCATCGACAACCTGCTGAAGGGCGCCGCCGGCCAGGCCATCCAGAACCTGAACAGGATGAACGGGTGGGACGAGGATCTCGGGCTTCGCCATCTCGACAGGGCGTCCCCGTGATAAAGGACGCCTCGTGAAGACACCGCGAGGTTTTTCGTACGCCGGGATAAACGCTGGCATCAAGGCCGTCCGCAACGACTTTGCGCTCGTCTTCAGCGAGGCGCCGTGCTCGGCCGCGGGTTGCTTCACGGTGAACGCCTCGCGCGCCGCCCCGGTGCGGGACGCGGTGGCCCGGCTCCCCGCCTCCGGTATGCGCGCCATCGTGGCCAATAGCGGCAACGCCAACGCCCTCGTCGGCCCGGATGGCGAGAAGGACGTGAAGGCGGTCTGCGCCGCCGTCGCGGCGGCGCTCGGCGTCGACGCGGCCACAGTCCTGTCGGCGTCGACCGGCGTGATCGGCGTCCGCCTCCCCGTCCACAAGCTCGTCGCCAAGGCGCCGGAGCTGGCAGCGTCGCGGGGGGACGCCATCGAGCTCGCGGCCCAGGCCGTGATGACGACCGACACCCGGGTGAAGCTCTCGAGCCGCCCGCTCCGCGTGGCGGGCGTCGACGCGACCGTGGCTGCCTTCGCGAAGGGCAGCGGCATGATCGCGCCCGAGCTGGCGACGATGCTCGCCTTCGTGACGACGGACCTCGACGTCACGCCGGCCGCGCTCCAGAGCGCCCTCACGCGCGCCATGGCGTCGAGCTTCAACATGCTCACGGTCGACGGCGACATGAGCACGAACGACGCCGTGTTCGCCCTCGCCAACGGCCTCGCGAAGAACCCCGTCGTCGAGGAGGGCACGCCCGAGCACGCCGCCCTCGCGGCCGCGCTCGAGGAGGTGTGCGTCGACCTGGCGCGGGAGATCGCGGCCGATGGGGAAGGCGCGTCCAAGCTCCTCGAGGTGTGCGTCGCCGGCGCGCCCGACCTCGCGCAGGCGCGCGAGCTCGCCAAGAGCGTCGCCGGGTCGTCGCTCGTGAAGGCCGCCGTCTTCGGCGCCGATCCCAACTGGGGCCGCGTCCTCTCCGCGATCGGTGCCCGCGTGGGCACGCGCGGCTGGGCCATCGATCCGACACGGGCAACGGTCCACGTGCAGGGGACGTGCGTGTACGCAGAGGGCGCCCCGGCGGGCATCGATCCCGTGGCCCTACGCGCCAAGATGCGCGAACCGCACGTCACGGTCCACGTGCGCCTCGTCGAGGGCGCGGCCCAGGCCATCGCGTGGGGGTGCGATCTCTCGTACGACTACGTGAAGATCAACGCCGACTACACGAGCCTGACCCAGAGCTCGCCCGACGGTACCGTCGCACGCGACGACCGGCTCACCAACTACAGCCCCGGCTTCAAGCGCGCCCTCCTGGTCGAGGCGCTCAGCTACATCTCGCGCTTCGCCAACAAGCGCACGGTGGTCAAGTACGGCGGCGCCGCCATGGTGAAGGACTCGCTCAAGGCGAGCTTCGCGAACGACATCAACCTGTTGCGCAGCGCGGGGCTCCTGCCCATCGTCGTGCACGGCGGCGGCCCGGAGATCACGCACACGATGGAGAAGCTCGGCCACGGCCGGAGCGAGTTCGTCGACGGCGTGCGCGTCACCGGCCGGGACGACGTGAAGGTCGTCGAGATGGTGCTCACGGGGAAGATCAACACCGAGCTCGTCTCGCTCCTGAACCGCTCGAGCGCGCACGCGGTCGGCGTCTCGGGGAAGGACGCCGGGCTGCTCCGGGCGCGCAAGGCGTTCGGCGAGGGCGGCCGCGATCTCGGGATGGTGGGCGAGGTCATCCAGGTGAACCATGAGCTCCTCGAGGTCCTCCTCGAGAAGAAGTACGTGCCCGTCGTGTCGCCGGTCGGGCTGGGCGAGGACGGAGAGGGCTACAACATCAACGCCGACGCTGCCGCGGCGGAGATCGCGATCGCGCTCAAGGCCGAGAAGCTCATCTACCTCACCGACGTCCCCGGGATCATGGAGAACGGGGAGCTCGTGAGCGAGATCGGCGCGTCCGAATTGACGCGCAAGATCGCCGACGGGACGATCCACGGCGGCATGGTCGCCAAGGCCAAGAGCGTGCTGCGCGCGATCGAGGGCGGCGTCACGAGCGTGCACATCCTCGACGGGCGGACGGCCCACTCGGTCATCGCGGAGCTCTTCACGGACAACGGGGCCGGGACGCTCATCCACAAAGACTGAGCGCGACGGACCTCTCCCCCGTCATCGCCGGGGGCACGCTCAGCGTCGAGTCGACCCGTGCGGTGTCCCCTCGCCGTACCCCGCGGCGCTCTGGACGCCGATCTCGGCGCGAGCGTTGAGCTCGGTGATGGTCCGCGCTCCCGCATACGTGAGCGCGGACTGAACCCCCGTGATCATCTCCACGAGGATTGAGGAGGCGCTCTCCTGGCCCTCGCGGATGTAGATGCGGGAGGTCGAGATCCCCTCCCGGAAGAAGCCGCGCTTGGCGCGCTCGAACGGATCGAGATCGGCGGTCCGGTCGTTCACGGCCCGGCCGCTCGCCATTCCGTAGTTCTCCTTGTAGAGGAGGCCGTCCCGGTCCTCCTTCACGTCGCCGGGGCTCTCGTAGGTGCCCGAGAACGCGGTGCCGACCATGACCCGGGCCGCGCCGGCGGCGAGGTAGAGAGCAATGTCGCGTGGGTGCCGGACCCCGCCGTCCGCCCACACGTGCTTGCCGCGCTCGTGGGCTTCGCGCGCGCAGGAGAGCACCGCCGTGAACGTCGGGCGGCCAGCCCCCGTCTGCATTCGCGTCGTGCACATGGCGCCCGGGCCGACGTTGACCTTGATCACGTCGGCTCCGGCCTCGATCAGCGCGCGCGTACCTGCGGCGGTGCACACGTTGCCCGCGACGATCGGCACCCTTCCGCCGACCAGCGCCTTCACGGCCCGGATCGTCTCGATCATGCGACGCTGGTGGCCGTGGGCCGCGTCGAGCACGATGGCCGACACGCCCATCTCGACGAGGCGGAGCGCTATCTCGGGCGCCAGACGCGAGATGCCGACCGCCGCGGCCACCATCAGCTCCCCCTTTTCGGAGAGCGAGGGCCGCAAGAGCTCCAGGCGTACGGCGTCGTCACGTGTGATGACGCCCACCAGGCGCCCATCGGCGTCGAGCACCGGCGCAGCCTTGACGCGCTCCTCGTCCATTCGGAGGAACGCGTCGCGGTTCGGGATCCCGACCGGGAGCGCGACGACGCGCTGCGACATGAGCAGCGACACCGGCGTGTACTGATCGCGTTCGCGCAGCGCCGCGTGCGTGACCACCCCGAGGGGGCGCTGCTCGTCGTCCACGACGACAACGAGGTCGTGAGAGCGCTTGCGGATGATTCCCTGCACGTCGCGCAGGGTTGCCCGCGACGAGACGGCGAGCGGGGTGTCGTACCGCGGGTCTGCCGAGTGGATGTGCTTCACGATCCGCGCGACGGTCTCGAGGTCCATGTCCTGCGGGAGGACGCCGAGCCCGCCGAAGCGGGCCATCGTCTCGGCCATCCGCTTGCCCGTGACGGCGTTCATGTTGGCGGACACGATCGGGTGCGACCCGCCTGGAAAGTCCGGCGGGGTGAGATCGGTGTCGAGCCGCGATCCGCCGTCGAAGTATCCGGGGTTGATGAAAACGTCGTCGGTCGACAGCTCGAGCTGCTCGTCGTGGTCCGGGTGGAGGAAGCGCATGTCGCCGGAGCGTAAACGAACGAGCTGTGGTCGAGTCTCTAAAACTCCGCGATCGCCGTGAGCACCGCCGCGACCGCGACGGCCCCGGGGTCGGGTACCCCTCGCAGGGCGTCCTCGCGCACGTAGCTCGATCGCCCGGCCCCCGCTTTCTTCATCGTCGCCGTCAGCGCCGCCCCTTCCACGGCCGCGCGGGCAGCAGCGTCGAGCCCGCCCGTTCGGAACGCCTCGATGGCAGGCACGAGCGCGTCGAGCATCGTCCGATCGCCAGGCTTGGCTCCGCCGTACTCCTGCACTCGCTGCGCCCCTTGCTCGAGCGCGGCGGCCCAGTCTGGAGCAGCACCCAGACGCGCGCCGACGGCCGCCGTGAAGATCGCGAGGAGAACTCCGCTCGATCCCCCCATGACGAGAGAGAGAGTCTCGGAGATGGCCGCGAAGAGCGCGGGCAGGTCGGCGAAAGGTAGTCCTTCGCACGCCGCGAGGATCGCGCGGGCCGCGGTGGCGACCGTCGTCCCGGTGTCGCCGTCGCCCACCTTGGCGTCGAGCGCGTCGAGCTCGCCTTGCATGCCGACCATCACGTTGCATGCCCGCTCGAGAGCTCGACGGCGCAGGGGATGCGCGGAGGCGGAGCGCGCGGTCGCCCGAACCTTCTCCCGCAACGAGACCGGTGCGACGGATCGATGCGAGCGACCCAGCGGCCATGCTTCCGGGCCGACCGGGGACCGGAGCGCGTCTTCGATCTCGGGCTCTCGAAGCGAGAGCGCCGACACGGAGAACCCCTTCATGTCGAGGGCGGTCATCAGGCGCGCGGGGCCGAACACCAGCCGGATGTCGTGCGCGATCGTCGCGTCGAGCAGGGCGGACGTCACCAGCGCCATCTCGAGGGGCGGAACGCCTCCCAGGTCGTTCACGAGCAAGGCGATCGGCGATCCATCGCGCGCGCCGAGCGCATCCTCGAGGCGCCCCATCATCGCCACACCGAGCTCGCGAATCGGAGGAAGAGGAACGACGCTCGCGCCGGGCTCGCCGTGGATCCCGAGGCCGAGCTCGACCTGCCCGGCGGCGACTCGATTCTCCGACAGCGCCTGCCCGGGGATGTTGCACGACGAGAGCGAAGCGCCCATCGAGAAGACGGACTTCGCCGCCCGCTCGGCCCCGCTCTTCACCTCGCCGAGCGTGCGCCCCGCGCGTGCGAAGTGACCGGCGACCTTGTGGACGAAGAGCGTCCCGGCGATGCCGCGTGGCCTCGGTGCCGCGGGCAGGGCGATGTCGTCTCCGACGATGACCATCTCCACCGCGACGCCGAGGGCGCGCGCCTTCTCGGCGGCGAGCCCGAAGTTCAGGCGGTCGCCCGTGTAGTTCTTCACCACGAGCAGGCAGCCGGGCCCGCCCGTGACTTCGAGTATGGCGGCGAGCACCGCGTCGACGCTCGGAGAGGCGAAGATCTCTCCGCAGACCGCCGCCGTCAGCATGCCGTCGCCGACGAACCCGACGTGCGCCGGCTCGTGCCCGGCGCCGCCTCCCGAGACGACGGCGACCCTCGAGCGGTCCCAGTCGGCGCGGACGACGACCTTGATCGCCGGGTACCCTTCGAGGCGGCGGAGCGCGCCGCTCGAGAGACGGATCGTGGCGTCCATGGCCTCGCTGACGATGCGGTCGCGGTCGTTGATGAAGTGGCTCATGGGACGGAGCGTTGCACGTCGCCCGTGCACGACGGAAGCGCGTTGCGCGCCTTCTCGTGCGGGGCGCGTCGGGCCCGGCTTCTCGGATAAAGTGACTCGGGTGAAGGGCTTCGAGACCCTCCTCGGGCTGCTCCTCGTGTCGGTGTTCCTCGCGGCCATCGCCCGGCGGGTGCGGTTGCCAGTACCCATCGTCATGGTCGTGGGCGGGGTCGCGGCGGCGTTCGCGCCGGTCGTACCGCGAGGTCGAGCACGGATTGCTCGCGGAGCGCCGACGCGCCGCCGTGTCGCTCCGCGACGAAGGGGTCATCGACGACGAGGTGCTCCGCCACCTCGAGCGCGAGCTCGATCTGGAGGAGCTCCGGATCGCGCCGGACGAGGGTGCCGCCGGATAGAGGCGCGAGTCCAGGACCGGCGAGACGCGCGGCCTCGCGCTGACGGCGTCCCGGCGGTCAGCCCGAGCTGGTGGACCGCTGTAGCCATTAGCGCACGATCAGCTTCTCGAGGAATCCGCTCGGTGCGCGGAAGGCGCCGGCAGATTCTGCCTGGTCCCTGGAGGACGGAACGATGCGCAGGGCGCGGATCACCCGGGATTTGCCGTATTGCGCGACCTGGAGACACCACGCGTCGCCGCCGGCACGCCGCTCGCAATGAGGTCGAGACACGTCGCCAGGGCGAAAACGCTCGCGACCGACGCCGCGATTCGCGCGGCCAGTCCTCTCGCATCTCCACGAGGTTCCCCATGAACAAGAACGCTTGCACGCTCCTCTCCGCCTGCCTAGCCGGCTCGATCCTCGCGGCGTGCGCCGTCAGCTCGGACCCGGAGCCACCGACTCCGACGGCGGGGGTTCATGCCGAGCAGACGCCGGTTGCGATCGGCGACTCGGACGCCGACGCCGCTTCGATTACTCCCGTTACCGCAACCCCGATCGCAGCCTCGTGCCAGGTCTACAACGTGTCGTGCTGGTACGACTGCGCCGCGGGCCCCGTCGCGGGGCAAACCGCATCGGGGGTGTGCTCGGGCGCCGGCTGCTGCGGGCAGGCCGCTACGTCCATCCAGTGCGCGCCGACGATCCCCGACGGACCCTGGACCACCTGTTCGTTGACCGGCGGCCCGACGGCGACGGTGAACTGGTGCATCGCAGAACCCTGTCTGCCGACGGCGGCGCCGGCCGCGCCCGCAGGGGCGCAGTAGCGGCTGGTACGGACACACCGCGGCGTTCGTGGGAACGCGCGGGTCGGTCACCGATCCGACCCGCGCGACGGGGAGGGAGTGCTGGAGCCGTTCCATCAACAGAGCGATCGGTCGGGGCCGCGCTCACCGTCTGCCTCACTCGCCTGCCGCTTCGCCCGCCAGCGCGTTCGCCACGAGAGCCTCACCCTCCGCCGTCCCCGCCACCTTCGCGAAGTGGAGGAGCAGCTCCCGGTTGTCGAGCACGCCGAGCGTCTGCATCTCGAGCACGCCGATCCGATCCTCGGGGGTGAACGCGCTCGCGGTCTTCTCCATCGACAGCTTGTCCGGCTCGTAGGCGCTGCGGACCGCCTTCGTATCCAGGATCGTGTAGTCGTCCCCCCGACGGAGCTCGACGGTCACGGTCCCAGAGACGGCGGGGGCGACCCACCGCGTGAGCGCGTCCTTCAGGAGCATCGCCTCCGGGTCGTACCACCGGCCCTCGTAGAGGAGCCGCCCCAGGCGGCGCCCGAGCGAGAAGTAGAGGTCCGTCGTGTTCTCGTTGTGGACCGCGGAGAGGAGCCGCTCGTACACGAGGTGGAGGAGCGCCATCCCCGGCGCCTCGTAGATGCCGCGGCTCTTCGCGTCTATGACGCGGTTCTCGATCTGGTCGCTCATGCCGAGCCCGTGCCGCCCGCCGGCCGCGTTCATGGCGCGGAACGTCTCGAGGAGCGTGCCGTACTTCACGCCGTTCAGCGCGACGGGAACGCCGGCTTGAAGCTCGACGGTGATCTGCTCGGCGGCGATCTTCGTGTCGCCCTTCCAGTGCGCGACGCCCATGATCGGCTCGACGATGTGCATGCTGCGATCGAGGAGCTCGAGGTCCTTGGCCTCGTGCGTCGCGCCGAGCACGTTGGCGTCGGTGGAGTACGCTTTCGCGGTCGACATCATGTAGGGCAGCTCGATCGAGCCGAGGTACTCGCTCATCTCGGTGCGCCCGCCGAACGCCTCGACGAAGGCCCGGTCGAGCCACGGCTTGTAAATCGTGAGCGCGGGGTTGACGAGGACGCCGTAGCGGAAGAAGCGCTGGATGTCGTTTCCTTTGTGGGTGCTCCCGTCGGAGAAGATGTGGACGTCGTCCTCGCGCATCGCGCGGATGATGGCGCTCGTCGTCACTGCGCGGCCGAGCGGCGTCGTGTTGAAGTACTTCCTGCCGCCGGACGAAAGGTGAAAGCTCCCGCACTGGACGGCGACGATGCCTTCGCGCACCAGGGCCTCGCGGCAGTCGACGACGCGGGCGGCACGCGCCCCGTGCTTGATGGCGACGGGAGGTATGTCGGCCACGTTCGTCTCGTCGGGCTGCGCGAGGTCCGCCGTGTATGCGAACACTTCGAGACCTTGGCGTGACATCCAGGCAACGGCGGTCCGCGTGTCGAGGCCCCCGGAGAAGGCGATACCGATGCGCGTGCCCTTGGCAGGCAGCGACTTGTGGATGCGGCTCATGCGCGTGAGATACACGGGACCGGGGGGTGAGTGGTAGGGCCGTCTCGCGACTGGCGTCCCCCACCGAGACGCATTACACGCGGGTACATGAGCGGCATCGCACGGACGAGCGCCACAGGCGGAGCGGGGATGCTCGAGGAGCTGCTCCTGTGGTCGTCCTCCTTCACGCACGACCGCGCCCTCGTCCGCGAGGACCTCGTGGGCAGCGCGGCGCACGTGACGATGCTCGCGCGCACGAAGATCCTCGGGGTCGAGGACGCGCGCACCCTGCGTGACGCGCTCCGCGCCCTCTACGACGAGGCGGAGGCGGGGACGGTCCGCCTACCCGAGGACGAGGAAGACGTGCACATGGCCGTCGAGGCCGAGCTCACGCGGCGCGTGGGCGGCGTGGCCGCGCGTCTGCACACGGCCCGCTCCCGCAACGACCAGGTGGCGCTGGACCTGCGGCTCCACGTCCGCGACCAAGGGGCGATGCTCCTCGGCTCCGTCGCCGATCTCGTGGGCGAGCTCGCCGTTCGCGCGTCCGCCGAGCAGACCGTGCTCCTTCCGGCCTACACCCATCGCCAGAGGGCGCAGCCCGTCAGCGCGGCGTTCCTCGTCGCAGCCTGGGGCGTGGGGCTCGTGAAGGCGGCGGAGACGCTGGTCTTCGCTCTCGAGCGGATCGAGATGCCTCTTGGCAGCGGCGCCTGCTCGGGCACGTCGCTCCCCATCGATCGCGCGCTCGTCGCGCGCCTCTTCGCGCCGTGGGAGCCGACGGCCAACGCGCTCCACACCGTCGGCGACCGCGACTTCGTGCTCGACTGGACGTGGGCCGTCGCCCGCATCGTGCTCGCGCTGGGGCGCGTCGCCACCGACGTCGTAGACTTCGCGACGACCGAGTTCGGTCTCGTTCACCTCGACGGCGCCATCGCGGCGGGGTCGAGCATGATGCCGCAGAAAAAGAACCCGGACGTCTTCGAGCTCGTGCGGGGCAAGAGCGCGCGCGCCATTGGCAACGTCGTCGCGATGCTCACCCTGATGAAGGGGCTCGCGTCCGGCTACAACCGCGACCAGCAGGAAGACCGGCTCGCTCTCCTCGAGGCGGGGCCGCTCGCGCAGGGTTCGGTCAACGCCGTACGCCTCGCGCTACCGCACGTGACCTTCGACGGCGCGCGGGGGGCCCAGGCGCTCGATCAGGGCTTCACGCAGGCAACGGACCTCGCCGAGGCGCTGGTGCGCCGGGGCGTCCCGTTCCGCGACGCCTACAACGCGGTCGGCAAGCTCGTGGCCCTCGCCGTACAGGAGGGAACGCCGCTGCGGGCAGTGAGCGAGGCGCGTGCCAAGGCCATCCATCCGGCCCTCGACGGAGACGCCCTGCGCGCACTCGACCCGGTGTCCGCCGTCGCCGCGAAGGAGAGCCTCGGCGGGACGGGACCCGGCGCCGTCGAGGCGCAGATTGCCCTACTCGCGGTGCGCGCCAAGGAGCTCTCCCGGAGCGCGACGGCCCAGGGGTCGATCGCGCTGCTCGCCAAACGGGTGTTCGCGGAGCCTCTGTCATGACCAGAAAAACGAAGCGCGACTTCTTGCGGTTGTCCGACCTCACGCTGACCGAAGCGCGGCAGGTCCTCGGGCTCGCGGCCACGCTCAAGGCTGAGCCGAAGGGCGCGCGGACGGGCGCGCTCGCCGGGCGCGCGGTCGCCATCGTCCTCGAGAAGCCGAGCACGCGGACCCGCGTGTCCTTCGAGGTCGGGTGCGCGCAGCTCGGCGCTCACCCCGTCGTCGTCGGCCTGCAGGGGAGCCAGCTCGGCCGCGGCGAACCCATTCGCGACACCGCCCGTGTGCTCGCGCGGTACTGCGACGCCATCGTCCACAGGACAGGCCCGACGGCGCGCCTCCTCGAGATGGCTACGGCCCCGGTCCCCGTCATCAACGCGCTGACCGATGACGCCCACCCCATCCAGGTCCTCTCCGACGTGTTCACGGTGGAGGAGCAGGGCCGGTCGATCGCCGGCAAGCGGGTCGCCTTCGTGGGGGACTGCTCGAGCAACATGGCGCGCTCGTGGCTCGAGGCCGCGCCCATTTTCGGATTCCGCCTCGTCCTGGCGGGCCCTCCGGGCTACGCCCCGCCAGCCGAAGAGATGGCGCGCGCAGGCAGCAGCGTGGAGGTCGTGCACGACCCCGCCCAGGCTGCCCTGGGCTGCGACGTCGTGAACACGGACGTGTGGACGAGCATGGGGCAGGAGTCGGAGGGCGACGAGCGAACGGAAGCCTTCGCGGGCTGGACGGTCGACGAGCGAATGCTGTCGAAGGCCAACCCGTCGGCGATCGTGCTCCATTGCCTCCCGGCACACCGCGGCGAGGAGATCGACGCAGAGACGCTCGAGGGCCCGCGCTCGCGCGTGTGGGATCAGGCGGAGAACCGACTGCACGTGCAGAAGGCGCTCCTCGTCTGGCTGCTCACGTAGAGTTTTTCGCGAATCTTTAGCGCACGCGGCCCATACTTGGCGGGCGTGCAGCCCGCGGTCGCTCAATACGTCCTCTTTGCCGCGGCGGTCGCGATCCTCGCCAAGCCCACCGGTCTCTATCTGCTCTTCGTCTTCGAGCAAAAGGAGCCGTGGTGGGCGTTCGAGCGCTGGCTCTACCGCGCGGCAGGCGTCGACCCAGCGAGCGAGATGACGTGGGCCCAGTACGCACGCGCCTTCGTCTACTTCTCGCTCCTGGGCACGCTCTTCGTGTACGCGGTCTTCCGGCTCCAGGATCACCTCCCCTTCGGCCCAGCCGCCTCGGCGCTGACGACCCCGGTGACGGCCGACCTGGCCGCCAACACCGCGCTGAGCTTCGCGACGACGACGACGTGGCAGGGCTATGCGGGCGAGACGACCATGCGGTACGCGACGCAGCTCCTCGGGCTGGCCTCCCAGGGCTTCCTCGCGGGCGGCGCCGGGCTCGCGGTCGGCTTCGCCTTCCTGCGCGGCTTCGCGCGTGCCGAGTCCCCTACGCTCGGCAACTTCTGGGTCGACGTCACGCGCGCAGTGATCTACGTGCTCCTGCCGCTCGCGCTCCTCGTCACGCCGTTTCTGATCTGGCAGGGCGTGCCCATGAACTTCAGCGCCTACACGCACCTCACGACGCTGGAGGCAGGGAGCCAGACCATCGCGCAAGGCCCCGTCGCCGGGCTCGAGGCGATCAAGAACCTTGGCACCAACGGAGGCGGGTTCTTCAACACGAACGGCGCCCACCCGTTCGAGAACCCGACCGGGCTCACGAACTTCGTCGAGCTCCTCGCCATCGTGGCGGTGCCTGCAGGCATGCCGTACGCGTTCGGCCGAGCCACGGGGCGGCGCGAGGCCGGCTGGTCGCTCTTCGCGGTCATGGCGATCCTGTTCGTCGTGGGGCTCTTGCTCCTGCACTGGGCCGAGGGTGCGGCCAACCCGCGCCTCGCATCGCTCGGCGTCGTAGGAGGCAACCTGGAGGGCAAGGAGACGCGCTTCGGCGTGGTCGGCTCCGTCCTCGGCGCGGCGGTGACGTCGAACGGGGCGACGGGATCCTACGTCGCGATGCACGATTCCTTCTCGCCCGTCGGCGTCCTCGTCATCCTGGTGAACCTGCTGCTCGGCGAGATCGCGTTCGGCGGGCTCGGCACGGGCCTGTATGGCCTCGTGATGGTCGCGGTCATCGCCATGTTCGTGACGGGGCTCATGGTGGGTCGCACGCCGGAGTACTGCGGCAAGTCGCTCGGCATCCGGGAGATGAAGTACGTGGCGCTCTACACGCTCCTCGTCCCCGCCGTGATCCTCCCGCTGAGCGCGCTCGCCGTCTCGCTCGAGGTGGGCCGCGCGGGGCTCACGACGAACGCGGGCGCCCACGGTCTGGCGGAGATCCTCTTTGCCCACGCATCCTGCGCCGCGAACAACGGCATGTCGATGGCCGGGCTGAGCGCGAACACGCCATTTTACAACGCGACGCTGATGGTCTCGATGGTGGCAGGGCGCTTCGGTCTCACCATCCCTGCCCTCGCCCTCGCCGGCTGCCTCGCGTCCAGGCGTACCCGGCCCCGAAGCGTCGGCGCGGTGCCGAGCGAGGGAGGCATGTTCGTAGCCATCGTCCTCGGAACGGCCATGCTGGTGGGGGCGCTCACGTACTTCGCCGTCCTGGCCCTCGGGCCCGTCGTCGAGCAGCTGGCGCTCGTCCGGGCGCCGTGACGCCGCGCGCCCTTCCTCTTAGCAACCGGTCCGCGCTGGGATAAGAGGGCAGGATGCGAACGCGCCGCCCTCACCTCGCGCCCTGGCCTTGACCGACTTCGACGATCTCGTCATCGGCGCGGGGATGGCGGGCCTCGCCGTCGCTGCGCTCCTCGCGCAGGCCGGACGAAAGGTCCTCGTCGTCGAGGCGCACGACGTTCCCGGCGGCTACGCGCACACCTTTCGGGTGAAGGAGTTCCGGTTCTGCGCGCAGGTCCACTACGTCTTCGGTTGCGGCGAGGGCGAGACGATCGACCGGCTCCTCCGCTACCTCGGGATCGCCGAGCAGGTCCCCTTCGTGCGCCTCGACAGCGAGGGCTTCGACCACATCGTCGTGGCCGGCGAGCGCGTACGCGTACCGAACGGACTGACGAAGTACCGCGAGCGGCTGCTCCGCCGCTACCCCGCCTTCCGTGCGCCCATCCTCGGCTACTTCGAGGCGGTCATCGCGGTCGCCGAGGAGCTCGACCGGTCGGACGACCTGCCGAGCGCGGTCACGCCTCTGTCCGTCCTGCGCTCCGCCTACCGCTTCCGCCACCTGCTCCGCTACGCGCGCTCGACGCTCGAGGACGTCTACGACTCGCTCCGCATGCCGCCTCGCCTGCGCGCGATCCTCGCCGGTCAGTCCGGCGACTACCTCCTGCCCCCGCGCGACGTCTCGTTCCTCCTCCACGTCGCCCTCGTCGCCGGCTACGACCGCGGCGCGTACTACCCGACGAACCATTTCGCTTCGCTGGTCGACGCGATCGCGGCCTCCATCCGGAGCCGGCCCGGCTGCCAGATCCTGCTGGAGCACGAGGTCCTTCGCATCCACGTGGACGCCGGACACGTGTCGGGCGTGAGTACGAAGAACGGCAGGCGCTTCACCGCCCGACGCTACGTGTCGAACGTCGACCCGCGCCGCACGGCGGCCCTCGTGGGCGAGGAGCACCTCCGCGGCGACCGGGCGCGCCTCCGTTACGAGTACTCGTGCAGTACGGTCACGATGTACCTCGCCGTGCGTGGGCTCGACCTGCGCGACCACGGCTTCGGGCGCCACAACGTGTGGCACTACCCGCACGACGACATCAACCGCATGTACGACGACCAGCTCGTGCGGAACAACCTGGACGACCCCTGGCTCTTCCTGTCGACGCCGACGCTCCACTCGAGCGCGCCGGGCCTCTGCCCGCCGGGGCACCAGGTCCTCGAGGTCGCGACCTGCGCAGACTATGCCTCCTTCGCCGGGCTCCGGCGGACGGACAGGCGCGCGTACAACCTGGCGAAGAAGAAGGTCCGCGAGCGGCTCCTCGACGTGCTCGAGCACCATTACGTCCCGCGCCTCCGCGACCACATCGCCCTCCGCATCCTCGGGACGCCCGCAACGAACGAGCGATTCTGCCGCGCACCGGCGGGCAATGCCTACGGCGCCGCGCTCGATCCACTGCACGTCACGCTGGGCCGAAGACCCTTCCGTACGTCGCTCGAGAACCTCTGGATGGCGAACGCAACGGCCGGCCTGCCAAGCGTCGCAGGAGCTCTCGGGGCCGGCATGCGGCTCTACGGAGAGCTCGGCGGGGAAACGATCTGAGCGGCCTGCCGTGTCGAATCTTCTCTCGCCCGGCCCCTGCCGGACGTATGGCAGGGCCGGCATGAACCAGCGAACACGCGGGATCGTCTCGGGGCTCACCTTCCTCTCGGCCGTCGGCTGCGCGAGCGCCGACGCGGCGCCGGCACGCACGCCTGCGCCGTCCACGGCCCGCCCGTCCGATCCTGCCCTCGCCCGGGGCATCCTGAAGGAGCTCATCGAGATCAACACGACCCACGCGAATGGAGCGACCGCCGCGGCGCGCGCGGTCGCTGCACGGCTGCTCGCTGCCGGCTTCGCGCCGGCGGACGCCCAGGTGCTCGTCCCCGACGGCCACCCGACGAAGGGCAACGTGGTCGCGCGCCTGCATGGCGGCGGCAAGGCCGCGCCAATCCTCTACATCTGCCACCTCGACGTGGTCGAGGCGCGGCGCGAGGACTGGACGTACGACCCGTTCACGCTGACCGAGAAGGACGGGTGGTTCTACGGTCGCGGCACGATCGACATGAAGGGTCAGGACGCCGCCGTGCTGGCGAGCCTCCTGCGACTGAAGCGCGAAGGGTACGTCCCCGACCGGGACATCATCGTCGCCTTCACCGACGACGAGGAGGCCGGCAGCAACGTCAACGGCGTCAAGTGGCTGCTCCAGGCACACAAGGACCTCGTCGACGCGAGCCTGGTCATCAACCCCGACGGCGGCGAGGCTGCGCTCAAGACCGGACGCAAGCTCTACGTCGGTCTCCAGACGAGCGAGAAGGTCTTCCTCACCTTCCAGGCAGAGGTCACGGACAAGGGCGGCCACAGCTCCCGCCCGACGCCCGGCAACCCCATCTACCGCCTCTCGAAGGACCTGGCGAAGCTCGCGGACTACCGGTTCCCCCTGCACCTCACGGAGACGACGCGGCTCTACTTCGCCCGCCGGGCGCTCATGGAAACGGGAGCGACGAAGGCGGACATGCTCGCCATCTCCAAGGCCACCCCGGACCCGGGCGCCGAAGCCCGCCTGTCGACCTCGATCGAGACCGACGTCCTCCTGCGCACGACGTGCGTGGCCACGATGATCGAGGGCGGGCACGCGGAGAACGCGCTCCCCCAGCGCGCGCGCGCCACGATCCAGTGCAGGGTCATCCCCGGCGAGACGCCCGAGAGCGTACAGAGCGCGCTGACGACGGCCATGTCGGACCCGTCGCTCGTCCTCACGACGATGACCCCGGCAAGCCCCAGCCCCGAATCGATACCGACGCCCCGGATACTCGGCGCGGTCGAGCAGGTCGTGAAGCAGATGTGGCCGGGGGTGACCGTGCTGCCGCAGATGATGGCCGGCGCGTCCGACGGCGTGTTCACCCGTGGTGCCGGCATCCCTACCTACGGCGTCGACGCGATGTTCGACGACCTCGACGATGGCCGGGCCCACGGCAAGGACGAGCGCATCGGCGTGGCCGTGTTCGACGAGGACGTCGAGTTCACCTACCGGCTCATGAAGGTCCTGACGACCGAGTAGCCGCGCGCGGCTTCAGGCCGGCATGGATCCGAGCGCTGCGCCCGCGACCGAGGCGTCGGGCTCGATCACGAGCAGGCGCACGCGACCGGTCGCGACGAGCGCGCCCTTCGCGTCGGCGATCGAGACCTCCCAAACCTGCGTCCGCCGGCCGCGCGTCAGGGGCCGCGCCGTGCCCCGGAGGACGCCCTCGCGCACCGCGCGAATGAACGACGTATGGTTCTCGAGCCCCACGACCGTCTTGCCGTGACGCATGGCATCGATCGACGCACCGATGGAGGCGAGCGACTCGATGGCGCTCGCGTGGACGCCCCCGTGGACGATCCCATGGGGCTGCCGGAGGTTCGACTTCACCTCGAACTCGCCGATGACCTCGTCCCTCGTCGCGTGGACGACCTTGAGGCCCAGCACCTCGGCCCACGTGCCGGGGTGTGTGGCGTTGACGAGATCGGCAAGGTTCGGCTCGGCTTGGGTGCTCACGCGCTCGAAGCTAGCCGGCCGAGGGGCCGCGAGCCAAAAGGAAAACGGCCGGGCTCACCACGGACAGGTCGACAGCGCCATCAACGCCGCCAGCCGCGCCTTCCCAACCCCGAACTCCGCCACGACGAGGCTCTGCTCCGCCTGCCGGTGCGCCTCCGACGCGGTGACGAGGTCCACGCTCGTTCCCTGCCCCTTCATGTAGGCGAGCTGGGTGAGCGAGTCGTTCTTCGCGGCGAGGTCCCGCTGCTGGAGGGCGACCTTGTACTGCATCTCGGAGAGCCCGATGCCCCGCCGCACCTGCTCCACCTGGATGATGGCCTGCCGCCGGAGCGTCTCCAGCGCCTGCGCCGCGATGTCCTCCGCCGCCCGCTGGCTCTTGATGTTCCCGAGGCGGGTCCCGCCGTCGAAGATGGGGATGGAGAGCGCCGCACCGACGCTCCACGTGGGGTTCGGGTACCCGAAGTTCACCGCCGTCGTCCCGCTGACGGTGCTCGTCCCCGTCAGCACCGGGAGGAACGAGTACCAGGTGTTGCGGAGGTTACGCCTCGCGACCTCGAGGTTCTTCTGCGCGGCGAGGATATCCGGCCTCTGATCGATCGTGTCGACGACGCGGCACGCGCGGAGGGCGTCCTGCGCGATACCGTTGACGTCGAAGTCGTGCGCTATTCCGGTCTCCTCCGGGATCCCGATCGTGAGACCAAGCGCCTCACGCGCCTGGATGAGCGCCTCGTCGCCGTTGACGAGCGAGACGCGCGCGTTCGCCACGTTCTGCTCGGCGCGCACGACGTCGAGCCCCGTGGCCGCGCCGAGCGCCTCCTTCCGCCGGGACAAGTTGAGCTGCTCGAGCGCGACGCGCAAACCGGTGCGGTTGATCTCGGCGCTGCGCTCCGCCGTCACGACGGAGATGATCTGGTTGGCGAGGCTGAGATCGAGCGTGCGCCTCGTGTCCTCCACAGTCATCCGGTTCTGGTCTTCCATCAGCTCGTTGATGCTGATCTGGTCGAACTCCTGGGCGTTGATGATGTCCTGCGAGACGGTGAAGGTCCCGGTAAGCGTGTTGGGAACGGGGACGACGTTGGACACCGGCGCGCCCGCGCCTGCCTGGTTCGTCGTCACGTTCCGCGTCAGGAGCTGGTGGGTGAACACGCTGTTCGCGCACCCCGGCGGAGCCGAGCTACCTCCCGCGCACCCGCCGAGCGACGGCAGGTACTGTGCGAAGGCCACCATCGTCTGACCCTCGGCTGCCAGCACCTGGTCGAGCGCTGTCTTCAGGTTGGTCGAGCGGGTGCGGAGAAGGTGCTGCGCCTCGGCCCACGTCGAGACGACGCGCTTGGGGGGCGGCACTGCATCGAGCATCGGGTCGGTGACTTCCGGCAGCGGTGGGAGCGCAGGCGCGGCCGCGGGAGGCGGAGGAGGCGGCAAGGGCGGAGGGACCGGCGCGGATTGCACCTGGGCGAGGGCCGCGCCAGGCAGCCCCAGGAGCACCAGCAGTGCGGCAAGCGAGGCGATACGCATGCGCCCATAGCTACCGTAAGGCTGGGCTACCGCCACCCACTCCCGACGAGTGGGCGATCCTGGCATCCCGAGCGGCGGCTCGCGATCTCCATCCGTGAGCGGGCTCGGCCCCGAGGCGAGCCCTTCGGTCCTCGCGGGGGCGGCGACCCGCACGTGCGGGCATGCCACCGTGTGCCACCACGACGCGGGTGACAGGGGAGGTCTCGTAGCCGCATTGTCCTGGTGCCTCGGCACGGCGGATGCTCTCATCGGGCTCGATGCAGCCCCTCGCCCCCGACGAGCGCGACGAGCTCCTCGCGCGGCCCCGGCCCGTGCGGGCGCTCCCCATCTTCTCCGAGATGCCCAAGCCGCCGGCCCTCGGGGAGCCTCACGCCGACGACGACAGCTGGCACCCGCTCGTCGCCGTCTGGGAGATCACGCTCAAGTGCGATCTCGCCTGCCGGCACTGCGGCTCGCGCGCCGGCCACGCCCGCCCGAACGAGCTGTCGACCGAGGAGTGCCTCGCCATGGTGAGGCACCTGGCGGAGCTCGGGACCAAGGAGGTGGCCCTCATCGGCGGCGAGGCATACCTGCGTGAGGACTGGCTCGATATCCTCGCGGCCATCCGGGACCACGGGATGCGCCCCACCATGACCACGGGCGGGCGGGGCATCACCCGCGAGCGCGCCGTCGCCGCCAAGGCAGCAGGCCTCTTCTCGACGAGCGTGTCCCTCGACGGGGACGAGGAGTCGCACGATCGACTGCGCGGAGTGCAGGGCTCCTACCGCTCGGCGAGGGAGGCTCTCCGCCACCTGCGGGAGGCCGGCGTCCACGTAGCCATCAACACGCAGCTGAATCGCCTCTCGGTGCCGTACCTGGACCACGTGCTCGAGTGCGCCATCGAGGCGAAGGCGAAGAGCTGGCAGCTCCAGCTCACCGTCGCCATGGGGCGCGCGGCGGACGAGCCGGACGTGCTCCTCCAGCCCTACGATCTCCTCGAGCTCTTCCCGCTCATCGCCAATCTCAAGACCCGCGCCGACACGGCGCGGGTCTCGATCGTCGCGGGCAACAACCTCGGCTACTTTGGCCCTTACGAAGACCACCTGCGAGGCGGCACGCGCCGGGGCCACTCCAGCGGCTGCGGCGCGGGTCGCGCGTCGATGGGGATCGAGGCCGACGGCACGATCAAGGGCTGCCCCAGCCTGTCGACGCGCGCCTGGTCCGGCGGCAACGTGCGGGACACCCCGCTCGCCGAGATCTGGAAGCGCGCGACGCCGCTGCGCTACACGCGCGAGCGCACGGTCAAGGACCTGTGGGGCTACTGCGCGACCTGCTACTACGCCGACACCTGCCGCGCGGGCTGCACGTGGACCGCCGACGTCCTGTTCGACCGCCCCGGGAACAACCCCTACTGCCACCACCGCGCCATCGAGATGAACCGCATGGGCAAGCGCGAACGGGTCGTCCGCGTCGCTGCCGCCCCCAACGAGCCGTTCGACCACGGGCTCTTCGAGCTCATCGTCGAGGACGTTCCTGCCCCCCACCCCACGACCGAATCGCCTTAGCCAAGAGGAGCCCCATGGCCGTCAATCTTCAGCCTTGCCCCGCCTGCACCCGTCACATCAACGTCCAGGAGAGGGAGTGCCCGTTCTGCCACGCGGCAACCCCCGAGACCTTCGCCGCCGCCACGCGGCCGAGGTTCGCCGCGCCCCTATCGCGCGCCGCCGTCCTGTTCGCCAGCGCGGCGGCCATCACGGGGATGGCCGCGTGCAGCTCGTCGACCGCGAACCCGGTCGAGGAGGACGCCGGCAAGGACGCCGCCACGATCGACACGGGCATGCCCGTCGCGGCCTACGGCCCGGCGGTCATCGACTCGGGCATGGTCGACGCCGGCCAGCAGGACACGGGGAACCCGGCGGTGCTCTACGGCCCCGCCGTCATCGATAGCGGGATGACGGACGCCGGCGACGCCGACTGACCTCGAAGGCCTCCTCAGTTGACGGAGAAGGTCACGTTGAACGCGGGCATGAGCGCGGTCTTGCCGCTGCCGGGCCCCGCGCTCGGGCTCGGGCGCTGGGCCTGGTAGATGGCATCGACCACGCCGATCATCTTGCCGTACGAGGTCTCGTTGTCCGTGTGGAGCACCGCGTGGTCCACCGCCCGGTCGTCGCCGCGGTGC